>Ga0209483_1001973_pt1 | contig 14888 bp, 11 predicted proteins | sample NGEPerA_FD_184508 | JGI IMG/M metagenome (GOLD analysis project Ga0209483, IMG submission 184508) | Arctic peat soil microbial communities from the Barrow Environmental Observatory site, Barrow, Alaska, USA - NGEE PermafrostL2-A... | ecosystem: Environmental > Terrestrial > Soil > Wetlands >... | reverse complement strand
CGACGTGGCCAGGGAAGCCGGCGTCAGCGCCGGCGTGATCGACGGCCTGGTCGATGAAGGCACGTTGATGGTGGAAGCGATGCCGCGCGCGCTGGCGCCGTCGGCGCCCGATCCGTCCTATGCGATGCCGGACTTTTCCCGCCAGCAGCGCACGGCGGTCGACGCCATGCGCGCGCTCGCGGCGAATGGCAGCTTTCATGTCGCCCTCCTCGATGGCGTCACGGGATCTGGCAAGACCGAAGTCTATTTCGAGGCGATCGCGGAGGTGATCCGGCGCGGCAGGCAATCGCTGATCCTGATGCCGGAGATCGCCCTGACCGGCCAGTTCCTCGATCGCTTCGCGCGGCGCTTCGGGGTGCGTCCGCTGGAATGGCATTCGGAGCTGACGCCGCGCACGCGGCAGCGCAACTGGGCTGCGATCGCGGCCGGAGAAGCGCCGGTCGTGGTCGGCGCCCGCTCGGCGCTGTTTCTGCCTTACGCCAATCTCGGGTTGATCGTGGTCGATGAGGAGCACGACCAGGCCTACAAGCAGGACGAAGGCGCGCACTACCATGCCCGCGACATGGCGGTGGTGCGTGGGCACATTTCAAAGATCCCGGTCGTGCTGGCCTCCGCCACGCCGTCGGTCGAGACCGAGGTCAATGCGCGCAAGGCCCGCTACCAGCGCATCGTGCTGCCCTCGCGGTTCGGCGGCCAGCACATGCCGCATATCGAGGCGATCGATTTGCGCCGCGAGCCGCCGGCGCGCGGCCGCTTCATCTCACCGCGGCTTGCGGAAGAAATCAAGATCGCGATCGGGCGACGCGAGCAGGCGCTGTTATTCCTCAACCGCCGGGGTTATGCGCCGCTGACACTGTGCCGCACCTGCGGGCACCGCTTCGCCTGCACCATCTGCGACGCCTGGCTGGTGGACCACCGCTTTCGCCAGCGGCTGGTTTGCCATCATTGCGGCTTCTCGATGCCGCGCCCGAATGTCTGTCCGCATTGCCAGGCCGAGCAATCGCTGGTCGCCGTCGGTCCCGGCGTCGAGCGCCTGCAGGAGGAAGCCGCGAGTCTGTTTCCGGAAGCGCGCACCATGGTGCTGTCGAGCGACCTCATCACCTCGATCGAGACCATGCGCAGCGAGTTGAACGAGATCGCGGAAGGCCGCGTCGACATCATCATCGGCACGCAATTGGTGGCCAAGGGCCACAATTTTCCGCGGCTCAATCTGGTCGGCGTGGTCGATGCCGATCTGGGTTTGAGCAACGGCGACCCGCGCGCCGCAGAGCGCACCTGGCAATTGCTGAACCAGGTGATCGGCCGTGCCGGGCGCGACCATGGCCGCGGCGTCGGCTATCTGCAGACCCATCAACCCGAGCATCCCGTGATGAAGGCCTTGATCGCCTGCGACCGCGAGGCGTTCTATGCGACCGAGATCGAGGGACGCGAGCGAACGCTCTATCCGCCGTTCGGCCGTCTCGCAAGTTTGATTATTTCCGCGGGCGACCGGCCGACCGCCGAGGGTTTTGCGCGCAGGTTGGCGGCGATCGCGCCGATCGATCCGCGCATCCAGGTGTTGGGACCGGCCGAAGCCCCGCTCGCCGTGATCAAGGGCCGCTATCGCTTCCGGCTCCTGATCAAATCGGCACGCGCGGTCGACCTGTCGGAATATCTGCGCGAATGGCTCGCAGCCGGGCCAAAGACAAAGGGCAATCTCAAGCTCGAGGTCGACGTCGATCCGCAGAGCTTTTTGTAGCGACGCGGCGCGATGACGGTGTGAAAACAGAAAGCCTGCCGTCATTCGCGACGGCAGGCTCTTTTCGGCACGCAGCAGGCCTTTCGTGGTTACGACACCGCGCAAAAATTACCGATGCTGCAGGAGAGTGGCGTTCGAAACGCCGCTTATGACACGACCTCGGCGGTCACCCGGCCGACGCCGGCGCCGGTCAGGCCGACGGCGCGTGCAGCCCCGGTCGAAAGGTCGAGCACGCGGCCACGCACGAAGGGACCGCGGTCATTGACGGTCACAACCACGCTGCGACCGCCATGGGTCACCCGGAGCTTGGTGCCGAACGGCAGACTGCGATGGGCGCAGGTCATCGCGTTCTGATTGAAGCGCTGGCCGGAGGCGGTCTTGCTGCCGGATTCGTTGCCGTAAAAGGACGCCATGCCCGAGAAACTGCGTCCGGTGCCCGAGGAGGCAATCGAGGCATTGGCATCGCGCCACGAGGCCGGAGTCGTGGCCCGCGGGGAATCGCTGGCGACGTGGTGATGCCGATAGCCGTGGTGACGGTAGTGATGGGATTTGGCAGAGGCCTCGGTGACGCTGCCGCCGACCAGGAGAGTTGCGGCGAAAAGGGCTACTGCCGTGCGCGACTGGGTTTTGGCTCCCAGCGTAGACTTCTTCAGATTCAGCATATTTAGTCCCTCAGATAGTATTGCCACATATATGGCAAGTGGAACCCCCGTCCCAAGTTCAGGAGCGGGCCGTTTGGTGGGCTATTGAGGCATAAGAGGGGCAGTAAATCTGATTGTCTCTGGTTGAAATATCTTGTGACCGAATGCTGCTATTCGATAAAAGTTCCGTAATTTTATACGTTAATAATTCATTAACCATTTATTACTTGGAAATACAGACGAACGAAGTCTTCGTCTGCGAAGACGAGTTTTGGCCAAGTAACGTTTCGATGGAATAGCGGGCAGGCCGCACCCGTTCCTGCGTACCGTTCATGCAAGCCATGCAGGGCGCGGTGGAACGAAAGCCAGGAAGCGTGCGCAGGGGCGAGGCCGGCTCCGTCGCGGGCCGGCGGAATCTGGGGACCGCCAACGCTACAAAACGGCCTCCGGCAACTGCGCTAGAGGCGCCTGCGACAAGGCAGCACCGGCGCATGCCGTCATGTTGCACCTGCGCTCTCGCTATGATAGCAAAGCCGCGATTTTAACGGTCCCGATACCGCTCGTATCGGTCGAAAATCGAAGTCCCGCTTGAATTCCAAGGGCTTGGATCGCTAGGCGCCGCTCTCCGTGGCGACGGTTCTTCCCTTGCGAGTTTAACAGCTAAAAGAGCGCGTCTGTGGCGAACGAAGATCCGTCGGTTTCGGGAGTGTCCGGTCGTTATGCAACGGCCTTGTTCGAACTGGCGCGCGATGAAAAATCGATCGACGGGGTCAAGGCCGATCTCGACCGGTTCGACGCCATGCTTTCTGACAGCGCCGATCTGAAGCGGCTGGTCCGCAGCCCGGTATTCGCGGCGGAAGCGCAGTCGAGGGCGCTGGCCGCGGTGCTCGATAGAGCCGAAATTTCGGGTATTTCCGCGAATTTCCTCAAGGTTTTGACCGCCAACCGCCGGCTGTTTGCCGTCACTGACGTGATCCGCGCCTTCCGCGCGCTGGTGGCGAAGTTCAAGGGCGAGGCGACCGCCGATGTTACCGTTGCCGAGACCCTCAGCGACAGGAATCTCGACGCCATCAAGACCGCATTGAAGTCGGTCTCGGGCAAGGACGTTACGCTCAACGTGAAAGTCGATCCTTCGATCATCGGCGGCCTCATCGTCAAGCTGGGCAGCCGCATGGTGGACAGTTCGCTTCGCACCAAACTCAATTCGATCAAGCACGCGATGAAAGAGGCAGGCTGATGGACATCCGCGCCGCGGAAATTTCCGCGATCCTGAAGGACCAGATCAAGAATTTCGGCCAGGAGGCTGAGGTCTCCGAAGTCGGACAGGTGCTGTCCGTCGGCGACGGCATCGCCCGCGTCTATGGACTGGACAACGTCCAGTCCGGAGAGATGGTCGAGTTCGAAAACGGCACCCGCGGCATGGCGCTGAATCTCGAAACCGACAACGTCGGCATCGTGATCTTTGGCGCCGACCGCGAGATCAAGGAAGGCCAGACCGTCAAGCGCACCGGCGCCATCGTCGATACCCCCGTCGGCAAGGGCCTGCTCGGCCGCGTGGTCGACGCGCTCGGCGATCCGATCGACGGCAAGGGCCCGATCCAGTCGACCGAGCGCATGCGCGTCGACGTCAAGGCGCCCGGCATCATTCCGCGCAAATCGGTCAACGAGCCGATGGCGACCGGGCTGAAAGCGATCGATGCGCTGATCCCGATCGGCCGCGGCCAGCGCGAGTTGATCATCGGAGACCGCCAGACCGGCAAGACCGCGATTGCGCTCGACACCATTCTCAACCAGAAGCCGCTCAACGCGCAGCCGGACGAGAAGATCAAGCTGTATTGCATCTATGTCGCGATCGGCCAGAAGCGCTCCACGGTTGCCCAGTTCGTCAAGGTGCTGGAAGAACAGGGCGCGCTGGAATATTCGATCGTCGTCGCGGCCACGGCCTCCGATCCGGCGCCGATGCAGTACATCGCCCCCTTCACCGGCTGCACCATGGGTGAATATTTCCGCGACAACGGCATGCACGCCGTCATCATCTATGACGACCTTTCCAAGCAGGCTGTGGCCTATCGCCAGATGTCGCTGTTGCTGCGTCGCCCGCCGGGCCGCGAGGCCTATCCCGGTGACGTGTTTTATCTGCATTCGCGCCTGCTCGAGCGCGCCGCCAAGCTCAATGACAGTGAGGGTTCGGGCTCGCTGACAGCGCTGCCGGTGATCGAAACCCAGGCCAATGACGTCTCGGCCTACATCCCGACCAACGTGATTTCGATTACCGACGGCCAGATCTACCTCGAGAGCGACCTGTTCTTCCAGGGTATTCGCCCGGCGTTGAACGTCGGCCTTTCGGTGTCGCGCGTCGGATCGTCGGCGCAGACCAAGGCGATGAAGAAGGTCGCCGGCAAGATCAAGGGCGAGCTCGCCCAATACCGCGAAATGGCGGCGTTCGCGCAATTCGGTTCGGACCTCGACGCCTCGACCCAGCGCCTGCTCAATCGCGGCTCGCGACTGACTGAACTCCTGAAGCAGCCGCAATTCTCGCCGCTGAAGATGGAAGAGCAGGTCTGCGTGATCTGGGCCGGCACCAACGGCTATCTCGATGCGCTTCCGCTCAACAAGGTACGCGCCTTCGAGGACGGCCTGCTGTCGCTGTTGCGCGGCAAGAATGCCGACATCCTCAATTCCATCCGCGAGAGCCGCGATCTTTCGGATGACACCGCCGCCAAGCTGAAATCGACGGTCGAAGGTTTCGCCAAGACGTTTGCGTAACGACAACACCACGTCATGGCCGGGCCTGTCCCGGCCATCCACGTCTTTCAGCGTGGGTGAAAACAAGACGTGGATGCCCGGCACGAGGCCGGGCATGACGAACGAGGGGTTGGCGGCCGGGCAAGAGCGGTCGTGAGGGTGAACTGAGAAATGGCTTCACTGAAAGACATGCGGGTCCGCATCGCCTCCACCAAGGCGACGCAGAAGATCACCAAGGCCATGCAGATGGTGGCGGCGTCGAAGTTGCGCCGGGCGCAGAACGCCGCCGAAGCGGCGCGGCCCTATGCGGAAAAGATGGACGCTGTCATCTCCAACATCGCGACCGCGGCCGCAGGTTCGCCCGGCGCGCCGGTGCTGCTCGCCGGCACCGGCAAGGACCAGGTGCATCTGCTTCTGGTCTGCACCGGCGAACGCGGCCTGTCGGGCGCCTTCAACGCCTCGATCGTGCGGCTCGCCCGCGAGCGCGCGCTGGCGCTGATGAACCAAGGCAAAGAGGTGAAATTCTTCTGCGTCGGCCGCAAGGGCTTTGAGCAGTTGCGCCGCACCTTCGAAAAGCAGATCGTGGAAGCCGTCGAGCTGCGCTCGGTTCGCCAGCTCGGTTTCGTCAATGCCGAGGACATCGCCAAAAAGGTGATCGCCCGCTTCGAGGCCGGCGAGTTCGACGTCTGCACGCTGTTCTATTCGCGCTTCAAATCGGTGATCTCGCAAATCCCCACTGCGCAGCAGGTCATTCCGCTGGTGGTCGAAGCCAAGGCCGCCAATGCCGGACCCGAGACCGCTTACGAATATGAGCCGGAGGAAGACGAGATCCTGAGCGGGCTGTTGCCGCGCAATCTCGCGGTGCAGATCTTCCGCGCGCTTCTGGAAAATAACGCCTCGTTCTACGGCGCGCAGATGAGCGCGATGGATAACGCCACCCGCAACGCCGGCGACATGATCCGCAAGCAGACCCTGATCTACAACCGAACCCGCCAGGCGATGATCACCAAGGAGCTGATCGAGATCATCTCCGGCGCCGAGGCGCTGTGACAGCCGCAACGGTCGTTTGAGACAAGAATTCGAAGGAGAGATTTTTATGGCTACCCCCGCCAACCAGACCGGACGCATCACGCAAGTCATCGGCGCCGTCGTCGACGTGCAGTTCGAAGGCCATCTGCCGGCCATTCTGAACGCGCTGGAGACGCAGAATGGCGGCAACCGCCTCGTGCTCGAGGTTGCCCAGCATCTCGGTGAATCCACAGTGCGCACCATCGCGATGGATACCGCAGAAGGCTTGGTCCGCGGCCAGGAAGTCGGTGACACCGGCAACCCGATCATGGTGCCGGTCGGCGTCGGCACGCTCGGCCGCATCATGAACGTGATCGGCGAACCCGTCGATGAAGCCGGACCGATCAAGTCGGAAGGCAACCGCGCCATCCATCAGCCGGCGCCCGCCTATACAGATCAGTCCACCGAATCGGAAATCCTCGTCACCGGCATCAAGGTCGTCGACCTGCTCGCGCCTTATGCCAAGGGCGGCAAGATCGGTCTGTTCGGCGGCGCCGGCGTTGGCAAGACGGTGCTGATCCAGGAATTGATCAACAACGTCGCCAAAGCGCATGGCGGTTATTCGGTGTTCGCCGGCGTCGGCGAGCGAACCCGCGAGGGCAACGACCTCTATCACGAGTTCATCGAATCCGGCGTCAACAAGAAGGGCGGCGGCGAAGGCTCGAAATGCGCGCTGGTGTACGGCCAGATGAACGAGCCGCCGGGCGCGCGCGCCCGCGTCGGACTCACCGGCCTTACCGTTGCCGAGCATTTCCGCGATCAGGGTCAGGACGTGCTGTTCTTCGTCGACAACATCTTCCGCTTCACGCAGGCCGGTTCCGAAGTGTCGGCGCTGCTCGGGCGCATCCCGTCGGCGGTGGGCTATCAGCCGACGCTCGCCACCGACATGGGCGCGATGCAGGAGCGTATCACCACCACCACCAAGGGCTCGATCACCTCAATTCAGGCGATCTACGTGCCCGCCGACGACTATACCGATCCGGCGCCGGCGACGACGTTTGCCCATCTCGATGCGACCACCAACCTAAATCGCGCGATTTCGGAAAAGGGCATCTATCCGGCGGTGGATCCGCTCGACTCGACCTCGCGCATGCTGCAAGCGAACATCGTCGGCACGGAGCATTACGAGACCGCGCGCATGGTCCAGCAGATCCTGCAAAAATATAAGTCGCTGCAGGACATCATCGCGATTCTCGGCATGGACGAGTTGAGCGAAGAGGACAAGATCACCGTGGCGCGCGCCCGCAAGATCGAGCGCTTCCTGTCGCAGCCGTTTTTCGTCGCCGAAGTCTTCACGGGATCGCCGGGCAAGTTCGTCGACCTCGCCGACACCATCAAGGGTTTCCGCGGACTGTGCGATGGCAAATACGACCACCTGCCCGAGCAGGCCTTCTACATGGTCGGCACCATCGAAGAGGCGGTCGAAAAGGGCAAGAAGCTGGCGGCGGAAGCCGCCTAAGGGCGAATGGCGAATGGGGAGTAGCGAATAGTATTGCTGCTTCTTCCTTCGTCTCTCGCTATTCGCCACTCACCATTCGCGGGTTCTCCATGGCCACCTTTCACTTCGATCTCGTCTCCCCCGAAAAGCTCGCCTTCTCCGGCGAAGTCGACCAGGTCGACGTTCCCGGTGTCGAAGGCGATTTCGGCGTGCTCGCGGGACACGCGCCGGTCGTGGCCGCGATCCGGCCGGGAATCCTGACGGTGATAACGGGCGGGACGCGCGAGAAGATCATCGTGCTCGGCGGGCTTGCCGAGGTCTCGGAGAAGGGCCTGACGGTGCTGGCGGATGTCGCGACCTCGCTGGAGGAACTGGACCGGGCGAAATTTTCCGACACGATTTCCGACATGGAAGCCAAGCTCAAGGAGCAGGAAGGCTCTGAACTCGATCGAGCGGTCGAACGGCTCGATCACTACAAGAGCATCCAGCACGAGCTCAATACCACGGCGATGCATTAGCATCTGTCCGCCGGCCACTACCCACCGCCTGAATCAGTATCCCTCGTAGCGCTTCGCTGCCGAAACCCGGTTGCGTCCGAAACCTTCAGGCGGCATTCTGCTTCCCGCAGAACGGAGTCCGGGGCAGGCCTTCATGAAACGCAAGATCGCGGCGATTTTCGCGGCCGATATTGCCGGCTATTCGAGGCTGGTCGCCGAGGATGAAGAGGAGACGCTGCGGCGTCTGGCCTCCTACCGCTCCGTCACCGACGACTTCATTGCACGTTACGGCGGACGCATTTTCAACACCGCGGGTGACGCCGTGCTGGCCGAGTTCCCAAGCGCGGTTGAGGCCGTGCGCTGCGCCATCGACATTCAGGAGAGCCTGCGCACGCGAAACATGGCCTATCCGGCAAGCCGGCAGATGGCGTTCCGCATCGGCATCACCATTGGCGACGTAGTCGAGCGCGACGGCGACCTGCTGGGCGACGGCGTCAACATCGCGGCGCGCCTCGAAGGGCTCGCCGAGGTCGGTGGCATCTGCATCTCGCGCGCGGTGCACGAACAGGTCGCCAACAAGCTGTCGGTGCAATTCGCCGACATCGGCGCGCAGGAAGTGAAGAACATTCCAACCCCGGTGCATGCCTACATGGTAGCGATGCGCCGCGAGGAGGGAACCTATGTGGCGCCGCAGGCGAAGAAGCCGGCGGCTTCGCAACCCGCCGCGACACCGAACTGGATGTGGCCGCTGGCGGTGACGGTGGTGTGCCTGGTCGCCATCGGCGTCGGTGGCTTCCTGTATTTCACGAGGCTAGAAATGCCTACCGCGTCGAGGCAGGCGGTATCGGCCGGCAACATGACGGCAGCTGCGCCGGTTTTGCCGTCGGCGCCAGCGCCTGCCTCAGATCTCGGAGCATCCAGGGGCGCTGCTGTCATCCAGGCGCCGCCGACATCGGCGGCCGAGAAATTCGCCGCCGACAACGTCCCCTTCATCGGCGAGCGCGTTCGTACCAGTCTGACGAATGAATATGCCGCCGGCGCGGACTACAAGGCGATCGCCCTCAACACCACCGGCATCGAGGGATTCGTGGTCGGCCAGCCGAACGAGGAAGCGGCCAAGACCGCCGCGCTGGAGCAGTGCCAGAAACGCGCGGACGAACGGCTTCCGGTGCGGCGTTGCGAGCTCTACGCCGTCGGCGATGCGATCGTTTACCTGCATGGCAAGCCGCCTTTGCCGCTCTTGCCGTGGATCCGGCACGATCCCGCGACCGAGCAGCCCTTCGCGGTGAAGGATATGCCGTTGGTGCGCGAGCCCGGCAGGACGCGGCTGGAGAAAAATTATGTGCCGGGCCGGAAATCGAAATCGATCGCGCTCGGTCCGGGCGGCCAATTCACCTTCAATTTCAACGCCCAAACGATCGAAGAGTCGATGCGCCGAAGCCTTGAGACCTGCGGCGTCACGGCCGGCGTGCCCTGCATGATCGCCGTTGCCGACGATAAGTTTGTCGTTCCGGTGCCGACCATCATGAAGGTGATCGGCTTCTTCCAGGCTGACAAGGATTCCGCGATCGCCGCCGATGCGCGGGCTGACGTGGCGCGCAAGCTCAACGATGCGTCATCGGGATGGAGCGCGGTCGCGGTCGGAGCATCGGGACGCCCGGGATTGGCGCTGAAGGCCGCGAACGAACAGACCGCCATCGATGACGCACTCGGCGACTGCGCGAAACGCGACGGCAACTGCCACGTCATCGCGATCGGCCCGTTCCATGTCGTCCCGAATTAGAGCGGTTTCGGGTTCGGTGGTTTCATCCTCGAGACGGCGCTTGGCGCCTCCTCTGGATGAGGTTGAAATCCTCGAAAGGTCTTGGAGCGCGGCTACGCCGCGCGTCTCGGACCACGAGGCCACCAAGGGGTTCATCCAGGGGATGACGGTTTCGAGACCATCGCGAACTTCGCAAATTGCCGCGCCACCTCGCGATACACCTCGCGCCGAAACGGCACTACGAGATCGGCGACGCGGTCGAGACGCTCCCATCGCCACGCGTCGAATTCCGCCGGCTGGCCGTTGCGCGGCGTCAGCGGATCGATCTCGTCGTCGGAGCCGGTAAAGCGCAGCGCGAACCATTTCTGGCGCTGGCCGCGGAATTTGGCGAGGCGATGCGATGGCGGCCCGTCATAGGGCGGAAACTCGTAGGCGAACCAATCGGTTTCCGCCAGATGGTCGGCATTCACGACGCCGGTCTCTTCCCAGAGTTCGCGCATGACCGCCTCGCGCGGATTCTCCTCAGCGTCGATGCCGCCTTGCGGCATCTGCCATTCGAGCCCGGGCAGGATGATTTCAGGTCCATCGTCGCGGAAACGGCGTCCGATCAGGACATGGCCCGAGGCATTGAACAGCACGATGCCCACATTGGGACGGTAAGGCTTTGTGTCGGTCATTGACGCAGTGATTTGAGAGTTGTCATTCCGGGGCGCGCGCAGCGCGAACTACGATGTGCGATTGTACATCGGAGAATCTCGAGATTCCGGGTCTGCGCTTCGCGCATCCCGGAATGACGGCTCATGTGCCCGCGAGTCCTGAAAATTCCTTTACCACGCGCTCATAGACCGGCCGCTTGAACGGAACGATCAGGTCGGGAAGGTTCTTCATCGGCTCCCAGCGCCAGCTGACAAACTCCGCCTTGTGGCCGCCGCCGGGGCTTGCGACATTGATTTCCGAATCTTGGCCGGTGAAGCGTACCGCAAACCATTTCTGGCGCTGGCCGCGGTAACGGCCCTTCCAGGTGCGGCCCGCGACGGTGCGCGGAATGTCGTAGATCAGCCAGTCCGGCACCTCGGCCAGCTTCTGCACGGAACGGACGCTGGTCTCCTCGTAGAGCTCGCGCTTGGCGGCCTCCCAGGTTTCCTCGCCGGGATCGACGCCACCTTGCGGCATCTGCCAGACGTGGGATTTGTCGACATGCTCGATGCCGCCGGCGCGGCGGCCGATGAAGACGAGCCCTGCCGGGTTGATCAGCATCATACCGACGCATGTTCGGTAGGGCAGATCTTCGTAACGCGCCATTCCGTCAGAGCCTCTCTGAAGTTTCGTTGCTGCCGGCCCGCGCGGAACAGATGCCAGTCGCGATCATTGGCTGGATTTCGATTTCAGCATCGCCGTTGTCAATGGCACAAGCATGACGCCATGGCTATCGAGCGCCTTGATCCAGACGCCGATCCGCTCGATCGAAATCGGCAGCGCCGAAGCAACGCCGACTGCGACGCCGCGCTCTTTTGCGAGACTCTCGAGGTTCGCCAGCGCCCGGTCGATTTCTGCCGCCGTAGGCACCGCGTCGACGGTGAGGTCGGCCCGGGCGAACGGCATGGCCTGGCCGGCCGCGAGCGAGGCGGCCGCGCTGCGCGGCGCCGAGCCGTCGTCGAGATAGCCGAGCCCGCGCTTGGCGGCCTCACGAATAATCGGTTGCATCATGGCGTCGGCCGCGACGAAACGCGCACCCATGAAATTGGCGATCCCGGCATAGCCCTGGAATCGGCTGAGGTGCCAGTACAGCCGATCGAGATTCTGCTCGGGCGCCAGCGTCGTCAGCAGGGTTTGCGGGCCCGGATCGTTGTCGGGATAGTCGTACGGCTCCATCGGGACCTGCAGCAGGATCTCGTGACGCTGCGCTCGCGCCCGCTCTGCGAGCTTGCCGGGATCGGAACCGTAGGGAGTGAACGCCAGTGTCACCGCGGGCGGCAATTTCATGATGGCGTCGGTCGTTTTGGCCGCGCCGACGCCGAGGCCGCCGACCACGATGGAAACCACCGGCATCTTTGCCGCCTTGGCGCGGTCGGCCTCCGCGGCATAGACCGTGAACGGCTTCAGCCCGGCGGCGATGACCGGGATCATGCCGTAGCGGGATTTTTCCAGAAGGCGCGGATCGATCCCTGCCATCACGGCCGGCGCCGCTTCGGCCTCGGCCTTTTCCGGTGCCTCGCCGGAGATCACGACGTCCTGGCGGGCTCCGCTGGAGCCATCGATGATGGTGACGGTTTTATGCTCGCCAGGCGCGGCCTGCCTGACCACAGTGGCGCCGTGCTCGTCGGGAGATGTCGCCGCGGTCTTTTCCCCTGCTGGCTTGGCGGATGGTATCGCGATCCGGACGGCCGGCTCACCGCCCAGCGGATTGTCGGAAAAGATGGCGAAGCCAGCGAAGCTCACAAGGAACAGGCCCAGCAGCACGGCGAGCGCCTGGGTTCCCGTAAACGGCAGCCGAAAGCTGCGCTTCCGACGCGCCGTCGCCTGTCCAAGCGGCGTGCTCAGATCGTCGGCCGTCTCTGCCATGGACCTTTCCCGAATCAATCGGGCTAACGATACCACGGCGAGGCAAGGGCGCGGCAGGCCTGCAACGCCAACGTTTGGCTAGCGGTACCAACAAAAAGGGCGGCCCGAAGGCCACCCTTGATGCAATCCGGGATCGGCCGTGGCCCGATCGATCAGTTCGCCGCCTTGTTGGCGGGCTTGTCGACCGACGCCTTGTCGCCATTGGCGGGCGGGGCGGCCGTGGTGGCGGTGGATTTGATGCCGTGCAAGAGGTCGTCGGCCATCTTCATGGCCTTGTCGTCCTTGGCATCCGGCGGCACGTAGGATTGCGAACCGGTCTTCTCGTCGCCATCGTTCTTCAGATGGCCGCGCAGCGAGGCCTCGCCCTTGGTGTCGGTCCGCGCCTTCAACTCGTCCGGCACGTCCTGCAGCACTTCGATATCGGGGACGATGCCCTTGGCCTGGATCGATTTGCCCGACGGGGTGAAGTAGCGCGCGGTGGTAAGGCGCAGTGCGCCGTTGCCACTGCCGAGAGGAATGATGGTCTGCACCGAACCCTTGCCGAATGAACGGGTGCCGACCAGCGTTGCGCGCTTGTGGTCCTGCAGCGCGCCGGCAACGATTTCGGACGCCGATGCGGAACCGCCATTGATCAGGACGATCAGCGGCTTGCCCTTGGTCAGGTCGCCCGGATGGGCGGTGCGGCGCTGGGTTTCCTCGGCGTTGCGGCCGCGGGTGGAGACGATCTCGCCGCGCTCCAGGAAAGTATCGGAAACCGTGACCGCCTCTTCGAGCAGGCCGCCGGGATTGTTGCGGAGGTCGACGATGAAGCCCTTCAGCTTGTCGCCGATCTGGCTCTGCAGGTTGGCGATCTCCTTCTTCAGGCCCTCGGTGGTCTGCTCGTTGAAGGTGGTGATGCGGATATAGCCGATGTCATCGGCCTCGACATGGGCGCGCACCGAACGGACGCGGATGTTGTCGCGCATCAACGTGACGTCGATCGGGTTGTCCTGACCCTTGCGGATGATCTTGAGCTTGATCTTGGTGTTGACGGGGCCGCGCATCTTCTCGACGGCCTGGTTGAGGGTGAGACCCTGCACGGCCTCGTCATCAAGATTGGTGATGATGTCGTTGGCCATGATGCCGGCCTTGGACGCCGGCGTGTCGTCGATCGGCGACACCACCTTGATGAGGCCGTCTTCCATCGTGACTTCGATGCCGAGCCCGCCAAACTCGCCGCGGGTCTGCACCTGCATGTCGCGGAAGCTCTTGGCGTCCATGTAGCTCGAATGCGGATCGAGCCCGGACAGCATGCCGGAGATCGCGCTTTCGACGAGCTTTGAATCATCGGGCTTCTCGACATAGTCGGTGCGGACCCGCTCGAACACGTCGCCGAACAGATTGAGCTGGCGATAGGTGTCCGAGGTCGCGGCGCGGGCACTCGATCCCATCATGACGGCGCGCGGCTGGGTCACGAGCAACGTCAGTGCGGCGCCGGTGGCGGCGCTGAGGAGAACTACAGAAGTCTTGCGCATCATCCGCGAACCTTTTCGCCTTCATTTACGGCCCACCATGGGCCTGGATCGATTGGAGTGCCGTCCTTACGGAACTCGACGTAGAGCACGGGCTGGCTCGCGTTGGCCGCGAGGATGGACGCAACTTGGGACGTCGTCCCCATGGTCGCGACCGGCTCCCCCGTCAGTACGAACTGGCCGATGTTGACCGAAATATGCTCCATCCCAGCGATCAGGACATGATACCCGCCCCCGGCATTGAGGATCAAGAGTTGTCCATAGCTGCGGAACGGACCGGCGTAAACAACCCAGCCGTCACACGGGGTTGTGACCTGCGCTCCGGGCCTGCTTGCCAAAGAAATGCCCTTTTCGACGCCGCCAGCGCCGTCAGAACCGCCAAAATCGCGAATCTTGGTGCCATTAACCGGCAGCGCAAATAAGCCCCGGGCGGAGGCAAAGGCAATCGCCGGGCTGAGCCGTGCCGGGTCCTTCAGGGCCCCCAGATTGGGCTTGCCATTGACGGTCGCGGGCGCCCCCTGCAGGCTGGCGGTCGCGGCTGCTTTCGCCGCGCTCTTCACATCCAGCTCCATCTTGGCGATCAGGCCCTGCAGGCTGTCGACCTGTTTCGACAGCGCGATGGCGCGCGCGCCTTCGGCCGCCATGTCCTTTGCGACCGAGCTCTCCTGCCGCTGCCGTTCGTCGACCAGCGCCGCGAGCTTGGTTTGGTCGTCCCCGAGCTTGTCGCGGTCGACGCCGAGCCGGTCGCGCTCGCCGGCGATGGTCTTGCGGACCGCCACCAGTTCGCTGAGGTCGCCGGTGAGCTTCTCTGCCCGTACCCGCAATTCGGGCACCACGGCGCCGAGCAGCATGGCGGTGCGAAGCGACTGCAGCGCGTCTTCCGGCCTGATCAGAAGCGCCGGCGCACACCGCCGGCGCGCTGCAGG
>Ga0209483_1001972_pt1 | contig 14888 bp, 16 predicted proteins | sample NGEPerA_FD_184508 | JGI IMG/M metagenome (GOLD analysis project Ga0209483, IMG submission 184508) | Arctic peat soil microbial communities from the Barrow Environmental Observatory site, Barrow, Alaska, USA - NGEE PermafrostL2-A... | ecosystem: Environmental > Terrestrial > Soil > Wetlands >... | reverse complement strand
CCGGCGGCGGTCAAGAAGGCCATGCAGGACGAGCTGGGGCGATCGATGTCCGACCTGCGTCTGGGCGACGAATCGCGGCCGTACTATCTGGCATACACGATCTACGATCTCGATCAGTCGACGGTGGGCGCGACGCTGGGCGCGGTGACCGCCGCGCATGCCTACCGCGGGCGGGTGCTGCGCACCGATCTGCGGGTCGGCGACCCGAGCTTCGACAATTCCAATTTCGAGGGCGGGGCGCGGGTCGAGACCGTGCCGCTCGAGGACGACTACGCGGCGCTCCGCCGCGAGCTCTGGCTGCGCACCGACGAGGCCTACAAATCGGCGCTGGAGACGCTGGCCCGCAAGCGCGCGGCGGCCGCCGGTCAGGCCGCCGCCGCGGACGACGAGTCGGTGGGCGATTTCTCGAAGGAGGCCGCGGCCCACCTGGAGGTTCCGTTCGGCGGCGGGCCGACCAATCCCGAGGCGCTGCGGGAGACGGTGCGGCGACTCTCGGCGCTGTTCGTCGAGTTTCCCGATCTCATCTCGTCGCACGTGACCGCCACCGCCGCGATCGTTCGCCGCCGCCTGCTGTCGAGCGAAGGGACCTTCGTCGACGACAACCAGCACACGGTGCGGATCGACGTGGTAGCCGACACGCAGGCCCCGGACGGCATGAAGCTGCGTAGCTTCGTTCCGTTCACGGCCCTCACGCCGGCGGGGCTGCCGCCGCTGGCGGAGATGGAGAAGGCGGTGCGGGCGATGGCCAAGGAGCTGTCGGCGATGCGCACCGCGCCGGTGGCGTCGTCGGGGGCGGGCGCGGTGCTGTTCGAAGGCCGCGCCGCCGCGCAGCTCGTCAAGCTGCTGCTGGGCGACCAGGTGGCCGGCACGCCGCCGCCCAAGACCAGCTCGGCCAGCAGCGACGACGGCGACGATCAGAGCGCCTTCGCCAGCAAGCTGGGACAAAAGGTGGCGGCGCCGATCCTGTCGGCGGTCGACGATCCTCTGCTCGAGACCGGCCCCGGCAAAATGTCCCTCTTTGGCGCCTACCGGATCGACGACGAAGGGGTGCCGGCCCAGAAGGTCGCGCTGGTCGAGCACGGTGTGCTCGAGTCGCTGCTGATGTCGCGCACGCCGCGCAAGGAGATCACGCACTCGAACGGGCATGCGCGGGCGCCGCGCTTCGCCGCCGCCCGCGCGCGCGTCGGCACGCTGGTGGTCAGCGGGGCGCACGGCCTGTCCCACGCCGCGCTGCTGGCGGAGCTGGGCAAGATCGCCAAGGGGGGCGGCGTGACGACTTATGTCGTCCGCCTGCTCGACGACGATTCGCTGCCGGGCGCCGACGCCGATGATCTGGCGGCGCTGTTTTCGTTCAGCACCGGGGCCCACGGGCCGCCGCCGCTGCATCCGCTGGTGGTCTACCGGGTCGATCACGGCAAGGAGACCCTAGTGCGGGGCGCGCTGCTGGAAGGTCTGTTGCCGCGGTCGCTCAAGGACATCACCGCCATCGGCGGCGACGCGACGGTCTACAACTACTTGGACGCGGGCAGCGGCTTCTCCGGCATCCCGTCGACCATCATCGCGCCGGCTCTGCTGGTGTCGGACGTCGACATCCGGCGGCAGAGCGGCAAGAACCGCAAGCCGCCCCTTTATCCTTCGCCTCTGACCTTGCCGTCGCCCCTGACCCAGCATTGAGGTAAGGTAGCTTCCATGTCGCGGGCTCACTTCACGGTTGGGGACGTGGACGCCCTGGTGCCGACGTTGGAGCGGATCTTCCGGGACGTGCTGCAGCTGCGCGCGGCTTTGCGCGGGCTCGAGTCTCAGCTCGAACGCGCCAACGTGCGCATGAGCCGCGAGGAGCTGCTGGAGAGCGACGACGGGCCGCCGGAGGTTCGGCGCGCCAAGGCGCTGTTCCGGGGATATTACGAGGCGCTGTCGGACCAGCTCGATATGGTGCGCGATCTGGGGGGCGACGTGAAGGACGTCGAAACCGGCTTGGTCGACTTTCCTTCTCGCCGTCTGGGGGAAGACATCCTGCTTTGCTGGCGCCTCGGCGAGAAGAAGGTCGGCTTCTGGCACCCGCTGGAAGGTGGGTTCGCCGCGCGGCAGCCCGTCGACCACGAGGTCCGGCGCACCGCGCAGCCGTCGGACTGACCCGGCGTGGGCCAGTATCGACAGCGGCGACAGCAACCACAGCGGCAGCGGCAATCACAGCGCCATCCCAGCGCAGGGTCGGAAGGCCGGTCGACCGCTGAGCCCGCGCTGCGCGCCGCGGTGGAAGCCTTGCTGCGCGCCGCGGGCCGCGATCCGGTGGCCGAGCCCGACTTGGCCGAGACGCCCCGCCGCGTCGCCGAGCTGTGGCAGCGGGAGTTTCTGGCCGGCTACGCCATGGACCCGGCCGCGATCCTGGGAGACCCGGTGCTGGGCGAGGTCGATCCCGACGTGGTGGTCGTGGGCGGCCTGCGGTTTCACTCGATGTGTCCGCACCACCTGCTGCCCTACCGCGGGGTGGCGCACGTGGCTTACCTGCCGCGCGGCAAGCTGGTCGGCTTCGGGCGGTTGGCCGCGCTGGTCGATTGCTTCACCAAGCGGCTCACGTTGCAGGAGCGCGCCACCCACCAGATCGCCGACGCGCTCTGCCGCCATCTGGGGGCCGGCGGCGCCGGCTGCGTGATCGAAGCGGAGCAGCTCTGCCTGGCGCTGCCCGACGAGAAGCACGATCAATCCGGGGTGGTCACCAGTGCCTTCGTGGGCGAGATGCGCGAGCGCCCGGACCTCAAGGCGCGCCTGCTCGATGGCGCCAACCTGGGGGGACGCGCGCGGTGAGCGGGCCGGCGGCGCCGCAGGTTCTCGCCGGAAAGCTGGCGGTCGTGACCGGGACGTCGCGCGGGATCGGGCGGGCCATCGCCGCGCTGTTGTCCGCGGCCGGCGCGCGGGTGGTGGGCTGTGCCCGACGTCCCTCGGACGGGATCCTGGCCTGCGACGTCGGGCGCGCCGACCAGGTCGCGCGCTTCGCGGAACAGGTGTTGCGCGAATTCGGGACGCCCGATCTGCTGGTCAACAACGCCGGCGTGGTGGCGCGCGCGCGTCTCGATGAGACGTCGATCGAAAGTTGGGACGCCGTTGTCGACAGCAACCTCAAGGGGACTTTCCTGGTGACGCGGGCCTTTCTACCGGCCATGCGCGTCCGGCGTGGCGGCCGCATCGTCAACCTGGCCTCGATCTCAGGGCGGCAGGGGACCGCCGGCCTCAGCGCGTACTGCGCGGCCAAGCACGGCGTGGTGGGGCTGACCCGCGCGCTGGCCGAAGAGGTCCGCGCCGACGGGATCCTGGTCAACGCCGTCTGTCCTGGCTCGGTCGACACCGACATGCTGCGCACGGGCATGCCGGGCGCCAAGCCCAGCATGTCGCCCGAGGACGTCGCCAATGTCGTGATCTATCTGGCCGCCTATGCGCCGTCGGCGCTCACCGGCTCCTGCGTGGACGTCTTTGGCTGACAGTCGCGCCGTCGGTCCCCCGGTCGATGCGGCCGTGCTGGAGCTGGCGCTCCGGCGGATGCCGCTCTTCCCGCTGCCGAACGTGGTGCTCCTGCCGCACGCGCTGCTCGGTCTCCACGTCTTCGAGGAGCGGTATCGCGCCCTCGTCCGCGACATCCTGACCGACGCGCGCCTGTTGGCGGTGGGGCTGTTCGCGGCCGGCGCGCGCGAGAGCGACAATCCACCGTCGGTGCGGCCGATCGTGGGCGTCGGCGAGGTCGTGATGGCGCACGAGCTGCCCGACGGCCGCTTCAACCTGGTGCTGCGCGGGCGGGCGCGGGTCCACATCGACGAGGAGCTGGCCTCGGATCGCCCGTATCGGCTGATCGCGGCGACCGCGCTCCCCGATTTCGAGATCGCCGACGCGGCGGAGATCGCCGACGCCGATCAGGTGCTGCGCGCGCTCATCGGTCGGTTGGCCGACTCGATCCCCGACGGCGGAGAGCTGCTGCAGGTGGTGGCGGCCCAAGAGACCCCCGCCGAGCTGGTCGACGGCGTGGCCGCCGCGCTCATCGCCGACGCCGATCTTCGCCAGCGTCTGCTCGAGACCCGCGATCTCGGCCAGCGCCTGGAACGGGTCTCGGCGGAGGTCGTCGCGATGACCGCCCGCCTCGGCACCCCGCGCGCCGCCAATTAGCTAGACGTCGGTTCGACGACGGGCGATTTGTTTGCGCTCGGCGTCTGGACGGACGACGACGCGCCGATATACTCGGCGCATGTCGCACCGAATTTCCTCACGCTTTCGAATCTTCGTCGCATTGGCCGCGCTCGGTGTGGCCTCGTTCGGGGTCTCGTTCCTGGCCCAGGCCAAGCACGCCCGCAAGGCGCCCGCCTCGACCGACGACTGCAAGACCGACAAGGATTGCGTCCTCGTCGCCGACGACTGCTGTCCCTGCGCCGAAGGCGGCAAGCAACACGCGATCCCCAAGAAAGGGAAAGACAGCTACGAGAAGGACCGCAAGAAGCGCTGCGCGAACACCGTCTGCGCCGAGATGATCTCGACGGATCCGAGCTGTTCGCAGCGTCCGTTCTGCGGCGCCGGGATTTGCGAGCTGGGCGACGCGCCCGCGTCCGACGCGCCCTCCGTTCCCTGACCGCTCGTCGTCGCCGCCGCGCGGTGGTGGCGACGCCGACCGATGCACGACGCGCGATCGCCCGCGGTCGCTCGATCACGGCCGCGTCGCTATGGCGAGTTGTTGGTGACGCCGACCGAGGTGCAGGAGCCGCCGGGGCTGGCACCCGCGCTCGGTCCCCCCGGGGTGCCGCTGGTGGCCGCGCAGGTCGCCGGTCCGGGGACGACGCAGGCGATGGCGGGGCAGGCGGTGTGAAACGTTGCCGCGCAATTCTGGTCCGTCCACATGTTGGAAAGCGCGTCCAGCTCGGTCACGTCGTTGACGTAGCGCTTGCATCCTGGGCAAGACAGCGACGTGTCGACCAGATGCTGGCACTGGCCGGTGGCGCCGGGGCTGCAGACGGCGGCCGCCGTCAGCGCGGTGCCGTAGTCGATCTCGATCTGCGCGCAGCTCTCCCCGGCATCGGCCGAATGCCCGCCCGAGCCACCACCGCCGCGACCGGCCGAGCCGCCGCGACCGCCCGAGCCGCCGCCGGTTCCCCCGGTCGCTACCGATGTGCCGGCTTGCCCGCCGCTGCCGGTGACGGTCGTCCCGGCTTGCCCGCCGCTGCCGGTGACGGTCGTCCCGGCTTGCCCGCCGCTGCCGGTGACGGTCGTCCCGGCTTGTCCGCCACCACCCGTGACGGTCGTCCCGGCTTGTCCGCCGCTGCCGGTCGGCGCCGCTCCGGCTTGGCCGCCGCTACCCGCACCCGAACCGTCCGGATTCTGAACCGGATTGACCGAGCAGGAGATGACTAGGAGCAGACCCGAGAGCCAACCGAGGTGTCGCATGACCGTTAGAGTGCAGCAATCGCCGTGCCCGTCAAAAGACCTGGCGGTGGCCCAGAAGGTCCCGGGACTCTCGGCGTTTCGATGGCGCGCGGCGGCATCGCCCTCGGATTTCCGAGACCTCCCGGATCAGCGTGGCGTATCGAGCGCCGCACCGACGCCGGCGATTTCCGTGTAGGCCAGAGCCAACGCCAGACCTTCTTCCAGCAACGGTTCGGCCTGGATGAACCGGCGCGCGACCGTGCCGGTGGCCTCGAGCCGCGGGTAGAGCGTCAGGGCGGCGAAGGTCGACCCGGGGCGGGGCGGCGACCCGCCCAGCGCGAAGACGTTCCATCCGAGGCGCCCGCGGTGACCGTCCAGCGCGGCGCGGATCCCGGATCGGCGGTCCAGGTGGCGTCGAAGTCCACCAGCGGCAGGTTGTCCTCCACCTGGGCGCCGGGACCGTTCGAGCCGGAGCGCACGCGGACGGTGCGCCAACCCGGGAAGGCGGTCCAGGTGGTGGGATCTTGCAGCTTTTGCAGAAGCGGCGCCGCCGCCCCGTGAAGGCCGATCCCGATGGCGACGCCGCCCAGCCGTTCGGTCCGCCCGCGCGTGACCAGCGCGAGCGCGCCCCGGGCGCGCAACGGGGCCAGGCTCTCACCCACAAGGAGGGCCGGATCGGGAAGTCGGGAGGTGCCGGGCGGCCCGGTGGGGCGCCAGGCGGATGTGCCGGCGGGATGTTCGGCGCGCAGCGCGGTCGCGCGCAACGCCACGTACGCGGCGGCGGCCAGCACCGCCGGCTCGCCGGCGGGGCTGCGGGCCATGATGTGCCGGAGCAGCCAGCTCGATCGTTTGAAGTCGAGCTGCGCGTCGATGATCAGCGTCGAGCCGCCGCCGGGCTGAGCGGCGATCGAGAAGATGATTCTTCCTGGCGCCAGATCGCCATCGACCAGCTCCAGCGTGACGCCGTCGGGCCGCTCATGGGGCGCAATCCGACCCGAGAGATCGAAGAGCGGCACGTCGAGGTCCCAGTCGATGCGCGGCGCGCGTTGGCCAGGCTCGACGACCGCCGTCCCATCGAGCGCTGGAATCAGCGCGCGGTAGTTCGCGGGATCGAGCAGGGCCGCTTTGATCGCCCCGGGTGCCGCCGTGGTGCGCGTCGCGCCGAAAACCCGTGGCGCGGTCTGGCCGGACATCCGTTCGATGAGCAGCAAGTCGGAGTGCCCGTCGGCCGGCAGCGCGGCGGAAAGCGCCAGCCCGATCGATGCGTCGTCGGTCGCCCGAGCGGCGGGGGGCACCGCGATGGCCAGGGCCACGGCGTAAGGCCCGCACCACCGCATCGGATCAGCTTTTTTTCTTGATGAGGACGCCGGGCGGAATGCTCTTGGTCCGCGGCCTGGCTTCGGGCGTCGTGCCGGCGGCCAGTTGATCGAGATAGCCTTGAATCTGCTGGTGCGTGCTGGCCGGCAGGTCGTCGAAGCGCACGCCGACGTCGCCGTGGCCGCTCGGACCCAGGTGAGCCACCTTGGCCGGCAGGTGCAGCCGCTCGCCGTTGGGCAAGGTCAGGATGATGTCGACGGGTGTGCCCAGCACGGCGCGCGCGCCCAGCGACAGGCGCATGCCGCCGAGCGACAGGTTCACTGTGTGGACGGTGCGCAGCGAGGCCCAATCGGGGATTCGGACTTCCACCAGCGAGCGGGTGGTGATGCGCGCCGTGATTCGCCGCTCGCCTGGGTTGCCTTCTTCTTCCATGGATCTTTGCGCCCGGCGTGATTATCTCACAGCCGAACACTTTCCAAAGGAGACGCGATGAGAGCCATTTCCTGCGCCGCTGTGCTGCTGCTGATCCCGATCTTGGGCAGCTCCGCGTATGCCGCCAAGTCGGTCAAGGTCACCATGAACGCCATCACGCCCGAGGGGGTGGGCAAGTCGATCGGGACCATCACGCTCAAGGAGACCAAGGACGGCGTGACCATCGAGCCCAAGCTCAAAGGCCTGCTGGCCGGCGAGCACGGCTTCCACGTGCACGAGAATCCGAGCTGCGAGCCGGCCGACAAGGACGGCAAGAAGGTGGCCGGACAGGCCGCCGGCGGCCACTTCGATCCGGCCGCCACCAAGGCGCACAAGGGCCCCGAGGGCGGAGGCCACAAGGGCGACTTGCCGAGGCTGGTGGTCTCCGACAAGGGTGAGGCCAAGGACAAGATGGAAGTCAAAGGGCTCACCCTGGCCGACTTCCATGGCCACTCGCTCATGATCCACGCAGGCGGCGACAACTACAGCGACACCCCCAAGCCCCTCGGCGGTGGCGGCGCGCGGGTGGCCTGCGGCGTCGTCAAGTAGCGGTTCGCGGCGTGAGAGGGGCTTTGCCCCTCACGGGCTCCCCACGACGAGAGCCGATTCCGGATCTGCTCGACGGGCAAGTCTCCGGCGGGCAGAGCCCGCCGCCGATCCACCTGGAGAGGTCAGAGGCGGCGGACCATCTTGAGGACCAGGTTTCTCTGGGTGCCGAGATCTTGGATGCGCCGGTCAATTTCTTCGAAGTGGTGGCGTCTCCAGAACGCAATGGCGCGCGGGTTGTTCTCGCGAACGATGAGGTGGAGCGCCGCGCCGTCGGCTGCGCGTACTCGTTGAACGATTTCGTCGACGAGCGAGGAGCCCAAGCCGGCGCCGCGCGATTGGGGGACGAGGAGCAGCAACCCGATATACCAGTCGCGGAGCTGGGGGTGATCTCGGAGCAGCTCGACGACCCCAATCATCTCCTCGTCTGCCATCACACCCAAGACCTGCTTGTCGGCGGGAGACTTGCCCGGCGGTAGGTGCTTCAGCAGGGCGACAGCTTCGTCGTCGCGGGGCGGAACGCCGGTGGTTTGTTCGATGAATTCGTGACAGCGGAGATGGAGCGCTTGCAGCGCTGCGACCTTGGCGGTTCCCAGAACGATCGCCTCGAGAGTCGGTGCCTCCATTGGCCGATTGTAGGCTAGGTGCGGGGTGACTTTCGGTTCGTGCGGACCACACTGGATGCAGGGCCGTGACGTAGAATCGGTCGGTGGGGACGTTGCTCGCCTTTATCAAGCTCGGGCGTCCCAAGTTTCTCGTGGGGGGCTTCGTGCTCTTCGGCTTGGGGACGGCGCTGGCGGTCAAGGGCGGCGCGGGGTTCGATCTGGGGCGGTTCCTCTGGGGACAGCTGCTGGTGACCGCGACTCAGCTCATGACCCACTACGCGAACGACTACTTCGACCTCGCGGCGGATCGCGCCAATCGGACGCCAACCGCTTTTTCGGGCGGCAGCCGGGTGTTGGTGGGACAGGCGCTGTCGCCGCCGGTGGCGTTGCGCGCGGCGCGGGGGCTGGCGGTCGTCGCGGTTGGCGCGGCGATCGCGCTCGGGCGTCGCGCCGGCGCGGGGGCGTTGTTCCTGGCGGTGGCGACGATTGCCCTGGCTTGGAGCTACAGCGCGCCGCCGCTGCGGCTGTGCGCGCGCGGGTTGGGTGAGCTGACGACCGCGCTGGTGGTGACGCTGTTGGTTCCGCTCCTCGGCTACCTGCTGCAAGCCCGCGGGCTGGGGGCGCCGATCTTCCTGGCGGCCGCGCTGCCGTGCGCGCTGCAGTTCGCGATGTTGCTGGCGATCGGGTTCCCAGATGCGGCCGGGGACGCAGCGACGGGGAAGCGGACGCTGGTCGTTCGACTCGGCGCACCGGCGGCGGCGCGGCTCTATGCGCTCGTCACGATCGGGGCTTTCGGGGCACTCCCGCTCTTCGTCCGCGTCGGCCTTCCGGGGCGCGTCGCGGAGGCTCCGGCGCTGCTGGCACCCGTCGCGATCTGGCAGGCGTTGCGGGTCGCGCGCGGCGCCTACTCTGAACCGGCGCGCTGGGAGAGCGTCGCGTTCTGGTCGGTGGCGCTGCTCATCGCCAGCTCCAGTCTCGAGCTGGTGGCGACCGTCGTCGGTGGCTGAATCGCGACGCCGCCGGCGATCGCGACCAGACGCTTCATCACGAAGGGCGCGGCCCGCATTCCCAGCAACGTCGCCCGTGCCAGCGCCGGGGTGCGTACCACGAACACCAGCGCGCGCGTGAGCCAGTCGTGCGCGCGCAGCATCTGCCGCCGTTCGCGGTCGAACGCCACCAGGCGCGCGTCGCCGTGGGTCAGATAGCCCGGCACCGCGGCGGCCAGGTGCTCCGCCGTGACCAGGGCGTGCGCGATCCCGCCGGCGGTCAACGGATCGGTCGCGCTGGCCGCATCGCCGAGGAGCACGGCCCCGGGCGCGAAGCCGGCCCGCGCCTGACGGGTCACCGGTGCGCGTCCGGCCGGCGCGGTGATGGGCGTTGCGCCGTCGAGCGCCCCGCGCAGCAGTGGATGTTGGGCGATCCAACCATCGAGCGTGGCGCGGGCACCGCCCGCCAGGGCGCCGTGCCCGCCGAGCCCCGCCAGCAGCAGCCCGCCGTCGGGCAACGGCGCCGCGTAGAGCTCGTGGCCGCGGCCGAGGAAGATCTCCAGGTGATCGCCGCTCCCGATGGTTCGCCCCGTCGGCAGCTGAAAGTGCATGCGCACGCCGACGCGACCGCGCGCGCGCGCCGGCCGTTCGAGCCCCAGCCAGCGCCGCACCGGCGAGTCCAGACCGTCGGCACCCACCACCAGCGCGGCGTGGCGCAGCTCGCCGCCGACACGCAGGCCGACCGCGCGTCCGTTTTCCACCGCCACCCCTTCGACCGGCGCCTCCTCGAAGATGCGGACGCCCGCCGTGGCGCGGGCGGCGGCGAGCAGCGTGTCGTCGAGGCGCAGGCGCCGCTGGGCCAGCGCGCGGGCTCGGCCGTCGAGCGAGAACGGGCTCGCGGCCGTCAGGCCGAACCCGTGGTAGCGCACGCCCGACAGCGGATGCCCACCGACCGCGGCGCGCAGGCCGAGCCGCTCCAGCACGGCCACGCCGGCCGGCATCATTCCTTCGCCGCAAGGCTTCTCGCGCGGGAAGCGCCGCGCCTCGAAGAGATCAACGCGCAGCCCGGCGCGCCCGAGCAGGATGGCCAGCGTGGCCCCCGCCGGCCCGCCGCCCGCGATGACGACGTCTACCGCGTCGGCCATGGCACGAACCGCGGTTTGTCGACGAAGGCCTGGCGGTAGGCGGCGTCGGTCATGAGCACGGATTCTTCCAGCGCCACGCGACGCCGCAAGACCAGCGCGTGCAGCGCGGCGCCGACGCCCGCCGTTATCACGGCGCCATGCACCAGCGGCAGCGCCAACAGCTCGACGAAGACCGCCAGGTAATTGGGGTGGCGCACGTAACGGTACGGGCCGCCCGTCACCACGCCGAGCGGCATCGAGCGCACCACGCGGACGTTCCAGTGGACGCCCAGGGTGGCGATCACCCAGAAGCGGAGCAGGTTCGCGGCTATGAAGAGCGCCAGCGCGGGCACGCCGACCGCCGGCACGAACCGCCGGTGGAGCGCCAGCACCTCGACGATCGCGCCGGCCAGGATGGCGGTGTGGAGCGCGACCATGGCGCCGAAGACCGGCTCGGGGAGCGGCGCCGCACCGCCCACGGCCAGCGCCCGCTGATGCCGCCGTGAGAGTGACATCTCCACCAGCCGGCAGACGCCGACCGCGGCCACCAACGCACAGAAGAGGCGCGTCGAGGTCAGGGCGTCAGCTCCACTGCAAGAGCAGCATCTCGGTGGAGAGCCCAGGGCCGAAGGCGGCCAGGATCCCGTAGGCGTCGGGCGGTAGTCGGCGCTTGGTCAGCCATTCGTGCAGGACGAAGAGGATCGAGGCGCTGGACTGGTTGCCGTAGTCGCGCAGGACGTCCCACGACGGCTGCGTGTCCTCGCGCGTGAGCCCCAGCTCTTCTTCGGCGTAAGCCAGGATCTTCCGCCCCCCCGGGTGGAGCAGGAACCCGGTGAGCTGCTGGCGGGTGAGGCCGCGCCGTTCGGCCAACGTTCGCACCAGGCGCCCAATCTCGGTCTTGATCAGCGCCGGCACATCCTTGGAGAGGACCGAATGAAATCCGTCGTCCTTCAGATCGAATCCCAGCGCGTAGGTGCTGGCGGGGAAAAGATGCGACAGCGTCTCGAGAACCCCAACGCCGCCCGCCGCGGAACCACCGCCGCCCTCGAGCAACGCCGCGGCGGCGCCATCCCCGAAGAGCGCCGTGGACACCAGATTGGCCAGCGAAAGATCGGTGCGCTGCAGGCTCAGGCTGGGGAGCTCCACCGCCACGACCAGCACCCGCGCCTCCGGAAATCCGACCAGAAAATCGTGCGCGCGCGCCAGCGCCGCCGCGCCGCCCGAACAGCCGAGCGCCGTGATCGGCAGCCGCCGCACGTCGCTGCGAAACCCCAGATCGTTGCAGAGGTACGCGTCGAGCGAAGGGATCATGATGCCGGTGCAGGACACCGTGATCAGCAGGTCGATCTGCCGCGCCTCGATGGCGGCGCGTTTGAGCGCCTCGGAAGCGACCTGGCGGCCGAGCGCGATCGCGTTTTCGCGGTAGCGGTCCTGCACCTCGCCCAGGCCGCGCGACTGTCCCAGGTGGGCGACCGGCTCGACGCTGAAGCGCCGTTCGACCGCGGTGTGGTCGAACAGCTCCATGGTGGCCTCCATCCGCCGGGGCGACAGCGCGAGCACGGCGCGCAACTGCTCCTTCACCTCGCCTTGCGTGGCGGAGTGCGCCGGCACGGCCGTGGCCGTGCTCACGATGGTGGGCGCGCGTTTCATGGCCCGAACCTAAGCTCGACCAACCATGTCACAAGCGACGGTCTTTGACACGGGCGACAAATCACCGGGTCCCCCGGCGGCGCTTTGCTGGCGCGAAGAGCGGCCGGCAAGGGTAGAGTCGGGCGATGTCGCAGCAAGACGATCTCGTCGCCATGGGCCGCCGGTTGCTCATGAACAACTACCGCCAGCCGCCCATCGTGATGGCGCGCGGCGAGGGGTGCGCTCTCTTCGACGCGGACGGGCGCCGCTATCTGGACATGACGGCCGGCGTAGCGGTCTCGATCCTCGGGCACGGGCATCCGGGATTGGCCGACGCCATCGCGGCGCAGGCGCGCCGGCTGGTCCACGTCTCCAACCTCTATTACATCCAGGCCCAGCTGGAGTTCGCGGAGGCGCTCTCGCGGCGCGCCTTCCATGGCCGGGCGTTCTTTTGCAACTCGGGGACCGAGGCCAACGAGGCGGCGCTCAAGCTGGCGCGCCGCTACCAGGCGGTGGCCAAGAAGCAGCCCGAGCGGATCGAGTTCGTGGCCTTCGAGAACAGCTTCCACGGCCGGACCTTTGGCGCGCTGAGCGTCACCGGCCAGCCCAAGTATCGCGACGGCTTCGGTCCGCTGGTGGGGCCGGTGCGCTTCTTGCCGTTCGGCGACGTGGCGGCGGCGCGCGCGGCGATCGGCCCGCAGACCTGCGCCGTGATCCTCGAACCGATCCAGGCCGAAGGTGGCATCAACCTGCCGCCGCCGGGATACCTGCAAGAGCTGCGGCGTCTCTGCACCGACAGCGGCACGGTCCTGATCTTCGACGAGATTCAGACCGGGAGCGGACGAACCGGGACGTTCTACGCCTTCGAGGGCGAGGGGGTGGTCCCCGACGTGCTGACGCTGGCCAAGGGGCTGGCGGGTGGCATCCCCATCGGCGCCATGCTGGCGAACGAAGATGTCGCGCGCGGCTTCGAGCCGGGGAGTCACGCCTCGACCTTCGGCGGCAACCCGTTCGCGACGGCGGCCGCGCTCTATGTCCAGCGCGCCATCGACGAGCTGGGCCTGCTCGAGCACTGTCGCGAGGTCGGTTCCTACCTGGGCTCGGCGCTGTTGCGCTTGGCCGAGCGCCGCCGTCCCAAGACGAAGGGCGCTCGTGGCCGAGGCCTGCTGCAGGGGCTGGTGCTGGACGGCGATCCAGGCGACATCGTGGCGCGGGCGCGGGCGCGCGGCCTCTTGGTCTCGGTGGCCGGCGCCAACGTCGTTCGGTTGGTGCCGCCGCTCATCGTAGGCAAGGCCGAGATCGACGAGGCGATCGAGATCTTGGACGCCGTGCTCGGGGAAGGGCGATGACCGGGAAGGTGCTGGAGCCGCGGCCGTCGTTTCTGTCGTTCTCCGATCTGCCCGACGGTGGCATCGAGGCGCTCATCGTGCGGGCCGAGGAGCTGCGGGCGCTGCGGGCCGCCCGGACGCCCCACGCGACGCGGCCCGGGCGGGTGCTGGGGATGGTGTTCGAGAAGGCCTCCACCCGCACGCGGGCCAGCTTCGAGATCGCGATGTTCGAGCTGGGTGGGCACGCGCTCTACCTGAGCATGCAGGGCTCGCAGCTCGAGCGCGGCGAGCCGCTGCGCGACACGGCGCGCGTGCTGTCGGGCTACTGCCACGGCATCATGCTGCGCACCTTCGGCCACGGGCGCGCCGAGGAGATGGTCCGCTACGCCAGCGTGCCGGTGATCAACGGCCTCACCGATCTGATGCACCCCTGTCAGGTCCTGGCCGATCTGCAGACGGTCGCGCAGCGCTTTGGCGCCGCCGATGTCCGGTGCGCGTTGCGGTCGGTGAAGTACGCCTGGATCGGCGACGGCAACAACATGGCCAACTCCTGGATCGAGGCGGCTGGGATCCTCGGCCTCGATCTGGCGCTGGCCTGTCCGCCCGGCTACGAGCCCGACGTGGAGGTGGTCGCGCGGGCGCGCGCCAGCGAACGCGGTCGGATCAGCTTCTTCCACACGCCGGCCGAGGCGGTGGCGGGCCGTCAGGTGCTGTCGACCGACGTCTTCACCTCGATGGGCCAGGAGGCCGAGTCGGAGGCGCGGCGGGTGGCCTTCGCCGGCTACGGCATCGACGGCGCGCTGCTGCGCCACGCGGCACCCGAGGCCATCGTGCTGCACTGCTTGCCGGCCCACCGCGGTGAGGAGATCTCCGACGAGGTCATCGAAGGCCCGGCCAGCGCCGTCTGGCAGCAGGCGGAGAATCGCCTGCACGCGCAGAAGGCGCTCCTCGAGCTCCTGCTGGCCTGACGCGTCTTTGGGCGGCGCCTTCTAGTCGGTGACGTCCTCGTCGATGGTGGGCCTGGCCCATTGGCCGGACGGCCGGCGTGCTCAAGACGGACCGGCGACCTGCCGAACCTGACCTGGACGATGAAGCCACGGGGGGGAGCGGTCCCAGAACCCGGCGGCGGCACCCGCGCCGCGCGTTCGGCGACCGGCGAGCTGGCTTCGGACGAGGAGACGCAGCCCGGTGAGGACGTCGATCTGCCGGCCTTCGACGCGGACACGGATGGGCGGCCGGAGCCGCTGATCGGCCCCATGGAGACCGCCGAGATCGACATCTCGCGCGATCGGCGGGTGACGATGGTGTCGCCGATTCCGGCGCAGTTGGCCGAGGCGATGCTGCCCCGCGGCGGTGCCAAACGCGATCCGGCCGCGCCGACCGTGGCCGCGGGGTTGCCGTCGCGGCGGATGGGGGAGGGCGACGAGCACCACACGCGCCGGGTGGGCGACTCGGATCGCCAGTCGCTGGGCTCCGGCTCGCGAC
>Ga0209483_1001969_pt1 | contig 14901 bp, 7 predicted proteins | sample NGEPerA_FD_184508 | JGI IMG/M metagenome (GOLD analysis project Ga0209483, IMG submission 184508) | Arctic peat soil microbial communities from the Barrow Environmental Observatory site, Barrow, Alaska, USA - NGEE PermafrostL2-A... | ecosystem: Environmental > Terrestrial > Soil > Wetlands > Peat... | reverse complement strand
ACGGTCGAGAAACATGCCGATTCCGTGCAGCCCTAGTCTAGCCTGCGTAATCGTCGAATCCTTTTCTTCGATTTCTCCGACACCATTTCCTCCTCCGTTGTTTGCGGACGTAAAACAAGACATTCATTTCCGCAACCTCCCCGGGAAGCCGGGAGGAACCGGATCGTTCGGTCAGAGCGCAAGAGTCTGTCGAATGCCTCGCGGATGCAGGACGCGAAACGTGCTATATCCTCCGGAGAGATTGCGGGCCCGGAAGCCATGCTGGGCTAGGATTCGGCAGGCATAATAGGCACGCTGGCCGACGCCACATGTTACCCAAATCTCCTCTGATTGTGGCAGTTCTCTGAGACGCGACCGCAATTGGCCAAGTGGAATGTTGACCGACGCTGGGATGGAGCCTGCGTTGAACTCGTGAGGCTCACGCACATCCAACAGGAACGCGAGAGTCGAATCGAGATCGTTCCAAGGCGCCAGATCCGCATCTCCGCGCAGTACATTGGCGGCAATCATGCCGGCGAGATTCACGGGGTCCTTGGCGGCGCCGTACTGTGGCGCGTAGCAGAGTTCCGCCTCCTCGAGATCAAAGACTGTGGCTTTCATCTGAATCGCATTTGCGATAACGTCGATGCGGCGCTCCACGCCCTCTTCGCCCACTCCTTGGCACCCAGCACAAGCCCGTCCGACTTGCGGAACAGCAGCTTCAAGTGAATGGCTTGCGCTCCGGGATAATAGCCGACGTGCTGGTTGGGATGCAGGTAGATGCTCTGGTAATCCTTCATTTCTGCATGGTGAAGCGCCTTTTCCGTTGCTCCGGTAAGCGCGACGGTCAGGCCAAAGAAACCGCATACCGCTGTAGCCTGAACGCCATCGAAGCGCACCTCGCGTCCGCAGATCGCGTCGGCGGCGACACGCCCCTGGCGATTCGCGGGCCCGGCCAGGGGGACGAGTTCCCATTGGCCGGTGACACGGTTTCTGACTTCGACGGCATCTCCGACGGCCCAGATGTGCGGATCGCTGGTGCGCATCTGGCTATCGACTCGGATACCACCCCGTTGACCCATTTCAAGACTCGCGTCGCGAGCGAGGTTCGTCTCCGGACGCACGCCGATGGCCAGGACAACAAGGTCCGCCTCAAATGCCGCTCCGCCTTTTGTGCGCACAATCAAGCCTTCATTTCTGCCTTGTGCGAACTCTGCGACTCCATCTCCCAGCAACAGGTTCACTCCGTGCGACTCCAGCCGTTGCTTCGCATACTCAGCCATCTCCGGATCAAGTGGCGGCATCACCTGGTTAGCCAGTTCCACAATCGTCACAGCGATACCGCGATGGGCAAGGTTCTCCGCCATCTCCAGGCCGATAAAACCGCCGCCCACGACAACCGCCTTGTTGGGCTTTCTGTTCTCAATCCAGTTCTTGATTTCCCGGCTATCGGGGATGGTGCGCAGGGTGAAGATTCCCGGCAGATCGACTCCGGGCCAGGGCGGGCAGATTGGAGCGGCGCCTGGCGATAGCACCAAGGCATCATAAGACTCACGGTACTCGAGGCCGGTCTCCAGATCGCGAACGGAAAGCGTTCGAGCCTCGCGGTCGATTGCGGTTACTTCGTTCCGCAGGCGCACCTCGATGCAGAATCGATCTTTGAATAATGCAGGAGTGGCCAGCAGGAGTTTGGCCTCATCTTGAATCACGTTGCCTACGTAGTACGGCAAACCGCAATTGGCAAACGAGACGTAATGGCCGCGATCGAGCACAACGATCTCCGCATTCTCATCCAGCCGCCGCAAACGTGCCGCGCAGGTTGCACCGCCCGCGACTCCTCCAACGATCACTACCCGTTTCTTCGTCATGTTTCTCCACAAAAATTCGACTCAGTGATCGCAAGTATTCGCGGTGGTCACAAGCGTTCCATCCGTGTACTGGCGGACGAGAACCGCAGCACTTTCCAGGGGTGCGCCGGTAAGGACCTCAACCGAGGCTTCCTGGAATAGTGAGCGTGCACGAGCGCCCATGTTGCCCGCTATGACGTGGGTCACACCGCGTTCCTTGATAGAGGGCGGAATCAGGCCCGGCTGGTGTTCCGGCGCCGGCGTCTCTGTCGTGGCGTTCACGCTCTTCGTCCTGGGATCGGCATCAACGAGGGCAAACTACTCGCATGGCCCAAAGTGCTGTTTCAAGCAGTCCCCGGTAATGGGAATGGCGTTTCACATGGAGAATCTTCTTTTTAAACCGATCAATTGTGGAAGCGGCTCTACGGATGGACGGTTTATTCAAGCGGCTCGTGGCGGCCTGTGGCAGCCGAATGGCCCTAGTCTCGCCATCACGGGTGATTTGAAGCTCCCAGGTAGCGAGGCAACCCCCTGGTTTACGACTAATCTTCCCGGAAATGAGGGCGGTCAACTCGGCATCGGCCCATCAACGAGCTCATTCGCCCCTGTGTTGATCCACAACAACTGCCCGAATTGTGGTCCAACGTGCATTTCAGGAATTCGTCCAACGGGTTGAAATCTCAGCAACACTCGAGGATAATCCCGTGCAGCATCGTTGATTGGTGTAGTTCTTCTTATGAGAGATAAGAAATAATTGAGCAACACCGTGTGCTATTGTGCAATCAAAGAATATGTAGTCGTGCGCCGCACCGCATTCCCTCGCAACCTGCGGTGGTTCCTTTGTCAAGATCGCAATCTAGATCGGGTAACTTTGCATCATTGGGGCAAAAGTCGACCAATTAGTCGCTTTGGAATCCTTGCGTTCCTCGGATTGGCTGTCTGCATCTTCACCTGGGGTTTGCAATATAAGCTTTCCCTTTATGATCCACCTCAGGCAGCCTCTCGCCAGATTCCGCATGCCAAGCTTCTATCCAGGAATGAGCAATCCGGTACGTCAGAAAGCCCACTAGTAGTTCGAACGAAATCTACCACTAGGGTTAGCTATACCGTTCCTACCGCCATCTTCTTTGTTCTTTTGCTGGCCCTCGGCATATTGAACCCGCAAGCCTCAGGCCAAAGGGAACAGCGCACGAGCCATTCGTGGCATCTTCATCGCGGCCTGTTCAATGTATTCTTTGTTCGCCCCCCACCCATCCTCGCCTAGTTGTTCCTCTCCACATTAGATTGACGCATCCGCTCGGGCCGATTGGCCGGGTGTCGCGTGTCATTTTCGCCACTGGCTGGAATGTCACGCCAGTTCAGGCCCAGCATTCACAGAATTCCATTTAAGAGGTGCACTGAAGACATGCGAAAGCTAGCCTCCTTGATTTTCGCCGCTGGATTGATGTTTCCGGTTATGGCGAGCATTGTTGCCTGCCACTCGGCGGATAGCAAATCAGATGCCAGGGCTGCAGCGGTTCCATCCGCAAAGGTCGCCACGGCGCAGCGGGGCGATATCTCCCATGTGCTGACTTTGGCCGGGCAGTTCCAGCCGTACCAGGTTGTGGATGTACACCCCAAGGTGAGCGGTTACATGTCGCGCATCAATGTGGATATTGGCGACATCGTTCACCAAGGGCAGACGCTTGCGGTTCTTGAAGTGCCGGAGTTGAAGGCGGAGTTAGAGCAAACGGTTTTCCAACTGCAGCAGACCAAGGAGGAGATCACGCGGGTGTCCTTCGCCAAAATGCCTTCGGTCTTTATTTTCATAGCTTTCCAGATTGCACGAGTCGGCAGATCCGAGCGGCTCTTAACCGTTAAGAAATCAGGGACTCTATTCAATTCCTCGGCCGGATGGAGTTTTGGCGAGGGACAGCCATCATCGGTCCTTGCCTGCGAGCACGAAGCTTCTCTGGCCAGAAGGCCGAGGCGGCGTCGGCGTGGCCGTCCTCAACCGCATGCTGGGCGCGGGACGCCCGGACTCTGTCCGCCGTCTTAACATCGCCGCGTAAACTGGCTAGGAAGACGGTAGCTCGGCCCTCGCCCGATCCATGCAACAACGCCGGACGCCAGGATCAATCTCGCGAATGGCCCCAACAACTCATCAACGTAAGTTGGGATAAGTCCGGTAGGCCACAATCGTTGCGGTGAGCGCTGTGCCAGGTATCTGGGATGTTCTGAGCAGCACTTCAAAATATGGGAATTTGGTCACATGCAGCCGATTCTGGAGATCTGCCATCTGATCTTCCGACATTAGAATACTTCCGCCAGCTGCAGCGGCTTCAGCATCAGTTCCCTGGATGAGCAAGACCTTGCCTTGGTTGCCGGGATCGGGCAAGTAAGCCACGACACAATATCCGACGCTATCATTCGCAGTGTAGATCCCCTGCTCGCCTTGGCCAGGTGCGTTGTTAATTACGTAACCAACACGATCATAGCGACGCTCTACATTGAAATTCAATCTACTCTCGAAGAGCTCCATCCATGGACTGGCAATCGGGCCACCGAACAGAACCACGTTGTCTTTCTTAACGAACTCGGGTATGTATTCGCGGCTGAAGTAAAGATGCATCTTCTTTTTTAGTGGGTCCAGCGCCAGAATACTCTGAGCCAGTTTGATCGCGCTCGGGGTCAACAGATTCAGATTGGCGAACCTAGTCAACGCTACACGCAAATCCGGGCTTAGATTCTGTGCCTGAAGTTGGTCAATGTAACTACGGCTCATATAGTCCCTCAGCGAGAATGAGTTCTTACTAATAAACTGGACTTCGCTAAAGGATGCGTCGGGAAGAACGATATCGGTATCCCGATCGCTATCTAAAAACTCAGACCATATTGACGCGATCGCAGGCTCGTATCTCCACGGGTAAATCGACCGCTGCATTGCACGGTTCTGGATCCACAGGATCACGCAGCCGCCAGCGAGCACAAGAATAATCAATCCGGCGACGATCGACCCGGCAAGCTTCCATGAGTGCTTGCCTGAGGCGGGCGGAACCTCCGGAATGTTCTCAGGTGACTCGGACTGGGGAGAGGCGGAGGCGGACGGAGGCTCCGATGAAGACTCTGGTTCCGTCGGACGGGAACGGAAGACAGGGACATAGCTTCCGCGAGGGATTTCCACGATCAGGTTCTCGTGCAAACCCTCCGTGTCGAAATATGCTTTGATACGCTTGCGCAGTTCACTGGCAGTCGCACGGACTATGTTGTCAATATTTGTGTCGTAATCGTTTGGTCGTCCAAAAACCTCGATGCCAATCTCCTGCTCATGGATCTGCTCCTGGCCGTCTTTGAGAGAACTTCTGCCAACAAAGAGAAGGAAATCCCTCAACCGGGCGGAGCGCCTCAATTGAGAACTATCCGCGACACGCTCCAATAAGGCCCAGCATGTACTGGGATCGTGCAACTCCCTCTGTTGGGGGCTCTGGTCGTCTATTTGCACGTTTCTCAACTCCTTTCCTGGGGTCGAAAAGCCGCTTCTAGCGTAAGAGGCCTGCCGCTCACGGAGCTGCTCCCTCAGAATCATCTCATTTCGGGGCTCCTAACTGTAAAGAAGTTCCGCGCCTAACCGTAAAGGGCCCGAATATCCTGAGGATTCGTCCGCTCCAGAGCAACAATCCAAAATACACAATCCAGAAAGGAAGTCTCACGCTGCGGCAATTAGAAATGCAGTGAAGTGAAATCGGCCTCAACTCTGTGACCCTTATTGGGCCGAGGATATAAGCACTCAACCCACCTGCATCTCACGTCGTTCAAATTCAGCAGATTAGCTGCTGGAATACCCGTGCAGCGTCAGATCCTAGTGGGTTCTGCAATCAGCAGGGCGTGCGTAGCCTTTCACGAAATCATACATGTTCGAGATACCAATCCTTCTCTGAGAAGTCCGACAGTTGTCCCCTTTGACGAATTGCGATTGATCGCAGAGAGTTGCCGATCTCCCGTTGAGAGATCCTCATCGTCCGCACAACTGTAACGCTTCCGCCACATCGCTGTAATTTATGGCGGACAAAGCTGTAAATTGCCTTGACCCTCGGTGATTCAATCAGCAATTCTCGTCTTTCTGATCGGGCTTAAGAATCCGCCTCCGTGAAATCAGTTTAGGCAAGGTGTCGATCTGAACCGCGCCGCTCGAAAGAGGTGGTACCGATTTGCGACCACGGGTAAGCGTTTACCTCAGCCAGCCCTGGCTCTGCCAGGTCGAACCCGATGCTCAAGAGAGTTCATTGAGAGGATTCATTGAAATGAAGAGCTTAGCGAGGTGTGTGGCGCACATGAAACATGAAGTGAAAAACCACAAATCCGAAAGGCAGAGCATGGCAAGTCAGTGTTCATCCAGCGTATCAGCCCTCTCCAACCTACGAAGGACGAACCAGCGGCAACGCTTTTATTTCCTAGATGGAACTCTCGCAATTCTTGCAGCCCTCTGTATTGCCTGGCCTCAAATGATTGCGGGCCAGAATCTGACCGGTGAAATCAACGGTTCGGTTCGGGACTCCACGGGCGCAGCAGTGGCGAACGCGACGGTGACGGTCGAGAACACCGACAAGAATCTGGTCGTGCGTACGATTCATTCAAATGAGGAAGGCGACTTCACGATCCCGCTGTTGACCATTGGCCAATACTCCGTCACAGTGGCAGCCCCGGGATTCCGGACAATTACAGAAAACGAACAGGTGAACGTCGGATTGACCGTGACGCTTTCCTTGGTCCTCCAGCCTGGTTCAGTCTCGCAAACTGTGGAAGTAACTGCGGATGCGCTAACGCCGCAACTTGAAAGTCCAAGTGCAGGTACGCTGATCTCTGGCACGCAAACCAAAGAGCTTTCGCTAAGCAGTCGTAACTTCGAACAATTACTGTATATCCAGCCTGGCGTGAGTGGTCCAATTCCCGGTCCACTGGATCGGGGATCAATTTCACATTCAGGAGCAGGGAACTTCACTGCATTTACTGTCGGCGGCTTGGGTCCTCAATTCAATAGCTTCTTTTTGGACGGACAGGATTTACAGCGTCGCTCGGCCGGCGGAAACCAGATCGCTGCTTATCCAGGAATTGATTTCATTCAGGAGACAAATTCGCAGCGCAGCAATTTCGGGGCACAATACGGAGGTAGCGGTGCAGCAATCGTCAGTGTTGCCACCAAGTCCGGTGCTTCAGCCTTTCATGGATCGGCCTTCGAGTTTTTTGAAAGTCAGATTCTCAACGCGAATGGATACTTCAACAATCTCGGAAGGCTGCCCAGGCCCGGCCAGCGGTATAACGATTACGGCTATACGATCGGCGGCCCGATATGGTTTCCACATCTGGAGAAACGTAATACAGCGAAAACCTTCTTCTATTTTGGTCAAGAGTATTTGCGGAGCGAGACAAGCACACAAGAGACACTTACCAACATGCCGACGGCTCTACAACGCCAAGGAGTGTTTAGCGCCCCGGTGTGTGTTGCCTACAACGCATCAGGTGCGTGCACAAATTCCAGCGCTACCATTACCACTTTCGATCCTACAGCGTCGGCATATTTAAAGGACATCATTGACAAAACGCCTCTGCCAAACAACCCCTCCGATTCTCAAGGGCTAGTCACCGCCGAAAGTGGATTCGACGATGAAACCCAAACGTTTATTCGCATTGACCATCAGTTCAGTCAGAAACTGGGCGTCTTCTTTCGCTTCCTAGACGATCCTCTTCATCTTTATGCACCTAACGGCCTACGACAGGCCTTGGGTGTGCCCGGGGTGGGTAACTCGAATATTACAGATGGAGCGACGTTATATCTGGGCCATATTATCTATGTTCTCAACGATAAGAATGTCCTAGACGCTGGATACTCCTACATGCAAAACTGGGTCACCGCGACACCAGTAGGCTTGCTCCTGCCTGCCAATTCTCCCGATATCACGCCAGTTTTGCCCTATCCATCAACACTCGCGCGGATTCCAAATCTTAGCATAAACGGTGGCTCGTATGCGGCCATAGGCCCCTATCGAAACACTGACCCAGTTACGCAACTCTACATGAACGATACGGTTACCTCGGGAAGGCACACCCTCAACGTTGGTTTCAATTTGGAATATCAACAAGCCGGCAACAATCAAGGTACAACGAATGCTGGTGCCTTCACCTTCAGTCCGTCAGCATTGGCGCCGGGCAGTTCAGAGACGCAATACGATCAGGCATTCGCCAATTTCTTGTTAGGAAGCGTCACAAACTTCCAACAGGCTTCCGCTGATCTGGCAGATCTTCCGCATACAAACATCTACGAGGGATATGCCCAGGATGATTTTCGGGTGATGCCGCGCCTTACGCTGAATCTTGGGCTCCGTTACTCGTACTTCGCGCAACCTACATCTGGAAAGTTATCGGGCTACCCATTCTATTCTCAAGTGAACTTCGTACCATCAGTGTTCAACGCCGGCAACGCTCCCGCTATGACGAATACGGGGCTAATCTGTACTTCTTCACCGTGCGCAGGCGGAGCGATACCGAACCCAGGTTATAACCCATACAATGGGCTGATCATTAGCGGGAAGACGTCGCCTTATGGGCAAAAGGTGACACAACAACCTCTCACGGCTTTTGCTCCGCGGATCGGATTTGCTTACGACCTCTCCGGTAATGGACGTACAGCCATCAGAGGAGGCGCCGGGATCTTTTTCCAGCAGATTTCAAACTATCAGTTCCAGGTCATGGTGAATACGAATCCGCCAAACGTGTATACCGTCAGCGTCAATAACACGTTCTTTGGCGCTCCAGGGACCGGCAATACGCTCACGAGTTCCACGCCGCTAGTTATTCAAGCAGCGCAATTCAACGCTGTGAACCCATACGTTGAGGCGTGGAGTCTGGATGTTCAACATCAGATTGGGTCCAGTTTGATGTTAGACATAGGGTACTTTGGAAATAAGGCGTTTCATCTTCCAATAACGGAAGACATCAATGCACCAACACCAGGATTGTATGCGACACAGGGTATTATCCCCGGCAATAAAGTGACGTCTGGAAATACGCAATATCTAAACCCAATCCGTCCATATCGCGGTTACGGCCCGATTGACAGTCAATTGGAGTCATCCTTTTCCGATTACAACTCACTTCAATTGTCAGCTAGCAAGCATCTGACCAACGGCTCGATCCTCTCGTTGAATTACACGTACTCCAAAGCGTTGAGCAACGCGAACGCGCCGCAGGACATTTACAATCCTGCTGCTGAGTATGGACTGACCGCAAATGGCCGAAAGAATATTGTTAATGCGAACTTCGTTTATCACCTGCCATTCTTTGCCGATCAGCGCGGTATAGGGGGACGGGTCTTAGGCGGATGGGAGCTAACGGGAATTGTTTCGTATGGGTCAGGTGCCGGCTTGACTGCTGTGGCGGCCAATGTCGATCCGGCTGGAGAGGGGCTCCTGGCGGGGGGCAGTAGCGAGAATGGAACCGCAAGGCCGGATCAAGTAGCGAACCCAAATTCCAATGCACCACACACTCGGGTGGCATGGTTTAATACAGCGGCATTTGCGCAAGTGCCATCGGGTCAATTTCGCCCGGGCACCGCTCGTATCGGGAGCATTGTTGCGCCGGGGTATGGTAATTGGGATTTGAGTCTATTCAAAAATGTCCGCGTCAGAGAAAATCTTGCGTTCCAGTTGCGGGCGGAGTCCTTCAACGCATTCAATCATGTGAATTTCTCGACGGTGTCCACCACCCTCGGACAGACGAACTTTGGTCAAGTGACCGGAACGGGATCACCGCGGGTTATGCAACTAGGGGCAAAGCTGACGTTTTGATCTCGCCAAGTCTAAATCTGACATTGACAAAGTATTGGACTCTGAGCAGACGCATCTGTGAACTCAAGCTGAAGCACGGTTATCAATTCAGATCGCAAGGGCTGCCGCATTACGCGCGACAGCCTGTTTGCTCAACCCACTCAAGAGCGCCTGGTCAAATAGAAGGCCGACCACTGTGAAGGGCGCTTGCGGGTTTGGCTGAAGGGATACTTCGAGCAGGCTTTGACTACCGACTTACGAACATGTTTTGGTCACAACTTAGCATGTGGCGTTAAGGCCGAAGGGGTCGATGGGGTGAAGAGGGAAGTGCAGCGGTGAAAATTGCAATCGCGCTTTGCGGCATGCTAAGGTGGCGACCCGCTGTGGCTGGGGCAGCAAGCCTGGGCCGGCATGTCAAAGACAAATGCGCTTATACAAGTTGTTTACTTAGGGGAGACTTTAATGAGTAATCGCCGACAGTTTCTGCAAGCAGGATCAGCCATGGCTGCAACAGTGGCCCTGGGCGGGATCAACAGTACATTGGGCCAGGGTAGCATGATGTCAAGGCCCAACATCATCTTCATTCTCGCCGACGACATGGGCTACTCAGACATCGGTTGCTATGGTTCTGAAGTTGAAACTCCGAACCTCAACGCTTTGGCAGAAAACGGTCTGCGTTTTTCCAGCTTTTATAACAATCCTCGCTGCTGCCCATCCCGCGCCTCGTTGTTGACTGGACTTTACTCGCACCAGGTTGGCTTTGCGCTCATGGCTGACAACTACGGCGAGTCATCTGCTCCGGCCTACGAGGGAGATCTAAGTCCCAACTGCGTAACTCTGGCTGAAGCGCTTCGACCTAGCGGCTACCGCACCGCGATGACCGGCAAATGGCACTTAACTCCTCCGGAGATCGAATCAAAGCATAATTGGCCGATGCAGCGAGGATTCGACCGGTTCTTCGGGACCATCGCCGGTGCATGCAGCTACTACGATCCAGCCACTCTCACAGATGGCAACGAGCGCGTCCGCGCCGGCAAAGGCTTTTACTACACCGATGCAATTGGCGATCACGCGGTCAAGTATATCGATGAATTTACCAGCGCCGCCGAGCAGAAGCCGTTCTTCCTCTACGCAGCGTTTACCGCGCCGCACTGGCCGCTGCAAGCTCCAGAGAACGTGATCAACAAGTACATCGAGCGCTTCACTGTCGGCTGGGATCAGATTCGCGCCGACCGCCATCGTCGCCAGATTGAGATGGGCCTGCTTTCGGAGAAGTGGCAGATGTCGGAGCGCGATCTTCGCGTCCCGCCATGGCCTTTGGGCGCGCACAAGGAGTGGGAAGTGCGCCGCATGGCGGCGTATGCCGCGCAGATCGAGTGCCTCGACCAAAACGTCGGCAAGATCGTGGCAAAGCTCAAGGAGACGGGTAGCTTCGAAAACACGCTGATTCTCTTCATGTCAGACAATGGCGGCAACCTGGAAGAACTGGGCAATCCTGGCCCGCTGGCCCGTACGCCTATCTTCATACCCCACGAAACCGCAGATGGACGCCTGGTGCATGTCGGCAATGATCCTGCCATCATGCCCGGCGGAGCTGACACGTATCAGAGTATCGGCATCCCCTGGGGCAATGTCGCCAATACGCCCTTTCGAATGTACAAGCACTACGCACAGGAGGGCGGAATCTCGACCCCGTTTATAGCACACTGGCCGATGGGCATTCAGTTGGGCAAGAATGCCATTACACATCAGGTGGCTCACGAGACAGATGTCATGTCCACTCTTCTTGACCTTGCACATGCAAACTACCCAAAAGAACGCGACAGCAACCCGATTCCACCTACCGTCGGCACCACGCTGGTTCCCGTTTTCTCTGACCGGAAACGGGCTGAGCGCACATATTTTTGGGAACACGAAGGAAACGCCGCGGTACGAATGGGCAAGTGGAAGCTGGTTTCGGAATTCCCGGAATACTGGCAACTCTTCGATATGGAATTGGATCGCACGGAGTTGCATAATCTGGCCGATCAGTATCCTGACCGTGTCCGTCAAATGGCAGCAGCATATGAGGAGTGGGCCAAGGCCGTAGGTGTTGAGCCGTGGCCCGTGCGGGGTATTGCTCCCACAAAGGCTGGAGTCATGCCTTATCTCCGCAAGGAAGATCAGCTGGATTAGGCAGATCCAACGGCGGAAATCGATGTGTATTAAGACAGCCCTTTTCCGGTAATTGTTTTTCTCTCAGGTTGAACCCCCTGAAGTCTCCGTATCAGTTCATGTATGAGAGCCTCAGGAAACGCAATTCAAAGGAGCGCTTCGATGATGATTTTCGCGGTAAATGGAATACGATACGTACGCCTTACTCGAGCTATGTTCAGGTGGTCCACTGTGGTTGCCTGTGCAGTCGGCTTGGCAATTGGGTCTGGTGCACTGAACGCCCAGGTACTGACTGGTGAAATTGACGGCACGGTGCACGATGCTACCGGCGCGGTCATTTCAGGGGCGACCATCGCAGTCACCAACACCGATCAAGACCTTGTGGTACGCACCCTGACCACAAATAGTCTAGGCGGATTCGTTGCGCCGCTGCTCACAGTCGGAGCATACTCCGTTAAGGCCTCGGCCCCTGGTTTCGATTCGTCAACGGTTCAAGGTCTGCAAGTACACGCAGGACAGCAAACGTCCAGCGTTCTGACACTTAAAGTAGGCAGTGCGGTCAACACCATTACGGTGGAAGCTGCCGGCGTGGCGCCTCAATTAGAGAACGCCGCATCGGGAAGCACGATTGAAAACAAGGAAGTGACGTCGTTGCCACTGAGCAGCAGGAATTATCTGCAACTGATGTATCTTCAGCCCGGAATCAGCGGCAACATTCCTGGACCGGACGAGCGTGGAAACATCACAACTAATGGCGCTGTCAATGCGCAAACCTTCTCTGTAAACGGTGGCACTACGGCTTCAAATGCGTACTTCCTGGATGGTGCGGATACTCTGAAGCGTGCCGGTCAACAGCCGGTTGCTTTCCCGAGCATTGACTTTATTCAGGAGATTAATCTTCAGCGCGCGAATTTTTCCGCGGAATCCGGTGGAGCCGGAGCTGGCTTCGTTATCGTCGAGACAAAGTCCGGGGGCAGCGAGTTTCATGGCGGAGCCTTCGGATTCTTTCGCAGCCAGGTATTCAATGCGAATACCTATTTTGGGAATCAAGCGGGCTTGCCGCTGGGTCCTTCGCGATACGGTGACTTTGGATTTGACGTCGGCGGTCCGGTCTGGTTTCCTGGCTATACACATCGGCATAACGACAAGACATTCTTCTTCTTTGGCCAGCAATTTCTACGAAGCCTGACAGCGGTTACCACGACAACCTCGAACCTCCCCACGCTGGCAGAACGGACGGGGACATTCCCTACTCCTGTTTGTATCGCCTATAATTCCGCAGGCACGACGTGCATAAATTCGTCGACCAGCATCGCGAGCATCGATCCCATCGCGCAAGAGTATATGAAGGACATGATTGGCAAGCTGCCTGTGCCGAACGTCCCCACTGATCCGCATGGCATTACCTCTAACGCAATTGGCACAAACAACGAGAACCAGACCCTCATCCGCATCGATCATCAATTCAACGATAAATTGAGTGTGTTCCTGCGGTTCTTGAATGATCCGTTTAACCTGACGGTGCCGTTTGGCTTCCAAGCGTCTACTTCACTTCCTGGAGTGGCCACGTCAACCATGACCAATGGTTCAACTAACTGGCTTGGCCATGCCACGTGGATCATCTCGCCCAACCACATCCTCGAGGGAGGGTTCTCCCATCGAGACAACTGGGTGACTTCGCAGGTGATTGGTTCGCTTTCTTCAGCCACCTCCCCTGACATCAATGTGCCTCTCCCCTTCGCAGACACAATCGGCCAGGTGCCTCACTTAGCCATCGGCGCGTCGTCCTATACGGCCACTGCTCCATACCTGGAGCTCAACCCAATCACGCAGGTCTTCATCAACAGCACCAACGTCAAAGGGCGCCACACGATTAAGCTCGGCTTGAATATGGAGTGGCAGTTAGGTGGCAGTACGGCGGTCGGCAGCGCCAATGCGGGGCAGTTCACCTTTTCCGCGACCCCAGTGCCTGCGGGCAGCGGAACCGTACAGTATGATCAGGCCTTTGCGAACTTCTTACAAAGCCGCGCGTCCACCTTTACACAGGCGAACATCAATACTGCGGGAACCAACCACACAAATATCTTCGAGGGATATGTCCAGGATGACTTTCACTATAACAGTCGTCTGACTCTTTCGGCGGGACTGCGCTATTCCTATTACGGTTCGGCAACATCGGGCCAGTTGGGTTCCAATTACAGTGCTATCAAGGTTCTGAACTTCGATCCGGACACTTACTCCGCGGCGCAGGCACCGACGATTGATTCGAACGGTAGCGTTTGTACGGTCGCGCCGTGTGTCGGCGGTAAACTGCCCAATTCATCCTTCAACGCGACCAATGGCATGATCATTGGTGGTCAGAATTCGCCCTTCGGTCAGGATGTTCAGGCAACCCCGGCAAAAAATCTTGCTCCCCGTGTCGGTTTTGCCTATGATCCCACCGGAAAAGGGACAACCTCGATCAGAGGAGGATTCGGAATCTTCTTTGTCACTGTGACTGCGAATCAGGCGAAATTCGCAACCTCCCAGGATGTTCCGAATGTATCTACTCCGATCATTTCCAATGTCACTTTTGAGAATCCCGGTGGTGGCACAACTGGCAGTTCTCCCGGCGCCCTGCAAGCACTCCAGATTCATGACCCCGGTTCATACAATGAAGAGTACAACCTGGATGTGCAAAAGCAGATAACGCAGGGAATCGTTGCTGACATTGGATACTATGGCAACGTTGGTCGACACCTCTTTAACAACATTGATGCAAACCAACCGCTCGCCGGCGCGTATGTGTCGGGGACGAATATTACGGCGGGTAGCGTGACTGCGGGGAACAGCGCGAAGTTGAATCAAATTCGCCCCTTCCTGGGTTATAGCTACATTACAACCCAGGCAAGTATCTTCAATGAAAATTACAATAGCTTGCAGGCCTCGCTCCGCGTGCGCCTGCATGGTGGAGCAATCGTAACCGGGAACTACACTTACTCCAATACTTTGACTAATTCCCGGGTCCCGCAGAATAACGCAAATCTTCGCGCGGAATACGGACGCACGCCCTATGACCGTACCAATTTATTCAATGTCAGCTTTGACTATACGCTTCCGTTTTTCATTAAGCAGAATGGGTT
>Ga0209483_1001968_pt1 | contig 14903 bp, 14 predicted proteins | sample NGEPerA_FD_184508 | JGI IMG/M metagenome (GOLD analysis project Ga0209483, IMG submission 184508) | Arctic peat soil microbial communities from the Barrow Environmental Observatory site, Barrow, Alaska, USA - NGEE PermafrostL2-A... | ecosystem: Environmental > Terrestrial > Soil > Wetlands >... | reverse complement strand
ATTCGGCAGCGACCGTGCTGACCGGACCGGCGCCGTCCATCACCTCGGCGACCGCGCTGCGGCCGGACATTTCGCCGACGTCCTGGCTGAAATAGCCGATGGTGACGCCGCGATCGACCGCGACCTGGCCCTCGTCGGGCAACTCCTCGCCCGTGATCATCCGGAACAGCGTGGTCTTGCCGGAACCGTTGGGACCGACCAGGCCGACCTTTTCGCCCCGCTGGAGCGCCGCGGAGGCCTCAATGAAGAGGATCTGGTGACCGTTCTGCTTGGATACATTGTCGAGACGAATCATGGGCTCACGCGTCCGGGAAAAAAGTTTCGGCCGCTCTTATGCCATGTGGCGCGCCCGTGGAAGGGCGTTGCGCGACGGACGCTCTGGCGGCAGACGCGGATATTCCCCGAAGGTCTGCTCATGGATCCGGAACGGACATCCGGATAGCTCGCAAACGCGCTGATGTTCGCAAACCAAACCTGACATTTGGGTGGCGGACCGCAGATCGATATGCTTTGATCTTGAGGTTTCCAACGAGATCATTTCGGAAAATTGATTGAAGTTTTGCACGGAAAAATAGTGAAGGAGAAATTCATGCCAATTATTCGACGTCTCCTGCTGAGTGGGATGATTGCCGCCGCTGTTTCGTTCTGCATGGTGACATTCGCCAGCGCCACAGATGGCAAATCAATCAAGGTCTTTGCCGTGGGCGCCAGCAACACAAACGGCAAGGGAGTGGGCTCCGATCAGGCTTGGCCCGCCGTACTTGAACGAATGTTGCGGGCGAAAGGCTATGATGCGACCGTCACCGTCAGCGCCGTCAATGGCGATACCAGTGCAGGTGTTTTGAGCCGGGCCAACGCCATACCCGCGGGTACGCAAGTCGTTGTGTTCGACACCGGGGGTGACAACGATCGTCTCCGGGGCATTTCCGAAGCTCAGATCAATTCAAACAGGGCGCAGATCATCGGCGTCGCGCACGCACACGGAGCCACGGCCATTCAAGCCGCCTATCGAAGGATTATCGGCCCACAACGCAGTGGTGGAGCAGGATATCAGGAGGATGGAATACACTTAACGGCAAGCTCGCATGCGAGGATTGCTGCTTATTTGTTGCCCCAGGTGATAGCTGCAGCGAAGAGAAGTCATTAGTAGTCCACTGTGTTGCTCCACTGTCCGTACGGAGCGCGGTTCCAGCGGAGCAACGCTAACTTCAAAACGCCCACGTCGTCACCGGCCTGAGTTACGCCCTTCGGCGCGAATACGACGCGGTCAAGCTCGGCGAGGGGTTGCGCCGGATGATTTCCGGCTCGATCCAGCAAAATAGTCGCGTCGTCGTGGATTGCGTCCGGCTGGGAGGAAAAACCCATCCACACGGCCTGGACCCAAAGCGGAATTCGGCGGTCGGTTTGAAAGGCGCTTCCCGCCCGCTGTCGAAACCACCACTCCGGCGGTTACGATGACGGTTACCAATCGAAGGGGCGATATGCGACGGCGCGAGTTCATTGGCCTCATCACCAGCGCGGCAGCCTTGCCGTTTGCAGCGCACGCACAGCAGAGACCTCGCTATCCCACCGTCGCCTTCATCACCACGGCGGCTTCCAAGGACGGCGTCGAAATGCGGGGCCGCATCCGGGCGTTTGAGTCGGCCTGGCCGAAGTTAGGCTGGGTCGAAGGGCGCAATATTCATGTCGAATATCGCTGGGGAGAACCTTCCCAGATGCACGCCGTGGTGGCGGAACTGGTGGCCTCGGCGCCGGATGTCATCGTCGCCAACGGAACCTCAGTCCTCAACGCGGTGCGGCAGGCGACGAATTCGATCCCGGTGGTCTTTACCGGAATTTCCGATCCCGAAGGGATCGGCATCGTCGCCAATCTTGCCCGACCGGGTGGCAACATGACCGGTCTCGCAAACTTCGAACCTTCGATGGGCGGAAAATGGCTGCAGACGCTCAAGGAAATCGCGCCTGGTCTGACCCGTGTCGGCGTCCTCCGAGTAGCGGAGACGCAGGTGAGAATTCTGCAAAGCATCAAGGACTACGCCGCTTTGAACGGAATAGAAGTGGTCGATTGCCCGGTGCGCGATGACCCCGGGATTCGCGCGGCGATCAACGCTTTCGCCGGTCAGCCGGCCACCGGCTTGATCGTGCTTCCCGATCCCATCTTCTCCACTTATCGTGCCCTGATCTTTGAACTGGCCGCAAATCAGCATCACCCTGCGATTTATCCGTTTCGGATTTTCGCCAAGGGCGGCGGGCTATTGAGTTACGGAAACAACATTTCCGATCAGATACGGCGATCGGCCTTCTATGTCGACCGGATATTGAAAGGAGCGCGTCCAGGCGACCTGCCGGTACAGGCGCCGACCGAATTCGAGTTGGTCATCAATCTGAAGACCGCCAAGGCGCTCGGACTGGACGTCCCCGCGACCATGCTCGCCCGTGCCGATGCGGTGATTGAATGAAGCTGGCAATTGCTGCATGATTCTCCCTGCGACAACTTAGCCGCAGCACCCGCGCCATCAGGCATCTGCGTGGCGCCGACCGCGGCCTGTTCGTTGCTCAAAGGTTGCGGCAGCCCTTTCCACGATCGGCAGGCAATTGTCGCGGAACGCGGTGCCCGGCGAATCGGCGCCTTGGGCGAACGAGCGGAGCCAGGATGCGCACGGACATGAGACGGCGAGCGTTTGTTGGCCTGGTTGGCGGCGCGGCGGTTTGGTCGCTAAGCGCAAAGGCGCAGGGCAAGCTGCCGGTGATCGGCTATCTTCACTTTGCGGCGCCCGATTACCGACCCGCCGCCGCGAGCTTCCTCGACGGACTTGCCGCATCGGGCTTCATCGAGGGCAAGGATTTCTCCGTCGTGTACCGCTGGGCCGAAGGTCATTACGACCGCCTGCCGGCGTTGGCTTCCGAACTGGTCGGACTAGACGTGAAGCTGATTGCGGCCTTCGGTCCGCCGCCGGCCAAGGCCGCCAAGGCCGCCACCTCGACGATCCCCATTGTGTTTGAAGTCGGCAACGACGCGGTCGAGGCCGGGCTGGTCAAAAGCCTGTCGCGGCCGGGCGGAAATGCCACCGGGCTGAACATCCTCTTCACCCAGCTCACGGCCAAGCGGCTCGAATTGTTGTGCCGCTTGTTGCCTCGGGCGAAGAACATCACGCTGCTGATCAATCCGAAGAGTCCGACGGCCGAGCCTTCCATCGACGGCGCGCAAGCCGGCGCACGCGCCAAAGGCGTGCAGCTTTCGATCCTGAACGCCAGCAATGACGGTGAGATCGAGACGGCTTTTTCGGAGTTCGGAAAGACGCAGAGCGACGGGCTGATCGTCGCGGCCGACCCGTTCTTCGATACCAGGCGCGAACAGCTTCCCGCCGCCGCCGCCCGGCACAAGGTCCCCACGATTTATTTCGAGCCGGAGTTTTCCGCGGTCGGCGGTCTCATCAGTTATGGATCGAGACTTAGCTCGGTGTACCGGCAGATGGGCGTCTACGCCGGCCGCATCTTCAAAGGCGAGAAACCGGCCGATCTCCCGGTGGAGCAGCCGACGAAATTCGAATTGGCAGTCAACCTCAAGGCGGCCAAAGCGCTGGGAATTGAAATACCGCCGGAGCTGCTTTCCACCGCCGACGAAGTCATCGAATAGCTCGACGGGCTTTCGTTCGGGCGCGGCGGCACGGCGTCGCTTCGGCGGCGGCCGGCAAGGCCCGGACAAAAAATATCGAAAACAACCCATGCAAAGATACGTCAAGCCCGGTTCGCGCCGCGCTTGCCGCATTTTTATCCGGGTAAATTGGCGATGTCTAAGCCGCCTGCGCCAGCGTTCGCTCGCGCTGCGCCAGCAGGCGGTTCTGTTCTGCCTGGCTGCGGTAGAGGAAATTTCGCGGCAGCCCGAGGCGGAGGCTGGCCTGGCATGGCGGCGATTTCAGGTCCGGGATGCGCTCGGCTAGTGCGGCCGCGAGCTTCAGGGCGATGCGGTCGATCAGGGTCAGGTCAAACGTGGGGCCGAGCTTGAGCCGTTCACGGATCAGCGGCGGCACGATCGAGACCGCCCCCCGTGCCAGCGCCCGGTGTAGCAGCTTGGGCACCCCGGGGGCGGCCTTGCCCGACTGGATGATGGCCAAGAACTCCTCCACGACCGGGTGGGGCTCGAACCGCGGCGCCAGCGCCTGCATCATCGGCATGAAGTCCGCCGAAGACCGCAGCGGCGTCTGCACGCCGTAGAGCCGTGCCACCGGCTCGCCCTCGGTGTAGAACCGGCTCTGATCGGCCTCGCTCACCGGCGCCACGAACCGGTCATACGCGTTGAGGAATCCGTAACCCGCCGTGGCGCTGACCCAATCCAGAAGCTCGGGGTCCAGCGCGCGATAGGCCTCGCCCGAAGGCGTCGCGCCACTGACCCTGGCGTGCATGTTGCCGACCCCCTGGATCACCCGCCGCGCGGCGCTGGCCGGCCCGTAGACGCCGACCATGGCCGCCACCCCGGTGCGCTGGGAGCGGCCGATCGGATCGACCTTGTAGGTGGAGTGGTCCCACACGCCGGAGCGGATGCGCGCGTCGGCGAACTCCATCAGCACCGCCGCCACGCCGCCCACCGCCAGCGCGATCGGGTTCTTGAACACCCGCCACTGCACCGAGCCCGGATCCACCAGCGCCGCTTCGCCGGCCGGGTGAGCGAAGTCGATCTTCCAGCCCAGATAGCTGGTCATCTCACCGGTCATGGCAGCGTTCTTGGCACCGTTCCTGGCGTTCATCGTGCGCTCCCTTGGCGACGGTCACGGGCGCCGCTCAATATGTATCAACTGATAGTAATTCTATCCGCACCGACTTGGCAAGCCGCGCCGGTCTGCTATTGCCCATCCATGGAGAACGCGCCGAGCCAGCACCGGACCCCGGCCGAGGCCACGCCCGCCGGCTATCGCAAGGGCGGCGAGGCCCGCGCCCGCATCCTTCGGGCGGCGCTCGCGGTGTTTGGCGAGCACGGCTTCAAGGGCGGCGCCACCCGCCAGATCGCAGAAGCCGCAGGCGTCAATCTGCCGGCCCTCAAATATTATTTCGGCGGCAAGCAGGGCCTTTATCTCGCCTGCGCGCAGGAGATCGTCGGCCGCTACCAGCAGCGCATGCTGCCGCTGGTGACCGAGGCGCATGCCGCCCTTGGAGCGCCGATGACGCCAGCCGACGCGCGGGGCCGGCTGAAGGCTGTGCTGCGTTCGCTCGCCGAGCTTCTGGTCGGGGCCGGCGAGGCCGAACTGTGGATGGCGTTCGTGCTGAAGGAAATGGCCGAGCAGGGCCCGGCCTTCGACATCCTCTACCGGCAGCTGTGGGCGCCGGGAGTGGAGTTGACCGCCGGCCTGATCGCCCGCGCCCTTGGGCAAGCCGAGACCGGCGCTTCCGCGCGCATCCGCGCTTTGCTGTTGATCTCCAGCCTCTCGGCGTTCAGCACCGCGCGCCCGGTGTCGCTGAAATTCCTCGACTGGCCCGACGCCCGCGATGAGCGATTCGAGCGTTTGATCGAAATCCTCGATGCGCAGATCGACGGCCTTGCGAAGAGGTGAGATGGGCTCTTCCGGCCGGGCGCCGGATGAACGCAGGGCCGCAGTCCAGGAGCGCTGATGCAGCAGCTAACAGGATGCGGCGCACGCGACATCGGTCCGGCCAAACCCGCACACGGACGTAACGCCACAGCCTTCCGCCCTGGCGATCTGCATCGCTTCGAAAGTAGGTCCGCGTCCGCACCCGCTCACCAGGCTTCATCGGCAAAGGCGGACATTCTTTCGAAGGTCCGCCAATGACGCCCGATGCGCGACATTTGGCCAATTGTCCGTGCCCCAAATAATCCTAAACTCCGCTTTGCGTGTTGGACTGAACGGGCACGATGGTGGACATGAGACGACGCTTGTTCATTGGCCTGGTGGCTGCTGCACCATTCGGATGGCCTCTGGCAGCGCTTGGGCAGCGAAATACTATGGTGCGACGCATCGGTGTGCTGATGCCTTCTTTGGCTGATGACACGGAAGTCAAAGCTGAATTGGCTGCATTTGTTCAACAGCTCCAGCAGTTGGGCTGGACGGACGGCGGCAATCTCCGGATCGACTATCGTTGGGGGAGCGACAGCCAGAAACTCCAGGCCGGCGCCGAGGAGTTGGTAAGCTTGCAACCAGATGTCCTCTTCAGTCGCAGTACCCCGGCCACGGCGGCATTGTTGAAGAAGACACGCGCCATCCCGATAGTGTTCGCGGTGGTTTCCGATCCGGTTGGCGAAGGATTTGTGGCGAGCCTGGCGCGACCGGGCGGTAACGCCACGGGTTTCACCAACGCCGAGGCTTCACTGACGGGAAAATGGCTGGCGCTGCTGAAGGAAATCGCACCAGAGACGCGTCGACTGGGATTCATGTTCGATCCGAAGGTGGCCCCAGGCGGCGGCGCCTTCTACACCGGCTTAATCAAGACAGCGGCCGCATCATATGTAGTCGTCCCTATCGCGTTGCCCGTACACACCGTCGACGAGATCGAGCGCGCAATAGACGACTTCGCGCGTGCGCCGGATGGTGCGTTACTCGTGTTGCCGGACGCTACGACGAACCTTCATCGCGCGTCGATCATCGCGCCGGCGAACCGATATCGGCTTCCCTCGATTTACGCGTTCCACAATCTCGCGGAAGAAGGCGGGCTCATGTCCTACGGCGTCGACGTTGCGGACCTATTTCGGCATAGCGCAATTTACGTTGATCGGATTTTAAAAGGGACCAGCCCCGCCGATCTTCCTGTTCAACTTCCCGAGAAGTTCGAGTTAGTCATCAATCTCAAGACTGCGAAAGCCTTGGGGCTGACCGTCTCGAATCAATTGCAATTGCTCGCTGACAAGGTGATTGAATGAAGGTCTATGCTGCTTGTTGGCAATTGGCTGACATCCGTGTCAGCCTTGCAACGACGTGAGATGGGCTCTGCCGGTCGGCCGTCGGATCAACGCAGGCAGCACGACGGGGAGCCGGTGAATAATTATCGTTCGCGGTCAGGCTGGCTCGCTTTCGACGGCACGACGATGGCACCAGCGTTGGGATGATCATCGTCGGCGAGCCCTCCCTGCCGGACGCCATCACCTGGCATCCGCCCATCAAACAGGAACGGCCGCGCTCCTTTCGCGCCGGCAGCGGCTGGTGTTTGCGATTGTTCAGACCTGGTATCTTGCGCGTTGGCCGCAGTCGCGGCCAGTGCCAACACCAACGCGATTGCTCGTTTCGACATGCGGGCCTCCTCTTGCGTGTGAGACCAACCCGCGGCGATACGACGCGGTTTTAGTTCAACATCGGGGAGAAACGGGCGTCAGGATGGCGGCTGGTAGATTAGTCTTGGCTGCAAGCGCGATCGGCCCTATTTCTGCCGGGCGTGGCCGGTTGATGCGCAGCCGAAACCGCTGCCTTTTTCGGTGCGCTGTTCGGCGGCGTTTTACCGATGAGACCAGTTGACGGGACATGAACCGAAAAGAGCGACGTGCGGCCGATAAGCGACGCGACGAGTCCCCAAGGAGGCCGAACGCGCTTGCCGCCGGCCCGGCCGGCGTCAGCATTGTCGACCTCGCCGCCGAGGCAAGCCGTTTGCGCGGGATGGGCCGCATCAACGACGCGCAACGGATTTGCCGTCAAATTCTCGCGCGCGAGCCGGCACATGTGCAGAGCCTGAATCTTCTCGGCCTGATGGCGCAGGCATCCGGCGATCACCGGGCCGCCGTGAAGATGTTCGCGAAAGCGCTTGATGCGGACGAGGTGAACGCCGCTTGCCACTACAATGCCGGCAATTCGTACCAGGCGCTGGGTAATCGCACCAGGGCGAGCGCGTATTTCAGCAAAGCGCTTGCGCTCGGCATGGACGAGAAGGCCGAAACCTTCATCCTGCAGAGTCCCATCATCGCCACCTATGCCGCGCGGATTGCCCGCAAGTGGCCGCTGCCGGTCACGAACGTGGAATTGTTCGGCACCGAAAGCGTCATCCGGCTTGCAAACGACCTCTTCCTCCGCTGTGCGATGGAAGCGACGACGCTGGCAAGCGTGAAACTTGAATTGTTGCTGGGGTATGCGCGCGCCGAGCTGCTGCGGCTTACAGGCGGGCAGGACGAAAACAACGGCGAAATCGACGGCGATATCGTCGCCTTTGCCTGCGCGCTCGCCCGGAATTGCTTCATCAACGAATATGTCTTTGCCCAGACCGGAGCCGAAAGCGGGCTGGCGAGCGCGCTGCGCGACCGATTGCTGCAGGACCTGGCATCAGGGGCCGCGATAACGCCGCTCACGCTGGCGGTGGTTGCGGCCTATTTTCCACTTCATGCCGTGCCGATGGCGGAAGCGCTGCTGGGCCGCGATTGGCCTGCGACCGTGGCCGGCCTGTTGCAGGTGCAGCTTCGCGAGCCGCTTGAGGAGGTGGCCGAGCAGTCCGCCATTGCGACACGCGCCCCGATCAAGAACAGCGTATCGTTGCAGGTGAGGCGCCAATACGAGGAAAATCCTTATCCGCGCTGGACCATTAACCCGCTGAGCGCATTCGCCGCCGACCAGGCGCGGGGAAACACCATCCCGACAGCGGAACGGCAAGCCGAACGGGATATTCTGATCGCGGGTTGCGGCACCGGCAAGCACGCGATCCAGATCGCGCAACTCCATCCGAAGGCCCGTTTGCTCGCGGTCGATGTCAGCCTGGCCAGTCTCGCCTATGCGCGCCGAAAGACACGCGAACTGGGCTTGCGCAATATCGAGTATGCCCAGGCGGATATTCTGGAATTAGGTACCATCGGCCGCACGTTCGACAGTATCGAGTCGGTCGGCGTGCTGCATCATCTTGCCGAGCCTGCGGCCGGGTGGCGCGTGCTGGTCTCGCTGCTGCGACCGGCGGCACGATGCGCATCGGGTTATACAGCGAAGTGGCGCGCCGCGCGATCGCGGAGGCTCGCGCCCACATCGCGGCGCGGGGGTATCGCGCCACGGCCGGCGACATGAGAAAGTGTCGCGAGGACATCATCGGCGATGCGGAACGCTGGAAAATGGTGGTTGGCGCGAAAGATTTCTACAGCATGAGCGGCTGCCGCGACCTGCTGTTCAACGTCATGGAACATCGCTTCACGCTGCCCGAGATCGCGGCATTTCTGAACGACAACGATCTGTCTTTCCTGGCCTTCGAACCGTTTGAGGATCCGACGTTGATCGAAAAATTTCATGAACGGTTTCCCGGCGTGGCCGATGAGACCGACCTCGATCAGTGGCACCGCTTCGAGACCGATCATCCCGATACGTTTTGGGGCATGTACGTCTTCACGGTGGGCAACAAGGCGCGCTGAAGCGGTCGGTTCGCGTACGCGCTCAATCCCGCCTGAGTGGAGCATCCGGGTCGAAGCGGCGATGCCAGTCGACCGCGATGCCGGCGCAACCCATCTGAGCCATGACGGCCCATCCGGGTTCATCTCCGGCGTCAATCACATCCAAGCCCCGCGACCAGTGGCGTGCACGCCTTTGTAAGGCGGCGGCCCCAGCCCGGTTGAGGCGACGGGTTGCCTGCGATTTGGAAAAGTGCTTTCGCAACGGGGATCGGTCCGCATGTTCTTTCAGGAGAGGATAGCCGAGCGCATGGGTGAGCCACGCAGAGATTCGCTGTTTTCGCCGGCGGCGAAGGTCGGGGTATTGCTGGCATTCTCCTTTCTCGTCTGTGCGAGGCTTCCTGAGGCGGTAATTCAGGGCCGCTTCTGGGCCGAGGAAGGGCGGGTCTATTTCAGGGCGGCTGCGGAGCAGCCTTGGTTCGATGCTCTAGCGACCGTTCACCTCGGTTACCTGAATCTCACCGCCAGCTTCGGCACCCTTGCGGCATATTATCTCATGCCAATGGCATCTGCGCCGCACCTGACAATGCTGCTCGCATTGTTGGTTCAATGCCTGCCTGTAATCGTTTTGATCAACAGCCGCGACGCCTGGCTGCAAGACGGCCGGCCCCTTGCTTTCGCCATCGTGGTCATCGCCTTCGCTCCCGCTGCGCTGGAAACGTGGCTTACAACGATCAGCAGTCAGCACCACCTCACATTGGCCGCCGCCTTGATCCTGTCGCTTGAAACGCAAGCCGGGGTCACGCTTGCAGGCTACGGGGCTATCCTCGTCCTCGCTGCGCTCAGCGGCCCTGGAACGTGGATGCTGCTTCCGTTTTTTCTGGCCCGCGCCGTCATCGAACGCAATCGTGCGCGCACCTGGCTCCTGATCTGCATTGCGGCAGGAACAACCATCGCGGTGCTGTTCCTGGTTCCATCGGACCGAAGCGTCGGGATGTCGCCTCTCCTGCTTGGGGCCATCATCTTTCAGAAGCACCTCGCCATCAGCCTGCTGCCTTTCTCGCAGGCGATCGCCATAGGGCGTTCGTTGACCGAACAGTTCGCAAGCGGAGAGCATCCGCTGTGGCCGACGATCCTCTCGATATGCGCATTCAGCTTATTGTGCTCGGCCGCAATCCGCACGCGATCGACGGCGGCGATTTGGCTGATCATCGCCGGCGCGACGTTGGCGGGCGGAGGTTATCTCGGAGCATTGAACGAAAAGCTGAGGCTTCTGAACCCCGAGGACGGTGGAAGGTACGCATTCGCTCCCCAGGCGCTGTTCTCGATTGCGTGCGCGCAGATCGCTTATCGCAGTTCACCCGGGCTCAAGGCATTTTTGACCGTGCTCCTGGGCTATGTCGTGTTGATTCAGGTGGTCGACCTGCCGCGAGGAAAAGAATTCGACCGTGGCCCCAATTGGCCGGCAGAGGTATCTCATTTTCAGAGGGGCGAAACCCATGTCTTGATGATCTGGCCGTCCGGCTGGGCTTTCTTTTTGTCTAACCCGATCAGTCGATAGGCATCCGTCGTCGAAACTCCCGCTCCGCCGCCCATCCAACCAGCGCGCGAAGGCAGCGCACGCGCACCACTGGCGATCGAACCGGGCTCCCTGCGGGCCAATACCGTCGATTGCCCGATACGCGGGGCGCGAACCGGCTTCCGCAATTGGCCGCCTGGCTGACATCCGTGTCTTGCACGACGTCTGTTTTGCCTCGGATGCGCCGCCTGAAGTCCGCGCCAGCTCAATTCCGCTTGTACCGATAATTGAACCGGTCGCCATCCGCCGTGACCAACCCCACCGTCGGGGTCGGAAAATGGATCGGCAGGATCAGCGTATCGGTTTCCGCCACCGCGGATAAAAACTTCCGGCGCGACGCCGCCGATTGCTTCGGGTCCCAGTCCGGCTTCGCCGACCAGTCGGGCTCGCGGCACTGGATGACGTGGTGCATCATGTCGCCGGTCACCACCGCGCGCTGGCCGCGGGAAAAGATGTTGACGCAGCAATGGCAGGGCGAGTGGCCCGGCGTCGGCGTCAGCGTGATGGTGTCGTCGAGCGCGTAATCGTCATCGACCAAGAGCGCCTGCCCGGCTTCGACGATCGGCAGGCAGTTGTCGCGGAACACCGTGCCGGGCGGATTGGCGCCCTTGGCGTTCTCGGCTTCCCAGGCCGCATATTCGCCCTTGTGGAAGACGTATTTCGCATTCGGGAAGGTCGGGATCCAGCGTCCGTCGCGCAAGCTGGTGTTCCACCCGGTATGGTCGATGTGCAGATGGGTGCAGAACACGTAGTCGATCTGCTCGAAGGTAATGCCGAGCGCGAACAGCTCGTTGCGCCAGCGCTCCTTGCCGGGAAAATCGAACGGCGGCGGATGGCCCTTGTGTTCGCCGGTGCAGGTGTCGGCCAGGATGATGTGGTGCGGCGTCCGCACCACGAAGGTCTGGTAGGTGACGACGATCATGCCGAGCGCGGCGTCGAACACTTCCGGCTCCATCGAGGGAAGATGATGCTTGAAGACGGCCTCGTCATAGGCCGGGAAGAAGTCCTGCGGCCGCCGCCACGGGCCTTCGCGCTCGATCACCGCATCGATGGTGATATCGCCGATCCTGATCTGCCGCATCCTTGCATCTCCCGAAAGTATTGGGAGAAGCGTAACGGGCGCCTGCCGGCCGTTCAAGCCGACCACGGAGGTTCTGGCCCGCGCCCTGAAATGTCGAAGGCCAGGCGTGCCGATCACAATCCCGTTTGGTCCGCGCCTCGCACAACCCGGACCCGCAGATGGGGTCCCTGCCTAGGCCTAATTCCGGCTCGACAACATCTGGAAACGCTCTAAAAAGGGGTACGCCGCTTACGGCTTCAGCCAGTGTTTCCGGGTTTTGCGATGGATTACAGCCAATTTTTCAGTACCGCCCTCAGCCGCCTCCATGACGAGCGGCGCTACCGCGTTTTCGCCGATCTCGAGCGCATCGCAGGCCGCTTCCCGCATGCGGTTTGGCATTCCCCGAAGGGACCGCGCAATGTCGTGATCTGGTGTTCCAACGACTATCTCGGCATGGGCCAGCACCCCAAGGTGATCGGCGCCATGGTCGAGACCGCCACGCGCGTCGGCACCGGCGCCGGCGGCACCCGCAACATCGCCGGCACCCATCACCCGCTGGTGCAGCTCGAGCAGGAACTGGCCGACCTGCATGGCAAGCAGGCCGCATTGCTGTTCACCTCGGGCTATGTCTCGAACCAGACCGGCATTGCGACCATCGCCAAACTGATTCCGAATTGCCTGATCCTGTCGGATGCGCTCAACCACAATTCGATGATCGAAGGCGTCCGCGCAGCCGGCTGCGAGCGCCAGATCTTCCGCCACAGCGACATGGCGCATCTGGAAGAATTGCTGCGCGCCGCCGGACCCGAGCGGCCGAAGCTGATCGCCTGCGAGAGTCTCTATTCGATGGACGGCGACATCGCGCCATTGGCAAAGATCTGCGATCTCGCCGAGCGCTATGACGCCATGACCTATGTCGACGAAGTCCACGCCGTCGGCATGTATGGCCCGCGTGGCGGCGGCATCGCCGAGCGCGACGGCGTCATGCACCGCATCGACATTCTGGAAGGCACGCTGGCCAAGGCGTTCGGTTGCCTCGGCGGCTATATCGCCGGCAACTCCGACATCATCGACGCCGTGCGTTCCTATGCCCCCGGCTTCATCTTCACCACCGCGCTGCCGCCGGCAATCTGCTCGGCGGCGACCGCGGCGATCAGGCATCTCAAGAGTTCGACCTGGGAGCGCGAGCGCCACCAGGAGCGCGCCGCCCGCGCCAAGGCAATCCTGACCGCGGCCGGACTGCCTGTGATGTCGAGCGACACCCATATCGTGCCGCTGTTCGTCGGCGATCCCGAACGCTGCAAGCGGGCCTGCGACATCCTGCTGGAAGAGCACAGCATCTACATCCAGCCGATCAACTATCCGACCGTCGCCAAGGGCACCGAGCGCCTGCGGATCACGCCGTCGCCCTATCACGACGACGGCTTGACCGATCAGCTCGCCGACGCGCTGCTGCAGGTATGGGAGCGTCTCGGCCTGCCGCTGCGGGAAAAATCCATGGCTGCCGAATAATGCCGGCCGAATAGCGCGCCGATGGACATGGTCTGGAAAGGCATTGTCGGGGGTCTCGTGACCGCGGCAATCGTCTGGTTTTCCCGGCGCGGCAACGTCCTGCCCGGCATCCTGCCGCTGTTTCCGACCTTCGCCCTGATCGCGCTGTTGATCGTCGGCGCCAAAGGCGACACCGGCGGGTTCCGCCAGGCCTGCATCGCCGGCGCCAAGACCATTCCGGCCTATCTTGCTTTCCTGGCGGTGTGCTATTTCGCGGTCGACCGCGCCGACTACCGCCTCGCCCTGCTCGGCGGGCTCGCCGCGTGGTTTATCGTGGCGCTCGGCATCTTCCTGGCGCCACGCTGGACTTAACGACGTTCCCGATCCCCTGGTTTCGAAGCCAAATCGCTGTCGCTTGCGCTGGCGCGACGCGTTAGATTGCAAGAGGCGACAAGCCGATCGGGGTTTTGGCCCCCGCAGGGAGCAAACGCGATGCTGCACGACTGGAGCGTGATCGCAGCCGCATTCGGCTACATCGGGTTCCTGTTTTTCGTCGCCAGCCATGGCGACCGGCTGTCGCCGACCCAGCGCGGCCGCGCCAGCGGACTGATCTATCCGCTGTCGCTGGCGATCTATTGCACCTCCTGGACGTTTTTCGGCTCGGTCGGGTTCGCCACCCGCAACAGCGTGGATTTTCTCGCGATCTATATCGGCCCGATCCTGATGATCGCGTTCTGCACGCCGCTCTTGCGCCGCGTGATCCAGCTGGCAAAATCGCAGAATATCACCTCGATCGCCGACTTCATCGCCGCGCGCTACGGCAAGAGCCAGGCCGTCGCCGCCACCGTGGCGCTGATCGCGATCATCGGATCGGTGCCCTACATCGCGCTCCAGCTCAAGGCGATGTCGTCGTCGCTTGAAACCATCCTCAGCGAGGACCAGGCCTTCTCCCGCATTCCGATCATCGGCGACATCGCGCTGATCGTGACGCTGGCGATGGCGGTTTTCGCGGTGCTGTTCGGAACCCGCCAGACCGATGCCACCGAGCATCAGCACGGCCTGATGCTGGCGGTCGCCACCGAATCCATCGTCAAGCTGGTGGCCTTCATCGCGGCCGGCGCCTTCGTCACCTTCTGGATGTTCACGCCGGTCGAGCTGGTCGAACGCGCGATGAAAACCCCGGAAGCGGTGCGGGCCATCCACTACGTGCCCTCGATCGGCAATTTCATCACCATGGTGCTGCTGTCGTTCTGCGCCATCGTGCTGCTGCCGCGGCAGTTTCACGTCAGCGTAGTGGAGAATTCCAGCGATGCCGAGGTGGGCCGGGCGCGCTGGCTGTTTCCGCTGTACCTGGTCGCCATCAACCTATTCGTGATTCCGATCGCGCTGGCCGGCCTGGTGATCTTTCCGTTCGGCGCTGTCGACAGCGACATGTATGTGCTGGCGCTGCCGATGGAGGGCAATGCGCCCCTGCTCAGCGT
>Ga0209483_1001967_pt1 | contig 14907 bp, 10 predicted proteins | sample NGEPerA_FD_184508 | JGI IMG/M metagenome (GOLD analysis project Ga0209483, IMG submission 184508) | Arctic peat soil microbial communities from the Barrow Environmental Observatory site, Barrow, Alaska, USA - NGEE PermafrostL2-A... | ecosystem: Environmental > Terrestrial > Soil > Wetlands >... | reverse complement strand
CCACGCGATGGTGCAGGCGCGTGGCGGCCGGGTGTTCCTCGATCTCAAGCTACACGACATCCCGGAGACCGTGGCCCGCGCGGTGGCGTCCGCCGCGCGCGTGCAGGCCGAGCTGCTGACGGTGCACACCTCGGGCGGTTACGAGATGCTCTCGCGCGCGGCCGAGGCGGCGGCGGGGCGGGTCAAGATCTTGGGCGTCACGGTCCTCACCAGCCTGGCCGAGGACGATCTGCGTGCCGAAGGGATCGAGCAGACCATCCCCGAGATGGTGCGGGCGCGGGCGCGGATCGCGGCGCGGGCGGGGATAGCCGGACTGGTCTGCTCGCCGCACGAGATCGAGGCGGCGCGCGGCGCGGCCCCCGGTCTGTTGATCGTCGTGCCGGGGATAAGACCGGCCAGCGGCGCCGGCTCTGGCCACGGCGACCAGAAGCGGGTCGCCACCGCGGGCCAGGCTATCGCCAACGGGGCCGACTATCTGGTGGTTGGGCGCCCGGTGCGCGACGCCGCCGATCCGGCGGCCGCCTTCGACAGCCTGGTCAAGGAGATCGAAGCGGCGATTTGATGGACGGCGGACGCATCGTCTTCGGCGTTCGACCGGTCGAGGAGCTCTGCCGCGCGCGGCCGCGCGAGGTGAGTGTGGTTTATCTGGCCGAGGGGACGCGCTCGCCCGAGACCGAGCGGGTGGTCCAGGTCGCCAAGGAGCGCGGGGTGTCGGTCGAGATCCGCCCGCGGCGCCTCATCGCCGAGTTGGCCAAGGACGGGGTCCACCAGGGCCTGGTCGCGATCACCGGCCGGTTTCGGTACGCGTCGCTGGAAGATTTGCTGAACGCCGCGAGGCTGGCCGGCGAGGCGCCGCTGCTGGTACTGCTCGACGGGATCACCGATCCCCACAATCTGGGTGCCATCGTCCGCAGCGCCGAGGTGTTGGGTGCGCACGGGGTGGTGATCCCGTCCCGCAACTCCGCTTCGGTGACGCCGGGGGCGGTGAAGGCCTCGGCCGGCGCGACCGAGCGGGTGCCCATCGCCGAGGTCGGCAACCTGCTCAAGTCCATCGACACGCTCCGCGAGGCCGGGGTGCGCGTGCTCGGCGCCGGGGCCGGCGAAGGGGAGCGCCTGGCGGCGGCGGATCTGACCGTGGCGACGGCGCTGGTGGTCGGGGCCGAAGGGCGCGGGATGCGCGAGGCGGTCGCGCGCCGCTGCGACGCGCTCTTTCACATCCCACAGCGCGGGGTGGTCGCGTCGCTCAACGCCTCGGTCGCGGCGGCGGTCGCGCTTTACGAAGCGGCCCGCCAGCGACTAGAAAAGGACCCTGAGAGGGTCCTTTGAATCCCCGCGAAGAGCGCGGCCGGCGAAGCCCGTCGTCGCTCACGCGACTGGCCCGCGCGCGATCGTGGCCGTCGGGGCGGGGTGCTGGTAAAGTCCGCGGCCTTTAGGAGGTTCGCACCGTCATGTCACGCATCCCCGTCGCCGTCGTAGGCGCGACCGGCCTGGCCGGTCAGCAGTTTCTGGCTTCCCTCGCCGCTCACCCGCTGTTCGAGATTCGCAAGCTGGCCGCTTCCAGCCGCTCCGCCGGTAAGAAGCTGGCCGATGCCGTCAAGGACGACAAGGGCGCCTCGCGCTGGCACTGCACCGAGCCGCTGTCGGCCGAGCACGCCGGAATCGTGGTCGAGGACTCGGCCAAGATGACGACGGACGGGGTGCGGCTGGTGTTCTCGGCCGTCGAGGCCGATGTCGCGCGCGAGCTCGAGCCCCGCTGCGCCGCCGAGATCCCGGTCATCTCGACCGCCAGCGCCTTCCGATACGAGCCCGACGTTCCGGTTTTCCTGCCCGGCGTGAACTGGGATCACGTTGCGCTGATCGACATTCAACGCAAGCGGCGCGGCTGGAAGGGGTTCGTTTCGCCGGGCCCGAACTGCACCACCGTGGGCCTGGCCATGACGCTCAAACCACTGCAGGACGCCTTCGGCGTCTCACGGGTGATCATGACGTCGATGCAGGCGCTCTCGGGCGCCGGGCGCTCGCCGGGCGTGGCCGCCATGGACGTGCTCGACAACATCATCCCCTACATCCCCAAGGAAGAAGAGAAGGTCGAGCGCGAGACCGGCAAGATTCTGGGCCGCATCGTGGGCGACGAGATCGTACCGGCGCCGCTGGCCGTCTCCTGCACCTGCACGCGCGTCAACGTGCTGGAAGGGCACACCGAGTCGGTCTTCGTCGAGCTCGCGAAGAAGGCCGATCTCGAAGCGGTCAAGTCGGCCTGGCGCGCCTTCGGCGCCGAGACCCGCGCGATGAACCTGCCGTCGGCGCCGCGCAACCTGATCACCGTCCACGACGATCCATTCCGTCCCCAAGTGCGCCTCGATCGCGACGCGGAAGGCGGGATGTCGACAGTAGTCGGTCGGCTGCGGGCCGATCCGGCACTCCCCAATGGGATCAAATATTTGCTGGTCTCGCACAACACCCGGATGGGCGCGGCGCGCGGCGCGATCTTGGTGGCCGAGTACCTGACCCAAAAGGGCTACATCGAGTAGCCGCGACGGCTCCTAAGAAAAAGGATTCTCGGAGGGTCCTCTAGATCCCCCCGCGAAGAGCGCTATGGCGGGCTCGCGGATGAGCGTTTCTCGGCCAGGTCTCGGCGCCGGCGGGCGCCCGCGTTGGTGGGATCGAGCGCCAACGCGGCGTCGTACTCCCGCAGGGCGTCGCGAAAGCGCTCGAGACGAAAGTAGGCATCCCCGATCAGTAGGTGACCGGCCAGCTCGCCGCCGGCCGAGATCGCCTCGCGGCCGCGGCGGACCGCTTCGGGATAGTCGCCGCGATCGAAGGCCTGCTGACCCCGGTTCAAGATCGCGGTGGTGTCGCTGGCCGGTCCACGGGCGGGGTTCGCCGGCTCGACAGGTTTTTCGATCGGATTGGGACGCGCCGCCTCGGTGGGCCGAGCGGCCGCCCCCTTACGAGCCCCGGCGGAATCTCGCGCGACGACCAGCGCCGACTCGGGCGCCGCCCGATGCTCGGGTGGGACTTTGGGTAGCTCCGGATCGGCCAGCGCCGCGGGCGCGACTGGGGCTGGCGACGCGGCCAACGCGACGACGCCCGTACCCGTCGCGCCCGGCTGCGCGGCGGCCGGAGACCCCGGCGCCGGGGCCCGCGGCAGCACCGCTCCAGCCACGGGAGCGGCCGTCGCCGCGCCCGGCGTCGGCGAGCCTTGTCGCGACAGCCGCACCGCCACCAGCGCGCCCGCCAAAGCCGAGGCGGCCGCGATGGTCACGCGCGACCGCATTCGGCTGCGCCGGGGCGGGGCTATCCCCGCGCCCGAGGTCTCGACGGCCCCCATGGCCAGCCGCGGCGTGTTCGAGCTGGAGCCGGGGAGGTGCACCGGCGCCGGCGCATCCTCGAAGGCCGCCAGGCAAGCCAGCACCTGCTCCTTGAGCGCGCCCATCGACGGCTGTCGATCGCCCGGCGAGCGGGCCAGGGCGCGCGTCACCAGCGCCTGCACGTCGCGGGGCAGGCTGGGGCGCACGCTTCCGACGGCCGGCGGATCCTCGCGCGCCTTCCGGTGCAACACCTCGATGGCGTCCTCGCCCGCACAAGGGGGCGCGCCCGTGAGCATCTCGTAGAGCAGCCCGCCCACGCCGTAGACGTCGGTGAGCGCGTTGGCCTCCTTGCCGGCAGCCTGCTCGGGCGCCATGTAGACCGGCGTGCCGATGGCGACGTTGGGTCGCGTGAGCGACGAGCCGACCGCCGGATCGAGATCCTTGGAGATGCCGAAGTCCAGCACCTTGACGAAGTCCTCCTCGTCCTGTCGGTTGACCAGCATGACGTTGGCCGGCTTCAGATCGCGGTGGATGACGTCGGCGGTGTGCGCCGCCTCGAGCGCGCGCGTGATCTGCGCGGCCACCAGCAGGGCCCGATCGACCGCCAACGGGCCGTTGCGGATGATGAGCTCTTCGAGGTTGGTCCCCTCGAGGTACTCCATGACGAAGTAGAACGCGCCGTCGGTCGTGGTCCCGGAGTCGGTCACGTCGACGATGTTGGGGTGCCCGATCTTCGAGGCGGCGCGCGCCTCGCGGCGAAAGCGTTCGACGAGATCGGCGCTGTGGTGAAAGCTGGCGTGCAGCACCTTGATGGCGACCCGTCGGCCGATGTCGATGTGGTGGGCCTCGTAGACCCGGCCCATGGCGCCTTCGCCGCAGAGGCGGCGGACGTGGTAGCGGCCGCCCAGCGTGCTGCCGATGCGCGGATCCTCGCCCGGTCGAGCCACGTGCGCGTCGCTGGGGGCCGGGACGCCGGTCAGGATCGGCGGCGGCCCGCCGATGCCGCCCGAGAGCAGGGCGCGGGCGGCGGCGATCATGCGTTCGCGCTCGCGGCGCTCTTCGCGCGCGTCGTCGGCGAAGAGCGGCCGCATGAACCCGGCCAGCCGCTCGGCGTCGGTCTTGGGGGCAGTCTCCGCCAGGAAACCCGCCAGATCGGCCCGGAAGATCTCGGCGTTCGGGTAGCGATCCTCGCGCTCGGTCGCCAGCGCCTTGAGCACGATGCGATCCAGCTCGGGCGGCACCCGGCTGGTGATGGTCGACGGCGCCACGATCTGCGGATCGCGGGCCCGCGCCAGCGCGTCGATGTTGCGCTCGCCCGGCTCGAGGCCCTCATCGACCGGGAAGAGCTGCCGCCCGGTGAGGAGCTCCCACAGCAAAATGCCCGCCGCGTAGATGTCGACCCGGCCGTCGAGCGCCCCGCGCCGCGCCTGCTCGGGCGACAGATAGCTGAGCTTGCCGAAGACGATCCCCGGGGTGGTGCGCTCGATCTTGAGGATCGACATCGCCAGGCCGAAGTCGGTCAGCTTGACCTCGCCGCTGTACGACAGCAGCACGTTGGCCGGCGAGACGTCTCGGTGGACCAGCTCGAGGTCTTCGAAGGCGTGCGCGTAGGCCAGCGCCCGCGTGATCTCCTTGATGACGTAGACCGCCACGTCGACGGGGAAGGGGATGCGGCGATCGGCGCAGCGGTTCCAGGTGGCCAGCAGATCCTTCCCCTCGATGTGCTCCATGGCCAAGAAGATCTGTCCGTCCTGCATGCCGGCATCGAAGACCGAGACCAGGTTGCCGTGCGCCAGACGCAGCGCGACCATCACCTCGTCGCGAAAGCGCCGGGTGTTCTCGGAGGCCACCAGGTCGGGCAGCACCTGTTTGATCACGCAGGCCTTCTCCAGACCGGGCGTGCCGGTGAGCGCCAGGTAGAGCTGTCCCATCCCCCCCCGCGCCAGCGGTTTGAGGAGTACGTAAGAATCGAATCGGCGCGGAAAACCCGCGTGGCTCGTCACGGCCGCGGATTTTACCTGGCTCCACGGTTTCCGCGAGATATGCCGTTCCGGAATTTGAGGTAATCTCGGGCTGCAACGGCGATGAGCGAACGGGCATGAGCGAGACCGCGACCAGCGCGACCAGCCCGGCTTCGCTCGGCGCGCGGCAAGATCGGCAAGATCGGCAAGATCGGCAAGATCGGTTCGACGGCCGGCGAATCGTCCTCGGCATCACCGGCGGTATCGCCGCCTACAAGGCCGCCGAGCTCTGCCGCCTGCTGGTCAAGGCCGGGGCGACGGTGCGGGTGGTGATGACCGAGTCGGCCACCCGCTTCATCACGCCGCTCACCTTGCAGACGCTGTCGGGCGCGGCCGTCTCGCACGATCTGTTCGACTCGGCCAGCGAGGCCGAGATCGGGCACATCCGGCTGGCCGACGAGGCCGACCTTCTGATCGTCGCCCCCGCCACCGCCGATGCCATCGCGCGGCTGGCGGCCGGGATGGCCAACGATCTGCTGACGGCGGTGGTGCTGGCGACCCGCGCGCCGGTGCTGCTGGCGCCGGCCATGAACGTCAACATGTGGGAGAATCCGCTCACGCAGGCCAACCTGGCGCGCCTTTTGGGCATCGGTCGCATCACCAGCGTGGGTCCCGACCAGGGACCGCTGGCCTGCGGCTGGATCGGGGCCGGGCGCCTCATCGAGCCGGTCGAGATCGTCGCGGCGGCGGCCCGGCTGCTGGCGCCGCGCGATCTGGAGGGGCGCCGGGTGGTGGTCACCGCCGGTCCGACCCACGAGCCGGTCGACGAGGTGCGATTCCTGGGCAACCGATCGTCGGGGAAGATGGGCGCGGCGCTGGCGGCGTCGGCGGCCGCCCGGGGCGCGCGGGTGACGCTGCTGGCCGGCCCGGGAACACCGGCCGTGGCCGGCGGCCGGCTGGGCGTCGAGCGGATCGAGATCGAGACCGCCGACGATCTTCAGCGCGCGCTGGCCGCGGCGGCGCCCGACGCCGATGTGGTGGTCATGACCGCGGCGGTGGCCGACTTTCGCCCCAAGCTTCGCGCGCCCGGCAAGCTCTCTCGGCGGGCCGGCGGCGGCGACTTCGCGCTCGACCTGACACCGGTGCCCGATCTGCTGGCGGGTTTGGCGCGGGCCCGCCGCGGACCGCGTCCGTTCTTGATCGGGTTTGCGGCCGAGATCGGCGGCGGTGCGGCGCTGAATGGGCGCGCCGCCGACAAGCTGCGCGAAAAGGGCTGCGACGTCATCGTGGCCAACGACGTGGCCGCCCCCGGCCTCGGCTTCGGCGCCGATGACAACGCCGTGTCGGTCTTCTTCGCCGACGGCGCGCGGGCAGAGATCGCGCGCGCCCCCAAGCGCGAGATGGGAGCTCTTTGCGCCGCGACTTCCCCTCGAGGTCCACCAGTCGGGCGATGCCTGATCCCCGTCTCAAGACCTACGCGCCGCAGGCCATTCGTCATTTGGCGGCCGCCGGCGGCGTGCTGGTCGCGCGCCAGGCCACCGCTGGCTCGCATCCGGGCAACGTCCCGCCCTGGCCGGGGGCACCCGATCCCGATTTTCACGCCACGCTGGGCGCGGTCTGGATCTGGGCGCGACACCAGCGGCTATCGGGCGTCGAACGTTTCGCGGCTGCGCGGGCCGCCGCCTGGTCGTTCCTCATCGAGGCCGCCCGGCGCTTCGTCCCCGACGCCATCGACAGCGCCACCGACGACGAGGCGGCCTACGACTGCGCGATGGTGCTCTGGGCGGCGGTGGCCGAGCGGGGGCTCGAGCGCGCCGAAGCCCGGCGGCAGGCCGTCGCCGAGCGGGCCGCGCGCGTGCTGGCCATGCACCTCGCCGCGCTCGACGATCTGAGCGGGCGTGAGTTTCGCGACCCGGGCTTCCTGGCGCTGGCGCTGGTCGAATATGCGCGCGCGGTTGACGACCGCGGGCTCCTGGCCGGCGCGCGCAAGTTCGTCGAGCGCGCCTTCGGGATGAAGGCGCCGCCCCCGTTTGCCAGCGAAGTGGCGGCCACCTCCGGGCTCTTCGACTTCACCTGCACGACCGCGACCCGCATCCTGGCCGTGATGGCCGCCGAGGGGAACACTCCGTTCGTGGGGGCCTGGTTGCGCGAGCGGATCGCGGCCACCGCGCCGCGGGGATTTCAGCCGAGGCGGCTCGACGAAAACAGCTGGAACGCTTGCGCCGCCTGGGCGCTCGGCCGCGCCTATGTGGTCTCCACCGATCCGATCTTCCTGCAGGCCTACACCCAAATCGTCGACGAGCTGGAGCGGCGCGACCACGATCGCGACGGGGCGCTCGGCCGCGACGGCACGGTGCGCGCGGCGGAAGTAGCCCCGACCTTCTATTACGCGCTGGCCGTCGATGCGCTGCTCAGCGCTGAAAATACGGGCGTGGGTGCGGCCGAGGCGGGGGCGCGTGGCGACTGAGAGCGACGACCGCGAGGCGCTGCGCGCGCTGGTTGGCCAGCTCAAGACCAACTTGGCGACGCGCGGGCGTTCGGGCCTGCTCGGCGTGAACGTCGGCGCAGGCGCCGCACCGAAACCGCGCGCAGCGGGCGGAGCGCCGCCCGCCCCCGAAGGCCCGGCGTCGGGCCAACCGGCGGCGTCGGCCAAGCCTCCAACCGCGGTCGAGCCTCTGTCGACGGCTGCCGGCCACACCCCGGCGCCGGGGCCGGTCGCGGCCGAGCCTGGCACGCTGGCCGAGACGGACCCCTCGGGACCGCCCCACGGCGCGGCCGGGCTCGAGATCCTGCGCGACGACATCGGCGATTGCCAGCGCTGCAAGCTGGCGGGAACGCGCACCAACATCGTCTATGGCGTCGGCAACCCGAACGCCGATCTGGTGTTCGTCGGCGAAGCGCCCGGCGCCGACGAAGACGCGCGCGGCGAGCCGTTCGTCGGCAAGGCGGGCCAGCTCCTCACCAAGATGATCGAGGCGATGGGCTACCGGCGCGAGGACGTCTACATCTGCAACGTCCTCAAGTGCCGCCCGCCCGGCAACCGCAACCCGGAGCCCGACGAGGTGCAGAGCTGCGAGCCGTTCTTGAAGCGCCAGCTGGCCGCGATCCGCCCCCGCATGATCGTGGCTTTGGGAAAGTTCGCGGTGCAGTGCCTCTTGCGCGACGACTCGCCGATCAGCCGCCTGCGCGGGAACTTCCGCAGCTACGAAGGCATCCCGCTCATGCCGACCTTCCACCCGGCCTATCTGCTGCGCGATCCGAGCAAGAAGAAGCCGGCCTGGGAGGACCTCAAGTCGGTCAACGCCGCGTTGGCCCGGGTGGGCGTCACCCCGCCCAACCCGCCGGCGACCTGATCGTGTAGCATCTCGCGCATGTCCGCGCTCGCCCCCCGCGCCGTCTCAGGGTTCCGTGGCTCGGTCGGTCTCTTCGGGATCTGCTGGCTCGGACTGAGCGTCCTGTCGCTCGGCTGCGGCGCTTCGGCCGGCGAGTTCTATGAGCGCGGGATGGCCTCCTACGGGCAGAAGCGGCCCGACGCGGCCGCCAAGGATCTCTCCGCCTTCACCGAAAAAGGGTGCGGTCCGACGGGCGGCGGCGCGCATTGTCGCAAAGCCTATCTGACCCTGGGCGCGATCTATGAGGGGCGTCGCGCCCCGGGCCGCGCCTGGGCCGCTTACGAATCGGCGCTGGGATTTCCGCCCCACGACGACGACGTGGCGGTGCAGGTCGACGTGGACCGCAGCCGCCAGCTGCTGGCCGACGACCAGCAGAAGGCCACCGCGCGCTCGCCCGTGATCGTGCGCTATCGCGACGAGGTCACCGACGAGTACAATCCCCGCTCGGTGACGATTTCTCTCGACCAAGAGACCATCCTCAACAAGGACAAGGACGCCAGCGAGTTTCACACCCCCGAGTTTCACCGCATCTACGGGGGCTCGGTCGCCACCGGCGAGCATGTGGTGACGGTCGAGATGGTGCACGATTGCAAGGCCGGCGGCGGCGTCCGCTGCGCCCGCTCGCACGTCCGCAAGGCTTGGCCCTTCGACAGCGTCGCGCACACCCCGGTCACCATCGAGATCCGCGCCTACGCCGAAGAGGGTGAGGGGGACGCCCCCGCCCGTCCGACTCTCGAGCTGGTGGCGCGGTAGCGGACCAACCGCCGCCGCGCCGCGAAAGCGAGAGTCGCCACGATGGGTGGTACCCGAGGCGGCGTCGGGTCGACTTACTTGTTCGCCGAGGTCGCCCCAGGCGCGCCGGCCTTGGCAGGCGTCTCGATAATCTGCAGCGGGCTTCCATCCTCCACGTCGTCGCCCAGGTTGAGCGCCACCCGATCGCCATCGTTGAGCCCGCTCACCAGATACACGATCTGGCCGTCGTCGTTGGCGACCACCACCGGCATGAAGTGGACGTGCTGATCGCCGTCGACCAGCGCGGCCTGCGTCTTGTCGCCCCGCATCACCAGCGCCTCGGCCGGCATCTCCAAGAGCGGGGGCACCTTGACCGATAGGGTCACCTCCAGGTAGCTGCCGGGGAGGATGGCGCCATCGGCGTTGTCGATGTCGACCTCGGTTTGCATGGTGCGGGTCTTGGGCGACAGCTCGCCGCTGGTGCGGGTGACCTTGGCCGTGCGCGACCAGCCGGGCCGTTCGGGGACCCGCACCACCACGGCGTCGCCGTCGCGCACGAACGGCGCACTGGCTTGATCGACGTAGACGTACACGCGGAGTTGGTCGCCCTTCGAAATGGCGACGATGGGGACGGCGCCGGCCTGTCCGTTGGCGGCGTTCTGGATGAGGGTCCCCGGATCGGCGAAACGGGCCGTCACGACGCCCTCGAAGGGCGCGCGGATGACCCGGTAGCCACGCTCGGTCTGCAGGGCGCCCTGGTTGGCGTCGGCGACATCCGCCGAGGCCTGTCCCAGTTCCAGCTCTTGCGCCGAGACCACGCCCGAAGGCGCCAGGGCCGAGAGGCGCTTGGCGTTGATCCGCTTGTTGCGCGCATCGGCCAGAGCGGCGTCGTACTGCTGATCGAGCTCGGGGGCGGTGACCGTCGCGATGAGCTGGTTTTTGCGCACCCGATCGCCCTTGTCGACTTTGAGATCGTGCAGGAAGCCGGCCACCTTGGCGTAGAGCGTGACCTCGAAGAAGGGCCGCGCCTCACCCTGCAGCACCAGGTGCCGCACCCCAGGCGCCCGCTTGACGGAGGCCACCCGGACGCGCGGGCCGCGCCGCAGATCGGTCTGCCGGGTCTCTCCCTCTTCGCGCGCCTGCGTCTTGCGGTGGGCGCCCAGGCCGATCACGCCGAGCGCGGTGGCGGCCAGCGCACCGGCGCCCGCCAGATAGACCAGGATCGAACGGGTTCGGGACGACATCAGGCCGGGCTCCCGGTTGGTTGGGCGTGGGAGGCTTCCCCCTCCTTTTCCTCGTCGAGGAACTTCTGTTCCATCACGTGCTTGTTGGGCAACTCGACGCGAAGCCTGGCATATACCACGGGCACCAAGAACAGGGTCGTGATGGTGGCCAGCGCCAGGCCGCCGATGACGGCCCGGCCGAGCGGCGCGTTCTGCTCGCCCGCCTCGCCCAGGCCCAGCGCCATCGGCACCATGCCAATGATCATGGCCAGCGCGGTCATGATGACTGGCCGCAACCGGGTTCGGCCGGCCTCCAGCGCCGCCTCCAAGGGCGAGATGCCTTCCTTCTCGACGCGCAGATCGTTGGCGAAGCTGACCAGCAGAATCGAGTTCGAGACCGCGATCCCGACCGCCATGATCGATCCCATGAGCGATTCGACGTTGATGGTGGTGTGGGTGAAAGCCAGCATCCAGAGAATCCCCACCAGCGCGCCCGGCACGGCCACCATGATGATGAACGGGTCGAGCCAGGACTGAAATAGGATCACCATCAGGCAGTAGACCAGCAGCGCGGCTAGGATGAGGCCCAGGCCCAGGCTTCGGAACGACTGCTGCATGACCTGGTTCTGGCCGCGCAACGTCACCTTCATCCCCGGGGCCAGCTTACCCAGGCCGTCGATCTTGCGTTGGATCTCGGTGGCGACCGACCCCAGATCGCGGTCCTCGACGTTGGCGTCGACGTCGATCACCCGCTGCACCGTGTAGTGGTTGATCTGCTCGGGGCTCCCGCCCGGATGGATGCTGGCGATGCCGCTCAGGATCTGGGTCGGGGCCTCCGGCAAGGCCGATGGCGAATTCGTGCCGCCGGACGTCTCGAGCCGCGCACCGGCCGTCAGCGGCGTCGACATCACGCTCTCGACGGATGCCAACTGGCGGAGCGGCGTCTTGACCACCACCGTGTAGTTCACGTTGTTGTGCGGGTTCAGGAAGTAAGAGGGCGCCACCAGGCCGCTCGACGACAGGGAGACCAGCAGGTTGTTGGCCACGTCGCGCTCGCTGAGGCCGGCCTGCGCCGCGCGCAAGCGGTCGACGTCGACCTTGAGCGCTGGGTAATCGATGTCCTGCACGATGTGCGCGTCGGTGGTGCCGGGGATCTGGGCGATGCCGTCGCGCAGCCTGCGGGCGATCTCGTAGCCCTTTTGCAGATCCGGGAACTCGACCTGCACGTCGATGGGGGCCGAAAGACCAAAGTTGAGCACCTGGCTCACGATGTCCGCCGGTTGGAAGTAGGCGCTCGAACCGGGGAAGTCCCGCTCGAGCATCTTGCGGATCGCCTGCATGTAGCGCGCGGTGGGGGCGTGGTTCGGCTTGAGCGCGATCAGGATCTCGGCGTCCATGGCACTCACGTTGTCGGTCTGCACGAAGGCCAGGTTGTAGGAGACGGGAATTCCGAGCATCGAGTTGATGGTCTCGATCTCGCGCGGCGGAACGATCGCGCGAATGCCGTCCTCGACCCGCGTCACCAGTTGCTCCGTCTTCTCGATCCGCGAGCCGCTCGGGGCCCGAAAGTGCAGCTTCATCAGCCCCGCGTCGACCGAGGGAAAGAAGTCGGTGCCCACGACGAAGATCAGACCGAAGCTGGCCAGCGCCACCGCGCCGGCCGCAACGATCGTGAACCGGCCGTGCTCGAGCGCGGTGTGCAGCAGCGCGGCGTAGCCATTTTGAAAGCGCTCGAACTTTTCGTCGCGCCAGCTGTTGAAACGAAAGGCCACCCGCTTCCAACCGCCCGACGGGCCGGCCGAGCCGGGCCCGTGGTGCTCCTCGCTGCGCATCAGCATCCGGGCCAGCGCCGGCACCAACGTTCGCGAGAGGACATACGACGCCAACATGGCGAGCACGACCGAGATCGCCAGCGGGGTGAACAGAAAGCGCGCCGGGCCGACCAGCAAGACCACCGGTGAGAAGACGATGCAGATCGACAACGTCGCGACGATGGCCGGCACCGCGATCTGGTGCGCGCCGTCGAGGATGGCGCGCGTGAGCGGCTTGTTCATGAGGCGGTTGCGGTGGATGTTCTCCACCTCGACCGTCGCGTCGTCGACCAGCATGCCGATGGCCAGCGCCAGCCCCCCGAGCGTCATGATGTTGATGGTGTTGCCGGTCAGGCTCAGGCCTACGATGGCCGAGAAGATCGCCAGCGGGATCGAGGTGCAGACAATCACCATGCTGCGCCAGCTCCCCAGGAACAGGCCCACCATCAGCGAGACCAGGATCGACGACACGATCGCCTCGCGGATGACGCCGCCGATGGCGCCGCGCACGAAGACCGACTGGTCGAAGTCCAGCTTGAGCTCGAGCCCGTTGGGGGCCGCCGCCTCGATGGCCGGCAGCGCGTCGCGGGTGGCGTCGACCACCGCCAGCGTCGAGGCGTCGGCGTGCTTCAAGATGGCCAGGTACGTCGCCCGACGGCCGTTGACGCGCACGATGTTGGTCTGATCGGCGAAAGCGTCGGAGACCCGCGCCACGTCACCCAGCGTGACCACCGCGCCGTCGACGATCTTGACCGGGATGTTGGCGAACTCAGACACCTCCAGCGGGCTCGAGTTCAGCAGGACGTTGTACTCGCGGCTGCCGATGCGCGCGGTCCCCGCCGGCAAGATGACGTTCGAGCTGTTGAGCGCGTTCACCACATCGTACGGTGACAGGCCCTTGGCGGTGAGCTGCTGTGGATTGATGTCGACGTTGATCTGGCGCTGCTTGCCGCCGAACGGCGCCGGCGTCGAGAGCCCGGGGATCGTGAACAGCTTGACGCGAATGAAGTTGAGGCCGTAGTCGAAGATCTTCTGCTCGGGGAGCACCTCGCTGCTGGCGGTGAGCTGGGCCACCGGCACGTTGGAGGCGTTGAACTGAATGATCGTCGGCGGTGTCATCCCGGGCGGCGCGATGCGCAAGATCGTGTTCGTAAGAGCTGAGATTTGCGCCATGGCCGCGCCAATCTCCACCCCTGGTTGAAAGTAGATCTTGAGCATCCCAATCCCCGGGATCGACTCCGACTCGATGCGCTCGATACCGTTGACGGTGGTCGAGAAGCCGCGTTCGCTGATGAGAACCACGCGGCGCTCCATGTCCTGTGCCGAGAGGCCGGGATAGTTCCAGACCACCGCCACCACCGGAATGTCGATGGCCGGGAAGATGTCGACCACCATGCGTGTAAGCGACAGGATCCCCATCACCAAGATGAGACCGCACATAACGGCCACCGTGTAGGGACGGCGCAGCGCGAGGCGAACTATCCACATGTCTGCTTACGCCGTTTCCTGAATCACGTTTCGCCCGCAATCTATGCGACGAACCGCCAACGTCAAGGGAGAGTGACGATGCTCAGACCGTCGACCGGCGCGGGCGTAGCCCGGCTTTGCCGGGCGTAGCGAGGGGGGCGTGCGAGCGACAGCCAGCCACACCCCCGTGAGACGTCAGCCGCCGGAGGTGGCGGTGGTGAACAACAGCGGGGCCCCGGTGGCCTTCACGATGCTGTCGCGGTGGACGCCCTCGGCCTTGGCGATGCACACGAAACAGTCGCCGCCGACGTCGAAGATGCCGAGCTCGGTGATGACCCGCTGGGCGCAACCGAGCGCGGTGGGCGGCAATGTGAGCCGGTTGACCAGCTTGGGCTTGCCGTCCTTGGAGGCGTGGCTCTGCAAGACCACCACCCGGCGGGCGCCCGCGGCCAGATCCATGGCGCCTCCCATCCCGGTGATGAGCTTGCCGGGGACGGTCCAGTTGGCCAGATCGCCGTTGCAGGCCACTTCGAGCCCGCCGAGGATCGCCAGATCGATGTGGCCGCCGCGGATCATGGCGAAGGAAAGCGCGGAATCGAACATGCTGGCGCCGGGCAACGCGGTCACGGTCTGCTTGCCGGCGTTGATGAGCCGCGCGTCGATCTCGTCTTCGGTCGGGAAGGGTCCCATTCCGAGTAGGCCGTTTTCGGAGTGCAACGTCACGCCCGAGTCGGGATTGAGGTAATTGGCCACCTCGGTGGGCAGGCCGATGCCCAGGTTGACCACCTGTCCGGGCTGAACCTCGGCCGCGGCGCGCCGGATCATCTCCTCGCGCGACCAGCTCAATGGCGCCCGATCTTGGTCCGCGCCGCTTCGCTGACCTTCTCGAGTCCCTTGGGTCGCGTCGTGCGGTGCTCGATGACGTTGCGGTGCTCGCGTACCTCGATGATCCGCTTGACGAACAGGCCCGGCAGGTGGACGTCGTCGGGATCGATAGTCCCCTTCGGCAC
>Ga0209483_1001966_pt1 | contig 14909 bp, 9 predicted proteins | sample NGEPerA_FD_184508 | JGI IMG/M metagenome (GOLD analysis project Ga0209483, IMG submission 184508) | Arctic peat soil microbial communities from the Barrow Environmental Observatory site, Barrow, Alaska, USA - NGEE PermafrostL2-A... | ecosystem: Environmental > Terrestrial > Soil > Wetlands > Peat... | reverse complement strand
CATTGACCGTCGCCTGGGCGTCCGTGCCCTCTGTTACGGCATTGATTTGAAAGAGTTGCAAGGTCGCGGTGTGGGGGTAGGTCTCGCGGATGGCGTGGAATACTGCGTCCACTGGACCGTCCCCCTCCGTGGTCACATGGCGGTCCTCGCCATTGACCGACAGGGTCATGATCGCCTGGGGCTTGATGCCGATGCCGGTCTCGACCTTCAGCGCCTTGACCTGGATCGTGTCCCGGCCGCGCACGATTTCGTCGTCCACCAGGGCGGCGATGTCCTCGTCGAAGACATGTTTCTTCTTGTCGGCCAGGTCCTTGAACCGGCGGAAGGCGTCCTCGATGGCGGCGTCGGCCAGCGTATAGCCCATGGTCTCCAGCTTGTCGCGGAAGGCATGCCGGCCCGACAATTTGCCCAGCATCAGGGAGGTGGCCTTCACCCCCACATCCTCGGGCCGCATGATCTCATAGGTCTCGACATTCTTGAGCATGCCGTCCTGATGGATGCCGCTTTCGTGGCTGAAGGCATTCTTGCCCACGATCGCCTTGTTGTACTGGACGGGAAAGCCGGTGACGTTGGAGACCAGCTTCGACGCCTTGGATAGCATGGTGGTGTTGATGTTGGTCGCGAAGGGCATGATGTCCCGCCTCACCTTCAGGCCCATCACGATTTCTTCCAGCGCGGCGTTGCCCGCGCGCTCGCCGATGCCGTTGATCGTGCATTCCACTTGGCGCGCGCCCGCCAGAACACCGGCCAGGGAATTCGCCACCGCCAGGCCCAGATCATTGTGGCAGTGGGTGGAAAAGGTCACCTTGTCCGCATTGGGCACGCGCTTGCGCAACATGGTGACGATCTCGAAATATTCCTGCGGCGTGGAATAGCCCACCGTGTCGGGGATATTGATGGTGGTGGCGCCGGAATGGATCGCCACTTCGACGCAGCGGCAGAGGAAATCCGGCACCGTGCGGGTGGCATCTTCGGCGCTCCATTGCACGTCATCGGTGAAATTGCGCGCGCGTGTCACCGAGGCGCCAATTGCTTCCAGCACAGCATTTTCGCCCATATTCAGCTTGTGCTTCATATGGACGGGACTGGTGGAGATGAAGGTGTGGATGCGGGGCTTGACCGCGCCTTTCAGCGCTTCGCCGGCGCGATCGATGTCCTTGAAGCCGGCGCGCGCCAAGCCGCACACACTGGCGCGCTTGACGATCTTGACGATCTCGCTCACCGCCTTGAAATCGCCGGGTGAGGAAATGGGAAAGCCCGCCTCGATGATGTCGACACCCATCTCGTCGAGCAGCTCGGCGATGCGCAATTTTTCTTCATGCGTCATCGCCGCGCCGGGCGATTGTTCGCCGTCGCGCAAGGTGGTGTCGAAAATTTTGATCTTCTGCAATTCCTGGGCTTTGGCGTGTTGCATGGTCATGACGTAGGTCCTTCTGTTCGCCGCGTGGCGTTTCTCCTTCCGCAATTCTCCCCTAAACGCAGGCACCGCGAGATCATCCCGCGTGCCATCCGCTTAGGGGCTGCTAAGGAGAAGAAGCGCGCGCGAAGAACCGAGGGAAGGACGGGTTTTCGGATAAGGACGCGTGGCAACACCGGCGGAAATTCCACCGATCTTTCTGTTGCCGTGTGCGTGCTTCGTCATGGACCTGTCGTCGTTCCGCCCGTCGAATTCGCTAGCTCACACAAAGGAACTTAACCGACGGTAAAATCACCGTTTTTTTCCTTCGATGGCCGGGTTTTACGCCAAATTTGCTTGGCAGGGCAAGGCCGCGCAGGATGGGATCCCACAAGAACCTCCCGGATCCCTTTGATCGAAATTCGCGATGTCTCCAAAGCCTATCCCGGTTCCGGCAAAGAGGGTGTTTCCGGTCTTACCCTGACGATTCGCCAAGGCGAGTTCCTGGTCCTGATCGGGCCTTCCGGCTCAGGCAAGACCACCACCCTGAACATGATCAACCGGCTGGTCGAACCCGATAGAGGCACCATCCGGATCGAGGGCCGGAATGTGGCCGAAACCGACCCGGTCCAGCTACGCCGGGGTATCGGCTATGTCTTTCAAGAAGCTGGACTTTTTCCACACATGACGGTGGCCGAGAATATCGCCGTGACCCCCCGTTTGCTGGGCTGGGACGAGGCCAGAATCCAGGCCCGAATCGACGAGCTTCTGGCCCTGGTGCGGCTGGATTCGGCCACGTTTCGTGAACGTCGCCCGCAAGGCCTTTCCGGCGGCCAGCGGCAGCGCGTGGCATTGGCCCGCGCACTGGCTGTGAGGCCTCATATTCTCCTTCTGGACGAGCCCTTCGGCGCGCTCGATCCGGTCACCCGCGAGGCGGTGGCCGCCGACGTTCGAGATATCCATCAAAGTCTGGGCCTCACCACCATGATGGTCACCCATGACATGACCGAGGCGTTGCTTTTGGCCGACCGAATCGCGGTGATGCGCGAAGGAACCCTGGTGCAGACTGGAACCGCACGGGAACTGGTGAACCACCCCGCCGATTCCTTCGTCGCCCAACTGATCGAGACGCCCAGGCGCCGCGCCCAGGCCCTGGCCAAGACGTTGGCCTTATGAAGCCGGTTCCATGAATCAGAGCTTTGATGAAGCCTGGGCGCTCCTGCCGGATTATCTCAGCCAGCATGTGATTCTCAGCGTCTCCGCGCTGATCCTGGGCGTGGCGATCAGCGTGCCGTTGGGCATAGTCGCGGCCCGCAGCAAAGGGATCGGCACGCCAGTCCTGGGCCTGGTGAGCGTGATCCAGACCATTCCCGGCCTGGCGCTGCTGGCGCTGTTCTATCCGCTGCTGCTGGCGCTCTCGTCGCTCACGCGCGATCTGTTCGGCGTCTCGTTCCGCGCCTTGGGCTTCCTGCCCGCGCTGTTGGCCCTCACCCTTTATGCAATGCTGCCGATCCTGCGCAATCTGGTCACCGCGCTGAACGGGCTCGATCCCGCCATCCTGATGGCGGCCAAGGGCGTGGGCATGACGCCGCGCCAATCGCTCTACAAAGTCGAACTGCCCCTGGCGGCGCCGCAATTGCTGGCCGGGATCCGCACCGCCACGGTGTGGGTGGTGGGCATCACTACCCTCTCCACCCCCATCGGCCAGACCAGCCTGGGCAATTACATCTTCACCGGGCTCCAGACCGAGAATTGGATCTTCGTGCTGTTCGGCTGCGTCGCCGCCGCCGCTCTGGCCATGGTGCTGGATTTTCTTCTGGCGGTGGCGGGCGCGGCGCTGAGCGCCGGATCGCGCCCGCGCCTGGCGCTGGCGGGTATGGGATTGATCGTCCTGATCGCGGCCGCGCTTGTTCCCGGCCTGATCCATCCGTCCGCGCGGGGCGTGGTGATCGGGGCCAAGAATTTCGATGAGCAATATATCCTGGCCGATGTGATGGCGGACCGGCTCCGGCAGTCGGGCTTTGCCGTCAGCCAGAAAATCGATCTGGGCTCGACGGTCGCGCTGCGGGCGCTGGCCGCCTCCGATATCGACGCCTATGTCGATTATTCCGGCACGCTGTGGGGCGACGCGATGCACCGCACCGACATGCCGGGACGCCAGGCCATGCTGGACCAGCTGAAATCCTGGCTGGCGCAACGTCATGGCGTCGCCCTGGTGGGATCGCTGGGCTTTGAGAATGCCTATGTCTTCGCCATGCGCACCGACCGCGCCAAGGCGCTGCACATCCGAAGCCTGGCCGATATCGCCGCCCATCCCGACCTGATGATCGGGGGAGATTTCGAGATTTTCTCGCGGCCCGAATGGCGCCGGGTAGCCGCGGCCTACGGCCTTTCGACCATACACCGGCGGCAATATCAGCCCGATTTTCTCTATCGCGCCGTGATGAGCGGCGACGCCGATCTGGTGTCGGCCTTTTCCAGTGACGGCCGCATCGCCCGTTACGGCCTCACCATCCTCGACGACCCCAAGGGCGCGCTGCCCCCTTACGACGCCGTGCTTCTGGTGGGGCCGGCCCATGCCCATGACAAGCGCTTTTTGGAAAGCCTCCGCCCTCTGGTTGGGGCCATTCCACTTTCCCTGATGCAACAGGCCAATCTGATGGTGGACCGCGACCAGGACAAACGCACCCCGGGCCAAACCGCGGCGTGGCTCGAAGCCCGCATTGCGCACGACCATCCGCAATAGTTATCAGGCACCCCCTCCGGCCTACGCATCGCAAGCGCTGCTACGGCCAGGATCAAGCTTCAAATTTAGCGACCCACGTTTGGCGGATTGACTCTTGTCCCCCACGCGACAATAGAACACCGGGGTTGTCACAAAGCTGTGCTTTCGCGTCCTGACGTGAAAATGCTTGTCTCGGCCCCGAACGCCCAACCGCTGATCTCAAGGCTTGCCGGACATGAAAATCCTGCCGCCCGTCTCTATCAAAGCGCGCCGCCTGCTGCCCAGCGGGTGGGACGTGCTGGCGGCGATTCTGGTGGTGGGTTTCCTGGTCGCGTTCGCCGATGTCAGCCGCTTTCTGGTGCATCCGCTCAGCTCCATCTCCGGCAATTACCTGAAGCTCGATCCCGCCAATCTGCCAGGCTACGCCCTGCGCACCGCCCTTCGCATGCTGATCGCGATGGGGGCTTCGCTGGTCTTCACCTTCACCTATGCCACTTGGGCGGCGAAGAACCCGCGGGCCGGGACCCTTCTGGTGCCGCTGTTGGACATCCTGCAGTCGGTGCCGATCTTGTCCTTCCTGTCCATCACCATCGTCTGGTTCCTTTCGCTGTCGCCGGGCCGCATCCTGGGCGCTGAGCTGGCCTGCGTCTTCACCATCTTCACCGGCCAGGCCTGGAACATGGCCTTCAGCTTCTACCAATCGCTGCGCACCGTGCCGGAAGAATTAGAGGAAGCCGCCCGCATGTTCGGCCTCAATGCCTGGGCGCGCTTCTGGCGGATCGAGGCGCCTTTCGCCACGCCGTCCCTGATCTGGAACATGATGATGAGCATGTCGGGGGGCTGGTTCTTCGTCACCCTCTCCGAGGCGATCAGCGTCGGCAAGACCAATATCGCGCTGCCCGGCGTGGGCTCCTGGATCGCGGTTGCCATCGCGCAGAAGAATTTGCCGGCCATTTTCGAGGCGATCGGGGCGATGCTGGTGGTGATCCTGATCTATGACCAGCTGCTGTTCCGCCCGTTGGTGGCCTGGGCCGACCGTTTCCGTGTTTCCAGCGAACCCTCCGAAGAAGCACCCCAATCCTGGGCGCTCACCATCTATCGGCGTTCCCGCCTGCTCGACGTGATGACAGCGCCTTTCCATCAGATGATGCGCTGGTCTTATTATTGGCATCCGCCAAGCTTCGGCCTGAAAGCCGCGACGCGCGAAGTGGACAACCGGATGGCCGCCATCATCTGGTACACGCTGCTGGGATTGCTGGGCACCTTCGCCGCCTGGCGCATCTTGCTCTTTTTCGTCCAGGCCAATTTCACTTGGCACGATGTGGCGACCGCTTTCGGGTTGGGCGTCATCACCCTGGTGCGGGTGATGGTGCTGATTGCCATCGCCAGCGCGATCTGGACCCCGATCGGCATTTATGTGGGCCTCAGGCCCAAGCTCACCGCCATCGTCCAGCCAGTGGCGCAGTTCCTGGCTGCCTTTCCCAGCAATTTGCTGTTCCCGCTGGTGGTGTCGCTGATCGTGTTCTGGAACGCCAGTCCCGACATCTGGCTGTCGCCGCTCATCATATTAGGCACTCAATGGTACATCCTGTTCAACGTCATCGCGGGCGCCAGCACCATGCCGCAGGAATTGCGCGATGCCGCCGAAAATTTTGGCGTCCATGGCTGGCTGTGGTGGAAGAGGGTCTCTCTTCCCGCCGTGTTTCCCTTTTACGTCACCGGCGCCATCACCGCCTCAGGGGGCGCCTGGAACGCCTCCATCGTGGCGGAAGTCGCCAGCTGGGGCGATCATACGCTGCGCGCCCATGGCCTGGGCGCCTATATCGCCAATGCGGTCAATGCGGGGGATTTCCACCATGTCCTGTTGGGCACGATCGTCATGAGCTTCTTTGTGGTGGTGGTGAACCGGATTCTGTGGCGTCCCCTCTACTGGTACGCCGAGCGCAAATTCCGTTTAACTTAGAATATGGTCGCACGGCCGACGCGCTGACGCGCTGGCCGATGCTCTGGAGGCTGACATGGTTGAGCTTCTGAACGTCGAACATGTGCGCCGCACGTTTCCGCGCGGCGGCGGCGAAGAATTGCTGGTCTTGGACGATGTCAATCTCACCTTGAAGCAGGGTGAGATTGTCGGCCTTCTGGGCCGTTCCGGTTCGGGCAAATCGACTTTGCTGCGGCTGATCGCCGGCTTGGCCCGGCCGCAAGGCGGACATCTCAGCTATATGGGGGCGCCCATCGAAGGCCCCGCCCAGGGCGTGGCGATGGTGTTCCAGAGCTTCGCACTTTTCCCCTGGCTCACGGTGCTGGAGAATGTGCAGCTAGGTCTGGAAGTGTTGAATCTGCCGCCAAGGGAGATGCGCGAACGGGTGTTGGCGGCCATCGATTTGATCGGTCTTGACGGTTACGAAAGCGCCTATCCCCGGGAATTGTCGGGGGGGATGCGCCAGCGCGTGGGCTTTGCCCGCGCCGTGGTGGTGCACCCCAATATCCTTCTGATGGACGAGCCTTTCAGCTCGCTCGACGTGCTCACCGCGGAGAATCTGCGCACCGATCTGGTCGAGCTTTGGGGCAACGGAAAATTGCCCATCAAGGGCATCATCCTGGTCACCCATAACATCGAGGAAGCGGTGTTGATGTGCGACCGGGTGCTGTTGTTCTCATCCAATCCCGGCCGGGTCAGTTCGGAGATCAAGATCGACTTGCCGCAGCCCCGCGACCGCACCACGCCCCAGTTCGAGCATTATGTGGATCAGATCTATGTCGAAATGACCGCGCGGCGCGTCGAAAGGCTGCAACAGCAGCAGGCACGCAATTCCGGCATCGAGGTGCCGCTGGTCCATGTCTCACCCAACCAGATCGCCGGCCTGATCGAAGCGCTGGCCGCGCCGCCCTATGACGGCAAGGCGGACTTGCCCGACATCTCCTACGAGCAAGAGCTGGAAGTGGACGAACTTTTCCCCGTGGCCGAGGCGATGCAGCTTCTGCACCTGGCCGACGTGGAAGGCGGCGACATCAGGCTCACCCATATGGGCAAGCGTTTTGCCGAGGCCGATCTCAATGAGCGCAAGGAGATTTTCTCCCGCGCCTTGATGAATTACGTGCCGCTGGCGGTGCATATCCGCCGAGTGCTGGACGAACGGGCCAGCCATTCCGCGCCAAGGCGCCGTTTCCTGGATGAGCTGGAAGACCATATGACCGAGGAAGCGGCGGAAGACACGCTCAAGACCGTGGTGAGCTGGGGCCGCTTCAGTGAATTGTTCTCGTATGACGATGACGCGGCGTTATTCAGCCTGGAGAATCCAACTTAGGGTGCAGATCCTAGGTCAGATGCGACCGGCGCCTTTCGGGCTCGAGCCAGCGACCGTGCCAATATGCGCGCTCAAGCAGTTGCCCCAATTCCTTCGTGGTTTCCGGCGTAACTGGGGCAAGCTTAGCCAGAGACTTGCTCAGGCTACATTTGGTTGTTTCCAGGGCGTTATCCAGATTGGACAGCGCGTGTGCGAATTTCTGGAAATCGCGCACTCGCGCCGTTAGTTCATGTAGCGTGGAATTTGGAAAGAGCTTGGCGACAACGAGTGTCCAGTCATCACTGGAAAAATCTGCCCCACCAAATGCGACGTGATAGTGAGCAACTAAGGAACAGACGGACGACATCACGAGTTCGGTGGCAACATCTGTTTTTCGGCCTCAAGGGGCCAAAGGACAGGATCGCTTGTAAAGTGCCGCCAGTGTTCACATATGCGCCCCGCAATCGCGTCAACACGCTCACCGCGACTTTTTTCGCAAAATCGAACATAGCTTTGCGCCCATTGTTCAACCGAAGTCTTATTTATCGTGGCGATCCTTCTTGCCGCTTCCGAGCAGAAGAGACGCAGAGAATTTTCGCTTGGGAGCCTAACTGTATAATCGTCTTGGAAAAACAAGTCGTATGCCTCATACCGAGTGTCTACCAATCGTTCAAACTCGAAGTAACGCGTCCTCTGCCAAACACTGCCCGTGACTTCACCTGACGCGCGCGCAATGAAAACGGAGAGTGCGCCTCTTCGACCTTCATAAATTGTCGGCGAATGCGCGAGGGGCGGAACTTCAACCTTTGAACCAAGGAAGCGCCTCGCACGTGCGATGGGATGCCGTGCGAAGTACTCGACCTCATGGGCAGTTTGCCATCTAGCTCGCATCCGTTCTTCGAGAGAGGAGGCGCGGGCGAGGTCAATTTTGCCGTAATCGAATTCGTTCTGAGCTACCAATGGGAACCGCTCTCTCAAACTCCGGTCAATTTGGGATCAAAGTCTCAAGCTAAATGATAATGCATGAAACCAGGAGAGATAATCCAAGACGGCGACCCTTAGGAAATCTCGGACAACTATAGGTTATTTCGCCTTCATATTTACGGGCGGAAATAGCGCCGCACGGCGGCCACGAGGCGCGAAGGATTTTGCGGCCTGAGCAGGAGCGACGCGCGGAGCGTGCGTAGGCACGTGAGCACGCGCGACGCCCTCAGGACGCAAAAGACAAGTGCCTATTTTTTTAGACGGAAATTCAGGTCGCTGTCCGCCACCATATCCAAGGTCGCGGCCCATGCCGCTACATTCTGGTTGAGTTCGCCGCGTCTTACGATCGCCAACGTGTCGTCGGCGGAATGGTGATAATCGAAATAGCGATTGGCGTCCTGGCTGAGCGCCAAGACCGGCACCCCGGCATGCTGGATTTCTTCCACGTCGCTGCCGGCATCCAACGCCGGTGTGGTGGCGACGATGATCTTGAGCGGCGCCAGAATTCCGGATAGCGGCGACAATTCTGGATTGGCGGCCGCGCCTGGCGGCAATTCCAGCTTGTAGACATTTGCGCTGCCCAGATCGCTTTCTCCCGCCAGCACGATCTTGTCCAGTTCGGTTTTGTGCATGTCGAGATAGGCCGCGCCCGAGCCGCCGGTCTCTTCCGAGCCCCAGAACACCACGCGGATGGTGCGGGCGGGATGGCGCGGCAACTGGGCGATCAGATGCCCGGCGGCAGCACTGATGGCCACGCCCGCGCCGTCATCGATCGCGCCCGTGCCGGGATCCCAGCTGTCGATATGGCCGCCCACCACGATCACCTGGTCGGGACGGGCGCTGCCTGTCACGTCGCCCGAAATCGTCCAGGCGGTGGCGTTCACCACATGCGACTGCAGCAGCAGATGCAGGCGCACAGGCCCCCGCGCCGCCATATGTTCGAGCAGATCGGCGTCCGGTACGCCCAATGCGCCCGCCGGAATCCGGAACGCGTCGGCGGCATACAGGGTGGTGCCAGTGTGCGGCGCGCGTGCCGTGCTGGTCGAGATCGAGCGGGTAACATAAGCGATCGCCCCTCGGCGGGACGCCTCCGACGGCGCATAGCGTGCCGCCACCGCCGCGCCATAACCGCTGCCATCGTGGGTGCGGGTCATGGGCTGGTTGACCAGCACGATTTTGCCCTTGAACGCATCCGCGGGCGCGGTCTTGAACTCTTCCAGGCTCTTCAGCACCACCAACTCGGCGGTGATGCCTTCGGGCGGCGTCGGCACCGAATTGCCCAGGCCCAGGATCGCCAGCTTCTGCGGAAAGGGAGCAAGAATCTCGGCGCTCTCCGCATCTCTCAGCCAAGCCTGTTTGGCGAAAGGCTCGGCATGGACATTGGTGAAGCCCAGCGCCTTCATCTTGGCCAGGGCCCAATCGCGGGCGCGCATCTGGGCGGGCGAACCGGCAGGGCGCGGACCAATCTCGGTGGTCAAGGATTCCAGCACGTCATAGGCAGTGGGGTCGGTGAGCGCCTGGTCGCGCAAGCGGACAGCAGCAGCTGGGTCGGCCCATGCCGGTGCCGCCAAGAGAATGGCCAAGCTCAAAAGCGAAGCGAATTTGATCATTCTTTCCCCACTTCAGTTCCGCTAGCAGGCGCGCAGGACTGCGTTCGCCAAGAAAAGCTAGGCCAAAGGCAAGCGTCTAATTCTTCGCGGTGTCCACCAGCTTGTTCTTGGCAATCCAAGGCATCATGGCGCGCAACCGCTTGCCCACTTCTTCGATGGGATGGCCTTCGCCCCGCGCGCGGATGGCCTTGAACGAAGTCTGGCCTGCCTTGTTCTCCAACACCCAATCGCGAGCGAATTTGCCGCTCTGGATGTCGTCCAGCACCCGCTTCATCTCGGCCTTGGTGGCCGGGGTGATGATGCGCGGGCCGGTGACATACTCGCCATATTCGGCGGTGTTGGAGATGGAGTAATTCATGTTGGCGATGCCGCCTTCATAGATCAGATCCACGATCAGCTTCACTTCGTGGAGACATTCGAAATAGGCCATCTCGGGCGCATAGCCCGCTTCCACAAGGGTCTCGAAACCGGCGCGGATCAGTTCCACCAGGCCGCCACACAGGACCGCCTGTTCGCCGAACAGATCGGTCTCGCATTCCTCGCGGAAATTGGTCTCGATGATGCCGGCGCGGCCGCCGCCAATGGCAGAAGCATAAGACAGGCCCAAATCCTGGGCATTGCCGGAAGCATCCTGATGCACCGCGATCAGGCAGGGCACGCCGCCGCCCTTGAGATATTCGCCGCGCACGGTGTGGCCGGGGCCCTTGGGCGCCACCATCAGCACGTCCAAATCTTTGCGCGGCTCGATCAGACGAAAATGGACATTGAAGCCGTGGGCGAACATCAGCGCCGCGCCCTGCTTCATGTTTTTCTCGAGATCGTTCTTCCAGATGTCGGCCTGCAGCTCGTCGGGCGTCGCCATCATCATCACATCCGCCCATTTGGCGGCGTCGGCGACGCTCATCACTTTGAAGCCGGCCGCTTCCGCCTTCTTGGCCGAGGCGCCGGGACGGACCGCGATCACCACATCCTTGACCCCGGAATCGCGCATATTCTGCGCATGGGCATGGCCCTGAGAGCCGAAGCCGATCACCGCGACCTTCTTGTTCTTGATCAGATTGAGATCGGCGTCCCGATCGTAATAGACCCGCATAGTCAACCCCTTCCGTTGCGCCCGCCTTTTATCCGCTCCAGGAAAAGGGGGCAATTGTTCCCGGCTCATATGTCACATGCAGAGAAGCCGGCTAGTCGCTGTCGCGGCTGATGGCGGCGACGCCGGTGCGCGAGACATCGGTGAGGCCCAGCGCCCGCATGGCTTCGATGAAGCTGGAGATTTTGGCGGGCGCGTCTGTCAGTTCGAACACCCCGCCTTCGTCCAGGGCGCGGGCGCCGAATTTCTCCGCCGCCGCCTTCGCCGCCGGGAGCGCGCCGCGCGAGACTTTCACCAGCGCCATTTCCCGCTCGATGGCGCCGGAGGCAAAGGTCCAATTGGTGACGGCATGGACCGGCACCACGCGGCGAAGCTGCGCCTCGATCTGTTCGATTACCTGGGGCGGGCCCGAAGTAACGATGGTGATGCGCGAGGTGCCTGCCTTGGGATCCACTTCCGCCACGGTGAGGCTTTCGATGTTATAGCCGCGGCCGGAGAACAGGCCGACCACGCGGGCCAGCACGCCCGCCTCATTGTCCACCAGGGCGGTCAGGGTGTGACGTTCGTTGGCCATCACACCAGCATCTTTCCTTCGTCGCTCACTTCGGCGTCGGAGAGGGCGGACAGGATCATGTCGTTATGCGCCGCGCCCGATGGGATCATGGGGTAGCAATTCTCCGTCGGGTCCACCCGGCAATCGAACAGCACCGGCTTGGGGCTTTCGATCATCTGGCGGATCTTGTCGTCGAGTTCTTTCGGCTTGTCGGCGCGCAAGCCAAGGCAGCCAAAGGCTTCCGCCAGCTTGACGAAATCAGGCAGCGCTTCCGAATAGGAATGGGAATAGCGCCCGCCATGCAGCAATTCCTGCCATTGGCGCACCATCCCCATATATTGATTGTTGAGGATGAAGATCTTGATCGGCAGATCGTACTGCACCGCCGTGGACATTTCCTGCATGGTCATCTGCACCGAGGCTTCGCCGGCAATGTCGATCACCAGCGAACCGGGATGCGCCATCTGCACTCCCACCGCGGCGGGCAGGCCATAGCCCATCGTGCCCAAACCGCCCGAGGTCATCCAGCGATTGGGCTCCTCGAACTTGAAGCGCTGCGCCGCCCACATCTGATGCTGGCCCACTTCGGTGGTGATGTAGACGTCTTTGCCCCGCGTCAGCGCATAGAGCCGATCGATCGCATATTGCGGCTTGATCAGCGCGTCCGAGGCCTGATAGGCGAGGGATTTCTTGGCGCGCCAGCCATCGATCGTGGCCCACCATTCCTTGATGGCCTGTGCCTTAACGCCCTTGGCCTTCCACAGCTTGACCATTTCGGAAATGGCCCGCCCGGCATCGGCGACGATAGGCAAATCCACCCGCACGATCTTGTTGATCTGCGAAGCATCGATATCGAGATGGATCTTTTTCGAGCCAGGCGAGAAAAGATCGATCCGGCCGGTAACGCGGTCGTCGAACCGCGCGCCCAGGCAGACCATCAAGTCGCAATCATGCATGGCATTGTTGGCTTCGTAGGTGCCGTGCATGCCCAGCATGCCCAGCCATTGCGGCGAGGAGGCAGGAAACGCGCCCAATCCCATCAAGGTAGACGTGACGGGAAAGCCCGTGAGCGACGCCAACTCGCGCAACGCCAGGCTGGCTTTCGGACCTGCATTGATGATGCCGCCGCCGGTATAGAGGATGGGGCGCTTGGCCTGTGCCATCATCTCGACCGCGCGGGCGATCACGTCCTGGTCCGGCTCGGTCTTGGGCCGGAAGGTGCGATGGCGGATCTGGTCCGGGGTGAAATATTCGCCGGTCTTGAATTGCACGTCCTTGGGGATGTCCACCACCACGGGGCCGGGACGGCCTTGGGTGGCGATCTGGAACGCCTCGTGCAGCGTGCGGGACAATTCATTCACGTCCTTCACCAGCCAATTATGCTTGGTGCAGGCCCGCGTGATACCCACGGTGTCGGCTTCCTGGAACGCGTCGGTGCCGATCAGATGGGTGGCCACCTGGCCGGTGAGGACCACCAGCGGAATCGAATCCATCAAAGCGTCGGTCAAGCCAGTGACCGCATTGGTGGCGCCAGGACCCGAGGTCACCAGCACCACGCCGGGCTTGCCGGTGGAGCGGGCATAGCCTTCCGCGGCGTGAGTGGCGCCTTGCTCATGGCGCACCAGGACATGGGTGATGCCATTGTCGGCAAACAGCGCGTCATAGATGGGAAGCACCGCGCCGCCGGGATAGCCGAAAATATGGGTGACGCCCTGGTCCTTGAGGGCACGCACCACCATCTGGGCGCCCGTCAAACTGACCGTCTCCTTGGCCGTCTCTTTGGCCGTCTCCTGGGCGGCGGATCGGTCCGCCAATTCCGTATGCGTATTCATGTCGCCTCAGCGTGCTGCAAAAGATAAAGGGGCGTTTCCGCCCCTTGATCACACGCCATCGTCCGGTCACGTGGGTTAGCCACGTTCGGGCGACGGCCTCCAAATAAGTACAACAAAACCTGTCATGGCCGGAACGTTAGGGTGCAGCGCACTTTGCGTCAAGCAATTTCATGCAAGATTATCATTATATTGCGCAATAATATTGCTTTGATTTGGGTCAAACCAGTCATAATCACCCATGCGGTTGCGAAACCAGGTGAGCTGGCGCTTGGCGAATTGCCGCGTGGCCGTGACCACCTCAGCGATCGCTTCCTCCCGCGAAAGCTTGCCTTGAGCATGGGCGACCAACTGCCGGAGGCCCAAAAGCTTGGCGGCGGGCAAAGCCGGATCGAGGCCCACCAAAGCGAGCGCTTCTTCCTCGCCGCCGTGATCCAGCATGGCCTCGAACCGCTCGGCGATCCGGTCCCGGAGCAGCGGGCGCGGCGGATCGAGCACGAACCGGGCAAGCTTCAGCCCTTCCAGCAGCGGCGGGCTTTGTTCTTTGCGCCATTGGATCAGCGGGCGGCCGGTCGCTTCCAGCACTTCCCAGGCGCGCACCACGCGTTGCGGGTCGGTGGGGCGAAGCGCCGCCGCGGTCTCGGGATCGCGGGCGGAAAGCCGGGCATGCAATGCGCCCACGCCGATCTCATCCAGGAGCGCGCGAGCTTTCGCGCGGACCTCCGCCGGGATGGGCGGAATATCCGCCAGCCCTTGCGTCAGCACGGTGAAATAAAGACCCGTGCCGCCCACGAAGATGGGGATTTTGCCCATCGCGCGAACCTCTGTCAGCGCACGGTGCGCATCCCCGGCATAGCGTCCCACCGAATAAAGTTCGCGCGCGGGGACATGGCCGTAAAGCAGATGCGGCGCTTTCGCGCGCGCTTCCGCGTCGGGCTGCGCGGTCAGGATGGGTGCTTCCGTGTAGACCTGCATGGCATCGGCATTGATCAGCGCGCCACCGATTTGCTGCGCCAAATCCAGCGCGGCGGCGGACTTGCCGCTCGCGGTGGGGCCTGCAATAAGCACGGCGTCGCATTTCATCAGAGCAACATGTCCGCCTTTGTCTTGAATGTCATCGGTGGTGGCGCCGATCCGGACTTGTTCGCACCCCTCAGACTGGGCCGCGCTCATATCCTTTCGCCGGATCATGCCTTCGACCTGCCGCTGGAGACGCAAGACGCTGCGCCCGCGCTAGCCGAGGCGCGAGTGCTGGCCGAAGGATTGAAGTTCGACATCAATCTGGTGGCCACGGCCAAGCGCCAAAAAAAGCTTCTGATCGCCGACATGGATTCCACCATCATCAACGTCGAGTGCCTGGACGAATTGGCCGACATGGCGGGTCTCAAGCCCAAGATCGCGGCCATCACCGAGCGCGCCATGCGCGGCGAACTGG
>Ga0209483_1001964_pt1 | contig 14931 bp, 19 predicted proteins | sample NGEPerA_FD_184508 | JGI IMG/M metagenome (GOLD analysis project Ga0209483, IMG submission 184508) | Arctic peat soil microbial communities from the Barrow Environmental Observatory site, Barrow, Alaska, USA - NGEE PermafrostL2-A... | ecosystem: Environmental > Terrestrial > Soil > Wetlands >... | reverse complement strand
TTCTACAACCGAACAAGGCTCCATTCCGCCATCGGATATATCGCCCCGACCGAGATGGAGCTAAAAGTCGCCTAAACCAGTCCACTTTTTTGGGGGAAGATCACCGCGACGGATGAGGGTTATCTCCGCGGATTACCGAACTCGCAGATACCGAGCGCATGGAGAGATACCCCTCATCCGGCGCTTCGCGCCACCTTCTCCCACAAGGGGAGAAGGAAGAAAGGGCGTTCCCTGCGTCGGCGACCTACGACGCGTAGTCCGGCTCCTTGCGGTCGAGAATGCGCTTCAGCGCATCGAAATGCCGCTGCGCCGGCGGCGGATTGTAGCGGGTCTCGCCGCCGTAAGTAGCCTTGGTCCGCTCGACGACGGGATCGGGCATCTGCTTCAGCTTCTGGCCGGTCCACATCGCATAGATCTGCACCTGCGCGGCGCGCTCGACGTAGTAGAGGCGTTCATAGGCATTGGCCACCGTCGCACCCACGGTGGAGATGCCGTGATTGGCCATGAACAGGATGCTCTTGTCGCCGATCACGCGCGCCAGCCGCGCGCCCTCCTCCGGCTCGATCGCGGGACCGGTATAGACGTCGTCATAGGCGATCTCGCCGGAGAGGCCGACCTCGGTCTGGCCGATCTCCTTGATGCGCGGGTCTTCCAGCCGCGTCAGCGCGCTGGCGTAGGGCATGTGGGTGTGGAACACGGCTTTCGCATGTGGCAGCGCCTTGTGGATCGGCGCATGGATGCAATAGCAGGAGCGCTCGACGTCACCTGCGCCGCTTTTGACAAGACCGTCGTCGATGCCGACTTCCATGAAGCACGACGCCGTGGCCTCCGACCAGTGCATGCCGAACGGAATCTGGTAATAGCGATCCGTGCGGCCAGGCACGACCAGGGTCAAATGATTGAAGATGCCTTCGGAGAAGCCGTGCATATGAGCCAGCCGGTGCGCGGCGGCGAGATCGACCCGCGCCTGCCATTCCTCGGCGCTGCAATCATCGAGCGTCTTCGGCGAAACCCTGTAGTGCATGGGGATGCTCCTCGGTGAGTCCGTTTCTTGTGGCGAGATTGTAGCACGCTTCGCCTCGGCCGTCATTGCCGAGCCACTGCATGAGAGCATTGCGCTCCTCCCCCTCTACCCCCGTGGGAGAAGGGAGGTAAGAGCGGTGCTACGTGCTCCTGGCCAAGGCGCCGTCGATCATGGTGACGGCGTTGGCGATCCCGTACACCGCGACGAACGAGCCGAAGCGCGGGCCTTTTTCCTGGCCGAGCAAGACCTGGTAGAGCATGTTGAACCAGTCGAGCGAGACGCCGGGGCGGCCGTCCTTGCCCTTCTTCACGGGATCGAGGAACGGCTCGCGGCGGCCGATCTCGTAGACCACGTTCTGGATTTCCTCCGCCGTCGAACTCGCCGGCAGTTGCGACAATGCGTCGCGCAAATCCTGCAAGGCAGCGCGCTCGGTTTCGGTCGGCTCGCGGAATTTTTTCGTCGGCGCCACGAAGTCGCGATAGTAGTTGATGGCGTAACCGACCATCGCGTCGAGCTTCGGGTGCGACTGCGGCGTCACGCCCGGGCGATAGCGGCCGATGAATCCCCACAGCGTCGAGGTATTTTCCGCGTTCGACGACGACACCAGCGTCAGCAAGAGATGGAAGGTGACGGGCATATCCGCCTGCGGCGGATGGCCCGCGTGGATATGCCAGACCGGATTTTGCAGCTGCTGCCGGCCGTCCTGCCGCGGAAAGCCTTCAAGGAATTGCTGGTAGTCGTCGACGTTGCGCGGGATGACGTCGAAATGCAGCCGCTTCGCCGACTTCGGTTCGCGGCACATGAACAGCGACAGCGATTCCGGCGAGGCATAGCGTAGCCACTCGTCGATAGTCAGCCCGTTGCCCTTCGACTTCGATATCTTCTGGCCCTTGTCGTCGAGGAAGAGCTCGTAATTGAATCCCTCCGGCGGCAGGCCGCCGAGGGCTGCGCAGATCTTGCCTGACAGTTTCACGGAATCGATCAGGTCCTTGCCGGCCATCTCATAGTCAACGCCGAGCGCGGTCCAGCGCATCGCCCAGTCCGGCTTCCATTGCAGCTTGCAATGGCCGCCGGTGACCGGGAGCATCACCCGCTCCTTCGCTTCGGGGTCGTCATAAGAGATGGTGCCGGCCTTCGCGTCGTGCTCGACAATCGGCACGTAGAGCACTTCTCCCGTTCGCGGACTGATCGGCAGGAACGGCGAATAGGTCGCCGCGCGTTCCTCGCGCAAGGACGGCAGCATGATCGCCATCACCTTGTCGATGCGCTCCAGCATCAACAGCAGCGTCGCGTCGAATTTCCCGGACTTGTAATAGTCGGTCGAACTGGCGAATTCGTAGTCGAATCCGAAGGTATCGAGAAAGGCGCGCAGCCGCGCGTTATTATGCGCGCCGAAACTCGGATGCGTGCCGAATGGATCGGGCACGGTGGTCAACGGCTTGCCGAGGTACTGCGACAGCATCTCCTTGTTGGGCACATTGTCCGGCACCTTGCGCAGGCCGTCCATGTCGTCGGAGAACGCGATCAGCCTCGTCTTGATCTTGTCCTCGGTGAGCACGCGAAAGGCATGGCGCACCATGGTGGTGCGCGCGACTTCGCCGAAGGTGCCGATATGCGGCAGGCCCGACGGACCATAGCCGGTCTCGAACAACACCTCGTCCTTTGGCTTCTTCTTCAGCCGCGCCACTATCGCTTTGGCCTGCTCGAACGGCCAGGCGTTGGACTGTTCGGCGAGCGCGCGCAGGTCGTTTGGAAAGGACATTTACGAGAGGTCTCCGGGTACAGGTAGTATAATCGTCATTCCGGGGCGATGCGAAGCATCGAACCCGGAATCTCGAGATTCCGGGTCTGTTCCTTCGGACCATCCCGGAATGACGGTGTGTGACGCTCCTAGAACGGGCTCACCGAGAAATAGCGCAGCCAGAGATCCGTGTAGCGGCCTTTTTCCCAGACCCGGAACAGCGCCCAGTTCAGCGCTTGGCGCAAAAGGTCGTTGCCCTTGCGCACGGCGATACCGACACCCTCGCCGAAATAGCGGCTCTCGACGAACGGGCTGCCGGAGAAGGCGCAGCATTCGCCGGAATCGGTGCCGTTGATCCAGAACGCCAGCGAGATCGCATCGCCGAAGATGAAATCGACCTCGCCGCGCCGCAGCGCCAGCCGCAGCGCCTCGTCATTCGGATAGGAATGCAGCTCGGCGTCGGTGAACATCGCCTTCAGGTAAGCCTCGTGCGAACTGCCGGCGATGACACCGACCTTCTTGCCTTCCAGGTATTCGGGGCGGATCTCCGGTATCACAGCGTCGCGCCGCGACACGAAGCGCGCCGGCGCCCGGTAATAGGGATCGGTGAAATCCACCCGCGCACGGAGCTGCGGCGTCACTGCCAGCGAGGCGATGATGGCGTCGCCCCGGTTGCTGGCGATGGCGTCGAGCAACGTCTCGAAGCGGCGCATCTGGATGGTGCAGGTGACCTTGATCTCCTCGCAGAGCTGGCGGGCCAGATCGACGTTGAAGCCGGCTGGATTGCCGTCGGGGCCGGTGAAGTTGAACGGCGGATAATCGGTCTCGGTCAGGAAGCGGATCACGCTCAGGCGCGACAGATCGGGCCGGTCCGGCCGCCGCCGCGGATCCCAGAAACCGGGCACCGCCTGGGGGGCGGCTTCGGTGCCGGGTTTTGCGATGCTTTGCGCCTGCGACGCGCCCGGCAGCGCCAACATGCCGAGCGACAGGCCTGCCATCGCCAGCATGGCGCGGATAAAACGGTGCGATCGTGCGATTGAAGACAAGGCTCTCCGGAACTGCTTGGAACAGGGTTTTGGTTGAAGCCGACGGCCTTATAGACCATCCGGCCGACAACGCGAAAGGGAACCTCGGCGTGCGCCCGCACGACCTCAGAGGTAATGTTTCAGGTCGGCCGCGGCGTCTTCGGGCTTGCGGTTGAGGTTGAACGGCGAGACGAACTTGCCGTCGCGATCCATCAAATAGATCAGCGCTGTGTGATCCATGGTGTAGTCGCCATCCTTGAGCGGGACTTTCTTGGCATAGACCCGGTAGTCGGAGATCACCTTGGCGACCTGCTGCGGATTGCCGGTCAGACCCTTCAAATGCGGATCGAAGCTCGACAAATAGTCCTTCATCGCGGATGCCGTGTCGCGCTCGGGATCAACCGAGATGAAATAAGCGTTGACGCGGTCGGCATCCTTGCCCATCGCGCGCAACACCTCGGAAATCTCGAACAGCGAGGTCGGGCAGACGTCAGGACAATGGGTGAAGCCGAAGAAGATCAGGGTCGGGTGGCCCTCCAGATTCTTCTCGGTCACGGTCTGGCCGCTCTGGTCGGTCAACTGGAACGGCCCGCCGATGGCGGCAGGCGCTGCCACATGCTTCAACCCGCCGAGCGCCCAGAACAACAGCACCAGACCGACCGCGAGGCTGGCGGCAAAGGCTCCAACGATGACCAGCGGGCGGGTAGTCCGATCCATTATGATGCCATTGTGGCGTAATGGGACCATGGCCCCGGCACATCGAGCGGCAGTTCCTGCGACATGGAGATTGGCTGATTCATCCGACGACCATCTTGAACGACAGGCATCGGCGGTCGTTTGCCGCCATCTGCCGCCTTGAGGTGTTCAGATAAAGCTAGTCGTGCTGCCGGGCAAGCGCGGCGGGTTCGGGAGCGATCACGTCATGCTGAGCCGAATTGCGGTCCCGGTGCGACGATGGCCGCGGCGCGGCGGCCTGGGCGTCGAGATAGCAGGGCTTGTACATGCTCGTCAGTTGCTTGCCGCGCAGGAAGATCATGTGTGGCGTCAGCCCGCCGCGCGCAGCGATCCAGCGCCGCACCACCGAGGGATACATCGAATAAAGCATCTGCGTGGCTTCGGGATTGGTCACCGCCCGGCCGTTGGCGCCGAAATCCCAGGCGGCATGGAAACCGAGATTGGCGTGAGAGGTCACGCAGATCCGGTCATGCGGAACCGCACCGAGGACGATGGTGCAGGCCGAGGCACACAGTCCGTCGATGATGACGGTCTCACCGGAGGTACGCAGGTCCTGATATTTATCGACGTAAGTGCCGATCCGGCCGCCGCGATCATCCGCAATCCGGACCACCGCCTGGCTCGCGCTGACCCCCGCCAGCAGGAGCACCGCCGCGAGCATTCCCGTCACGAATTTCATAATCCCGGCCCCGTTTAGTCCCGTCGAACCTGAATCCGTCGATTTTCTTGTGATGCAAGATGGCCGCCAGCGTGTTGCCGGATTGGATTTTTGTCCAGATGCGCAAGGCCGTTCAAATGAAATTCAAATCGAGTGTTGCAGGCAGGCTGCACCTTTTCGTCGAACGGTCCCAAAGTGGAACAGGTTGGCGTTCCGGCGGGCACCCTCGCCCCAAAAGGCGGCCGTTAGCCGTTGACCGCCGAGGAGGCCGCGGGCTTCAATCGACGCCGGGTTCGGGGGAGATGCCATGGCCGAAGAAGCGGACGTTGTTGTGGTCGGCGGAGGCCTTGCGGGCCTGGTCGCAGCCACCGAAATCGCCGACGCCGGCAAGCGCGTCATCGTGGTCGATCAGGAAGGCGAGCAGAGTCTCGGCGGCCAGGCGTTCTGGTCGTTCGGCGGATTGTTCCTGGTCGATTCGCCGGAACAACGCCGGCTCGGCATCAAGGACAGTGCCGAACTCGCGCTGCAGGATTGGACGGGCTCGGCCGGTTTCGATCGCGACGAGGATCTGTGGCCGCGGCGCTGGGCGGAAGCCTATGTCGCCTTCGCCGCCGGCGAGAAGCGCGAATGGCTGCGCGCGATGGGCCATCGCATTTTTCCGGTGGTCGGCTGGGCCGAGCGTGGCGGCTATGATGCGATGAGCCATGGCAATTCGGTGCCGCGCTTTCATGTCACCTGGGGCACCGGCCCCGGCATCGTCGAGCCGTTCGAGCGGCGCGCGCGACGCGCAAGTGAGCGGCATGCTGACGTTCCGCTTCCGCCACCGCGTCGATGCCCTGAGCATCAGGGGTGGCGCGGTCGATGGCGTCACCGGTTCGATTCTTGCTCCCGATCCGGTCGCCCGCGGCCAGAGCAGTTCCCGCAAGGTCGTCGGCGATTTCGCGCTGAAGGCGCAGGCCGTGATCGTCGCGTCCGGTGGCATCGGTGGCAATCATGAGCTGGTGCGGCAGAATTGGCCGAAACGCCTCGGCGAAGCGCCAAAGAACATGATCTCCGGCGTGCCCGAACATGTCGATGGCCGCATGATCGGGATCGTCGAGGCCGCCGGCGCGCGGCTGATCAACCGCGACCGGATGTGGCATTATGTGGAGGGCATCCGCAACTGGTCGCCGATCTGGCCGCGCCACGGCATCCGCATCCTGCCGGGGCCGTCGTCGATGTGGTTCGACGCGACAGGTACGCGTTTGCCCTCGCCGCTGTTTCCCGGCTCCGACACGCTGGGCCAGCTGCAATACATCATGTCGGCGGGCTACGATTATTCCTGGTTCGTGCTGACACAGAGCATCATCAAGAAGGAGTTCGCGCTCTCGGGCTCCGAACAGAACCCGGATCTGACGGGAAAGAGCTGGGTGATGACCGCGCGCCGCGCCGCCAACAAGGGCGCGCCCGCACCGGTCGAAGCCTTCAAGAGCAAAGGCGCGGATTTCATCGTGCGCGACAATCTCGGCGACCTCGTCGCCGCGATGAATGAGCTCGTTGGCGACAACCTCTTGAAGCACGACTACCTCAAGGCCCAGATCGAGGCGCGCGACCGCGAGATCGCAAATCCATACGTCAAGGACACGCAGGTGATGAACATTCACAATGCGCGCCGCTATATCGGCGACCGGCTGATCCGCACCGCCAAACCGCACCGCATCCTCGATCCGGCGCATGGACCGCTGATCGCGGTCAAGCTCAACATCCTGACCCGCAAGACATTGGGCGGCTTCGAGACCGATCTGGATTCCCGCGTGTTCGGCGGCGACGGCAAGATCATCGAGGGACTTTACGCGGCCGGTGAAGCGGCCGGCTTCGGCGGCGGCGGCATGCACGGCTATCGCTCGCTGGAGGGCACCTTCCTCGGCGGCTGCCTGTTCTCGGGCCGCAATGCCGGACGCGCGGCGGCGAAGGCAGTAGCGTAGCGGTACAGAGCCGGGACGATCGCGGTCTGCAATCGGCCCGGGTTTCCCTTTTTCAGCGCTCTATGCGGCGCGGGCCGCGCTGCGCTCCGCTTCGATCTTCCGCGCCAGCGCCCAGCGGAAATAGGTCAGCGGCGCGTCCGCGCCGATTGCGAGCAACTGATAGTTCGGATCGGCGTCGAACACCTTTTGCTGCGCTTCGATGATCGACTTGTCCTCGTTGAAGCCTTCCTCGAGGCTACCCCGCAGCGAAAGCGCGATGTTCGGATTGTCGGTGTCGAAGTCGTGCAGGTAGTTCCAGAAGAAGTGGGTCGAGCTGCGCGTCTCCGGCGTCATGAACTGCGCGTTGCGATATTGGCGCGTTCCCGGGACCTCGACACCCTTCTCCGCGCCCTTGCCGGCGGGAGCGAACATGGAGTCGAGCAGGAAGATGCCGGGGATCAGCATCCGGCCGATGTTGCGGCGGTCGATCTTGTCGGTCTTGTTGGAGATTACTTTCCGATGATAGGGCGGCGGATCGGCGTCCATGTGCCAGCGCACCACGCGGAAGCCGTCATCGAGCTTTTCGATCGCAACCGGCTTGGTCTTGTAGGCGTATTCTTCGGAGCCGCCGAGCGTATTGGTGTGCACGAAGGCGAGATGGGCGAAGTCGCTGAGATTATCGACGATCAGGAGCCAGTTGGCCTTGTAGTGCATATAGCCGGGAAGCCCGCGCCATTTGGGATCCTCGAGCGGCGGATAGTCGACGATCAGCGCCGGATCGGCCTTTTCGGCGGCGCCGGTCCAGATCCAGATCAGGCCGTAGCGTTCGACCGCGGGATAGCTGCGGACGCCGAGCTTCGGCGGGATCATGTCCTGGCCGGGAATCTGGATGCATTTCCCCGAGGAGTCGAACTTCATGCCGTGATACATGCAGCGGATGTCGTCGCCCTCGATCCGCCCCATCGAGAGCGGCGCCGCGCGATGGCAGCAGCGATCGTCGAGCGCGATAATCTTCCCGCTCGCGCCGCGATAGAGCACCGTGGGCTGCTCCAGAATGGTGCGCGCCAGCTTCTTGCCGTCGATCAATTCGTGGGACCAGGCCGCGACGTACCAGGTATTCCTGAGAAAGATTCCGTCGTGCGTCATGACACTCTCGCTGTTTAGAGGTATTCTTTCTTTTAGGTCATCGGCGCTTCCGGGAGAACCTGTTTTTTCTGAACACACTGTACCGGCACATGGACAATCGATCGGATGGATTGGCGGGATTGGGAGTTGTTTTGCGAGGTCGTTGAACATGGCGGATTCAGCGCCGCGGCACGCGTGCTGGGACATCCGAAATCCAGCCTCAGCGCTGCAGTGCAACGACTGGAAAGCAATCTCGGCCTGCGGCTGATCGAACGAACCACCCGCCATTTGCGCCTCACCGAAGCCGGGGAAACCATTTACCGGCGGGTGAAACCGCTGTTCCTTGCCCTCCACGACACCCGCGGCGAGGCGCTCGCCCTGAGCGGCGCCATCGCCGGCACGTTGCGCATCAAGTCACCTTACGAATTCGGCGCACACCATGCAGGCCCTGTTGCCTGCGAGATGATGAAGCGTTACCCGGAACTCGCGATCCGGATCGACGTCGAGCATGAGATCGTCAATCCGGTCGCCGAGAACTACGACATCGTGTTCGCCATGCTGGAGTCGCCGCTCGCCACGGCCGGTATCGTGATCAGGCGGGTGTTCTCGGTCGAACGCGGGTTGTTCGCCGCGCCTGACCTGCTCGAGCGATACGGCGAACCTCAAACCTTGGAAGATCTCGCGACGCTGCCGCTACTGATCGGTCCCACCGACAATTCCTGGACATTGACGACGCCCCAGGGTACCGCGGAGCAAGTGTCTATCCAGAGAGCACGGCTTATCAGTTCGAACGCCCATATCCGCCTGCAGGCGGCCCTTGCCGGTCACGGCGTGCTGCGCGTGACCGCAAGCTATACCGCCGCCGCCGTCGCGGCGGGTTTGCTGCGACGCATCCTGCCGGGCCATCTTTGCGATCCACTCACCGTGCATGCATTGCTTCCGGCGCGCCAATACGTTCCGGCAAAGGTCCGGTGCTTTCTCGATGCGCTGGAAGAACACGCACGCAGTACGTCGGCGCCGGTCGCCGCCGAATAACTCACAAACTCTAGGGAGGAGATCTCAATGTTCGTCAAAAAGGCATCCACGCTCGGCGCGCTGGCGGCTCTATCACTCTGGTCGACATGCGCCTCGGCCCAGGTCTCCGACGATGTCGTCAAGATCGGCGTGCTGACGGACATGTCGGGACCGGCGTCCACGCCTACCGGCCAGGGTTCGGTCACCGCCGCGCAGATGGCCGTCGACGATTTCGGCGGCAAGGTGCTGGGCAAGCCGATCTCGGTCATTGTCGGCGACCATCAACTCAAGCCGGATGTCGGGACCGCCATCGCGCGGCGCTGGTACGACACCGAGCAGGTCGATCTGATCGTCGATGTTCCGGTGTCCGCGGTTGGGCTGGCGGTCCAGAGCGTTGCCAACGAGAAACACAAGATGCTGATCGTCCATTCGACCGGCTCGGCCGATTTTCACGGCAAATTCTGCTCGCCCTACACGATGCAATGGGTGTTCGACACCCATGCGCTGGCGGTCGGAACGGCGCAGGAGGTGGTCAAGCGCGGCGGCGACACCTGGTTCTTCATCACCGACGATTACGCCTTCGGCCATTCGCTCGAACGTGACGCCACCGCCGTCATCACCAAGAACGGCGGCAAGGTGCTGGGCTCGGTGCGGCCGCCCTTTGCGACGCCGGACCTGTCCTCGTTCGTGCTGCAGGCGCAGGCCTCGAAAGCCAAAATCATCGGCATCGCCGGCGGACCGCCGAACAATACCAACGAGATCAAGACCGGCGGCGAATTCGGCATCTTCAAGGGCGGCCAGCAGATGGCCGGCCTGCTGGTGCTGATCACCGACGTTCATGCGCTGGGCCTTCAGGCCGCCCAGGGCCTGCTGCTGACGACGTCGTTCTACTGGGACATGGACGACAAGACCCGGGAATGGTCGAAGCGCTATTTCGCCAAGATGAACCGGATGCCGACGATGTGGCAGGCGGGCGTCTATTCCTCGGTGATGACCTATCTCAACGGCGTCAAGGACGCCGGCACCGACGAGCCGCTGAAGGTCGCCGCGAAGATGCGGGAGAAGCCGATCGAGGATTTCTTCTCGCGTCACGGCAGGCTGCGCGAAGACGGGTTGATGGTCCACGACCTCATGCTGGTGCAGGTCAAGAAGCCCGAGGAGTCCAAATATCCATGGGACTATTTCCAGATCCTGACGCACATCTCCGGCGACGATGCCTTCGGTCCGCCGGACCTGGCGTGCCCGCTGGTCAAGAAATGACACCCCAACGAATGGGTTGATCGGCAGGGGCCGGAAAGCAGCCCGGCCCCTTGCCAGAACGCGGTGGCGGAAGCCGCGCTCGCAAGCTAAGCCATTGGCTGCAGACAATTGGAGAACCGTATGACCATCCAGCGTTTCGAGACCGGCCCGCGCATGAGCCAGGTCGTTGTCCATGGCGACACCGTCTATCTCGCAGGCGTCGTCGCCAAGACGACCGCCGGTGAAAGCGTGACCAAGCAGACCCAGGAGGTGCTCTCGATCATCGACGGCCACCTCAAGAAGGCGGGAAGCGACAAGTCGAAGCTGCTTAGCGCAACGATCTATTTGCCGGACATGAAGACTTTCCCCGAGATGAACGCGGTTTGGGACGGCTGGGTATCGGCGGGAAATTCCCCGGCGCGCGCCACCGTGGAGGCGAAACTGGCCAATCCCCAATACGGGGTTGAGATCATGGTAACCGCGGCGCGGTAGGCCTGAAGGGCCGTTTAGGGCCCGATTTGGGTCGGGCGGGCGCGGTTTGCGGCCGTCCGGATGCCCCTACTCGTCCGAATGCCCTTTTTGGGGTATTTCTCGAAAAAATGGGGAACCTGTGGCGGTCCGCCGCATCCAATGTAGCGAAACAACGTGTCATCGAATCGAGTCAGCATGCGCCACGTCCAGCTAGTACCGCAAATCGCCCCCGCCGGAGCCGCCGAAGCCACCCTGGTGCAACGCGCCCGTGGCCGCGATGAGCAGGCCATCCGGGCCATCATGCAGGCGAACAATCGGCGGCTGTACCGCATCGCCCGCGGCATCCTGCGCAACGACAGCGAGGCCGAGGACGTGGTGCAGGAGACCTATGTCCGGGCGTTCACGCATCTGGAGAATTTCCGCGGCGATTCCAGTCTCGCAACCTGGCTGGCGCGGATCGCCATGAACGAGGCGCTGGGCCGTCTGCGCCGGCAGCGGCCGGGCGTCGAATGGACCTCGCTGCCTCCGGGGACGCTCGAAGCCCAGATCATCCAGTTTCCCCACGCGACCGCATCCGAGGATCCGGAAAAATCAATGGCACAACGTGAAATCCAGCAGGTCGTCGAACACGCGATCGACGAGCTTCCTCACACCTTCCGCATCGTCTTCATCACCCGCGTGATCGAGGGGATGAATGTCGAGGAAACCGCCGAGATTCTCGGGCTGAAACCGGAAACCGTGAAAACGCGACTGCATCGCGCCCGAACCATGCTGCGCGACAATGTCGAGCGCAAGATCGGCCCCGTGGTGATGGAGGCGTTTCCCTTTGCCGGCAAGCGCTGCGAACGGCTGACGGAAACCGTGCTGAAGCGGCTCGGTTTCGCCGCGTAATTTTCCGGGAACCTTTCCGCATCCAGGCCATCTAATTCCTGTTGCAACCAACCATGCGCCGGCGGCATTCGCCGCGGCGCCACAGGAGTGTCAAACCATGTTCGTTCGAATGAGCGCGGCGATCGCCGCGGTAAGCCTGTTGAGCAGCGCAGCATTTGCAGAGGGCGCCAAGCCGACCGATCCGCAGATCGCCCATATTGCCTATACCGCGGACAACATCGACATCGCCGCGGCGAAACAGGCGCTGTCCAAGACCAAGAACAAGGACGTCAAGGCGTTCGCCGAAGACATGGTGCGCGACCATGAAGCGGTCAACAAGCAGGCGCTCGACCTCGTGAAGAAGCTCAAGGTCACCCCCGAAGACAACGACACCAGCAAGACGCTGTCGAAGAATGCCTCCGCCAAGCTCGCCGAACTCGCCAAGCTGAACGGCGCGGAATTCGACAAGGCCTATGTCGCCAACGAAGTCGCCTATCACAAGGCGGTCGACAGCGCGCTGGAGACTACGCTCATTCCCGACTCCAGCAACGCCGAACTGAAGAGCCTGCTGCAGACCGGCCTGAAGATCTTCCAGGGCCACGAGCAGCACGCCGAACACCTCGCCTCGATGCTGAAGTAAGGAGCCCGCCATGACGCCGAGATGGATTTTGCCGATCGTCGCCGCGCTGATATCGGTAGCACCCGTCTCGGCGCAGGCGGCGACCATTCAGATCACGATGGAGAACCTCGTGATCGCGCCGGCGGAGACCTCCGCCAAGGTCGGCGACACCGTCGAACTGATCAACAAGGACATCTTCGCCCACACCGCCACCGCGCGAAACGGCGATTTCGACGTCACCATGCCGCCGAAGAAGACGGTGACGATGGTTTTGAAGAAGGCGGGTACGGTCGAATATTATTGTCGCTTCCATCCCAACATGAAAGCGACCCTCACGATCGCGCCGTAGGTGAAACCGGCGCGATATCGTCAAAATGCCGATCGAAATGCTTGACCTCCGAGGTAATCGATCGACGTTCGCAAACCTTCGATAGTCGGCCGGCCGGACAAGCCGGCCGACATCGAAGGAGCGACCATGACCGACCTCAACAGCGTTGCTAACCGCTATATCGACCTCTGGAACGAGCGCTCGCCGCGCCGCCGCCGCGAGTTGCTTGCCGCCCATTGGGCGGACGACGCCAGATACATCGACCCCCTGATGAGCGGCGACGGCCATGAGGGCGTCGAGGCGATATCGGGTGTGCAGGCCCGCTTTCCGGATTTCCGCTTCCGCCTGCTCGGCGGCGCCGACGGTTTTGGCGATCACGTCCGCTTCTCCTGGGGCCTCGGCCCCGATGGCGCCGACAGCCCGATCAAAGGCACCGATTTCGCCGTGGTGAAGGACGGACGCATCCGGAGCATCACGGGATTTCTGGACCAGATGCCGCAGGGCGCGTGACGGATGCCGGGGGCGGTCGAGGCCAAACGCCTACCGATCACCTCTCCAGGCCCGCCGCGACGGATGCAGGATGTGCAGGATTTCGACGGAGTCGTCCTGTACGCGGTAGAAAATCTTGTAGGGATATCGGACGAGGAAGGTCACCCGGACATCCAGATTTCCGTTCGGTATCCGCTGAACGGGTTGTCGCTCAATTGGGCGACGGCTTGATTTATGCCCGCCGCGACGTTGTGAGCTCCGGATGCAGAGCGCTCCCGCAGATATTCAAGAATTTGTTCTCGGTCAGAGAACGTTTGGGGAGTATAACGAGCCCTCATAGTCCGCGGCGTTTGTCGGCCTCCGCCACCACTTCATCGGACACGAATTCTCCCCGATCCGCTTCGGCCAAACCTCTTGTCACGGCGGCGCGTTCATCGTCCGACATCGTGTAGGCACCGGTCCGCCGAGCCTCGATCTCGCGTGCGTACTCCGCCAGATCTTCCTGATCCTCTCGAGGCCAGGTCGCGAGCTGTTCCATCACCTCTTTCAGAGTCTTCGTCGTCATCCCCCGAATATATCACCATCCCGGGCTCACCAAAGCCTGCGGAAGGAAATGCAGCGCAAAACACGGCTACCCTCGTCAGCCAGGACAGCGCGCTCACCCGATCGTCGTCCGTCGCAGCGCCGTCGCCAGCCCGGCTGCAACGGCCGCCTGCCAGACCGGGTAGAGCACCGACGTCAAGTCGAGATCGAGCGCGCTGTCGAACGCCAGCAGCGCGCCGGCAACCGTGCCCGCAACCAGCATCGGCAGCCACGCCGCGGCCTCGCGCGGTCCCGCCGGCAGCAACGCGATGCCGATTGCCATTACGGCCGCGCCGGTAAAGCCGCCGGTCAATCCGGCCACGATGTTGCGCATCAGCTTGTTGGCATCGCCCAACTGCCCGTCGATCCAGATCGCTGCGTTCACCGCGCACACGAAAGCGATCATGGTGACGAGCGCCGCCGCCAGTGCCGTCCACCACGGGCCGCCGACGCATCGCCGCACCACGATGAGGATGAGGACAGCGAACGGCACCGCCACCAGCGCGATCCGGAAATCCCCGGGCGAGCCGGCGATCTGGTCGATCACCGGCACCGCCAGCGGGGTGAGCAGGCCCGACACCAGGCCGCCGGCGGCGACCTTGAAGAGGCCGTTGCCGGTTGTGCCGCCGGAGATCGTGGTCTCGGTCAACGCTCACCTCGTTTCGCGGCCGAAGGAAATGGAGCGGGCGAAGGGAATCGAACCCTCGTATACAGCTTGGGAAGCTGCCGTTCTGCCATTGAACTACGCCCGCAAGACTTTGATCTAATTCACGTTTTCAGTTTCGGTCGGCTTTCAATGCCTGCCAAATCCCTGCCAACTTTGCACCATTTCGATCCCCCGGGCCGTCGTTATAGACCGCGCCAGTGCCGCGTTCAAACCGTTTACAGCCTGTCGGGGTTGCGGCTGAGAATGTCTGCTTACCGGGTGCCGGCTCAACCGGTCGACGCAACACTTTATCTTAGAGGGAAAAGATGGAGTGTAGGATGGAGCGGAGATTTCATAGAGGGTTTACGGCGGCAGAAAAGACGGAATTATGGGACCGTTGGAAGCGTGGGGAGTCACTGAAG
>Ga0209483_1001962_pt1 | contig 14943 bp, 17 predicted proteins | sample NGEPerA_FD_184508 | JGI IMG/M metagenome (GOLD analysis project Ga0209483, IMG submission 184508) | Arctic peat soil microbial communities from the Barrow Environmental Observatory site, Barrow, Alaska, USA - NGEE PermafrostL2-A... | ecosystem: Environmental > Terrestrial > Soil > Wetlands >... | reverse complement strand
GACCGGTGGGAACCCCGGGACCGGGGGGTTCGGCGGGGCTACCATCCTTCCTTCGAGGCCGATCGCCGGCCTGGTGAGAGAAGGCGGGACGTCATGGCGCTGCAGGTCGTCGGAGCAGGGGTCGGTCGAACAGGCACCAACTCGTTGAAGGTGGCCCTCGAGCAGCTGCTCGGCGGGCCCACCCACCACATGTACGAGATCTTCGGGGACCCGGAGCAGATCCCGAAATGGACGGCGGCCATCGAAGGCGAGGACGTGGACTGGAACGACCTGACCGCCGGGTACGTGGCCCAGGTCGACTGGCCGGGGGCGTCGTTCTGGCCGGAGCTTGCCGCCGCCAATCCGGACGCCATGGTGATCCTGTCGGTGCGGGATCCCGAGGACTGGTACCGGAGCGCGTCGGACACCATCTTCCAGGTCTTCGACAATGCCCCGCTGGAAATGGCCCCTTGGTTCGAGACCGTGCGGCTGCTGTTGACCGAGCGGTTCTGCGACCAACTGGACGACAAGGACGCCATGATCGGTGCCTTCATCCGGCACAACGACGAGGTGCGGGAGGGGGTCACCGAAGAGCGCCTGCTCGAGTGGACCCCGTCCGACGGGTGGGAGCCGATCTGCGAGCGTCTGGAGCTCGAGGTGCCGGTCGAGCCGTTCCCGCGGACCAACGACACCAACCAGTGGCGGGCCGGCCTCGGGATGCCTCCCATCTGACGAGCAATTTCGCTAATGATTGTTGTTTGACAATTGTTGGTGATACTGTCCGGGGCATGCGCACGCCCGAGGAGTTGACCGATCTGTTCCGGGCCTCCGGGCGCAAGGTGACGGCCCAGCGCCAATGCATCTTCCGGATCCTCCAGGGCGACGAGACCCACCCCTCCGCCGAGGCGGTGCACGCCGCGGCGTCCCAGGAGATGGAGACCATCTCGCTGAAGACGGTGTACCAGACCCTCCACGACCTGGCCGAGCTGGGGGAGATCGCCGCCCTCGACGTCGGCACCGGGAGGACCCGCTTCGACCCCAACGTCGACGACCGCCATCACCACCTGGTGTGCCGACGCTGCGGCAGCATCCGCGACCTGATGGTCGACTTCCCCGACCTGTCCGTGCCCGACGGCGCCGACCTCGGGTTCGACGTCGGCTCGGCCGAGGTCGTCTTCCGTGGCCTGTGCCCGTCATGTCGGGGCAGCTCCCGCGTTCAGGCACCGATGGCCGCCGCACTGCCCTGATCCCAGTTCGCTCATCGACCAGACCCGCTCGACCAGAAAGGAACACCATGCCCAAACTCAAGGACAGCAAGACCGAGGCCAACCTGAAGGAGGCCTTCGCCGGCGAGAGCCAGGCCAACCGCCGCTACCTGTACTTCGCCCAGAAGGCGGACGTCGAGGGCTACCCGGACGTGGCCGCCCTCTTCCGCTCCGTCGCCGAGGGCGAGACCGGCCATGCGTTCGGCCACTTCGACTTCCTGCGCGAGGTGGGGGACCCGGTGACTGGTGCGGCAGTGGGGCCGACCGACGACAACCTCAAGTCGGCCATCGAGGGCGAGACCTACGAGTACTCCGAGATGTACCCGGGCTTCGCCCGCACGGCACGTGACGAAGGATTCGAGGAGATCGCCGAGTGGTTCGAGACCCTGGCCCGGGCCGAGAAGAGCCACGCCGGCCGCTTCACCGAGGGACTCGCGTCGGTCTCCTGATGACCCGTGGCGTGGCCGGGCCCCGGGGACGCCACCCCAGGGGCTGCGGCCCGGCCACTCGAGTGAGGACCCAGGAGCTCCGATGACGACCACCTACACCCCGGACGACCCCGCCTACCTCGATGAGGGGGACCTGCGGGTCGAGCTCGAGCGGGTCTTCGACCTTTGCCACGGGTGCCGCCTGTGCTTCAACCTGTGCCCGTCGTTCCCGACGATGTTCGCCCTCATCGACGCCAACGACGGCGACGTGTCGGCCCTGACGGCGGCGGACCAGGACCGGGTGGTGGACGAGTGCTACCAGTGCAAGCTCTGCTACCCGAAGTGCCCCTATGTGCCGCCCCACGAGTGGCAGCTCGACTTCCCCCGGCTGATGATGCGGGCCCACGCCGTGCGCCACGCCGAGGGCCGTCCCGCCCGGGAGCGGGTCACCGACCAGGTCCTGGCCCGCACCGACTTGATGGGCCGGGTGTCGGTGGCTGCCGCCCCGCTGGTCAACGCCCTCACCGGCACGCCCGGCTCGTGGGCCCGCAAGCTGATGGAGAAGACGGCCGGGATGGCCGCCGAGCGCCTGCTGCCGCCCTACGCCCGCACCCGGTTCTCGACCTGGTTCCGCCGTCGAGCCGCCGACCGCGGGCCCCGGACGTTCGTCACCGGGGTGGCCCAGGGCGCGGTGTCGGTCTTCCCGACCTGCTTCATCGAGTACATGGAGCCGGCCATCGGCCAGGACCTGGTCAAGGTCTACGAGCGCAACGGCGTGGCGTGCTCGCTTCCCGAGGGGACCCAGTGCTGCGGGGCACCGTGGCTCCACCAGGGCAACGTCAAGGAATTCACCAAGGCGGCCACGCGCAACGTCACCGCCCTGGCCGCCGAGGTACGGGCCGGCAAGGACGTGGTGGTGGCCCAGCCCACGTGCGCCTATGTGGTGAAGCAGGACTATCCGCTGTACTTGGCGGGCACGGCGTCGGCCGGCGATGCCGCGCTGGTGGCCGAGCACACCTCGGATCCGGCCGAGTACCTGGTCCGCCTGCACAAGGCGGAGGGGACCAGCCTGGACACCGAGTTCATCGGACGGGACACCGGTGCGGTCCCCGACCAGGTCACTTATCACGTGGCCTGCCACCTCCAGGCCCAGCACATCGGGCTGAAGAGCCGGGACCTGCTGAAGGTGGCGGGGATCAAGGCGACGCCAGTACAGCGGTGTTCCGGCATCGACGGCACGTGGGGCTACCGCGCCGAGAACTATGCCCTGGCCCGCAAGGTGGCCGCTCCGCTCGCCCGGGACATCGCCGCGGCCGGGAACGAGGTCGTCTGCGGCGACTGCCATCTGGCCAACGGGGCCATCGAGCAGGAGACCGGCACGCGGCCGATCCACCCCATGCAACTGATGGCCCGGGCCTACGGGATCCCCGAGGAGCGGCCGTGACCGGTCGGCCCCTGACCCTCGATGACATCGCCGACCAACGCGCCTACGAGCGGGTACGCGACGGGTTCCGGGCGCAGGTCATCGGAGCCAAGAAGCTGCGCCGGGTGACCGTCGGCCCGGTGGTCACGCTCACCTTCGAGAGCAGGCTGACCATGCGGTTCCAGGTCCAGGAGATGGCCCGCGCCGAGAAGTTGACGACCGACGCCCAGATCCAGCACGAGCTCGACGTCTACAACCGGCTGCTCCCGGGCCCCGGTGAGCTGTCGGCCACGTTGTTCGTCGAGTTGACCTCCGAAGAGGAGCTCCGGACGTGGCTGCCGCGGTTGGTCGGCATCGAGCGGTCGGTCGTCCTCGAGATCGGGGAGGGTGCGGGCCGCCACGTGGTGCGCTCGGTGCCCGAGCAGGAGCACGAGTCGCACCTCACCCGTCAAGCGGTGACGTCGGCCGTCCACTACGTGCGGTTCCCGTGCACCCCCGAGGAGGTGGCGGCGTTCGCGACGGGCCCGGTGCGCCTGGTGGTGGACCACCGGGAGTACCCCTACGGCCGGTCCGGGGTGGTCCTGTCCGACGCCACGCGGGTGGAGTTGTCGGGGGACCTGACCGGCCACTGACCGGCCACTGACCGGCAGGATCGGGGCGCCGGCCCGGCCACTCGCTCGACCCCCTGCTCAACCCCCTCGCTCGATCGGCCGCCGGGCGGACCGGGTCCCCCGTCGTTACCGTCCGGTGAACTCCGGAGGGCGGTGGGCCATCGACGCGGCGATCCCTTCGCGGAAGTCGGCCGTCTGCATCAGGCGAACCTGTTCGGCCCGTTCGTGATCGACCATGGCCGCGAACCCGGCGACCAGGTCGGCCCGCAGCGTGGCCCGGATCGACCGCACGGCCTGGGGCGCCGACCCGGCGATCTCCGAGGCCAAGGCGTGGGCACCGGCGCGGGGGTCGTCGGCGAGCCGGTCGACTAGGCCGATGGCCAGGGCCTGGCCCCCGTCGATCCGGGCCCCGGTCGTCAGGAGCTCGAGTGCCCGCTGGCGACCGACGGCGGCGGGCAACGTGAGGGAGATTCCGAAGCCCTGGTGGATGCCGAGCCGAGCGAAGTTGGCCGAGAACCGGCTGGAGGGCGCGGCCACCCGGAAGTCGGCAGCCAGGGCCAAGCCGAGCCCACCACCGATGGCCGAACCCTGGACAGCAGCCACCAGGGGTAGGGGACCGTCGATCAGCTGCCGGGCCGTTCCGTACAGGGTGGCCAGGCGATCGGGCTCGGGCTGGGCGGTGGCCCCGAAGTCGAGTCCGGCGCAGAAGTGCCGGCCCTCGGAGCACAGCACCACCGCCCGGCCGCCCTGGGCCTCGGCCCAGGCCACGGCGTCGACCACCCCGGCAAGGAGTGACGGATCGAAGTAGTTGGCCGGCGGCCGGTGCAGCTCGACCTCGACCACGTGGCCACCATCGATCCGGGCGGTGACGTCGCCGAACGTGGCGGTGGTCGGCAGGCGGTTCATCGGTCCTCCATGGTCGCTCGGTCGGGATGGGCGGCATCGCCACGGGGTGCGGCGGTCGTGGCGGCGGTGACGCCGGGCCAGTCGGCCACCTCTGCCGCCACCTCGGCAGTGTGCTCGCCGCTCAGCGCGGCGTGCCGGTGGACCGTCGGTCCGGAATGGGCGGAGAACCGGACGGGCTGCGGGATGACCTTGTACCGGCCGGCCAACGGGTGCTCGTCCTCGGGGAGTGCATCGACCAGCTCCTCCAGCGTGGGCACGGAGGACGCCGGGATCCCGGCCGCCACGCAGAACTCGAGCCATTCGGCCGTGGTCCGGGTGGTGAGGAGTTCGGCCACGTCGCGATAGAGGGAGTCGGCGTTGGCGATCCGGGCTCGGGCCGATCGGATGCGCTCGTCCTCGGCGAGGTCGGGGCGTCCGGCCTCCCGGAACAGATCCTCGTAATTCCCACGGGTGTAGGCCAGGACCATGATCCAGCCGTCGCTGGTCCGCTGGGGCTGGCGCTCGGGGTTGAGGATGCGCCTGTAGCCGGGGGATCCCTGGGGAGGCACCGCGGTCGCCGCCCCGGCGTGCTCCACCAGGGTGAAGGCCGTCATGACGTCGATCATCGGGACCTCCACCCGCTGGCCCCGACCGGTGCGCTCCCGCTCGAACAAGGCGGCCAGGACCGCGTAGGCGATGGTCAATCCGCTGACCTTGTCGGCCACGAGGGTCGGCACGAGCACGGGCACGCCGCCCTGGCGACGGAAGGTGTCGGGAATGCCCGAGCCGGCCTGGATCACGTCGTCGTAGGCGGGTGCGTCGGCGGCGGGGGAGTCCGCGGGGTACCCCTGCGCCTGGCAGTAGACGATGTCGGGGCGGACTTCGTGGACGTCGTGGTAGGTGAGCCGGAGGCGACGGAGGGCGCCGGGCCGCAGGTTGGTCACTACGACATCGACGGTGGCGGCGATATCGAGCAGTTGTTGGCGGCCGACGGCGTCCTTCAGGTCGAGGACGACGTTGCGCTTGTTGCGCAGCAGGTTGAGGGCGAGGCCGGACAGCTGGTGTACCGGACCGGGGGTCATCACCCGGTTGAGCGTGCCTTTCGGGTCTTCGACGGTGATCACATCGGCGCCCAGGTCACCGAGGATCTGGGTGGCCAGCGGCCCCATGATCACCGAGCTCAGGTCGAGTACCCGAACCCCGTCGAGCGGTCCGTTCGAGGTCGGTGACATGGCGGCGTCCTTTGGTTCGGCGTCGATCGGATCGGCGGGGGTTGCCTCGACGCCCATTGCCTCGACGCCCCGGCTGGACGTCCACTGGTGGATTTCCCCGTGAACCGGCCGGGCGGGCCGGCCCGGCGGGGTGGCCCATGGTACCGAGCGGCGCTCGCTAGCGGCTCCCGTCGCCGTGCGGGCCGGCCCGGTCAGCGGGCCAGCGGATTCGGCACCGGCGGCGCCACCCGGGTCAAGGTGTTGCGGTCGGTGTGGGGGAACGGCTCACCCTGCCCGGGGATGGAGAGCATCCCCTCCTCCTCATAGGACCAGGTGCCGTCGTAGTTGATGCTGACGTGCATCCGATAGCTGAGGGTGCGGAAATTCTTGTCGAGAAATGGATTGGAGAGAATCCCGTAGACCTCGGAGCCGACCGCGGCCCGGACCTCGAATTCGGTGGCGTCGGGTTCCGCCTGACCCCCGGCCATCCGGACCTGACCGCGGGGGATCCCGAGGGTCAGGGTCACCGTGCCGGTCGCCGGCTCCCACAGCCAGTACCCGACCTGGTCGTGAAGGGTCTCGACCTCGCCGGGCTTGGTGATGTGGGTGTGGTAGCGGAGGCCGTAGAACAGCTGGGGCCCATTGGTCTGGGCATCGATGGGCTCGAGCTCGAACCGTTCGTCGAAGGCGTCGCGGCCCACCCCGTAGGATTCGGGATGCTCGTCGGCGCCGGCGGCACCCTCCCAGATTCCGGCCATCGGGGTGAGTGGGCCGAGGTTGGCCAACGTGTCCGGGTCGGGGTCCGGCTCGGTGTAGATGTCGTCGCCGAAAGGGTCGTTCGCCGCGCGTTCCATGTCGTTGGGTCCTGCCGTCCTCGTCGTTCGGTACTGGTGAGCCTAGGTGGGCGGCGTCGGGCAAGGTGCCGGGCCAGGTGACGACCGGGTTCACGGCAAGGTCGCCCCGCCAAGGTGCCGGTGCCGCCCATCGGGGTGGCCCGACCGGGCGCCGAGACGTCCGGCGGCGACGCACTCCGGTGCATGGAGGGACACAGAAATGAGCAGCGCCACCACGACGACGATCGTCGGGAACCTGACCCGGGACCCCGAGATCCGCTACACACGGGAGGGGCAGGCCACCGTCACGCTCGGCGTCGCCGCCAATCGACGCTGGCAGAACCGGGAGACCAATGAATGGGAGGAGGCGACCTCGTTCTTCGACGTCGTGGCCTGGCGGGACCTGGCCGAGAACGTCGCCCTCAGTCTGACCAAGGGCATGCGGGTCATCGTCACCGGCCGGCTCGAGCAGCGGAGCTGGGAGACCGAGGACGGCGACAAGCGCTTCAAGGTCGAGATCGTGGCCGACGAGGTGGGACCTGCCCTGCGGTTCGCCACGGTCGACGTCCACCGAGTGGCGCGGCCCGCCGCCGAAGCCGACGCCGGCTCGTTCGTCGAGGACGGGGTTCGTGCCTGACGGCCGCCACCGGACCGTCCCGGTGCACTTCGGGGTCCGGGTGATCCTCTCCAAGGAGGAAGCGTTCGGGGCGTGCCAGGCGCTCGCCGATGCCGGCCGGCTGCTGGTCCGATCGGGTGGCCACGAGGAGGCCGACTCCCTTGGATCGCTGTTCGACCTCCTAGAGGAGCGCCTGGTCGCCCGGTGATCCGGTCCGCCCATGCCGACACGCGACTCCGCCCCCACCTGGAGTGGACGGGGGCGGAGCGCGGGGTGGGGGGAAATTGTGCCGGCAGGCTGCCGGCCGACGGCTGACGGGTCAGTCCTCGGTCGGCTCGAACTCCAGCGACAACGAGTTCACGCAGTAGCGCAAACCGGTGGGCGCCGGACCGTCGGGGAACACGTGGCCGAGGTGGCCGCCACAGCGGGCGCAGGTGATCTCGGTCCGGCGCATGCCGAACGTCGAGTCGTCGTGCTCGTCGATCGTGCCGTCGACGAGGGCCCGGGTGAAGCTGGGCCAGCCCGATCCGGACTCGAACTTTGCGTCGATGGGGAACAGGTCGGCCCCGCACCCTGCGCAGGTGAACATGCCGCTCCCCTCGACGTGGAGCAGCGCTCCGGACCAGGCCGGCTCGGTGCCCTTCTGACGCAGCACGGCGTAGCGCTCCGGCGAGAGCCGGGCGCGCCACTCCTCGTCGGTCAACTCGACCTTGGCGCCGCTGGTGGTGGGCTCGTCGGTGGTGCTCACTGCTCCTCCTCGGTGACGTCGTGGGCGTCGATCCGTCCGGGGTCCCGGAGGGGTCGGCGGCGATCGTTGTGGTCAACGCCGAACGGTCCCACGGTGTTCCCGAAGTCGTCCCGCCCCTGTGTCGGCACTCCAAATAATCGAAAGCCCGTCCCGCCGGGCAGATCCGACCACTGGTCCGGCCCCTGGGCGGAGTCGGCTCCGATCCGGCGCATGAGGCGGGAGATCGGGGCGGCCGCAGAGGGGTGAGGCCTCTGGAACCCCGGTCGGACCCGAAAACCCCTTTGCTAACGTCGCGTCAGATTTCGCGCACCTCGCTCCGTTCTTCACCTCACCCAGGACACCCCCACCATGGACCTTCGAGACCGACCCGAGGACGAGGCCTTCCGAAAGGAGGTCCAGACGTGGTTGACCGACCACGTGGTCGGTGAATTCGCCGCGTTGGGTGGCCGGGGCGGCTCGGGGGACGAGACCTACGGCTTCGATGTCCGCTTGGAGTGGGAGAGGGTCCTGGCCGCCGGGCGCTGGACCTGTCTCGGGTGGCCGGAGGAGTTCGGCGGGCGAGGTGCCTCCATCGTCCACCAGGTCATCTTCAACGAGGAGTACGTCAAGGCCAAGGCCCCTGGTCGGGTCAGCATCCTCGGAGAGGGCCTGCTCGGCCCGACCCTGATCCAGTACGGCACCCCGGACCAGCGGGAACGCTTTCTCCCTCGCATCGTGGACGGCACCGAGCTGTGGTGCCAGGGGTACTCGGAACCCAACGCCGGCAGCGACCTGGCCAATGTGGCCACCCGGGCCGAGCTCGACGGCGACGAGTGGGTCATCACCGGTCAGAAGGTGTGGACGTCGCTCGCCCACCAATCCGACTGGTGCTTCGTCGTCTGCCGGACCGAGCCGGGGTCCAGCCGCCACAAGGGCCTGTCCTACCTCCTGGTGCCGATGGATCAGCCCGGTGTCGAGATCCGACCCATCACCCAGTTGACCCGGACGTCGGAGTTCAACGAGGTCTTCTTCGACGGCGCCCGGACAGCCCGGGACCTGGTGGTGGGGGAACCGGGAGACGGCTGGCGGGTGGCGCTGGCCACGCTGGGCTACGAGCGCGGGGTCGGCCTGCTCGGGCACCAACTCTCCTTCCGCCGCGAGCTCGACCACCTCATGGACGTGGCGCGCGGGAACGGCCGATCGCGGGACCCGGTGATCCGCCAGCGGCTGGCCCGCTCCTACGCCGAGCTGGAGGTGCTCCGCTACAACACGCTGCGGAGCCTGTCCGGGTACGACGGTCCGGTGGCCCCGGCCGAGGCGTCGATCATCAAGCTGTACTGGGCCACCTGGCACCAGCAGCTGGGCGAGCTGGCCATGGACGTGCGCGGCGAGGCCGGACTGGTGGCGGAGTCGGCGCCCTACGAGCTCGACGAATTCCAGCGCACCTTCCTGTTCAGCCGGTCCGAGACCATCTACGGCGGCTCCAACGAGATCCAGAAGAACATCATCGGCGAGCGGGTCCTCGGCCTGCCGCCCGAACCCAAGGGGGACCTCCGATGACGGACGCACCGACCGGTACCGCGGGCGGCTTCCCGTCCGCCCCCGAGCCCCCGGTCGGTCACGGGCTCCTGGAGGGCAAGGTGGTGGTCGTCACTGCCGCTGCGGGCACCGGCATCGGGTTCGCCACCGCGAAGCGCTGCATCGAGGAGGGGGCAACGGTGGTCGTGTCCGACGCCCACGAGCGCCGGTTGGGCGAGGCGGCCGATGCGCTGGCCACCCTGCCCGAGGCCGACGGCGTGCGCCCGTTGGCCGTAGCCTGCAACGTCACGGTCGAGTCCGAGGTCCAGGGCCTGTACGACGCGGCGGTGGCCGAGTACGGTCGGTTCGACGTGGCCGTCAACAACGCCGGTCTGGGTGGACAGGTGGACGTGGTCGAGATGACCGATGCGCAGTGGGACCTGGTGCTCGACGTGACCCTCACCGGCACGTTCCGGTGCACCCGCGCCGCACTGCGCCACTTCTACGCCCGGGGCGGCGGTGGGGTCATCGTCAACAACGCCAGCGTGCTCGGGTGGCGGGCCCAGGCCGGCCAGGCGCACTATGCCGCGGCCAAAGCCGGGGTCATGGCCCTGACCCGGTGCTCTGCGGTCGAGGCCGCCCCCCACGGGGTGCGGGTCAATGCGGTGTCCCCGAGCCTGGCCGTGCACCCGTTCTTGAACAAGGTGATGGCCGACGAGGAGCTGGCCGAGCTGGCCGGGCGCGAGGTGTTCGGCCGGGGTGCCGAGGTGTGGGAGGTGGCGAACGTGATCGCCTTCCTGGCCAGCGAGTACGCCACCTTCATGACCGGTGAGGTCGTCTCGGTCAGCAGCCAACACCCCTGACCGGAGGTCGCCCGCCCGGACACCGGTGCCGGGGCGATGCACTACCCTGACGGCGTGTCAGATGTGACCGATCCCCGGGGCGATCTCGAGTGGGGAACACTGCCCGGCCTCGTCCAGGATGCCGCGGCCCGCTTCGGCGAGGCCGAGGCCGTGGTCGATCGCAATGGGCCCGGCGGGACCACCACCAGATGGTCGTTCGACCGGCTGGCCGACGAGGTGGCCACCGCCACCCGTGCGGTCATGGCCAGCGGGATCGAGCCGGGCGACCGGGTGGCCGTGTGGGCGCCGAACTGTGCCGAATGGATCGTGGCCGCGCTGGGCGCCGTCGGGGCGGGTGCCGTGCTGGTCCCGCTGAACACCCGGTACAAAGGGACCGAGGCCGCCTATATCCTGCGAGCCTCCGGCGCCCGGATCCTCTTTACCGTGCAGGGGTTCCTCGGCACGGACTATCCCGCGTTGCTCGCGGAGGCGGTGGCCGCCGGCGAGTCGGTGCCGAACCTCGAGCGGGTGGTGGTGCTGCGCAGCGACGGGGCCGATGCCGACGGCTTCAACGGCGGGTCCGGTGCCCGCACGGTCGGCTGGGCGGACTTCCTGGCCGAGGCGGACCGGTGCGAGGCCGACGTGGCCGCCGGCCGGACGGCCTCGCTCACCGCAGACGACCTCTCCGACCTGGTCTTCACCTCAGGGACGACCGGGCATCCCAAGGGGGCGATGACCACGCACGGGCAGACGCTCCGGACCTTCGCCACTTGGGCCGAGGTCGTGGGGCTCCGGGCGGGCGACCGGTACCTGATCGTGAACCCGTTCTTCCACACGTTCGGGTACAAGGCCGGGATCCTGGCCTGCCTCATGGCCGGGGCGACGATGGTGCCCGAGCCGATCTTCGACGTCGACGTCGTACTGCAACGGGTGTCGGACGAGCGGATCAGCGTGCTGCCGGGTCCACCCACCATCTTCCAGTCGATCCTCGACCATCCCAAGCGGGACGCCTACGACCTCGCCACCCTTCGCCTGGTGGTGACGGGTGCCGCGGTGGTCCCGGTCGAGCTGGTCGAGTCGCTCTGGTCCGAGATGGGGATCGAGACGGTACTCACCGCCTACGGCCTGACCGAGGCCACCGGCACCGTCACCATGTGCCGCCGCGGCGACTCGGCCGAGGTGATCTCGGCGACGTCGGGACGGGCCATCCCCGACGTGGAGGTGCGCATCGTCGATGCCGACGGCAACGAGGTGGCGACCGGTGAGCCGGGGGAGATCGTGGTCCGGGGCTACAACGTGATGTCCGGCTACTTCCAGGACGCCGACGCCACGGCGGCGGCCATCGACGCCGACGGTTGGCTGCACACCGGTGACGTGGGCTTCGTCGACGGCTCCGGCAACCTGGCCATCACCGACCGGTTGAAGGACATGTACGTGTCCGGCGGGTTCAACGTCTATCCGGCCGAAGTCGAGGCCGTCCTCCGCCGCCACCCTGGCGTCGGTCAGGTGGCTGTGGTCGGCATCCCCGACCATCGGATGGGCGAGATCGGCCTGGCCGTGGTCGTGCCGGGTCCCGGTGTCGATCCCGCAGACCTTTCCGATGGGCTGCCCGCCTTCGCCAAGCAGCAGTTGGCCAACTTCAAGGTGCCCCGGCGAGTCGAGGTCGTCGACGCCCTCCCGACCAACGCCAGTGGCAAGGTCTTGAAGCGCGAGTTGCGGGCGCGCTTCGGCACCTGACGCAGCGGTGGCCGTGCGGTCCCCCCGCCCGACTGGACCCAGCACCGGAACAAGCGCAGCACCGGAACGAATGCAGTACCCCGAGGATCACCGAGCAAAAGGAGCAACACGTGCGAGGCATCGTCTACACCGGGTCCGACGTCGAGGTCACCGACCAGCTGACCATCGGGGATCCCGGGCCCACCGAGGTCCGGGTGGCCATCGGGGCGGCAGGGGTCTGCCACAGCGACCTGTCGGTCATCAACGGCACCATCCCGTGGAAGGCCCCTTCGGTGCTGGGCCACGAGGGCGCCGGCGTCGTGGAGGCGGTGGGAGGCGAGGTCCGGTCGGTCAAGCCCGGCGATCACGTGGTGATCGCCACCCTGGCCAGCTGCGGGACGTGCCGGGCGTGTGCCACCGGCCACCCGACCTGGTGCGTCAAGACCCTGGGCAACGTGTCGACCCCGTTCACCTACAAGGGTGAGCCGGCCTCCAACTTCGCCGCCACCTCGGTGTTTGCCGAGTCGACCATCGTCAAGGAGGTCCAAGCCGTCAAGATCTCCAAGGACGTGCCGATGACGTCGGCCTGCCTGATCGGCTGCGGGGTGCTCACCGGTGTCGGCTCCGTGCTCAACCGGGCCAAGGTGCAGGCGGGGGAGACCTCGGCGGTGTTCGGCGTGGGCGGTGTGGGCCTCAACGTCATCCAGGGCCTCCGCCTGGCCGGGGCCAGCCGGATCATCGCGGTCGACACGCTCGCCTCGAAGGAGGGACTGGCCCGTCAGTTCGGCGCCACCCACTTCGTCAATGCGTCGGAGACCGATGCGGTGGCCGCCATCCGGGAGATCGTCCCGCCCGGCCCGTCCCAGGTGACCGGCGCCCTCGGCTGGACCGGCGGGGTCAACTGGTCCTTCGACTGCGTCGGCCACCCGGCCGTACTGCGGAACGCCCTCGACGTCCTCGACTGGGGTGGCAATGCCCTCGCCATCGGCATCCCCCCCCAGGGCACCGAGGTGGCGGTCGACGTGAACGCGCTGGCCTACGTCGACCGCGGCCTGTTGGGCTGTCGCTACGGGTCGTCGCGTCCCCATCACGACATTCCGCTCATGGTCGAGCTGTACCTGTCGGGCAAGCTCATGCTGGACGAGCTGGTGACCGAGCAGAAGCCGCTCGAGGGATTCCGGGAGATCATCGAGGACATGGAGGCGGGCAAGCTGGCCCGTGGTGTCCTGACCTTCTGAAGCGTCTGGGATCAGCGGGCCCGGATCAGCGGGCCCGCAATCAGCGGTCCTGTGATCAGCGGCCCCGGATCAGCCGGTCCGGATCAGCGGGCCGTAGTCAACGGATTCCGTCCCAGACGATCCGCTGCGCCGATCGGGGGTCGTACACGACGGACGACTCCACGTCGAAAGACATGGTGGCCCGCCGGTCAGGTCCGTAGTCGTCCCAACCCGGGTCCCCCGAGGTGGCGAAGGTCACCCAGGCGCCGTGCATCGCCGTGGCCAGTTGCCGAGGGGGAGCGGGACCCCATAGCGGCCCACCCCCGGCCTCGTCGAGCGTGTCGAAGACGAAGCCGACCTCGAGTGCGTGGCAGGCGCCCAGCCGGCCGCCGACGAGTGGTGACCTCCAGGCGAACTCGTACAGATGGGATCGACCCTGGTGGGCCTCGGCCGTCCGGATGGCCGGGATCCGGAAGTACCAGTCGGTGTAGATGTCGGTGAACACCTCGCCCGGTGCCGCCCCCGGGGAGTCGTAGGCGGCCACGCCGGCCGTGTCGAGGCCGATGCGTGAGCCGAATCCGGCGAGTGCGTCGGCGTCGATGAGATCGATTACCCCGTTGGGAACGACGTAGAGGCGGAGCTCGTCCCGGTTGGTGCCGATCAAGAGGTCGACGTCGCCACCGGCGCCGGCCCCCAGGCGCTCCATCGGCCGTGCCGAGAGGACGTCCCCGTCGAGGACCGGGGCGAACGGCAGTTTGTCGAGGCCGATCTCACCCCACCGGACAGGATCCGGCTCGCCCTCGATGTCGTCCGAGAGCTTTCGCTGCTCGACGATCAGCCGGTCGGCCGGAACGGTGGCGAACGCCTCGGTGGTCGGCTCGATACCGAGCCTCACCGCCAGTTCGCGGGTCACCGACCTGGCCGTTTCAGGCGTCAGCACCTGGTGTCCGGCGCCACTCTGGGCGATGGCGCGGTGGAAGAGGCCCACCGATCGGGGCATCGACAGGAGGGTCACCACGGACATCGCCCCCGCGGACACGCCGAACACCGTGACGTTGTCGGGGTCCCCACCGAAGGACCGGATGTTCGACTGGACCCACTCGAGCGCGGCCAACTGGTCGAGGATCCCCCGGTTCGCCGGGCCGTCGTCCAGGAAGAGGAAGCCTTCGCACCCGAGCCGGTAGTTGAGGGTCACGCAGACGACGCCGTCGCGGGCGAAGCGGTCGCCGTAGTACCAGGGGACCCCGCTCGACCCGTTCCGGAAGGCACCCCCGTGGATCCACACCATGACCGGCAGTCCTGCCGCACCCGGGTCCGGGGTCCACACGTTGAGGTTCAGGCAGTCCTCCCCGGGCACCTGGACGTCGGGAAGCAGTGAATCGAGCGGTGGGGCGAACGACGGGCTGGGTGCGGTCGGCCCGAACGCTCCGGCGTCGCGGATCCCGTCCCAGGGATGGGGTGGCACCGGGGCTCGCAGCCGGTCGGCACCGAACGGCGGTGCCGCGTAGGGGATCCCGAGGAAGGAGCAGACGCCGCCGGTGCGACGGCCCCGTACGGAACCACTGGTGGTGGAGACCACGTCGTCCATCGATGCCCCCGTCTGATGTCGTGTGTGCCCGGACTGTCGACCGCGAACGCTATCCCGCTGAAGGCCATGAGGCCCGCCCCGCCC
>Ga0209483_1001959_pt1 | contig 14955 bp, 12 predicted proteins | sample NGEPerA_FD_184508 | JGI IMG/M metagenome (GOLD analysis project Ga0209483, IMG submission 184508) | Arctic peat soil microbial communities from the Barrow Environmental Observatory site, Barrow, Alaska, USA - NGEE PermafrostL2-A... | ecosystem: Environmental > Terrestrial > Soil > Wetlands >... | reverse complement strand
GACGTGGGCCGCCGGAACATTGCTCGCGCAGTCTTCCGCCCAGTATCTTCCGCTTACGCCGGACGGCAAGGGGGACCTATCGGGAGGGTGGGTCGTGCGCGACTCCACCAATTTGCCGGACGATCTGCCGTACCGTCCGGAGGCGCTCAAGCTGTGGCAGGAGCGCAAGGCCGATCTTGCTAAAGACGATCCCGCCACCTACTGTCTGCCTAACGGCGTGGTGCGGGTCACTTCGCTGCCCTACAAAATCGTCCAGACGCCTAAACTTATTGTGATCCTCTCCGAGGGCAATACGCACAGTTTCCGGCGAATTTTCCTGGACGGGCGCGCCCACAACCTGGACCTGGAACCGAATAGCTGGACGGGGGATTCCATTGGAAAATGGGAGGGGACTACGCTGGTGGTGGACACGATCGGCTTCAACGACCGGACCTGGCTGGATGACACCGGCAAGCCCCACAGCGACCAACTGCACGTGATCGAACGTTACCGGCGTCCGGACGCGGGCCGCCTGGAGGTTCAATACACGATTGAGGACCCAAAGGACCTGACCCGGCCTTATACCTTCACCCGCGCGTTCGTGCCGGCGAATCGTGAAATTCAGGAGCGATTCTGCACCGAGCAAAACCACCTGGTCGGGAAGTAGTTACTCCTGCCGTCCGGGCAGCAGGCTATCCGGCTTGGCGGTGAACACGTCTATCAGCGTGCTGACCACGTAGCCCAGGGCCAGACCCGCGGCGGCGGAGAATGCCATGCCCACCATCTGCGTGAGCCCCAAGGCGTCACCGATCGTTCCCGAAAGAGCGAATCCGAGAAGGCCTCCGGAAACGCAACATACCAGCCGCTTACGCATTTGTGTTTCTCCTTGATCACAGCATGCGGGAAAAGCGTCCGGAAAACACTAGGTGAGGAACCCCTGGGGCGGTGAAAGCACCCCTAGCCCGCCGCTTGGATTCTCTTCAGTACGGGAGCGTTCGGAGGACTAGGACTAGACGCCCTACTTTCCTACCAGATGGTCTGCGTCGACGTTAAACTCATTGCAAACGTATTCCTGGATCTCCCAGGTGGGCCTGAGAAGATAGGTTCGGGTGAAGGTGTGCGGCATGGTAAACGCCTTGGGGTCGTCCATGGTGATCTCGATGTTCAGGTGCCCTAAATCGGGGCGCGTGAAGCGTTCGATCACGTGCAGTTGGTCGCTGTGGGGCAAGCCTTGCCCGTTCAGCCAGGTTTTGTCGTTCAGGAACTTGGTGTCCACCACCAGCGTGCCGCCATCCCCCTCTCCAGACCACGATCCGATGGAATCGCCCATCCACAACGGTCCCGGATCGTCCAAATGCTTGCGGCCGTCCAGAAACACCTGGCGGTAGCTATGGATGTTGCCCTCATCCAGGATCACCAGCAGGGTCGGCGTCTGGACGAATTTCTGCAAAAAGGGAGAAATCCGCGGAACGCCGGCGGGGAGGCAGTGGCCCTCGGGATCGTCCTTGCTCAAGGTGGCCCGGCGTTGCTTATAGACTTCCTCCGCCCAGGGCTGCAGGGGAACTTGCCCCATTTGGGTGAAGCTTAAGCCGGGGGTCCAGACTCCCGAAAAATCCGGTTTCCCGTCGGACATCTTGGGCGCTGGACCGGAGGGAGTGAGCGTATCCTTCTGTTCGGTCTTGCCTTGCTTCCCGAAGCCCTTTCCGCCCTTGCCAGTCTTGGCGTCGGATTGGGCGACCCCCGCAACGGGCAGGAGCGGCAGAAGAGCCGCGATGGCCGCGGCGGCCAGCAGGGAACTGAGATGCCGCTTTTTCATTTGGAGGGTACTTCGTCGGCGGAAGAACCTACGAAAACTTTCCGGCCGTCAGACCGCGTGATCGCGCGGGAATTTGCGTGAATCGAACCATCGGCAAGCGGCCTGCCGTCTTTCGCCATGTATCCTTCGACGGTTACTTCCTCGCCTGGCTTCAGGGAGTTACGATTCCAGCCCTGCCGCGAGAGGGCGTTGGGGCTCAGCGACTCGAAGGCCCAGGTGGTCACCTTGCCGCTGGCGTCCTTCACGTCCACATACACGTAGGCGTGGGGATTCACCCAGGACAGCTTGCTGACGGTTCCCTTGACGGTGACGGTTTTGGTGGAGTCGTACTCGGCCGCGAACGAATGATGCGCCAGAATCGGCGCCACGGCTCCGAATAGAGCGCAACCGGTGATGAGCGCCACCCGGAACTTGAACGTCATCGGGACCAACCTCCTGTGCGATACGCTGCGGCCCAGTCTAGCGTCCTGCCGCATTCAAGTCAAACGAGGGGCGGGTTAGGAGATAGAGGGGTTTGAAACTGCCCTCCGTTAGTTCGCGCTACCCGGCTACTGAGCGATAAGGACTCGAAGTCCCCGGGTGAAATCTGGAGTATATAGATTATAGGATCCGGGTATATGCACCAGTTCCTCTCTTACAACTCGAACACGCATCGCCCGTTTCACGAATTCAGAAACAGGTTCGCGACCATCGATCGCAGCCACTTGCTCGCCGGATCCTGAGTGTAGCGTTCATGCCAATGCTGCATGATGTAATAGCTGGGCACATTGAACGGCAGTGCAAGCACCTTGACGTCTGCAGTGCGCGCCAGATGACGCGCCAGCTGTTCCGGGAGAACCGCCAGATAGTCCAGTGCGGTGATGATGGATGCGACTCCCAGGAAGCTGGGGACGGCGAGCCCCACCCGGCGGCGGATGCTTTTGGCTTCGAGTGCTTTTTCAACGACACCGTGAGCGGTTCCGCACGTGGTGATCGCCAAATGAGTTTCGTTCTGAAATTCTTCGATGTCTAAGGTATCCCCCACTCGAGGATGGTCCCTGCGAGCTACGCAGACGAAGCGCTCCTTGAACAGCCTCTGCTGGCAGAAACCGGCGCCCATCGGCAGGATAAATCCCACAGCCAGATCTGCTTCGCCGGATTCGAGTTGTTTGGGGGTCGCCTCCGAAAGCCTTCGCAGAGTCATGCCGACGCGCGGAGCGACGCCCTTTAACCGTTGCATCAGGCAGGGCATCAAAGTGACCTGCGCGATATCCGTGGAGTAGAGATTGAACTGGCGCTCCGACGTCATCGGATCGAACACCAAGTGAAGGTCCAGCGCGGTTTGCAAAAGGTCTTCGGCGTTCTTCAACAAACCGATGAGTTCAACCGCGTGAGGCGTCGGGTCCATTCCAGACGAGGTCCGGACGAACAGCGGATCGTTGAAGTGTTTGCGAAGCTTGGCCAGGCTCATGCTGATCGCCGACTGGCTGAGATCCAGATTCTCCGCCGTTTGCGACACGCTTCTGGTCTTGTGCAATTCGGCAACAACCGACAGCAGCTTCAGGTCGATGTTGGTCACGTGGCAAACGCCCCGGAATCCGGGGTACCCCCTCCAAACCTTGAGCAAGCATATCACACAAATGCATGCAATTCTCCGGGGCCCCTGGACGGTGCGTGTGGCCGGTTCTCGCGGACAGGCCTGGGGTCTGGTGAAACCTGGCGCGGTCCTGATACCGGGCTGCCCGTCCAGAGATCACAATGCATGCATTGCGCGGGCGAGCTATCATCGCGCTTGATGGGGGGCATCAAGCCTATTACGTTGTGCGATAGGCCTCGCGCGCCACTTCCACGTAAGGCACCGGAGCAACCGTGGCGCGGATCTCCACTTGGATGTGGCTCTCGACCGTGGGTCTCGACCCGCTACCCGGCTGCTCGCCCCAGACAAACGTCACTTCATTGCCCGTCTGCGCGTGTTCATTGTCCAGAATCATGAGTCCACGGTATTAGAACAGAAGCTTCAATCCGAACTGGATCTGTCGTGAGGTTCCGACGATCGATGTAATCAACCCAGCCGTAGGAGAGGGGCTGCCCGGCAGGCCGCCGTTGGCGGCATTCGGGTTCCCGTTAAACGCATTTAGCGTCGGGTAATTGAAGTTAGTGTGGTTCAGGATATTGAAGAACTCCGCGCGGAACTGCAAGGTCGTGCCCTCAGTGATCCGGGTTTCCTTTGCCACATTGAGGTCGAACGCGGTGTAGCTCGGGGACGTTCCGATGTTGCGGCCCGCATTACCGAGTGTTCCTGGCTGCTGCAGCTGGAAGCAGGCTGGATTGAACCAGTGCAAGCGGTCCTGGTTGGCCGTGATATCGCAGCCGGTGATCAGATTCGGACGCGACGTGGCGAAGTTGTTTCCCAGGCCGTCGCGCCCGTTGTAGGAAAGCACCGTAAACGGAACTCCGGTGTGGAAGCTCTCAATTCCGCTCAACTGCCAGCCCTCCACGAGCCGGTTGCCATGGAACGGCAGTTGGTAGACCGCGTTCAGTGTCAGGTTATGCCGGATGTCGTAGCTGCAATTCCCCTTGTCGGTGCTGCCATCGTATGGATTGTTCCAGTTCGACGTGCCGTTATTGCCGCCGAGGCCGCCGTAGGTATACGCCAGGTCAGTACAGTGCGACATCGTGTAGGACAGATATGTCTGCAGGCCCTTCGAGAAGCGGCTGTTCAGGCTGGTCTGCAATCCGTTATAGCGAGACGTGCTGGAGGGCTGCGTCAGTGAAAGCGTGCCGAAGTTCGGGTTCAGGCGCGGGTTAGAAACGATCGAGTAACTCCCGTTCGCGTTCTGCACCAAACTGCCGAAGTGCTGGATACCCTGAGCATCCGTCTGCACCTGAGGCGGATTGAAATCGCGGAAGGAAAGCTGATTCACGCCACGCGAGCCCACATAGCCCACCGTCAGTACGGTATTGCGGAAGAGCTCCCTCTGGATGTTCATGTTCCATTGCATCTGGTAAGGCGTGGTTCCGATGTCGTACTTGGTGCCGAAGGTGAGAGAAGGAAGGGGTGCGCTCACGCCTGCTCCCTGGAATGGAATCGGAAATGACGGATTCTGCTGGTTCAAAGAATTAAAGGGAGGTGTGCCGACGTAGCCGGAGAAGTACGCGTAAGTCTGGTACGGATTGTGGAACAGGCCAAAACCTCCGCGCAGGGAAGTCTTGTGATCGCCAAAAATGTCATAGGCGAAGCCGAAGCGAGGGTCCAGATTCCACACTGACGGGTTGGTCTTGAAGGCGTTCGGAACCAGAGTGTAGTCCTTATCGGTAAGCGGATTCACAACGTTGTGCAGAACGTTGTGCTGCTCGATTGGATTCGTCTGGAACTCATAGCGAACGCCAGCATTGATCGTCAGCCGCCGGGTCACGCGCCAGTCGTCTTGGATGTAAGGCGCCAAGCCAATGTCGCGGAAGTCGCGATTTCCATACGCTTCGCCGTCGCGGGCGCCGGTGAAGAAACTCGGGCGAGCAGCGAGGAGATCGGAAAGCCCGCTAAATGTGTAGTTGCCGTTCCAATACGTGTAGCTGAAGGAATTGATTTGTTGACGGCGCACGCGGGCGCCGAACTTAAGAGTGTGGTTGCCCACAGTCCAAATCATGTCGTCGGAATAGGTGAACTTGTTCTGGAGAAAACGGAACGGGTTCACAAAATTGGCGCCCAGCGGCGAGAGCCCGGTAACCGATATTGTGACGTCCTGGCGGCCGGGAAATGCCTGCTGCAGAGGCGCGTACGTGTTGGGCTGCGTTTCGGAGGTGTCCGGCCTGGTAAACGAGGCGCTGAACGAATTCACGAGACGCGGAGTAAAGATATGGCGTTCGTTAAGGACGAAGTACTGGTTTCTAGAAACGTCCAGCGTCGGCCACAAAGGGATCGCTGTGGTCGATGCGAGGCTGCCGTAGTCGTGAACGTAGCGTCCGAAAAACGTGTCTTTCGCGGATAGGTTGTAATCGAAGCGGGCCAAATAGTAATTTTCGTCCGCCGTCTGGCCTCCCACGGTGATGAGCGAGCCAATCCCCTTGCCCAAGTCGGTAGTGGGTAGCGGGTAAAGGTTCACAAGAGCCTGGACCGCTGGAACAGCCGTGGCCCGGGCCGCAGCGGTAGGCACCAGTGCAGTGGACGTCTGGTCCAGATGCTGACGCAGACCCTCGTAGTTGAAGAAGAAGAACGCTTTATCCTTCTTCACGGGACCGCCCGCCGCACCGCCAAATTGGTTCCGGCGGAATGGAGCAGCCGAGCCCAGCTCAAAGAAGTTCCTCGCGTCAAGTTTGTTGTTGCGTAAGAACTCGTACAGAGAGCCATGAAACTGATTGGTTCCCGACTTGGTTGCGGCATTGATGGCCGCGCCATTCCCGGCGAATTCGGCGCTGTACGTGTTCGTCAACGTCTGAAACTCGGCGATCGCCTCAATGCCGAGAGATGTGCCGGTCACCGCGGCACCGCAGCCGCGTTGCCACCAGTTCAGGCAGTTCTCGCCATCCAGCAGGTAGGCGTAACCCTCGGGCCGCGAACCCGAAATCGAGAAGGCCGCCGACCGGCCCACCAGCGCCGACTGATTACCGGCGGGATAGGTTTGCGCCCCGGGAGCGAGCAGAATCAACTGCTCGACGTTGCGACCGTTCAGAGGCAGCTCGCGCATTTGTGTCTGATTCACGAGCGAAGAGACGGCGGCCGAAGTGGTTTCCACTTGTGACACGTCAGCGGTGACGCTAATGGATTGCTCAGCCTGGCCAACCGGAAGCTGCAAGTCCACCACGGGCTGAGATCCAACCGTGAGACCGATGTCTTTCCGTACGACCGTCTGAAAGCCGACTTGTGTGCCTTGGATTTCATAGACCCCGATGGGAAGATCGGGCACCAAGTAGTGCCCTTGGGCGTCCGCGGTGAGGCTGCGTGTCAGTCCGGTAGCGGTATTACGCACCGTGACGGTCGCACCCCCTATGGAAGCGCCGGACGGATCCAGCACGGTTCCGGATATGGATGCGGTTCCCTGCCCGCAGAGAATTTGCGCGGTTGCGCAGAGGATTAGAACAGCAAGAATCTTAAGCATTGAGTCACCCTTCAAGTAATAAAGCTCTGGTCATCCCCGAGTCTTTGGAGGACCTTTCGAACAAGTACGCCCGATTGACCTCCGGGCCGATGGATCACTCGTTGCTCTATGCGGACATCGCAGTAAGGATAGAGAGAAATACAAAGAGCAATAAAAACTCGAAGCGAGATCACACACCTTCCCCCTAGCTGACTTCAGCAAGTTTGACCGCAGTAATCGGACGAGTCAATGGCGATCTTGTGATACAAGAGATCAGGCGCAGTGATATTGTTGGCGGTGAGCCGCAGAGAGATTGCGAATCACCCCCGCGGATGCGATTCGTCTGTTTACGTCGTACGATACGCCTCGCGCGCCACTTCCACGTAAGGCACCGGAGCAACCGTGGCGCGGATTTCCACTGGGACGTGACTCTCAACGGTAGCCCTTGAGCCGGTACCCGGCTGCTGGCCCCACGTAAACGTCACTTCATTGCCGACCTGCGCGTGCTCATTTTCCAGCATCGCGAGCGTCAGCATCTTGCCTTCATTGGAGCTGTAGCCGATCCACGTCGAGACGCCGATGGTCTTGCCGTTCTTCGAGACCTTGTCGTACGGCCAGGTGGAATACACCGCCGACGGAAAATCGAAGTACTTGGCTCGGTTGCTCTTCTCGAACATCGTGCCCATCGCCTTCATGACATCCGCCGAATCGAGTGCCAGAGTGACTTTGGTGCGCTTGGGATTTTTCGAAATTTTCTCGAGCGCTTCCCGGCCGACAAAGTCATGGTCGAACTTTACGCTTGGTCCATAGCCAAGATCGTAGGGCGTCAGGTAGTAATCCTCGATGTTTTCGGAGTAGAAGCTGCCGCCCAGGGAGCCAATGCCTTCGTAACTATTGGCGGGCAGCCATTCGCGGAAGGGCTTCATCTTCTCACCGGTGTAGATGGCGGGCAGAGGCGAAGGGATCCAGCCTGACTCCAAGGTGTTCGAAGAATATGCCCGCGCGCCACACAACCGCAACCCGAACTCCTCGCCCGCTTCGACGATCGCATCCTTAACCGCGTCTCCGTCGGCCGCGGGGCCGAACAACTCGAATCCGGGTTGACCGACCATGCCGTGACGCAGCGCGCGCACCGGTTTCCCCGCGATCGTGAAGACCGCCATCTGGAAGAATTTGACTTCCGGCACCGGGCCGCCGAGCACCTTTTCCATCAGCTTCAACGCGTTGGGACCCTGCACCTGATACCGGTAGGTCTTGCGCACCACGGGACCTTTCTGCGCGGCCGCTCTTTCATCCCGCGTCACCTTGGCGTTGTAGCCGCCGGTCTCGCAATGGTACTGGATCCAATTGTGAATCGAAGGACGGCCTACCAGGTTGAAAACGTTCGGCTCCAGGCCGAACAGAATCACATCCCCGATGACGTAGCCGTCGTAATTGCAGGCGATGAATTGTTTCGCCTTATTCGGACCGAAGTTCTTAAACGTGTTGACTCCGAGGTCGGAGAGCAGCTTGAGCGCGTCGGGACCTTCCACGTACATATCGGTCATGTGATACGACTGGTTGAACAGAACGCAGCTCTTCTGCCAGGCGCGCTGCTCATCCCGCCAATTCGTGTACTCGCTCGCCACTACTGGATACACGTAGGGGCCGATGGCCGAATTTCTCAGCAGCTTTACCGGGCTGGTTTTCTGCAAAAGCGTCTCTAAGTTCTGCTCGTTCATATACGGTCGATTCGTCTCCGATTCCCGATTGATTTCAACTCACCCAAACGGGGCTAGTGTAGCACCCGCGACAGGCGCGGAAAGGCTCCCTCCACGCACAAGCTTCGTCCGTGTGATGACGCTCATCAACTACATTGATAGCTTCCGCAGCCGCCGCGAAAGTTCATCATATCCTTTGGGGCGCGCTGCAAGCCCGTCCCCTATGAAACGAAGCGAAAAACGAATCTTAACAACGCACGTTGGCAGTCTGGTACGCCCAGCCGAGTTGAAAGCGGTCGCGCAGTCCGGCGTCGCGCAGTCCGGCGTCGCGCAGTCCCACAAGGATCGCCCCGAGGACGTTGCGGCAACCCGACGGCTACGCTCAGACGCTGCAACGCGCAGCAGCCGAGGTGGTCAGGAAAAAAGCCGCGATTGGCGTCGACATCGTCAGCGACGGCGAGTTCGGGAAGTCCAGTTGGTCCAACTACGTTCTCAACCGTATCAGCGGGTTTGAGATTCGCCCCAATCAACTGAGGCCGGCCGAGTGGCTCGGACGCGATCTGCAACGGTTCGGAGACGCGATTGCCCGGGAAATGCCGAGCGTGCTCACGGGCCGGCCAACGGAAGCGTGCATCGGGCCGATCGAGTATCGCGATCGACCGCCGATACGCCGCGCGATTGCCAATTTCCAGGCAGGTCTAAAAGGAGTGACCGTCCAGGAGGCTTTTTTGACCGCGGTCGCGCCGGCGAGCACCGCCTACGACGGCGTGATGAGTACTATGGCGGCGAGAAAGAGTACATTTTCGCGCTGGCGGAAGCCTTGCGGCAGGAGTATCTGGAGATTCACCAGTCAGGCTTGCTTCTCCAGGTGGATGACGCCGTGCTCGCCAACATGTACGACCACCTGGTTCAGCAGAGTCCCGAGCCCTATCGCGAGTGGGCGCAACTTCGCGTGGATGCGCTCAATCACGCGCTCCGGGACATTCCCGAGGACCGGGTGCGCTATCACGTGTGTTTCGGAAGCTGGCATGTTCCGCATCTGGCGGATGCGGCGTTGGGGGATATCACCTATTTTATTTTGCAAGTGCGCGCGGGCGCCTATTCGATCGAAGCCGCCAACCCGAGACATGAACACGAATGGCGCTGGCGTTCCGCGCCGACACGGGCGAAAAGCTCCTCGATCTGGACCTCCATACTTCGCAGCTGGGACCGCCGATTTCGTTCGTGATCGACGGAAAGCAATACATCAGCGTCGCCGGCGGTCCGGAGGGCGGAGGCGGACGCGGCGATGCGAAAGGCGGCGATGCGAAAGGTCCCTCGGCTCCTCCGCGGCCTGCGCATTTGTTAGTGCTGGCTTTGGACGGCAAAGCGCCGATTCCGTACGCCCCGGCAAAGTAAGCGCCGCGGCGAAGCCGGCCCCGGCGTTCTTACTGGGCTTTGCCTCTGCCTCTGCCTGGACCTCTGCCTTGCCCGGGGGGCTGGGCCAGTTGCCGCGCCAGCGCGGCCTCGAAGCTCTTCTCGTACTGGGCGACGTGAGCCTTGTAGCCCTCGGGGTCGATGAACGGGTTCGGATCTCCCGGGCCTCGCTTCTCCAGCTTGGCGTATTTCTCGGCCATGTTGAAGAAAGACGCGTGCGAGCTGACCCACACCTCCACCGGGAACGTGAGAGCCTTCTTGTAGGTGGCCCTGAAATCGTCGACCATTGTCGGGTAATTGGCGAGCACCTGGAGGAATTGGCCGTTCAGGCTGCACTCGACAAACGTGTAATAGGATTTGCCGTCTTCCTTAAGAGTCGTGCTCCACGCGAGGCATCCCTTCGTGTGACCGGGCATCACGTGGGCCGTCAGGGTTGTTCCGCCGAGCGAGACGGTGTCGCCCTCGTCGACCAGCCGGTCGATCGGGTGCTCCTGGCCTGGAGGGTGAAACGTCTTTGTGGCGTCCGCATCGAGACGCCCTACCACGACCTGCGCGCCCGTCAGTTCCTTGACCATATTGTCACCGCCGACGTGGTCCGGATGCGCGTGGCCCGCGATGAGGATCTTGATGTCGCTGAACTTGAACCCCAGCTTTTCCACGCTGGCCTTGATGACCGGAACCGTGGATTCGTAGCCGGTGTTCATCAGAATATCGCCCGCGGGCGTGACGAACAGGAAGGAAGCGAGTTCCTTGCTTCCCACGTAATACATGTTGTCCATGATGCGATACGGCGGGAACGGATCGTTCCACCCCGCCGGCTGAGCCATCGCCCAAAGGGGTAAAAAGGCCAAAGCGAAGGCCGGTAACATCAGTTTGCGCATGATTCTAGTGGGCTCCTCGCGGTCTCTTATGAGTGGACCGCTCGTGTATTCAGGTTACTTTTCTCCGGAACTGCTGCCCGTTTCCAGTTTGCGGCCGTCGGGAAACTCGATATTGCGCGAGTTCGCGCGGAACGCACCGTCCTTCGACTGGAATCCGTTGACGATGATCTTGGTTCCCTCGGGAAGCGAGTGCTTGTTCCAGCCGTTCCTCAGCAGAACACCTGGCGCTCCGCCCTCCACCGCCCAGTGCTGGACCTGGCCATCCTTCTCGACGTCGAGATATAGCCAGGTATGCGGATTGGTCCACTCCATCTTCACGACTTTGCCTTCGAGCCGAACCGGCTTGGTGGAATCGAACTCGGCGGAAAAGGAATGGTGGGCTGACGCCGTCGCCATCAGTAGGGCGGCCGTTCCCAAAAGCGTGATCAGTTTGCGGTTCATTGAATGTTTACTCCCCTACTGGTTTTCGGATCCGGAGCGTTCTTCTGTTGCGGATCCAGGTGCATCAGATCGCTATAAAGAAGTTTATCCGCGAACGGCACGCACTTGTGTTCGAGCAGTTGCGCGTTGTCATCGATCAGCCGGTACAGCGGCATCTCAATCGTCCACGGCTTCGAGAACGTCTTCGGATCCTCAAGCGTGGCTTGGTAACGGATGTGGCTCGCGTCCAGAGGGGTGAAACGCTCGGTCACCTTCAAGTCTTCGCTGTGGAAGTTGCCCGCCCGGTCCAGCCAGGTCTTCTCGTTCTGGCCGGTAGTGGTCACCACCAGGGTGTTCCCTTCCCAAGTTCCGTCGGATTTGCCCATCCAGGTATCCACGGCCGGTTCCGAGTGGTCCTTCATATAGATGATTCTGTTGGTGGCCGCGAAGGGATACACCATCAGCAAGTCACTGTCGCCGCCACCCTGGATGATCTGGAACGGCATGTCGTGGTAGGTAACACGCGGAACTCCCAGCATGAAGCACTTGGCTTCGGGGTCCGCGGCGGGCCAAAGCGAGCGGTTCTTATCGCGCTGTTGGAGCGCTGCCGGCAGATACGGGATCTTTCCATCGCCCGTAATGACGCTCTTGCCGGCCGGGATGGCGGCAATCGCGCCCAACCCCCAAAAGTCATCGAGCCCTTGTGCGGAATGCGCTTCCAGGTTCCAATAGGCAGTGTTCAACGCCTGCCAGATGCCGTTAAGGTTGGGATGGTCCCCGATGGTTGCCGGGCGTTGCGCTTGCTGGCCCCAGGCGGACGACATCAGCGCCACCGCGAAGAAGGCGCCGATGAATCGATTTCGCATCTATCTGCTCCCTGTGCCGCGAACTGTCTCTATCACCATGATACTACGGCAAGATTATACGATCATCCAGCATAACACTCTCATTCCCGTTCGAAGTTCGCTGTGACAGACAAGTGGGGTTTGCCTGGACGACTCCGGGAAGGTAAGATTGATCTGGACGGCAGATGGACGGACAGCAGAGGAGTCTTACGATGATCAGAAGGATTCTGGCTCTCAGTGGAATCAGCATCGCGATGGGCTTCGCACAAAATGCGGGAGCGCAAAGCTCGACTGCATCGCCGAATATTCCGAAGGATCTCTTCTCACAAGACGTTAAGGTCGACCCCGGCTATAAGCCGCCGAAGACGCCCTGGGGAGAACCCGATCTGCAAGGCATCTGGCCCCTCAACCACCTGATCAACGTGAATCTGGAGCGGTCGCCCCAGTATGGTGACCGCCTTTATAAGACCGACGACGAAATGAACGGAGTGCCCGGCAGGGGCCGTGGCGGCGCGGGTCGCGGAGCACCCGTAAAAAACGAAACTCCCCCAGTCCAGGACACCTCGGATCGGAAGATGCGGCAAACATCCCTGATCGTCGATCCGCCAAACGGCCGCTTCCCCGAACTCACCGAGTACGGCAAGAAGCTCCAAGAGGAGATGAACGGCAGCTACAAGCCAGGGCAGACCGTATTCGACAACGTCGATGATTTCGCGGCCTGGGACCGATGCATCACGCGCGGCATGCCCGTTTCCATGGAGCCGCGCCACTACAACAACGGCATCCACATCATGCAGTCCCCCGGGTACGTGACCATCCTGCTCGAAATGGCGCATGAGGCTCGCGTCATTCCGACGAACGGCATGCCGGCGCTGGATCCCGCCATCAAGCAGTACATGGGTGAATCGCGCGGTCACTGGGAAGGCAACACGCTGGTGGTGGAGACGACGAACTTCAACGGCCTGGTGGGTGAGACCAGCGCCGGTGTCCCCGGCTCTCCGCGCCCGCTGGAGCCGGAGTCTCCGAATATGAAGACCATCGAACGCTTCACGCGCGTCGGCCCGGACACCATGGAGTTCACGATGAAGATCGAGGACCCGACGGTGCTGGCAACGGGCTCTTACACCATTGCGTATCCGATGTTTCTCGACAACAAGTACGAGATGTTCGAGTACGCCTGCCACGAAGGCAATACCGCGGTGCGGAACTACATCCAAACGTCGCGTTACGAGCGCACGCACCCCAAAGAAGAGAAGAAGTAATCCCGCATCGGACAGGAACGCCGACGTTTCAGGTTCTCGGCGCCCTCTCGCAGCTAATTGAAGATCTCGGCCGCGTCTCCCTCGCGATGTCGCCGGTGCTGCCATGCGGCAAAGCACGCAGTATACTGCCTCATGAGGCACCAACCCGAAATGCAGGGCCGATAGGAGGGATGGATGGATCGGATACCGTCGATTGCGTTGCTGACCGTTGCCGCGGTTGCTCTTGGTCTAGGTCAAGGGGCGGGCGGCGGCGCACCCCAGGGTACGCCTCCGGCAGGCGCGGGCGCTCGCGGTTTTGGAGCGCAGCCTCCGTTGGGAAAGATTCCGAAACCGGCGATTCCGAACGCGAAGCCGGTGCGCACTTGCGAGAGTCTGGCGATGGTGGCTCTGCCGAATACGACGATCGAATCGGCGAAAGTCGATGCGAACAACGCGAACGTGTGCCGTGTGACGGCAATCACGACGCATCCGCCGGCTGGGGACAAAGTGCGCATCTGGGTGGCGATTCCGATGTCCAATTGGAACGGCCGTTTCATGGGAACCGGCGGCGGCGGGTTTGTGGGCGGCAGCGAGGCGGGTGTGAATCAACCGCTGGCGCTCGGCTATGCGGGCGGAGCGACGGATACCGGGCACGCAGGCGGCAGCGGCAGCTTCGCGATGGATGCGAATGGGCATCTGGACTGGCAGCTTGTGCGGGATAACGCACACGTCGGAATTCATGAGATGACCGTCACCGGAAAGGCGCTGACACAGGCGCTGTACAATGCGGCTCCGAAGTATTCCTATTTCAATGGCTGTTCGACGGGCGGACGGCAGGGATTGATGGAAGCGCAGCGGTATCCGGACGATTACAACGGCATCGTGTCGGCTGCGCCGGCGATCAATTGGCCGAAATTGATGATGCAGTCCATTTGGGGCACGGCAGTGATGAACGCGGCCCAGGATGCGGTGCCCGCTTGCAAGCTGCGGGCGGCGACGGCGGCCGCCATAGAAGCGTGTGACGCGAGGGACGGCGTGAAAGACGGCGTGATTGAAAACCCCGCGATCTGCAACTTCGATCCGAAGACTCTTGTCGGCAAGCCCGCCGGCAGTTGCGGCACGTTCACGGAAGCGGATGCCGATGTCATCAAGAAGCTATGGGAAGGCCCGCGGGGCGCGGATGGAACGTTGATCTGGCACGGGCAACCATGGGGCGCTGACATGACGGCTCTGTCAGCGACCAGAGGGAATCCGCTTCAGCCGCAGGCGTTCACGTTTACCGCAGACTGGATCCGGTACTGGCTGTTGCAGACTCCGCAATTCGACGCGAACTCCCTGACGCCCGAGCTTTTCGAGCATTTCTGGGATCAATCGATCGAGGAATACGGGATCGTGATCGGCACCGATAACCCGGATCTGAGCGCGTTCCGCGACCACGGCGGCAAGATCGTGTTGTGGCACGGCTGGGCGGACCAGTTGATCACAACCCAAGGGACGATCGACTACTACAAGCGTGTGTTGCAGCAGATGGGCGGCGCGGGGAAAACGGCACAGTTTTTGCGTCTCTTCCTGGCTCCGGGCATTGGCCACTGTGGGGGTGGTC
>Ga0209483_1001957_pt1 | contig 14966 bp, 9 predicted proteins | sample NGEPerA_FD_184508 | JGI IMG/M metagenome (GOLD analysis project Ga0209483, IMG submission 184508) | Arctic peat soil microbial communities from the Barrow Environmental Observatory site, Barrow, Alaska, USA - NGEE PermafrostL2-A... | ecosystem: Environmental > Terrestrial > Soil > Wetlands > Peat... | reverse complement strand
GCGATAGATGGAACGGGATTGGTCAGCGTCACGGTGGCGCTATCCGATTTTGCGGAATTGGCGTTGCTCGTTGCCGTCACGGTGACGCTTCCCAAGCCGACTATATTGTTTGGCGCAGTGTAATTGCCCGCGTAGTCGATCCTGCCAACCGCGCTGTTTCCATAGCTCACTCCGTTTACAGACCAGGTGACGCTCAAGTCGATCGATCCCGTTACCGTCGCTACGAATTGCTGGACGTTCCCCGCGCCAAGCGTGACGGTTTTTGGAGAAATCGTCACAGTGATATTCGAATTCGGACCGACCACCTGCACGTTGACCGGCGCGGAAGTCGAGCCGCCCGGATTCGGGTTGACCACGGTGACGGGGACCGTGCCTACCTGGGCCAGTGTGGGAGTTCCTACGGCAATTAATTGCGTTGGTGCAATGAAAGTTGTGCTGAGCGGTATTGTGCCAAGGTTCACGATGGATCCTGGAGTGAAGCCGGTTCCGTTAACGGTCAATTCGGATTGCATGTTCGCTGTGAGTGTCGTGGGCGTCACGCTCGTGATCACGGGCAACGCATTTTCGAGTGAGACTGCCGCGCTACTCGACTTTGTGGGATCCTCGACGCTTGTCGCGGTCACAGTGACTGTGTTTGGTGTTGGCAATACTTGTGGCGCGGTGTAAGTGCCGTTGGCCGCAATTGTGCCTGTCGTGGAGTTACCGCCGGCTACGCCGTTTACCGTCCACGTAACGCTAGGGTCCAGCGCTCCCGTCACCATAACGGTGAATGCCTGTGTACCGCCCGTGCGCACCATCGCGGTTGCGGGCGCCACGAGCACGGCGACTCCGCCTTTTACGATGAGGTTCACGCCAGCGGAATTGCTCGCGCCTGGGTCCGGGTTATGTACGGTGATGATCTGCGTGCCCGCTTGCGCCTGCGTCGCTGAGCCCGACGCCGACAGTTGTGTTGAAGAAATATAGGTTGTCGCGAGCGCGATATCGCCCATGTAAGCGACTGCGCCCAGCGCAAAATGCGCCCCGCTCAGCGTGATCGTGAACGGGCCCTGGCTAATGCCCAAGGGCGTCACGCTTGTCAATTGCGGCACGGGATTAAGAAGCGTGGCAGTGGCGTTTCCAAGCCGCTTGCTGTCTGACGTTTCGACCGCGCTGATGACGATGGAATTGGTTGCCGGTGGAAATTCCGGAGCGCTGTACATTCCGTTCGCGGTAATTGTTCCGAGGCTCGCGCTCCCGCCCGCAACTCCGTTGATCGACCAGACCACCGACGGCTTCGATCCGTCGCCCGTTTTCGCCGCAAACTGTAGCTGCGTTATGCCTGGGATGGCCATGCCCGACGGGGTGACGGTCAGCGCTGTCAGCCCCGGGCCACCTGCTGCTCCGGGCCCGCTCGGCAGAACTGCCTGGGCGCAACCGCCCAGCAACAACGCCACTGCAGCTAGCATCACCAGTGCGGAACGCTTCACGGCTTCTCCTCCGTCATTTACAAGCGTGCTGTCCGTACACTTCAACGCCGTTATGTGTTTCGGCGTCTTAAGTTGCTGCGAGATTGGTTTCAGGAGATTACGGCGGAGAATCGATTCGCGCTACTGACCTCATGACCAGATTCGGAGCAACTGGTCTGCTGTCTCATTGAAAATGAAAGCGCACATCGCCGGCGTGGATGATCAGCTCTGAGCCTTCGAGCGCGCGCAGCGCTTCCGGTCGCAGCAAACAGTGCGTGTCGAAATCACGCCGATTAGGTGTGGTGTTTTCATCTTAAGTAGGACAGGCTTCAGCCTGTCTGGTTTTGATTCCAGCGAATCTACAATTAAACCAGACAGGCTGAAGCCTATCCTACTGCCAAGTTTACCGCGTGCCAAAACGAATGGCCACGAAGAGGGCTGGCCCCGGCAGGCGATTCTGGAGTACGATTCCGGCAATAAACGTCGATACGATCCTTCGCCCGTCAGGAGCCGCCATGCACCGTATTCAAAAACTCGCCGCTGTTTTCTCCGCAATCATCTTCGTCGCTGCCATGACAAATGGCGCAACGATCACCGGCACGGTGAAAGGTCCGGATGGCATGCCGTTCAAGGGCGCGTTTGTCTCCGCGCAAAACACGAAGACGAAAATTACGGTGAACGTGTTATCTCACAAGACTGGCGCGTACCGGGTGGACGATTTGCCCGCCGGCGAATACGTGTTGCGCATTCGCGCCGTGGGATATCAGGCGGACCCGCGCACAGGCGTTGCGCTCGCTGCAAATCAAACTGCCTCCATGGATTGGGCGTTGAAATCGGGGACGGTGCGGTGGCGCGATCTTTCTCTGTATCAGGGCGAGAAATTAATTCCAAATATTCGCGGTAAGGAAATGGTGTTCGGACCTACGTCCAACTTTCGCGATGCGCCCTGCCAAATCTGTCATGGATTCCAAACGCGCATGGCGGCCATCTCGCGCGATTCCGACGGCGCGAAAGACCGCGTCGATTACATGCGCACGCGAATGCATTTTCTGCTCGGCTCGATGGTGAATGACGAGCAGGCGGACAAAGTAGCATCTTTTATTTCGACCGCGTTCGGCCCCGATTCCGTGCTGCCTAAATCGCCGGCGGATTTGCCGGAATACAAAAACACAGTGCGCGCCTTCGACGACGATGCGATGAACATCGTGTACGTCGAATACGATTTGCCCGGCCCGAATCGCATGCCGTGGAGCGCCGCGCCGGATAACGAAGGCAATATCTGGATGCCGTATTACGGCGGCGCCAACAAGATCGGAAAGCTCGATCCTGAGACCGGAAACGTAAAGGAATACGATGTGCCGAATGAAAAGGCGGTGGCGATTCATTCCGCGTATCCGGCCGCGGATGGCAGCATCTGGCTCGCCGAATTTGGATTGAACCAGCTTGGAAAGTTCGATCCGAAGACGGAGAAGCTTACTGAATTTGCAGACGCCTACACGCCGGGCAAGGAAGGTTTGGTCGCGGGCGGCAGCAAGCATACGGTGCGTGTGGGTCCGGACGGCGTCGCGTGGGCGAGCGGCGCGCGAGTGAGTCGTTACGATCCAAAAACTGGAAAATTCACGGAATTTAACGAGCCGACGTACGGCGTGGTATTGGACAAGGACGGCAACTGCTGGTTCTCGGAGTACAACGCGACCGGGAAAATCGGAAAAATTGACGCGAAAACTCTGGAAGTAAAAACCTGGGATCCACCCGGGAGCAATACGGTGTACTCGCGCAGAATTCAGGTCGATGCCGATGGAATGATCTGGTTCAGCCAATCCGGCGCGGGACAGATTGGCAAGTTCGATCCGCGGACGGAAACTTTTACAAACTTTGCGCTGCCGGGACCAAACGCCAGTCCGTACGCGATGAATCTCGATCGCAATCACAATGTCTGGTATTCATCGGAATACCTGGATGAAGTGGGACGCCTGAACACAACGACAGGAAAAGTCACGGAATATCCGTTCCCGCATTCCGAAATTACTTCGCGCGAATATTTCCTCGATGCACAGGGACGCATGTGGTACGCAACGCCGTCCAACAACAAAGTGGGATATTTTTATCTGGCGGGCCAGCGCACGATGGCGAAAAATGCCGTCCAGTAGGACAGGCTTCAGCCTGTCTGATTTAGACTCGACAAATTTACTTCTAAACCCGACAGGCTAAAGCCCGTCCTACTGGGCGTCTGCTTACTTCGGATTGCCGAACGTAACCCGCAAGCCGGTGGAAATCAGCAAATCATTTCCTTTGATTGCCGCAGGCGGATTGCTCAGGAAATTATCGGTCACGCTGAATTGCCAGCCGAGCCATTTGCTGATCGCCGTGGACAATACGCTGCTGAACGTAAACCGGTAGCCGCTGGGCCCCGTAAGATTTGGAAAATAGTTAAACGTTTGGCTGAATGTGGATCGTCTGCCCATCTTCGCGTCAAATGTTTCCCCGGCATTAAGTTCCGCATTTTTCTGCGTCACTGCGGCGACCGCACTCGTCGCGGGCGGAGGCGTCGGATTTGCCACGAGATAGGAACCAAAATATTCCTGGTTGTAACCTGCGCCGGCGAAGATATCGAATTGAGTGTTCTTTGTTTTGATAATGTGCGCACCGGCGCCGCCAACGACCACGTTCTGAAGATCCAGATGCTGCAGCGCGTTGGAGTTGAAATCCGTCGCCGCGAACGCGAACCACCGGGGATTGATATTGATGTCGCCGCGAACGCCGCCCGCAACCTGATGCGCAGTCACCTGCGACGGGGGCGGAACATCCGTCTTACCGTACACGGCGGTGGCGTAAGCCGTAACCTTGTCCCGATCGGTGGCGCGCACCGCTCGTCCCGCGAACGTGTAGGAAAGCGTGGACGAATTGCCGCGCGTCACGCTCAGGCCCGTGTCCAGCGTGCCGCTCCAATAATCGGCGAGGTGCGGATGCCGCAGCCGCTCAATTCCAGCGTCGTAGGCAGCCTGTTCGGCGTCCGAGCGAATCACCTGAACCGAATCCTTGGACGCGGTGACCACGCCTGCTGATGACGTGGCGACCTGAATTTCTCCGTCCTTCGTCGTGACCGGCCCGTCGACCATCTGGCCGCCCGAAAGTCCCACGTGAAGCGGTTGCGTGGAGTTGATCGTATCGATCGCGGACCACTGCACTGTGATCTCGCCCGCAAACTCGGTTTTCAGGATTAGGGTTTTTGCGTCGGATTTCTCGATGGTACCCGTCAGGCGATCGCCGTTTTTCAGGGAAATGGTATCCGCAAAAAGCGCCGGCGACATCACTCCGGCCATCAGAATCAGAAGCATCGAACTTCGTAAAATAGTCTTCAAGTGAACAACTCTCCTCAAGGATTGCGGCTTAGCCGGGAAATCTACGCGTTCGACATACACATCCGGGGTCGAATCTGGCTTCGTGCGAGTTCGACTAGAAAGCTATTCCTCGCATACCTGACGCGTAGAGCAGAGCAATCGGACCTCCCGGCGAATACTCAGCCTGGATAGAACTGTGCAATAGTAACCTCATTAACCTTCCTTTTCCCACAGATTCAGTGCCGTTCCGGCAGATTCACGGGATGTTCGGCTCCAGGCAAACTGCGCACCGCGCATACAACCTGAGTATCCTCAACCCGGCGTGCAACGATCTTCTCCCGTTCCGTAACGTTACCCGCGAATCTTTGACTCGCAGTCTTGCCGCGCTTACACTTGCGGGGATGGGATCGCGTTCACGGTATCCGGGGTCGTTCGGTTCTCGCATCAGTTGGGGCGGGATGCTCACTCCTGCCATCCGCAATATCGTCATCGCCTGTACCGCCGTATTTTTTCTGCAGTCCATCATGAAACTGGTTTTGCCGCCGGAATATACGGCGCTGTTCAACCATTATTTCGGGCTGGTTCCCTGGTATGTGACGCGGCGATTTTTTGTCTGGCAGTTGGCCACCTATCTTTTCCTGCACGCCACCATCTGGCACCTGCTGTTCAACATGCTGTTCCTCTATTTTTTCGGGATAGATCTCGAGAAGACGTGGGGCAAGCGCCGTTTTTATGAATATTATTTTATTACTGGAATCGGCGCGGGATTCATCAATGTCCTGGTGAAATCGATCATCGATCCGCACGGCACCGGATTTTCATTCACGGTTCCGACGATCGGAGCTTCCGGCGCGATTTACGGAGTGTTGATCGCCGCGGGAATCATGTTTCCGGATCGGCAGGTATGGCTGATTCCATTTCCGATTATGATTCCCATGAAACTGCTGGTGGCGGGATCGATTGCGATTGAATTTTTCCTGTCGCTGGAAGTGGGCGGAGATAACGTCAGCCACGTGACGCACCTGGGCGGCGCGCTGGTCGGGTATTTATATTTGAGGCGAGGGTTGTTTCTGTATCGCTTCCGGAACGATTATCTGGATTGGAAACGGCGCCGCGCACGGCGCAAATTTGAAGTGTACATGCGTGAGCACAAAGATGAGCCGCCGCGCGGTTCCGATGATCGCTGGGTGAATTAGAATTGAGTAGCGCGGGCTTCAGCCTGCGGGGGATAGACCTTGCAAGAACCAAACCCCACAGACTGAAGCCCGCGCTACTTAAAACCTACCGAATCACGCGGCGCAGTTGGCCTTCGTCGCTTCCAACCACCAGAAATTTCATGAAGTTTGTCGTGCCGCCCACAAACAGCGGCGTGCCTGCCACAATTCCAACGACGTCGCCGGGCTTTACCATGCCCTCTTCCAAAAGCCGCTTTTCAGCGACCTGAATCAATTCTTCAATGTCTGCCACCTTGCCGATGGTGCGCGGCAGGACGCCCCAATTCAGCGACATGCGGCGGCGCGTTTCCTGAATGGTAGAGAAGGCAATAATCGGGCGGCGCGGACGATGCTTGGAAACCAGGCGCGCTGTCGAGCCGGTTTCCGTAAACACAGCAATCACTTTCATGTGCAATTCTTCCGATGCGTGACAAATCAGTTCCGAGGCTGTTTCCGCGATATTGAATTGTGCGGGGCTTGGCCGCAGAACGTGAGAATTATTGGCTTCCGCTTCGCGAATGATGCGGTCCATCATTTGCACGGCTTCCAGCGGATACGCGCCCGAAGCGGTCTCGGCGGAAAGCATCAAAGCATCGCTGCCGTCGAATACGGCGTTCGCGACGTCGGAGGCTTCGGCGCGCGTGGGGCGCGGATTCTGCGTCATGGATTCGAGCATCTGCGTCGCGGTGATCACGGGGCGGCGCGCTTCGCAGGCCTTCATGATGATTTGCTTTTGCACCACCGGAACTTTTTCGGGGCTCATTTCCACGCCCAGGTCGCCGCGTGCCACCATTACGGCGTCGGACACTTGCAAAATTTCGTCCAGATGTTCAATGGCCTCGGGCTTTTCCAGCTTGGCGATAACTGGAATGTCGTGCTTCGCGTTTGAAATCGCTTTCTTTGCCTGCATCACGTCTTTTGCATCGCGCACAAAACTGACCGCAATAAAATTTGCGCCCTGATTCAGAGCAAAAATCAGGTCCTGATGATCTTTGGTGGTGACGGCCGGTATTTTTAATTTCACGCCGGGCAAATTGATTCCCTTGTGCTCGCCCAGTAGTCCGCCGTTAATCACTTTGGTCAGCACTTCGGTTGAAGTCGTCGACAGCACGTGAAGTTCGATCAGCCCGTCGCCCAAAAGGATGCGGTCTCCGCGAGACACGTCGCGTGCCATCCGCTTGTACGTGGTGCTGACTCCCTCGGCGGTTCCTGCGATCGTTTTAATGGAAATGGTGAATTTCTGCCCTGCGACAAGTTGCACGGGCTGTTTTCCCTTCAACAGGCCGGTGCGAATCTTTGGGCCTTGAAGATCCGCCAGAATTCCGATGGGTTTGGAAAGTTTTGCGGAAGCCTCCCGGATTCGCTTGATCACCAGCGCATGATCGTCATGCGTTCCATGAGAAAAGTTGAGCCGCGCCACGTCCATTCCAGCGCGCATCAACTGCTCGATCATTTCAGGCGAATTACTAGCGGGTCCTAGAGTGCATACAATTTTAGCGGAGCGAAAATCCATGTTTGTTTTTATCCAATCCCGATCAGCGTGGAAGGGGGGAAGTTTGGTTCGCTACTTCGTCGACGCGAAGTCGGCCACAACATGATATAGGAAGATGACGCCTTTGTGAAATCCATCCAGCGGCATGCGTTCGTTGTCCGCATGGACGCGTGAGCTATCTTCTTCCATCATCGGAAACGGTTCGAGTCCATAGGCTTGCACTTTGTGCAGCCGCAAGCTGGCGGAGTCTGTCGCTCCCGTTCCAAGAAATGGCACGGTGATCGCGCCGGGAAATTCCTGCGGCGTCAAACGTTCGATGGTTTTAAATAATGTCGAGTTCAAATCCGATGGCGGCGCATTTTCCCCGCTGTCCGGCGCAAGTTGAAACTTGATCTGCGGATCGTTCACGATTTTCACAAACTGCCCCATCAACTCTTCAATCGAATGGCCGGGCAGCATGCGCACATTCAAGTTTGCGGTGGCCACCGACGGAACCACGTTGACGCGCACGCCTGCTTGCAACATCGTTGGAGCGATCGTGTCACGCAGCATGGAGTTCCACATGGGGCTTTGTTCGGAAAGATGATTGACCGCAAGATCGGCGCGCTGCGGCTGTTCCAGCGCGCGCATCCATTTTGCAATTTCATCATCCTCAATTTTTGAAAGCTGCTCGAAATAGCGCAGCACGATGGTGCTGGGCTGCGCCGGCACCTGGTACGTGCCCAATTTTTGTACAGCCGCCGCCAGATGAACCACCGCGTTATCCGGCTTCGGCAGCGAACCATGTCCGGAGGATCCGGTGGCGGTGACAATTACGTTGTAGGCCACTTTTTCGCTGGCCTGCACGCCCACGTATTGCACCTTGCCGTCCTTGATGATGACGCGGCCGCCTTCATTCAAAGAGTAGCCGCAGGCAATCTTGTCCCAATACTTTTGTACTGCCACTTTGATGCTGGCCGAGCCGCCTTGCTCTTCGTCATCGGTAGCGAGAAAGATGACGTCGCGGGCCAGGCGTGCTTTGCTGCGCTTCAGTTGCACCATCGTGGCAATGTTGCCGGCGAGCATTGCTTTGTCATCCACCGCGCCGCGTCCCCACATGTAGCCATCGCGAATCGTCGCGGCGAATGGATCGACTGTCCATTTCGACGCATCCACGCCAACTGTATCCTGATGCGCCACCAGCAGCAGCGCGTTTGCCGGATCCGGCAGCGGTCCTGCTTGCAAGCGGGCGATTACGATGCTGCGGCCCGGGGCCATTTCGAGGACTTCATTCGCGATGCCTTCCTTCTGAAAAATGGCGGAAATATATTTTGCGACGCCAGCTTCGTTGCCCGGGGGATTGACGGAATTGATGCGCACCAGATCGCCCAGCCAGCCTTGGGCTTCATCGGCCAATTTGTTCAGGTCAGGAGATGCCGCGGGCATCTGCGCGTGCGCGCTCACGCCGACGAGCGCAGCCAAGGCGAACGCCAAAACAATTCGGCCTGCACGATGAAACATTTCGCATCCCTCCGGAATAAAAATTGTTCCGCACCCGAAACTGATTCATCGTACCATGCGTCCCTGAATTGCAAGCTCGCGCATCCGCGCCCGTGTGCCGCGAAGAAAACCAGGACCAATGAAAAAAGCGGTAAAAATCGCCTAAAGATTTGAACATCCCATCGCTTCGTGGCAGCATCGAATGGGCAAGACAGATAATTTCATTGCGTCCCGCTTCGAGGTGCAAATTTTATGGTGATGTGCGCCGAATGTTTGAGGTCCAGCTAGACATGCGATCGCTCATAGTCCCACGATTACTCCGAAGAATATTTCTCAGCGTCCTATTGCTGACGCTTGCCGTGCCGCCAGGCCAACTCTCCGCCTGGGCGCAGGATCCGGGCAAGGACCAACAGAATAAGGGCCAACAGAACAAGGATAAGCAGGCGCCGCCGGCGCAGACTGGGCCCGGCTTTTCGATTTCCGTGACAGTTCCGGTAGTGAGCTTGGATGTGGTGGTCACCGACAATAATGGAAATTATTTAAAAGACCTCAAAAAGGAAAACTTCCGCGTCACGGAAGACGGTACGGTTCAGACCATTTCCAGTTTTGCGCCTTCTGAAGCGCCGATCACGATCGTGCTGCTGCTGGAGTTCAGCAAACTCGGCTACGAATTTTTCGCCTACAACGCGCGCAACTGGTCCGCCGCATTTTTGAGCAACCTCAAGCCGAACGACTGGGTCGCTCTGGAATCGTTCAACATGCGTTCGACGGTCGAAGTCGACTTCACCCATAACCGCGATGAAATCATGCAGGGACTCTCCTCAATGGTGTTCCCTCCGTTTAGCGAATCGAATCTCTTCGATGCGCTGTCCGACGTACTGGACCGCACAAAAGACGTGAAAGGGAAAAAAGCGATTCTTGTTCTTGCTTCAGGAATCGATACATTCAGCAAATTGACCTTGGACGAAACGCTGAAACGCATCCGCGAAACCGACGCCACGATCTTCACGGTCGGCGTGGGCGAGCAGTTGTTCATCAATCAGGCTCCCGGACGATTCGGGCAGCAATTAACCTACATTCAAGCGCAAAATCAGCTGAAAACGTTTGCCGCCATGACAGGCGGCCGTTCGTGGCTGCCGCGATTCGATGGAGAAATTCCCAGCATCATGCAGGAAGTGGCGGCGAGCCTACGCAATCAATACAGCCTTTCGTATTCGCCCACGAATGAAACGCTCGACGGGAAATACCGCAAAATAAAAGTCGAACTGGTCGCGCCGGACGGCGGCCCGCTGACTGTGCTGAATGAGAAAAATAAAAAAGTTAAATTCGTGGTCTATGCGCGGCAGGGATACACCGCTCCGAAATCCAACATTGAAACGAAATAGCTGCGGTACGATGCACGGCGATCAAGTTCTGCTATCCTCGCCGGTATGACGGCATCGGCGTCCCTCGAGTCCTCTCGTCCATCATTACGCCCAAAGCTTCTGTGGATTTTAATTGGTGTGGTCGCTCTATTCGCGGTCGCAATTTATTTTATGCGCTTTGAACTGCGCAGCGCTGCCTTCCTGATGCAATTTCTCGATCCCCAGGCGAAGGGCCTACTGGTGCGGCTGGAGGGCCATGAATTCGATACACAAGATGTGACACTTTCCACTTCGCAAGGTCCGGTGCGAGCGCGATTGTACGTGCCGCGAGGCGTTGCGCATTCACCGGGCATGGTGGTCGTGCACGGGATTCATCATCTGGGGATTGACGAGCCGCGGCTCGTGAATTTTGCGCGCGCCGCCGCAAGCAATGGATTTTCGGTGCTCACGCCGGAGGTTGCAGCGCTGGCCGACTATCACGTTGACGGCGCCTCGATTGTTACGATTGGAGAATCTGCCGCATGGCTGCAGGAGCGTTTGCACACCGGTCCCGTGACCGTCGTAGGCGTGAGCTTTGCCGGAGGGCTTTCGCTGCTTGCTGCATGCGACCCGCGCTACGCTCCGCACATTCGCGCGCTTGTCCTGATGGGCGCGTACGATAATCTCGCGCGCGTCGCGCGATTTCTCGCCACGAGCACGGCGGAATTGCCGGATGGCCGCGTCGAACCCTACAAAGCGCACGATTATGGCGCGGCCGTGTTTGTGTACTCCCACTTGAATCAGTTTTTCCCGCCAGCTGATTTGAGTGTGGCGCATGACGCCCTTCGCGATTGGCTGTGGGAAGATCCCCGCGACGCGCAAACTCTTTTTCCGCGACTAAGTCCGCCGGGCCGGGCGACAATGGAATTTCTAGTTGCGCGGCAAATTGACCGGCTCCGTCCCCAACTGCTGCTGGCGATTCAGGAAGACGAATCGCAGCTTGCCGCCATTTCGCCAGAGGGAAAACTTTCCACGCTGCGCATCCCCGTTTTTCTTCTCCACGGTTCCACGGACGACATCATTCCATCGACTGAAAGCCTGTGGCTGGAAAGGGATATACCGAAGGCCTATTTACGCGAAGCCCTCATCACTCCTGCATTCTCGCATGTAAATCCTGATAAAAACGCGGGGTGGAGGGATCAGCTTCGACTCGTGGAATTCCTGGCCGGCGTTCCGCGCGCTGCAAATTGATTTAACCAGAACAAAATACACTTAGCCCGATGAAGAAGCAGAAGTCCCGGGAATGCCAATCTCCTGATTGGCGTCCAGGCACACGCCAATCAGGAGATTGGCGTTCCCAGACAAAACATAGAGATCTCAAATTTCAGATTTCCCCACAAATCACAAATCACTCCCTACTTGCCGCTCGCCTGAACTCCCGCCGCCGGCCGCCGGTTGTACAATTCCGACGCGATCTTCAGCATCTCATCGCGATCGGAAGTCAACAAAAATCCGGCGGCAATTTGCCGGTCCACGGACTCCGCGTACAGCTTTAGATAATTCGCTTCGCTTCCATAGCGCTTGGTCAGTTCCTCGGGCGAAAACTGCTGCCAGCCGCCCAGATTTCCGCAAGTCGCCTCGATCGACGCGGTCGTAACCGGCGGAAGCGAAGGCGGCACCGCGCGGCCGACAGGGTTCTCTACTTCTGGGAAGCGAACGCCGCCGATGGGTTGAGCGTTTTCGTCGACCAATGGAAGGTAAATGCGCACTCCGGTCAAATGATTGACGTTGGGAATTTTTGACGGGACGGGATCGGGATCCAGCTCGAACAGCGTGGACCGCGGCAGCGACGCCGCCTGTTTTGCCGATGGAACCTTCAGTTCATGCTCCAGTCCGAGCGTGACCGCGCGCAAGTAGGCTGAGTGCGGAATGGGATTGAGGTCGATCACCTTGCCGTCGTTGCAGCGGCTGAGGCGCGCAGCAATTTTTGTCTGATCCATTGGCGCCGGAGCGTGCGCGCTGGGCCAGTCATATCGCCGCATGCGCGGATTGGCTGGCACGACGTCCGTGATGCTCGCGCGCAGCCGGTAAAAATCCGTGTAATTCGCGATGTCGATATAAAACGGATCGCTGAGATGACCGCTTAAAATTTCCGTGGCGCTGAGCGGTTTTGCATCCGGCACGACGTACGGAAATTCCTTGGCGCCAGCCTGCGCCGCGAGTTCGTTCAGCGCCAGCCAGTTGCCTGTGCCATCCACCGCAATCACACCTTGAAACACAGCGGAGCCTTCGACCGGATCCGCGTTAAAACCCTCCGCCAAAAATGTGTTCGCGAAAAATCCGCTGAGGCTCACGCCGCCGAGGATCAGCGTGTGATACGTCCCGAAATCCACCGACGGTTTGGGGTTCAATGGAGTGCGCCCCGCCAGCATGCGACCGAAATCGCGGATGATTACTTCGCCCACGCCCTCTGCGGACATCGGAACGTTTTCCGCGACTCCGGGCTGCCACTGTACACGCGCATACGAGGTCGCATGAGCAAACAGAAAACCGTTCCCCGCGTCTCCGCCACCCGGCGTGTTCGAGGGTGGCCCCGAAATCTCAACCTCGTGCAGCGCGTTCAGGAACACAGGGGTGCCGCGATTTTCCGCCTCGACGAAGACGACCGTATTCGTTCCCGGTTTTTCCGGCGCGGTAATTTCAAATTCCGATTGGTACGGATAGTTGCCGTTCGCGTCATGCGCCAGCTGGTCAAATCCCTGGATGGTATCGCGGGCCGCGACAACTCCGGTCACCGTTCCCCACGTCCTTTTGTAAGCGACTCCCCCAAACGATCCCGCCGGCTCCGATCCTGCAATCGTGACATAGGTAATCTCCGATTGCTGATCGCTCGCGGCGCGGCCCGCCGCTGCGTCCTGCGCGGGCCAGGCATTCGCGCTCAACGAAGTAAACGGAAGCGTGACGAGGATCGCAGCCAGGAGCGCGCTGCTGACGAATCGATTGCACTTCATTTGCTGAACGGGCATTGAAGGACTCTCCCCAGTTCTGCGTGCGCAGACCATAGCCAATCAAAAATTAGTTTATACCAAGTCCCAGTCGTCGAGCCCGGACACAATGATGCGACCGTGTGATTTCCTGTTTCCTCCACTTCTTTCCGGCATTTGCTCTCACCCGGCAAGCCCGTTACAATGACGTTTCACTCCGGACTTGCCCAGCCCGTCTCGTTTACTACGAAAGGCTACATGGCTTCTCGAACAGTCTGGCATTTTGCTTATGGCAGTTACATGAACCGCGCCCAGATGCTAGCGCGCGCCGGAAATATTTTGGAAGAGCGCAACGCGTCTCTGCCAAATTACGAAGTTCGCTTTAACAAAAAGGTTCGCGGCGGCACAGCCGGAGCCAACATTCAAATGGCCTCTGGTAAAACCGTTCACGGCGTGCTCTATAAGGTGGACGAAAGCGCGCTCCGTTCACTGGATCGCTATGAAGGCGTTCCGGAGCACTACCGGCGCATCGAAGTGCAGGTGACGCCCGAGGGCGGCGAGCCCGTTCCCGCGCAAATTTATATCGCGTCGAAGGTGGAAAAAGGATTGCGCCCCTCGGTGCCCTATTTGCAGGCAATGCTCGATGGCGCGGGCGAGCACAATCTACCCGCTTCCTACATTGGCGAGATCAAGAGCGCAGCCGGAGCAGCCTGAACGCTGCTGCCGATGCCACGGAAGATGACTGTCACAGTTTAGGAGGGACCATGGCTACTTCGTCGTTGCCGCGGGCTGCATCCCGTGGAGGCAGTTTCCTTGTCGAATCGTGCACTCCGGAAGACGTTTTCTCGCCCGCCGAACTTACGGACGATCAGAAATTAATTGGCCAGACGGCGGAAGAATTTGTCCGCAATGAAGTGGTCCCCCTCATCCCCGATCTTGAACTGCACAAGCCGGGCTTAATCGCCCAGCTTTTGAAAAAAGCCGGCGAAATCGGTTTGCTCGGCGGCGGCGTGCCCGATGAATACGGCGGCGCGGGTCTCGACAAGGTTTCGAGCGTGCAACTTGCGGAAAAATTATCCGCCTACGCTTCATTCGGCGTGAGCCACGGCGGCCATTCCGGCATTGGCACTCTGCCCATCGTTTTCTTCGGCACCGAAGAACAAAAGAAAAAATATCTCCCTATCCTTGCCACCGGCGAGAAACTCGCGGCCTACTGCTTGTCTGAGCCCCAGGCTGGATCCGACGCCCAAAATTCCCGCACGCGCGCCGTGCTTTCCCCCGATGGAAAATCCTGGATCCTGAACGGCCAGAAAATGTGGATCACCAACGGCGGCTTCGCGGATGTTTACATCGTGTTTGCCAAAGTGGACGGCGAGAAATTTTCCTGCTTCATCGTCGAGCGCGGTTTCCCCGGATTTTCCGCCGGCGCCGAAGAAAAGAAAATGGGCCTGAAGGGGAGTTCCACCACCGCCATCTTTTTTGAAAACTGCGTGGTGCCCAAAGAAAATCTTTTGCACGAAGTAGGACGTGGCCACATCGTCGCGTTCAACATTCTGAATGCTGGCCGGTTCAGTCTGGGCGCGTATTGCACCGGCGGTTCAAAGGATACGTTGGCCATTGCATCGAGGTATGCCAAAGAGCGCGTTGCGTTTGGTAAGCCTATCGCCG
>Ga0209483_1001956_pt1 | contig 14967 bp, 12 predicted proteins | sample NGEPerA_FD_184508 | JGI IMG/M metagenome (GOLD analysis project Ga0209483, IMG submission 184508) | Arctic peat soil microbial communities from the Barrow Environmental Observatory site, Barrow, Alaska, USA - NGEE PermafrostL2-A... | ecosystem: Environmental > Terrestrial > Soil > Wetlands >... | reverse complement strand
GCCGCCGCCACCGCCGCCTCCACCGCCACGGGGACGGTCTTCACGGGGCTTGGCTTCGTTAACGGTGAGGGCGCGGCCATCATTTTCCTGGCCGTTGAGGGCGGCAATCACCGCCTGGGCCTCCTGGTCGCTGCCCATCTGAACAAAGCCGAAGCCCTTGCTGCGGCCGGTGTCCCGATCCTGAATGACTTCCGCACTCTGCACGGTTCCGTGCGCTGCACACATCTGCTCCAAATCCGAGCTCGTAATGTTATAGCTCAGATTTCCGACGTACAACTTGCTGCCCATGAAAAGCTCCTATCGCTCTGGGCCAAGAGATCCCGACTTTTACTTTCCGGGTTCCGATCTGAAAGAGGCCGACGTTCCGGCCCAGAAGGTAAAAAGGAAAGGAGGCAGTGCGGCGCGGACTTCGACAGACCCACTTCGCCAGAGCTCATTCGCAAACTTACCGCTGATGATACGCCCCAAGCCGTCCATTGTTCCACAGGCATCGCGGTTTTCGGAAAACGAGGGTATGGCAACGATTTGTGCCACGAATGAACACGAATGGGCACGAATAAATTATCTTCATTCGTGTGCATTCGTGTCCATTCGTGGTTTCCCTTTTTCTTTGGGTTGCGGGTCGCCCGCTCTGAGTGACTTCGTGGCTAATCACGCATTTTCCGGGCTAATCGCCGGTGCCGGCGGCGGCATCCGGCTTGTAATTGAGGCGGGCGATGACCTTGTCATAGGCGAACCAGCTTCGCGCCAGCGCTTCGCCGATGCGGGTTTCCTGGGAGATCATGGCGCCCAGTTTGGTTTTATAGAGCGCATCGGACGAGAGCGTGGACGAGACATCCGCCAACTCGACCACGAGCGCCTTTCGTTCCAGCGGCAGTTCGAGCACCGTCACCGGATGCGGATGCGCCGGGGTGGCCTGGGACAGCAGGGCCGCCGCTTTTTCGCGCAGGGAATTCATCGCGGCAAAGTCACGGAAGTTGGGGATCAAAACGAATGGGTGCTGCTCGTCGGTCACCAGCGGGAAGCTGCCGGTGGAAGTGACGGAGCGGTGGTCGGCCAGGGCCGCCAGCGAGAGGTTTGTCTTGCCGGCTTGCTCGGCCAGATTTTTGGCCCCGACGAGGGCGGCCTCATAATGCATTTTCAACTGCGCATCGGCTTCCACGCGCGCCCGCACGTCCGCCAGCGAGGGGGCATGCGCGGGGCTGGCGTCGGTGAGCCGGAAAATGAAGGCGTTCTGATCGCCGATCAGCGGCTCGCTGGGCTGCCAAATCTGAAGCGCCGTCTTGCGGGCGGCCGGCCCGGTGACAAATGGGGCGGCTTCGCGGGTGGCATAGCTGGCGAATGAATGCGTCTGCGACCGCGCCAAGCCGATGCCCGGCATCTCGGATAATTCGTTCTCATCGCGCCATTGGCCAACCTGCTTTACGTTGGGCAGCACTTTGAATTTCTTCTGCGCCTCGAGCGCCACCTTCTCAATAAACCCATACGTTTCATAACCGGCCGGCTGAGTAGAGGGACCAAACATCGCGGGCGACGCGGTGGTTGACGGACTCGTGGCCGGGTGAGGGTGGGATTGCTGGAAACTTTTCCACCCCTGCTCCAGGTCGGCGGCAACCGCATCGGTCACCTGCTTTTGCAACTGATCCGTTTCGTCCTTCAGCACCAGGTCGATGATTTCATCCCGCACTTCGTCGAAAGGCCGAAGCGAGGGAGCGGCCACGGACGCGGTGGTCGGCGCCGTTGCCGGCCCGGTTGCCGGCGCGGTCGCAGGTTGTGTCGTTGTCGGCGTGCGGGGGGCGGTCCGGGTGAAATCCTGGGGGTGTTCCAGATAATACTTGCGCGCCTGCACCTGCAAGTCGTACGCCCCCTGCGGCGCCGCTTCCTTGCCGGCTTTCACCGCGTCGAAGGCCTGCCGTCGGGCGATCTCAATGTACTGGAACTTCACGCGATTGGGCAACTCATAGGCAAAGCCAAGCGGGTCTTTTCCCGAAGCTTGCGAATCCCCGGGCAGTACATCCTTGAACTCATTGTAAAGCGCCTCCACCTGCTGAGTGGTGGGGGCGGTCGTGGGGGCGGTGGTCGGCGCTGTTGTTGGGCCGGTGGTCGGCGAAGTGGCCGGCGATGTTGTTGGGGCGATGTGGTCACTGGCGCTGAATTCCACCAGATTCAGCCGAACTTCCTGCTTGTTCTGCGCAAGATAATGCTCCCATTGCGGCTCGCTGTATTTGCCGGCGCTTTCCAGCCGACCGCGCAACGCCTTGACCATCAGAAAATGCCGGACGGCATCGAAATAAAATGGCTCGTTCTCGACGGCAATACCCTTGGGCATTGGAAGCGTGTTTTTAATGACTTCGTTCACCTGGTCATCGGAAACCTGGATGCCATGGCGGTCGGCTTCGTGCCAGAGCAGCAGAAACAAATCCGGATGATCGCGCATCTGGTCGCCGATGGACGGGCCCAGCATCTGGGCGGCTGAAACGGGGACGATTCTCTGCCCATCAAAGGTGTAGGTAAACGGCTCTTCAGTCAGAAGCCGCCATTCGTATTTGGCGCGGTTTAGCTCATTGGCAAAGATCGTCGTTCCATTGAGCGAGCCGATGGCCCGCCCGGTCGAACTGCCCGTGAGGGAGCTCATCGGCACGTTGATCAGGAACGTAACCATCAACAGCGCGCCTAAAACGGCCAGTACTTTCTTTTGGTTTCTCTTCAGCCAATCCATTAGTTTTCCAGGGGTTTGCGGTCGTCTACTATCTTGGGTCGCGCGTTCGCTTATGCGGATCAGCCCGCAATGCGCTCCAAGGACCGGCGATGGCCATTACCAACACGCTCAACGTATCACGGGCGTCTCGCCCGTGCCTAATGCTTTTGATACTCGGAAAAGCGCAATTCGCAATTTTCACGCCCATGCGCACGGGCGGGACGCCCGTGATACGTTGGCGCGATTCGTCCACGATTGCTGCAAATCGCCACTCATTTTCCCGCCTTGATCCGATCCACGGCGGCCTGCGCCTCGACGGCGGCGTTGGTGCCTTTGTATTCGTTGGCCACCTGCGCGTAGATCAGCAGCGCCTCGCGCGGCTTTTGCAGCTTTTCCTCGATTGCTCCGGTTTTGTAAAGCGCCTCGCTGGCAGGCGAATTGGGCTGGCTCTTGAAATGCGCCACCACGCGCATGTACGCCAGCGCGGCGTCTTCGAGCGCCGCGGGCGTGGAGGCAAGGGCGGCCTTGGCGTCGGCGAGCATGTACAGCGCCTTGGCCTGGCGCTGCGGATCGACAAACGCCGCCGAGTGCGAATCAATCGCTTTGATCACCTGCGCGTATTGCTTGTCGGCCATCGCCGCCGATGCCTGGTTGATCGCCAGATCCGCCTCGGCCTGCTTTGCCGCCGTCGCGGCGGCGGAGGGCTCGGCGGTCGTCCCCGCGTCGGTCATATCCCCGGTGCCGGCGGCCTTGGGATTGAGCTTCTTCAACTCCGCCAGCGCCGTGCTCGCGCCCGCCGAGTCCCCCTTCTTGTTGTACAAATCCATCAGGAACGGAAGCAGCACCTGCTGGGTTTGCGGCGTCGCGGTGACCAGGCCGGTGTTGACGGTGGAGATTGCCGAATCAATCGCCGCCGGCTTTGCGTCGTCGGCGATTTTGGGCCGATGCCGCAGTGCCGATCCCGGATCGGTCGTTGCCATCTGCACGAATCCCGTGACCGCCCCGGAGAAATCGCCCAGCGCGCCGGCGATGCTGAGCAATCGCACATCCGCCCGATGCTTGACCCAATCCGCCGAGCCGGCGGCGATTGCCCGGCGATAGCCATCCGCCGCCGTCTTCATATCCCCGGCGGCGAATGCCTTCTCGGCAGCCGTGAGAATCGGATCGTTGTCGGCGTCAATCTCCACCACCTGCTCGAGCGGCCGATGGGCGGTATTGCCGGACTCCTCGTTGATCCAAAACAGCTCATCAATGTCCCCCTGTTTTGCGACCTTGTCGATCTTCCCATGAAACGCCAGCGGCTTAGCCTTGCTGTTATGCCCCGACCGCACCCAAATCGTATCCGCCCGGCCCAATGCCGGGGCAAGTAACAGGCAGCACGCCGCCGCAAGTAGTAGAAGAAACCGACGGAAGTGATGATTGAGGTTGAGCATAAAAATCATCGATGAAATACAGGAGAGGGGAGTCGAACCCCTACACCTTGCGGTACAGGATCCTAAGTCCTGCGCGTCTGCCAATTCCGCCACTCCTGCGCGCAGCGCACATTAAGCGCAACTCCATGTACGGTGTCAAACCGCCGAGGGTGCGGGCGGCTCGCAAAACGTGCTTGTGCCGGCCGAATGTGCGGCCCATGCCGTCTGACAATAATATGGCGTGCGCGGGGAAGATCGGCAGTCCAAATGCGAAGAAATGCGCCAAGAGCGCCAAGGCCGCCAAGAGGCGCGGAACTGCGCCAGGGTGTGGCCTTTTTTTTTGTGGCATGGGCGGCTCGGCCATGTGTGCGGCTGTCCGAACGCGCCCGCGAAATGCTATCAATTCTATTTACTACTTAAGCGTCGTTAATTTTCATTCTTTGGCTTCTCGCTGCGTAAGCAATGGGCGACCCGCCCGTGCCACAAATTCTTGCCACACCCACTGCGCCACCAAAAAAATAACGCGATCGAGAGTAGCGCGACACGGGCCATCTCTTTTTTCTCTTGGCGTTCTTGGCGCGTTCCTCCCCTTGATTTGCCGTTGACCGTTAGAATGACGGATACCAACATGCATTACGGCTACGAGATCCTCCCCATCCTCCTTCTGGCAAGCCTGGGCGGCTTGTTCCTGTGGCTGTCGCGGCAGGGCGGCCGGAAACTGGGCCCCGAACCGCGTTGCACCGCCTGCGGATATATCGTGCATGGCTTGCCCGGTTCGATCTGTCCCGAATGCGGCGCCGACCTGCGCGCCGCAGGCGCGGTCACGGCAGGCGGCCGCCTCCCGCCGAGCCGGTTCGCGCGCGTGGGCGGCTGGTCCATCTTCTGTCTGCTCACGCTGCCCGGCGGCGGGGGAATTCTGTGGTGGGATTTTGTGATGCCGTTTCTCCCGCAGCAAATTCACGCGATGGATGTGTCCACGCTCGGGCAACCGCAGTCCGGGGCGTATCATTCGATCATCATTCGCAGGGAAGTTTACGCTCATGGCCATAGCGGCGATGTCGCCCCGGCATGGCAGAAGGTTACGCTGGAACTCACACCCAATACCGGGCCAACCTCGAAAATGTACGTCGATTTGCCGAGTCTTCATTACCGCGATGTGGCCGACTCCAAAGAGCCGATTAACTCTCCACCACTGGACGAACGCGCGCTTGTGGCTTGGATGCAAAAGGCACAGATCAAGGGAGACAGTTCCCAAGCCTTGGCGTGTCCGACCGCTTGTGTCGGGCGTCGGTCCCGCGACGTAACATTTCCGCTGGTTCACGCGTATTTTCCGATGATGACCAAACCACTCACCCGACGCGATTTCCTTCGGTTCGGCGCCGCTGTATTGGGTTCAACTCCGTTGTGGGCGGACCCGTTGCATGTCCCCCCTCCCCATTGGCAGCCCTGGCCTTTTTACGTCATGGACACCGGGCTCGTCGGCCCGGATGTGCCGACCCTGGAAGAGAAGGTATCGCTCGCAAAGGAGTTGGGCTTTTCGGGGATCGACTACACTTTCGACCGTGCCAAACTCCCGCGCATGATCGAACTGCTCGACAAGGCGAAGCTGGAGCTCACGGCGTTGTACACTTCGCCGCTGATCGAAGTGCCGCTGGATGCGGGGTTGGCGGAGGCGATCAAATTGCTCAAGGGCCGGCCCACGCGCATCGAGATGGCGCTGCGTTCCCGCAATCTAAAATCCTCCGACCCCGCCGGCGACAAGCGGGCGTTGGAATTGATCGACCGCGTTTCCGATCTGTGCGGCGACAGCGGCCCGGTCGTTTCCATCTATCCGCATACCGGACTCTGGACCCAGAGCGTGGAGGATGGCGTGCGGCTTAGCAAAGCCTCCGGCCGCAGGACCGTCGGCGTCAACTTCAACCTCGTGCATTGGAAATGGGTGAAGCAGGATCGGCCCCAGAAACAAAGTCTCAAGGACGCGCTGCCGTACTTGTTTCTCGTCAGCATCAACGGCTTGGCCGGCAACACGATCGGGCCGCTCGACCAGGGAAACTACGACCTGCCGGGATTTCTCAGGCGTCTCAAATCCATCGGCTATCGCGGCCCCGTCGGCCTCCAAGGCTATGGTATCAAAGGCCCCAGCCGCGAGCATCTCACCAAATCCATGAAAAAGTGGCGGGAGATGATCCAGACGCTGCGGAACGCCTAAAGCTCCTGACAAAAACATCTGCAAGGTCGACTGCATCACTTTCGTTCGACGGAAAGATCGCACAACGACGCAACGACAGCCGCAAAGGCACCGAAGCGTGTGCTGCGGCGCGGTTTTACCGCGATTTATCGGTCTGTCGCGAAAAAACGTGGGAATTGGGGCCGGGTGAAACCCCTCGTACGCTTCGGGCCGGATGATCGAATGGTCTTTGCAACAGGAGATGTTACCGATGCCGCAAAAAGTTTTGTATCGCACGATCAAGGCCCGGCACACCGCCCGCCCGCAGCGCACGCGTCTCTCGCCGCCGGCCGGCGGGTTTGCCGGCCTGTTGGCGCGGCTGGATGAAGCGGGCGCGCGCCTGGATCGTGCCCGCGCGCCGCAAGCTCGCCTGACGCGTTGAGCTTCGAGCACGCCGCGGAGTCAACGGCGGCCGCGATGGAAAGCCATCGCGGCCGTCGGCGCGCCATCGACGGCAAGCCCGCGAACGCCACGGGACGGGAATATGCAAGCTCCATCGTGACACGGGCGTCCCGCCCGTGCGTGTTGCGTGGATCCCGGGATAAAGTCGATTTATCCTACTTTTCCGCCATCCGCATGGGCGGGACGCCCGTGTCACGATGAAAGCCCGACCCACGCTGACTCCGTCGAATTGCCACTTGAGACGCACCTCATGTTAGCGGGATGTCGACAAGCTCCTTGGGAAAGACTCAACTCGCCGCGAGCTCGGCGATCTGCTGGTGCGTGAGTTTGATCGCTGCCGCCGCGCAGTTTTCTTCCAGGTGCTTGACCGATGCGGTTCCGGGGATGGGGAGCATGACCGGCGAGCGGGCCAGCAGCCACGCCAGCGCGATTTGGGCGGGGGTTGCGCCGGCCGCCTTGGCGGCGCGATCAACCACGCCGCCGGGCCCGGCGAGTTTGCCGCTGGCGATGGGGAACCAGGGGATGAAGCCGATGCCTTGCGATTGGCAGTAGTCCAGCACGGCTTCGGATTTTCGGTTGATCAGGTTGTATTCGTTTTGCACGGTGACGATCGGCAGCACCCGGCGGGCGGCCTTGATCTGCTCCCCATCCACCTCCGACAAGCCCACATGCCGCACCTTGCCTTCGCGCTGTAGATCCCGCAGGAGGCCAAACTGCTCATCGGCGGGCACCTTGGGATCGATGCGATGCAACTGGAACAGATCGATGCGTTCGAGGCCCAGACGCCGCAGGCTCATCTCGCATTCCTGGCGAAGGTATTCGGGCCGGCCCAGCGGATGCCATTGATTGGGGCCGGTGCGCGCCAGGCCGGCCTTGGTGGCGATCACCAGCCCGGCGGGGTACGGGTGCAGCGCTTTTTTGATCAATTCCTCGCTGATGTAGGGGCCGTAGGAATCGGCGGTGTCGATGAGGTTCACGCCCAGTTCAACCACTCGCCGCAGAACGCGGACGGCTTCTTCCGGATCTTTGGGCGGTCCCCAGATGCCCGGCCCGGTGATTTGCATGGCGCCGTAGCCGAGGCGATGAACGGGCAGATCGCCGATTTTGAATGTGCCGCTGGCGGCGACGGCATGAGAGTTGGAAGTGTTCGTGGTCATGATGACGGGTCTCCTTGGGGCCATCTTAGGCCGCCCGAACCGCAAGTGGCGGGTCGCTCCCTCACCATTTGCGTCCGCCCAGCGTGTGGTCCAGGTTATAGGCGGAGCTGATCAGCGCCAGATGCGTGAAGGCTTGCGGGAAGTTGCCCAGGGCTTCGCCGTGGATTCCGGTTTCCTCGGCAAACAAGCCCAGGTGGTTGGCGTAGCCGAGCATTTTCTCGAACATCAGGCGGGCCTGGTCCAGGCGTTTGCGGTCGGTGGCGCCGGCGCGGGTGAGGGCCTCGACCAGCCAGAAGGTACACATGTTGAAGGTTCCTTCGCCACCGGCAAGGCCGTCGCTGAACTCGCGCAGGTTATAGCGGTAGACGAGGCTGTTGGAGAGCAGGCCGCCGTCGGAGGGGTCTTTCATGATCGCGTCGATGGTCTGCAGCATGCGCGGATCGGTGGGCGACATGAAAAACACCAGCGGCATAATCAGGTTGGAGGCATCGAGCGAATTGCTTCCATAATGTTGCACGAACGCCTGGCGTTTGGCGGACCAGCCGTTCTTCATGATGTCCAGGTAGATTTCATCCCGGCAGGCGATCCACTTGGCGCGAGGGGCGGGGAAGGAACGTTTCTCGGCCAGCCGCACGCCGCGATCGACGGCGACCCAGCACATCATCTTGGAGTAAACGAAATCCTGCGGTCCGCCGCGCGTCTCCCAGATTCCTTCGTCCTTGCGTTTCCAGTTTTCGCAAACCCAGTCGATCAATCCCGACAACTCGACCCAGAAGTCGAAGCTGATCGGCGTGCCGTGCTTGTTGTACAGGTAGACGCTGTCCATCAATTCGCCGTAGATGTCGAGTTGCAGTTGATTGGCGGCTCCGTTGCCGATGCGCACGGGGCGGGAGTGCATGTAGCCGTCGAGATGATCGAGGGTTTCCTCGGTGAGATGATGCTCGCCGTGCAGGCCGTACATGATTTGCAGGCCGCCGTCGGCGTTGCGCTCGTGGCAGCGCTGCTCGAGCCAACCCATGAACGCGCCGGCTTCCTCGGTGAAGCCAATGCGCAGTAGCGCGTAGATCGAGAATGCCGCGTCGCGCATCCAGGTGTAGCGGTAATCCCAGTTGCGCGGGCCGGGGATGGCTTCGGGCAGGCTGCAGGTGGGCGAGGCCACCAGCGCGCCGGTTGGCTCGAAGGTGCAAAGCTTGAGCAGCAGGGCGGATCTATAGACCATCTCCCGCCAGCGGCCGGCGTAGGTGCAGCGACTGATCCATCGATGCCAGAACTCAACGGTTTTGGCAAACAAATTGCGCTCATGCTCGTCGGTGACGACCTGCGCGCCTTTGTGCTTGGGATCGAGGGGCCGCAGCGAAAAGACGGCACACTCGCCCTGCCGCAGTTCCAGCATCGCCTCCACTCCGCCGCGATCGTGCTTGAGTTGAAGCGGAACGCGGGTGGTCAATTCCAGATCGAGCGCATCGGTGCGAAAGACCGCGCCGTATTCGGTGAGATCGACCTTGTGCGGATCGCGCGCGTAGTTGAAGGCGGGATAACATTCGACGCGGATCGGCACCGACCCGCGGATTGCCTCGACGCGGCGTACGATCTGCCGAAACCCCGGTTCGCCGCGCTTAAGCCCGACCGGCATGTAATCGATCACCTCGACCACGCCGTCGGCCAGCAAAAATCGGGTAATCAGCACATTGGTTTCCGGCCAATACAACTGGCGGCGCGTCACCCGCTCGGCGACGGGGGCGATCTTGAAATGGCCGCCCTTGTTCTCATCCAGCACCGCCGCGAACACGCTGGGTGAATCGAAGTGCGGCAGGCAAAGCCAGTCGATCGACCCATTGCGCCCCACCAGCGCCGCCGTGTGCATGTTCCCGATCAATCCGTAATCTTCAATCGGCAAGTAAGCCATAAACCCTGTTGCTCTCAAAAGCCCGTCGCAAGCGTATCGCGGGGCGGGATTAACGGGAAGGGAAAAAGATGAGTGATGAGTGATGAGTGAACCGTGACACGGATTCGTTCTTGTCACGGTTCACTCATCACTCATCTCTTCCCACTTCCTCACTCCCACGTTTCCCGCTACAAAGTGAGCCGTCCCATGCCCAGCCAGCGTTACAAATTAACCATCGCCTATCGCGGGAGCCGGTATCATGGCTGGCAGGCGCAGCCGATGATTGACACCTGGACGGGCGTGCAGCCCCCGGCGGGAGAGGGGATTCCGACGATTCAGGGGGAATTGAACAAGGCGATCACCGGCGTGCTGCGACATCCGATTCATCTGGTCGGCTCATCGCGCACGGATTCGGGCGTGCATGCCAAGGGGCAGGTGGCGCATTTTGACACGCATCTGACGCGGATTCCCGCCGAGGGGCTGCGGCGGGGGATCAACAGCGCGCTGCCGCCGGACATTCTCGTGCGGAAGGTGGAGCCAGTGCATGAATATTTCGACGCCATCCTTTCCACGATGCGCAAGCGCTACCAGTATTGCATTTGGAACGCGACGGATCGGCCCGTGTTTGCCAACGATCTGTTCTGGCATCGCTGGCACAAGCTCGACGGCGAGGTGATGGCGGCGGCGGGGGCGCATCTGGTGGGCACGCACGATTTCGCCAGCTTTGCCCGGCCGGGCCATGGGCGAGACAATACGGTCCGCACGATATATGCCTGCGACGTGAGCGTGCGCCCGCCGCGCGCGGTGATCGGCGTGGAGGGGGGCGGGTTTCTGTGGAACATGGTGCGCATCATCGTCGGCACATTGGTGCAGGTGGGCATCGGGCGGTACAAGCCCGATGATATTCCCGCAATGCTCGGGGCCCGCGACCGCGCCGCCGCCGGGCCCACCGCGCCGCCACACGGGCTGTATCTGCAATGGATCAGAACCAAGACCGACGAACAAATTTTGCAGGCTTATGCCAGCCGGGGCCAGATCGAGAGGCAACCCACGTTATGAACCCTTTCAGCTCCATCGTCATCACGGGAGGCCATGGCATGCTGGCGCATGCGTTCGTCCGCAACCTCGCGGCGCGCGGGCACAATGCCGTCGCGCTGGATCGCGCCGCCGCCGACATCACGCGCGAGGCGGATGTGGCGCGAATCTTCCGCGAGCACCGGCCGACGTTGCTCCTCAATTGCGCCGCGTACACAAAGGTGGATCTGTGCGAGCAGCAGCAGGAATTGGCAAACGCCGTCAATGGCGAAGCGGTGGGTCTGCTCGCGGCGGCCGCCAAAGCGCGCGGCACGCTGCTCGCTCACTTCAGCACGGACTTTGTATTTGATGGCCGCGCGACTCGCCCGTATCGGCCCGAAGATCCCGTCCATCCGCTCAGCGCGTATGGGCGGTCCAAGCTGCTGGGCGAGCAGAAACTGCAAGCCAATCCGCCGGCCCGCTGGCTGCTGATCCGCACGGCATGGCTCTATGGCCGCAACGGCTCATGCTTTCCGCGCACGATGGTCGAGCGCGGCCGCGCGGGCCAGGCGCTACGGGTGGTGAATGATCAGATCGGCTCACCGACGTATACCGAGGATCTCGCAGCCGCCACGCTCGATTTGATCGATGCGGGCGCTGCGGGACTTTGGCATTTGACGAACAGCGGCGAAGTGAGTTGGTTCAATTTTGCGCAGGCGGCATTGGAAGAATCTGGCGTCAATGCGCCGATCGCGCCGACGACGAGCGATGAGTGGTTTAAGCTGCGGCCGACGTCCGCCGTTCGGCCGGGGTATAGCGTGTTGGATACCCAAATTTTCAGCAAGACCGTGGGCCGTCCGATGCGGGCTTGGCGCGACGCGCTGCGCGAATACGCGAGAGAAGTCGCGCGAAGCGGATTTGGATGATGTGTGCTGGCCGTATCACGGGCGTCTCGCCCGTGCCTGTTGCTTAAAGGTTAGAAGTCCCGCAGTTCTTCTACTACCCCGCCATCCGCACGGGCGAGACGCCCGTGATACGTTGATCCCATTCAATCCACGTATTACACCGCGTTGCATTCGGCTGAAGTGTTAAAAAAAATGGAAGATATTGAGATGTTTAGATCGGGGCGCGGGGGATACTTCGATTACACTGCCGGTCGCGGTTTGCGCCTAAGTCGCAGGTAGCTGGAACTGCACAATCCCCACAACACATACGCCAGCGTGGCGATGCCCAGGGTGTAGCGGTGGACGATCACCAGAAGCAGCAGGGCGGCGAGCACCATCAGCAGCCGGCCAATCGACCGGCGGCCGCGCAGGTGGCGGTTGATCAAATGCGGATAGCGGATGGCGCTGACCATCAGCAATCCCGATAAAAGGACCACGAACGGGAGCAGCCAGACGCAAACGCTGGACAGATGATGCGCCAACGCCGAGCCGGTGAGCGTGGCGTGTTCCCAGAGGTCCTGCTGCATCAGCACCAGCCCGGCCACCGCCGCTCCTGCGCCGGGGCTGGGCAGGCCCAGGAAGCTGAAGTGGTGCTGCTCGCCATGCTCGTTGCTGACGTTGAACCGCGCCAGCCGGATGGCGGCACAGCTCACATACAGCGCGCCAATCGCCCACACCAGCCGGCCGATGATCGGCGGCAATTCGGGGTGGTAAAAGTGGAAGAGCTGCAACGCCAGGAAGGCGGGGGCGCAGCCGAAGCTGATGACATCCGCCATGCTGTCAAGCTGGCCGCCGAAGTCGGTGGTATGGCGGGTAAAGCGGGCGAGCCGCCCATCGAGCCCGTCAAAGATCATCGCCGCGAAGATCAGATAGGCGGCGGCAAGGAATTGATACTCAAAGAAAAACTGCGTCCATCGGTCGGTCCAGTGGGGGTTGGGATCGAGGGCGGCCACGTACATGGCGCCAAACCCGCAGACCGCATTCCCCAGCGTGGCCAGGCTCGGCAGCGAGTAGGCCGAGCGGATATACGCCCGGCGCCCATGCCGGCGGATGCGCAGCCGCCGGGCCTCGCGCTTTTCCTCATCGCGCTCGCGCCTGCGGAATTTGCGCGCCAGCCCCGGCAGGCGCCGGCGGCGCAGGCGGCGGTCATCGCGCGCCTCGAACTCGCCGGGAAACGCGAGCGGCGCTTTGGGAGGAAGCGATTCTTCAGCCGGATTGCCAGGAGAAGGGAGCATTAGGAAATGCCACGTTGAGGTGTAAGAAAGTGCGACACCGCGTCGCTGGTTTCCTAAACGCGGCCCTACGGGCGCGCCGCTAAAAACCACTTCCGGTTCATTCTTTATCACTCATCATTTCCGCACTCATTTCCGTACCGTGTGTATCGGTGTTCCCAGGCGCGCCAGCACGTCGGAAGCCCCGCGCACGTTCTGCCCGACCTTCACGGTCACGGTTGGCTCAAGCCATTTTGGAATCGACAATTCCGTACGGCTTCCGAACTTGATCATTCCAATCCGCTCGCCGCGCGCGAGCAGTTGTCCTTCGTTGGCCGAGAAGATAATTCGCCGGGCGATCATGCCGACGATCTGCTTGACCACCGCGACGGGCTTCTCGCTATCGGGCTCGCAGAGGACGATCGTGTTAGATTCGTTTTCATCCGATGCGCGGGCGTGTTCCAGGGCGTTGATGAATTTGCCCTTTTTGTACATCGATTTGAGGACTCGTGCATCGCAGGGGCTGCGGTTGACATGGACGTTGAAGACGGAAAGAAAGATGCCGATGCGGACGGCGGGGCCGCCGAGCAGCGGGTCGTGCTCGATGTCGGTGATATCCGAGATTTTCCCGTCCGCCGGGCTCACCATCAGGTTTTCCTCGACCGGCACTGGGCGCTGTGGATCGCGGAAAAACGCGAACAGCCAAATCAGCAGCGGAACAAACACCAACGCCAGCGGCCACCAGAAATAACCAGACACCCAGGCAAAAACGGCCAATACAGCCGTCCCGATGAGCAATTCGCGTGTGCCGTGTCGTGTGAGTGGGAGCATTGTTATCCGCAATCAGCGGCTCAAATTGAAGACTTGCCACGAATGGGCACGAATGAACACGAATAAGAGAAAAGCGGCTGCAACCACTCGATTTTAGAACGGGGTGCGGTGTCGTTTAGCGTGACACGGGCGTCTCGCCCGTGCAAACGGCTTTGGTTTAGAAAACGCTGTCCTCGCTTAAGTTGACTCGTATGCACGGGCGAGACGCCCGTGTCACATTACAGTTTCCAAAGGCACCATGTACACCGCCGGTATTAGCTGTGCCGATTTCCGCTTCGGCTCTCCGCTCTTCATTCGTGTTCATTCGTGCCCATTCGTGGCAAGTCTTCGCTCGCTTCTTTAGCGACCAAAGAACCTTTTAATCGAATGCACCGTCGCTTGCCGTTGGACGGCGGCGATGGATTCGAGGAGGGGGATTTCCTTGGGGCAGACTTTGACGCAATTGCCAACCTTGGCGCAGTCGGCGACGCCGCCGGCGTCCATCATTTCGTCCATGCGGTCTTCCTTGAGGGCCTTGCCGGTGGGGTGTTCGTTGAACAGCCGAACCTGGCTGATGATCGCGGCGCCCACGAACTGATTGACCGGCGTATATTGCGGGCAGGCCTCCAGGCAGCAGCCGCAACTGATGCAGCGCGACAACGGATACCGCGCCTCCTGATTGCGCTGGCTCACATCCGGGCCGGGTCCCAGATCATACGTTCCATCAATGGGCACCCACGCCTTCACGCGCTTGAGATCGCGGAAGAGGCGATCGCGGTCCACGAATAAATCGCGCACCAGCGGAAATTTGCTCATCGGCTCCAGCGTGATCGGCTGGCCCGCTTCGCCGATCTTATCCACCAACGCCGAGCAGGCCTGGCGGGTTTTGCCGTTGATGAGCATCGTGCAGGCGCCGCACACTTCCTCCAGGCATCCGCTGTCCCAGACGGGGGGAGTGGTGGAATTGCCGTCGGTGGTGACCGGGTGCGCCGCGATGTATTGCAGGCACGAGATGATGTTCATGTTGGGCCGATGCGGAACGGCAAATTCCTCCCAGCGGGGAGCCTCGGCGGGCTTGTCCTGCCGGCGGATCCGGATCACCACCTGCCGGCCCGTCCCCGGATCGGGCGCTGAAATTGTCGCGTCGGTAACCGTCGGATTCATGCGAACGCGACTTTACGGGGCGTGGGTGGGTATGACAAGGGGG
>Ga0209483_1001955_pt1 | contig 14969 bp, 12 predicted proteins | sample NGEPerA_FD_184508 | JGI IMG/M metagenome (GOLD analysis project Ga0209483, IMG submission 184508) | Arctic peat soil microbial communities from the Barrow Environmental Observatory site, Barrow, Alaska, USA - NGEE PermafrostL2-A... | ecosystem: Environmental > Terrestrial > Soil > Wetlands >... | reverse complement strand
CACCGAGCGATCCATTCCCGCACTCTGGGACCGCATCGGCGCCATCCTCGACGGCTTCCCCGCAATCCACTGCCGCAACTTTTTCAGCCATGCAGGCTATGCGTAATCTCAAACCAAAATGGCTCTAATCGCGGATAAAACGCCTCTGTCAGGCAATAGTTCCGTCTGACGGCGGCTGTGTCGGCCCTCGCCAATCTCGGAGCGGCGTGCGGTGCAAGATGATGGCTGGTTGGGGTTCTTGGATACAGTTCGAACCGAGCGCTTCAAGGATATTCTCGACTTGAGAGTGGTTCTGACCGAGTTGCGCCACGCTGCTTGACCTGGGAGCGACGCGCGACCGGCGCGTGACAGAACAACACGAAACGATCTAGAAGCGGGCAGTCTGAAAGCCTGATTCTTTGCGAGCCGCTCGCATGATGTCCGGATTTCCATCGAAGCACTTCGCTCACTTCTCTTGTTAAACGGCGGCGCGGCCGGGGCATTGATCGCATTCATGCAACATGCACCCGACAATTGGTCTTTCAAAACCGCAATCATTTCGTTCGGAGGGCGCGCGCTGTTCGTAGTAGTTGCGATGATCTCCGGATATTTTTCGCAACTTGCGTACGGAACCTTTCGGTTAGATGAAGCGTACAAGCGTCCCGTTCCGACCCCGCATTCGCTTCACATGAAAGCGCAAGTAGCCGCGATAGTGCTGACCGCTGCCAGCATCCTATGTCTGCATGGACTGGCGGCACCTACCCCAAGCATCGCGGGTGCGCGATGCTCGAGTTCTCGATTTTTTGGACTAGAATCTGGGCAACGGGCCGGCAAACCGTCAATTGCTAACTGACAGATGCTGTGTGGCTCCCGGATCACAGCAGCATTCACGCGTTATTGCGGCCCAGATGGCTGTAACGGGCGGCCAAAGCCGGCAACAAGGTGAGATTTAGAAGTGTCGAGCTGGCCAAACCGCCCAGCACCGTGATCGCCATCGGACCGCTGATCTCCAATCCCGGCTGGCTCATCGACAGCGCGAGCGGCGCGAGGCCGAGCGCCGTGAGAATTGCTGTCATCAAGATAGGGGTGAGGCGCTCGTTCGCGCCTTTCAGCACCGTCGCTTCGGTCCATGGCAGCCCTTCATCGTCGATGAGCTGTTCATAATAGGACAGCGCCAAGATCGCATTGCGTGCACTGATCCCGAATACCGTCACAAGTCCCACCAGCGCGCCCAGCGTCAAACCCACCCCGCTGGCCACTATCGCCAGAATGCCGCCGATCAGACTGAAGGGCAAGTTCGTCATTACGAGCCAGGGATGGGCGGGCCAGCGAAATCCGATGATCAGGATCAGCATGATGAGGACGAGAATGCCCATCGAATAAAGACCCAGCTCAATGCGCGTGGCCCGTTCGGCTGCGGCTGCGCCGGAATAATCGGTGTCGATCCCGGATGGCACGGCATTCGCGGATTCTATTCGCGTGCGCGCTTCGGCGACGGCGCTTTGCAGCGAACGCCCCACAACGTTGAATGTGACGGCGACGAAGCGTCGGCCATCCTGGTGCTGAATGTCGTAGCGGCCACCGGTGGGCACGATGTGCGACACGCTCGAAAGCGGCACCAATCCAAACGGACCGCTGATCGTGAGTTCGTTCAGATGTTCTGGCTGGCTGCGCCATTTTTGAGCCAACTGGATGACGACATCGACGGTTCGCGTGCCGGCATAAGCTTGGCCCACCGTTGTCCCGGCATAATCGGTACCGATGGTGTCCAGCACGTCTTGTGCCTTCAGACCTACCGTGGTGAGGGCGGTTGGGTCCAGTTCGACGCCCAAAACCGGCGAGCCGCTTTGCCGCCGGAATTGCAGATCCACGATTCCTGGCTCGGACGCGAGCAGATTGCGGACGCGCTCGGCCGTTGCGTCCAGCGAGTCCAGATCGCCGCCGAAGAACTTGATCGCAACCTGCGAAGTTTGTCCTGTCAGGCTTTCGCTGATGCGGTCACCGAGAAACGTGACCACCTCGCTTTGTATGCCGGGATAACGCCCGAGGATATTGCGAACCTTTGCTTCCGCGTCGGCCTGGTTGATCGTCGCGTCCGGTTTGAGCTCGATCTGGAACTCGCTCTGGTGCGGGCCCCATGTGTCATCGGTACCTTGTGCCCTGCCAACCTGTTGTTCGATGGTTGCGACATAAGGCAACGCCATGACTTCCGCACTGATGCGCTGGCCCAGCGACAGCATTTCATCGAGAGACGTTCCAGGGACTTTGCTCGTCACCTCGGCGACAAGATGGCCTTCGTGGAATTCCGGCAGAAACGTGCCGCCCAAAAGCGGCAAGAGCGCGAGCGTGCCAACAAGAGCGATCGCGAAGATAGCGACCGACAGATGCAGGAAGCGATGGACGACGCGAATGGTGCCGGCCTGCAACCGCTTCAATCCGGCGATCCAGAACGGATCGACATGCGCGTCCTTAGGCGACAGCAGCAGCGCCGAAAGGGCAGGCGTCACGGTGAGGGCAACGCCAAGTGACGCCACGACGGCCAGCATGAACGCCAAAGCCAATGGGCCGATCAACCGGCCCTGCACACTGGAAGAAAGCAGTTCGGGAACGAACACGGCCAGAACGACCAGCGTGGCGTAAAAAATCGGCGTGTGAACTTCGAGTGCGGCCTTACGGATGACCCCAGCGCGGGATCGCTGCATCGGCTCCTGTGCGTTTTCGCGCAGGCGGCGCAAGATATTCTCAATACCTGACACCGCGTCATCCACTAGCACGCCAAGCGCAACAACAAGTCCGCTCAACGTCATGGTGTTCAGGGTGTAGCCAAACTGATTCAGCACGGCGATCGCGGCGAGCAGCGAAATCGGAATGGACAAAAAGCTGATCAACGCCGAGCGCCAGTCGCGCAGAAATGCATATAGAATTAGCAGGATCAGGGCCGCGCCGACCGCCATCGCGCGTTCGAGGCTGCCGAGCGCGCGTTCGATGAAGTTTGCCGGTTGGTGCAGCGCAGGATAGAGCGCAATGCCCTGCGCCTGCAGGCTGTCGGTGAGGCCGACGAGAACCCGTTCGACTTCGCGCGTTGTGGTCAATGTGTTGGCGCCATACTGGCTCGATACCGTGAGGAGAACGCCTGGCTTGCCCTGCACCAACGCGTCTCCGAAACGCAGTGCGGGTTCCTCTTGAATCGTGGCGACGTCGCGCAGGCGGATCGGTGTAGTCCCGCGTATCCCCAGAATGCCGTCGCCAATCACGCTGGAGTCCGGCGATGGCGTGGGCGTCTGGATGAGCACACGCTGACCGGCCAAGTCGATAAAGCCCGCTCCGCGTAGCGCCAGCGCCGCGGGCGCGGCTTTCACGAGATCGGAGATCGCGAAGCCGAAAGCGGCAAGTTTGTCGGGGTCGGGTTGGATCTGGATTTGTCGCACCGCGCCGCCATAGACGGTCACTTGCGCCACGCCGGGCAGCGAGATCAGGCGCGGCTGAATCACGTAGTCCGCCATGTCGCGCAGCGCATAGGCGTCCACTTTGTCAGATATCAGTCCGATCTTGAGCAGATCGCGCGTGCTGGATTTGAGCGGCGATAGTTGCGGTGTTCCGGTGCCGGCTGGCAGCTGGCTTCCAATCGCCGCGAGGCGTTCGGAAATATCCTGACGCGAATTGTAAAGTTTGGCATTGCTTTCAAAGGCGATGGTGATGACGGAAAGCCCCGGTATCGACTCCGAGCGCAGGCTCGCTACACCGGCCGAACCGTTGAGCGCCTTTTCGAGCGGGTGGGTGACAAGTTGCTCGACCTGTTCGGCGGTGAAGCCGGGCACGTCGGTATGAATCGTGACCTGCGACGGCACGAATTGGGGAAACACGTCGAGTGGTGTGTTCCACGCCCCCCAGATCGCCAGCGCCAGGACCAGCACGCTCAGCGTAACCGCCACAGTGGGCCGCCTGACGCATTGCGAGATCAGCCACTCCATGGCGGATCAATCCTGTCCGGGCGTCGCCGCGCCAAGCTCGCGCGCCAGCAAAAGCCCCGCACCCTTCACCACGATCGGCGTGTTGGGGCGAATGCCTCTGGCAACGAAATAGCCGCTGTCGGTTTGCTGATTGAGATCAACAGGAATGCGCCGGAAGGTGCCCGGTGCAGTCATCACATAGCACCAGGACTTGTCTTCATTGAGAACGATGGCATTGCTTGGAATTTCCACGCCGTCCACCGCGGCGTGGGTGGCGGCGTAGATCAGAACATGCTCGCCTTCCGCCAGCGCGGTGCCCTCGGCCAGCGCGAAAAAACTCCGCCCCGGGATGGTCGGGTCGGCGGGGCCGCTCCAGATCGTGCGTGTCGTCCAATGTTGCTGCGTTTCCTGCGTGCCGAGACGGGTGATGGTGAGTTCAGGCGGCAGGCCGTTGAAATTTACGCCAAGCGAAAACGTCGCCTGTACGAGCACGCTGTGCCCCGAAGAAAACGCGGCGAAAATGCTTTCGTCGCGTTGTGGTTTACGCCACGGCGCATTCTGGCCAAACGTGGCGGCCTCTTTTCGGTCCACCAGTTCCAGTTGTGCCTCATCGGATGCAGCCTGATGTTCGGCGGCATCGAGCGCCTGTTGCGAGACATTGTGCTCGGTGCTGCTTGATCCATAAAGCTTTCGCGCACGCCTGACGGCGGCTTTGCTGTCCTCGAACGCGGCTTTCGCGATTTGGATGTCCGCGTCGGTTTGCGCAAGCGTTGCCAGGCCGATGACGACGCCATAACCGTGAACGCGCGGCGTGAATTGTTGCGGTTTGGCGGGCTGAATCAGAATTCCCAATCGCGCGATCTCGCTACCATCCAGAACAACTACATGTTTGATGCCGGGCCGCGGCGCATGATCGACGGGCGCGTCAACCCGCCCGGCGCAACTGGCGAGCAGGGCCAGTAAGGAGCCCAAAATGGCATGCACTGTATTCATCGGAAATCGGCGACCAGCTTTCGCGGCAGGCTACTGTAGTTCCATGGTTAGCGGTTGCATCGACTGCTGCGACAGTTAACGCCCGCGCGTGACGGAAATTTTGCACAAACCTTAAACCGGCATTCTCTTTGATGATCAATGCAGATTGCGCTGCCCCAGGGCAAACCTGTCGGTTGTTGTGGTTGGGGTTCTTGAATACAGTTCGAACCGAACGCTTCAAGGATATTCTTGATTTTAAGGCGGTTCTGACGGATTTGCGCCATGCAGCGTGAACGGCAGCCCGACCGTGCCATTAACGTGACTTGTTGGAGAAGCAAGGTCGCCGGGTCGTGCAGCGGCCGCCGAACTTAGCGGCGGAGGCGGAGACGAGCGAAAGGCATAGTGTCGGCACGAGCGATCTGGGCCAAAATTCCAGTCTTGATGCACCTACCGTCTAAAGCTGTCCGTTGCTTCGCTAGCCTGAAGATTTCAGTATAGAAACTGAACAGGCCAAGCGGGGCGGGGATGGCCGACGATATCGAAAATCCGGGGTCTAGCGCAGCGGGCGGAACTAGTGGCGGGGTCGATCCAGCCGCCATAGCCGTTGCGCTGAGCCAGTCGGCCACCCTTGATCCACGGGCGGCAGCCTTCCTCGAAAAACAGGGTCGGCTTAGCGACAAGCAGAGCGCCCTCGCCGATCTGCAGATCAACAATCTGCGCAAGGAAGACGAGTTCGAGCTCTCTCATCTGCGCTGGCGGCGCTTCAACGACCAGATGAAGGGCGCCATGCAGATCATGCTCGTCGCCGTTGGCCTGCTCGTGGTGGTCGGCATCGCCGCGGCGGTGTGGAACGCAAGCCAGGCGGCTGGGCTGGTGGTGGATTCCTTCTCTGTGCCGCCGTCGCTGGCGGCGGCCGGCATCGGCGGCGATGTTGTGGCCGACGATCTCACCCAGAAAATCGCCGCGTTCCGCGATTTCGCGAACGATCATTCGCTGGCGCGTTCCGCGGATGTTCGCCAGGAGCGCGATCACGAGATCAAGGTCGAGATTCCCGAAACCGGAGTTTCGTTCGCCGAAGTGTGGCGCTATCTGAAGCTTTGGCTCGGTCACGAGCGGCACTTGAGCGGGCATGTCCGCTCGTCGCCCGATGGCGGCATCGCGCTCACCGTTTCGCTCGACGGTGCGGACAGCTTTACCTTCACGGGCGCACAACGCGATCTCGACAAGATGGAAGATCAGGCTGCCGAGCGCGTGTTCGCGACCGTCGATCCCATTAACGTCGTGCTCTATCTACTCGGCAAGGGCCGCAGTGCCGATACTATGGCGGCAGCCGAACATCTTGTGTCGCTTGGCGGAACGCCTACCGAGCAATCGGAAAACTACGCGCTCTACGCAAACATGAATCGCTACATCGTAGGCGATCTTCCCTTGTCGGTGGCGCGCGCGCGATTTGCCATCTCGCTCGATCCCAAGACCGCGCCGCCGCACATGGAGCTGATGGGCTCGGAACACCTTCTCGGCCATGACGAGGCCGTTCTTCAGCAAGCCCGCCTGATCCCCACGCTTCGCCAGCAGGACAATGTCGGTTCGTGGCGCACCGGCAACGGCGTGCCCTATGTCTGGCAACTCGGCGCCTTCTATCGCGCGGCCGAGACGGGCGATTTCGCCGACACCCTGCGTCAACCTTGCGTTCATCTGTGCTCGCTCTCGGACGTCGCCCTGCGGCACGCAAACGCCGCGGCAAGGCTTCACGATCCCGCGCAGGCAAAGGCACAGGCAGCAAACGCGCTGACAGCGGGCGACGTAAACCCCACCGACCTGGCACGGGTCCGCTATTACATCGACGCGGAGATGCACGATTGGCGCGCGGCGTCTTCCGATGCGCGGACGATGTTCGCCGCGGCCATGGCCACCCCGGCGTTCGGCGCTGGATACCACCGGAGCTTCGTGGGGACCCAAGTGTTGCCACTTCTCGCCAGCGCGCTCGCCATGGGGGGCGATTTTGCAGGTGCGCATCACGCGATCGATGCGACGCCGGGAGATTGTTACGACTGCACGGACGCGCGCGGCGTAATCGATGCGGCGGAGAAGAACTGGAACGGAGCGGCGTTCTGGTTCGCGCGCGCCGCGAATTCCGCACCGTCAATTCCCTTCGCCTATGCAGATTGGGGCACGATGCTGATGGCAAAAGGCGATGCCGGCGCCGCCATCGCGAAGTTCAAGATAGCAAATGAGAAAGGCCCGCACTTCGCCGATCAGCTGGAAATGTGGGGCGAAGCGCTGATGGCGCAGAACCGCTCCGATCTCGCGCTCGGGAAGTTCGAGGAGGCCAACAAGTACGCGCCCAACTGGGGCCGCCTGCATCTCAAATGGGGCGAAGCGCTGTGGTGGTCGGGCGACAAGGACGGCGCGCGAAAGCAGTTCGCCGTTGCATCCGGTCTCGATCTCACAGCGGTGGAAAAAGCGCAGCTTGCGCGTGTGCGGGCGTGAGAAGGCCACTCTGGAACCAGTGGATGGCCTCCACGGGGATGGAATTATGACAATCCTCAATGAAACCGCTTCCGTCGCAGAACCGGTAATACCGAAACGCGCGGCGCTGGTGGCGCTTCTCGCGCTAGCATTGTTCATCAACTACATTGATCGTGGCAACCTCGCGACCGCAGCTCCGCTCATTAAGAGTGAGTTGCATCTCACGACCATGCAACTCGGCGTGATGACTTCGGCGTTCTTCTGGACATACACGCCCGGACAACTGATGGCGGGCTGGGTTGCAGACAAACTGGGCGGTTATCGCGCGCTGGCACTTGGCTTCGCCGTCTGGTCGGTTGCAACGGCGCTTACCGGATTGGTGGACGGCTTCGCGATGCTACTCGCCCTACGGGTTCTGCTGGGCGTCGGCGAATGCGCGGCGTTTCCGTCCATATCTAAACTGCTGGCGGAGAACATTGCGCCCGAGAAACTTGGCTTCGCCAATGGATTCATCACCTCGGGTCTCGCCTTCGGACCCGCTTTCGGAACGCTCGCTGGAGGGCTCATCCTCGCAGCCATAGGCTGGAGGGCCATGTTCCTGCTATTCGGCCTGGTGGCGATGCTGTGGCTGCTGCCGTGGTTTGCCGTGGCGCGAAGCGTGACACCGCAGCGCCACGTCTCTGTATCGGTGCTCGCGCCGCCGCCTTTCGCCGCTTTGCTCAAGCAACGTGCACTTTGGGGCTCGTGCCTCGGACATTTCTGCGTGAACTACTCGCTCTATTTCGTCCTTTCTTGGTTGCCGCTCTGGTTGGTGCAGCAGCACGGGTTCTCCATCCTCGCCATGGCGAAGCTCGGTGCGGCGGTCTATTGCGTCTATGGCACGTGCACGATTGCTTTCGGTTGGCTTTCAGATCGTCTGATCGTGCGCGGAGCATCCATCAATATGGTTCGCAAGTCGCTCACCGTCATCAGTCATATAGGCGTGGCAATTGGACTTTTTGGGTGTGTGCTTGGTCGGCTGGATGTAGTGATCGCAAGCCTGTTTTTGTGCGGCGTCTGCTTTGGCATGAATTCCACCTGGCCGATTGCGCAGACGCTTGCCGGTCCGAGAGCCGCTGCCAAATGGGTCAGCGTTCAGAACGCCATCGCCAATACAGCGGGCATCGTGGTGCCGGTCATCACCGGCTTCATTGTAGACCACACCGGAACTTTCGACGGTGCATTTCTGCTGGCCGCCACGGTGTCGCTTCTGGGCGCTGTGGGCTGGGGCCTCATCCTGCCACGCGTCGAGCAGGTCGATTGGGAGAATGGGTAGTAACCGGTCCCGGATTAACTCTCTACACCTCCAATCTGGGCCGCCTCCATCTGAAAATGGAGACGAGGCGCTGTAGTGGAGCGGCCATGGCGAGGAGTGAGAAAGCAATTCGCGTTTACCTCCCGTCTCGATCTCTCCGTCGCGGATACCTGGGTATGTCGGAAACCTTCTGGCTGAAAGAGCGCGCGTGCTCGAAGACGAGACGTTCGCTACCTTGCGGGCCGACGGCACAGCAGTTGTAATTTCTCGGTGTGCGGGCGATCTCGGCGGTCAGCAGGCCCGTGAGCCCAGAAAAGTTCGTCGCTCTTGTCGACAAGCTAATCGCGGAATTGCCGCCCGTGACAACGCTGCAGATTCAGGATTTCTGGAAGATGGCACTGGCGGCGCAAGTGCTCACGGCCGCGAACTGAGCGGTGAGGAGATTGCGATGACTCTTTCCGACCTTGCCGCCATCGGCAGCTTCGTCAGCGGTGTCGCCGTGCTGGTTCGAGGTCCTTCATATCAGCACTCCAGCGCGTTCAAGCGCGCATGTATCGGGACAGAATCGCCCAAGAATGCCGACATTATAGCTGAGTCATTTTGACTCATGCGCCGTAACCTAGTTCCCAGATTCGCTGGCGCTTGTTTAGTTGAGCTTCCCAACACCGGACAGAACATGGTCGGTCACATCCTGCGCCCGATTAATGATCCACGCCACAAAACCGTCCGGTCCGAGAACCGGCGTATTCGTGATCGCCCAATAGCGCGGCTGGTAATCGCCGAGTTCCGATTGAACATCAAAGCGGACTATTGGCATCACGTCGGCCTTACGCGTGCTCAAAACATTTACAAGCGACTGGCGCACCAGTGACACGCCGGCTGCTAGTGAATCGTCTTTGTCTGGAAACACTTCAAATAGCCACCGCCCGACCACGTTCTTAGAGGTCGTGAGTGTTGCTCGGGCATGTTCCTCGTTTTGCGCGATAATGTTGAACGACGGGTCCAAGATAAGACACATGCCAGGGGTGAGATCGAATATCAGGCGGAAATCGATTTCCGCCCGGCGGCGCAGAACGGATTGCACGTCCGACATGGAAGCGAGAATAACCTTGTAGGGTTGACTGTTGGTTAAGGCAGGCTCCAGCGCGCACTTGCAGCTTTCCCGGCCCTAATCACTTTGGCCTCGTGTTCCAAATAGGCCAAATTCCCCCTCACTCTCGGCGTCAGAGACGGCCTAACGGTTTCGCCGTAGCCGCCCTCGGCCAGGAGCGCCGAGACCACCTCGTGAGTCCCCAGCGGCTTCTTGATGACCGACAATGCGTTCTCGCCGCCGCTGCAAGAACGGGCATCTGGAAGATCGAGATCATCAAACGATCCGACATCGCCAAGGGCTTTGTCGTCTTACCCAAACGATGGGTCGTTGAGAGAACTCTAGCTTGGATCAGCCGCAACCGCCGCCTCTGCCGTGACTTCGAACGCTATGCCAGAACCGTCGTAGCCTTCATCCGCCTCGCCATGATCCGCATCATGCTCAAACGCCTGACCAAGCCATTTCCTTCAAACTGAATCCCAACTTCCAGGATCGGCTCTAAGCTTTTTACGATTTTAGCCTTCGATACCAACAAATCTACCAACGATTTTCTGTCCATGCCCATCAATCTTTGATCGAGGAATTTGTCAGATGGTGCGGTTTTGAATCTCACTGATTCGTTGGCACCGTGTGTTCATACATAATCATGCTCCTGTAAGTGCTTCATGCGCCGGCGATTCATCCAACGCGCTGAAAGATGAATGCGCACTCGCTGCATGTATCCAATCTGGCTCTCCTGCGCCGCGCCGGAAGTCTCGGGATAGCATCGTCTCGAAACCGATGATCGGAGCCCGGCTCGCGTCGCTCGCGCCCGGTCGTACTTGCTACGTCACCGTCACGGAAGTTGTGCTTCGTCGACGTCACGGCGCGTTGCGAACCTTCGGAAATCTGCGACCCGTCGCGGGATCAATTGTCCAAACTGCCTAGTGGATGGTTGGGGGTGTGGTCAGGGGCGGGTTCATAAACGCACCCGCCGGTCCCGGAAACTCGACGGGACTTTCGTAACCGTCCGTGGACACCGAGGAGACACCGAAGAACCAATCATCGATATTGACACCCGTCAGGACCAACATGTTTGCGGCACCAGCCAATTGGCTGTTGGTCCAGTAGGGCGCGGTCGTGTCGCGCCACCATACCCGATATCCAGCGGCCCCCTCCGCAGAGGTCCAGCTCACGGTTGTATCCGCAGACACCGCACCTTCGATCTTGACAGAGTTCGGTGGCGCAGGCGCGGATGCGAGCGCGGCCATGGCGACGGCATTTATGCGCGTAACCTGCGCCAGGTAAGGAAAATCGACGGCTTCGATCACGTCGCCGTAGCGAATGCCGTTTTCCGTGCGCAAGTCCTGATGTTCTCGCGTGAAGTTCTCCGCCGCTTCCGTGAAGCGCACAGCCGGGTAGCCGGCCTCAAGCATCGGAACCTGATCGCCGCCCCGGCTGAAGCGGTCCGTGCGGTAGACCATGCGAACGCTGAAATTGCTGAGATAGCGATCCGCCAACCCGCTTATAAATCTGGCGAGGTTTCGGGATGGACTGTCGACCTCCCCGCCATTGTATCGCCGCCGCGCGGCCTGTTCCGGCGTTTCGACAGATTGTGTGCCTTCCGAGAACAGACGAACATGCGAATCGTCGACTACGCCGCTTTGTCCGTGCGTATTTCCGACGATGTCGTTGTTGAGGGCGGCTTCGACCTGCCAGTGCTGGTCACGCGCATATTGCGCCAGAATTTTGCCGCCGTAGAGCCCTTGCTCCTCGCCAGACAGAACGGCGTAAACCAACGTCGCCGGAAATCTATGGCGCGACAGAACGCGCGCCGCTTCCAGGACCGCTGCCGTGCCCGAACCGTCGTCGTCGGCGCCCGGCGCATCGCTGGTCGCGTTCATCACGTCGGTGACACGTGAGTCCAGATGACCCGAGATCACGATGACACGATCAGGGTCGCTCGTGCCGCGCTGGATGGCGAGCACATCCATAACGATGGTGGGTTTCTGAATCCGTTCGCCGGTGACGGATTGGCTCGGTGTTTCCACCTGCAAACAGCCATTGCAGCGCAAATTGATCTGCGAGAATTGGCTTTTCACCCAGCGCCGCGCGGCGCCGATCCCTCGGCTGTTCGACTCCGTTTCGGAAAGCGTGTGACGTGTGCCAAATCCGACAAGATGCGCAATCGTGTTGTGAAGTGCATCCGGACTGATATCGGCTGCGATACGATGCAAAAGCGGCTGATCCGCAGGAGGCGCGGTCTCTCGCGCGGAAGCAGCATCGGCCGGCAACACGCTCAGAATCACGAGACCGAGTATGGAAACGACAGAGCTGCGCATGGATCACCGGCCTCAAGAGTCGGATGGAAGAGTGACTCGGTCCGCCGCCGTGAGCAAGTCAATAGGGTTCATCATCCTTCGCCAGTCACGAGTGCCAGCGCGGCTTGCAAAATGCGAATCCGTATTCGGTTTCGTTGACGAGTGGTCGGCTCCGCTTTACAAAATTTGGTTACCGGAACATTCATGCCACGCGTCTTACTTCTGTTTTCCTAGGCCTGACGAGAGGAAAGGCGCGACGGGTCAAAGTCAATCACATGGTCGATAGACGATGAGCGCAACCGCAAACGATACCGTTCCCGCACAGCGTCACCCGATAGGCGAAGTGTTCCGCATCTTCCTGCGCCTCGGGCTGACCTCGTTCGGGGGACCGATTGCGCATCTGGGGTACTTTCGCAATGAATTCGTGGTGCGGCGGCGATGGCTCGATGAAAGCACATTCGCCGATCTCGTCGCGCTGTGCCAGTTTCTTCCGGGACCGGCGAGCAGCCAGATTGGATTCGCGCTCGGGCTGTCCCGCAGCGGTCTTCCCGGCGGCCTTGCGGCGTGGCTTGGCTTCACCATGCCGTCGGCGGTGGCGCTTTTCGCGTTCGCCGAGTTGGCGGGTTCGCTGAGCGGGCGCATCGCGGACGCCGCGCTTTATGGATTGAAAATCGTTGCCGTCGCGGTTGTCGCACAAGCCGTATGGGGCATGGCGCGGACACTCGCGTTCGACATGCAGAGAATTGCTATCGCCATCGTCGGCGGCCTGCTCGTCGTGTTCTTCGCCGGTTCGCTCGCGCAAATCTCGGCCATGCTGTTCGGCGCGGTCTCGGGAATCATTCTCTGCCGGCAAACTGTGGCGGAGGCGGGCGGGCACCTCTCGTTCTCAATCTCGCGCAGGCTTGGAATTGTGGTGCTCGTCATCTTCACGGCGATCCTGTTGGGCGCACCTGTTGCTGCGGCGAGCCTGCACAGCCACGCACTCATTCTCTTTGACGCCTTCTATCGATCGGGAGCACTCGTGTTCGGCGGCGGGCACGTCGTGCTTCCCCTGCTGAAATCCGCCGTGGTAGATCCCGGCTTGGTATCTGCCAGCCAGTTCTTGAACGGATATGGCGCAGCCCAAGCCGTTCCAGGGCCATTGTTCACAGTCTCTGTCTATCTCGGCACGGTAGGGACCACGCCGCCGAATGGTCTTGCAGGTGCTGCGATTGCGCTTGTCGCGATATTTCTGCCGGGAATGCTAGTTCTGTTCGGCGCCTTGCCGTTTTGGGACGAATTCAGAAAGCGCGTCGGAGCACAAGCGGTGATGCGCGGCGTGAATGCTGCCGTCGTAGGCATTCTCGCGGCGGCGCTTTATAACCCAGTATGGACGGGCGCGATTCACAACGTGTGGGATTTCGTGCTGGCGCTGGCGGGTTTTCTTCTTCTGACGGTGTGGAAGTGTCCGCCGTGGATTGTTGTTGCAGGGACCGCGGCGGGTGCGGTCGCAATGGCAACGTTCGTATGAATACAGGACACTGAAAGTAATGGCAAAGCGTTTCGTGTCTCCGGCTGCAGTGTCCTGCGCCTTCATCGCGCTGATGGCTTGGCAACCGGTGTTGGCGGGTCCGCCCTTCATCACCGACGATCCTGAGCCCGTGGATTACGGACATTGGGAAGTCTACGGCTTCTCGATGGCAACGCACGTGCAGAGCGACACAAGCGGAACACTCGTGGGCGTCGAAGTGAACTACGGCGCAGCCCCGAACCTTCAACTGCATATCATCGCTCCGGTTGCGCTCGACGCGCCGAGCGGCGGCGGCATGCAAACAGGTCCAGGCGATGTGGAACTCGGGGTCAAATATCGTTTCATCGATCCCGGTTCCAATGACTGGTGGCCCGAGGTCGGCGTGTTTCCGCTGGTAGAGGTACCAACCGGCGATGCCGAGCGCGGGCTCGGTTCCGGGCATTTGCACGAATTCCTGCCGGTGTGGGCGCAGAAGAATTTCGGCGCATGGACGACCTATGGCGGCGGCGGATACTGGATCAATCCCGGCGCGGGCAATCGGAACTACTGGTTCGTCGGGTGGCTGTTGCAGCGGCAGGTGACCAGCCAACTTGCGCTGGGCGGCGAGATATTCCATCAGACGCCCGATACAATCGGCGGCAGGGACACATCGGGCTTCAATCTCGGCGGCGTCTACGATTTCAACGAGCATTATCATTTTCTCTTCTCGGCGGGACGCGGTTTGCAGAACGTTGCTGCAACTGACGAGTTCTCGTACTACTTCGGCTTTCAATGGACATTTTGACGAACAAGTGTGCCCGTGCAGTTCGGCAAGTCTCGCAGGTTCGAGTTTCACATCATTTTGTTCGGTGCAGTTGAGCGTCACGTCGTGATATAGGCTCGACCAATGGACCCGCTCGCCATCTTCGGTCTTTTCGCCGTCACTGCCATGCTGGTTTTCTACTCAGTGGAAGACCGCAGTCCGTGGTTCGTCCTTGCGTTCGCTGCCGCATGCCTTCTCGGCTCGGCATATGGTTTTCTACAAGGCGTATGGCCGTTTGGAATCGTCGAGGCGATCTGGGCGATTGTCGCAGTTCGTCGCTTTTTGCTGAGACGGACTCCGTGACAGACCTACATCAGTAGGACCAGCGCCCATGACAGCCAACGGGAAGGCTTCGGCGAGAGCGACGACGGACTGCCGATTATAGATGCCGTGCCGGATATGCCGAATTGTTTCGCGGTTTTGGGTTTTGGCGGCAACGGCACGATCTATAGTATGATCGCGTCGCAGATCGTGCCTGTCCGTCGTCAAAACATTTGGGACAGCAGTGGGCGTGATTTAGCGGAGCGTTGACCTCATCTGGTTGGTTGATACTAAGCGGCGATGTTTTGGTGAAGCAAGCGTCTTTGGGCGATGGTCTTTCGT
>Ga0209483_1001954_pt1 | contig 14971 bp, 19 predicted proteins | sample NGEPerA_FD_184508 | JGI IMG/M metagenome (GOLD analysis project Ga0209483, IMG submission 184508) | Arctic peat soil microbial communities from the Barrow Environmental Observatory site, Barrow, Alaska, USA - NGEE PermafrostL2-A... | ecosystem: Environmental > Terrestrial > Soil > Wetlands >... | reverse complement strand
GCCCTGGTGGCGGCGGCCATCTCTCGGGCCGGGGCGGTCGGGGCCAAGACGGTCGACCTCACGTCCCGGCCCAGCCGCGAGGCGGCCAGCCGGCTGTACCTGCGGCTCGGGTTCGAGGAGCGGACCACCAACGTCTATCGGTTCACCCTCGACGAGTAACCATCGAGGAGACCCTGGTGGCGGTCAGTGGACACCGTGCATCCGTCCGCCGTGACGAAGGGCCGAACCGAGAAGACCGTCACGGGCATGGCCTCCCGGCTCCTGACCACAGACAGGGACCGGTGCTCGATCGACCCGGCACCTCAAGTCTTGTAACGGCGGACACTCAAGCACTCCGCCAGCCATCCTGGGTGCTGCCGGCGCTCGAGTGCACGAGCTCCCGATCCACCACGGCCCCTGGATCAGGGCAGACGCAGTGCGGTGGTACCGGAGGGCGGATTCCATAGAACGGCCGTGACTCCTGATTCGCTCACGACCACCCGTGCACCCTTCCTGACCAGTTCCGACACCAACGCCTGCTCGATCGACGGGGGCAAGAGCTGGGGGGCGTCGGGCGAGTCCATGACCACCATCACGGCCGATCCCCGGATCGGAATCGGCACGGTCGTGCCCACGGCTTCATCGATTAATGGGTAGAGCGACTGGCGCTGTCCGAATCGGCCGATAGTGGGCACCGATGCGATGACCTCGGCATCGCCAGGAGTCCTCGCCAGCACCTTGGCGAGGGCCGCCGCACGATCGGCCGGCACGATGCCGGCCGTGGCGTTGATGGTGAAGGCCGTGGGGAGTTCCTGAGCCGCCGCGACTCCCCCGGCGGTGAGTGCCCCGACCCCTACCAGGGCCGCAACGGTCGTTCCGATCCACGAGCGCCAATGGGCCACGATCCACACGACGAACCACGCGGAGCCGAAGGTCACGAACGGGACCACCACCACGTTCTGGAACGGGAGGGACAGGAAGATGCCGTCCTGTTGGAGGGATGCGGTTCCCAGGGCGACCAGTGGCACGCCGAACCCCCACGGCGTGAACATGCCCACGACCCCACCGGATTCGAGGTAGCGGAACAGGGTTCCCCAGCGCGGGAAGACCGCGTCCCAGGCGCGGTCGGGATGTCCGACGACTCCCCCGACCAGCATCATCAACCCCCGGCTCCCGCCGGGGAGGGTGTGCTGATTGGCCAGATAGGCATAGCCGGTGGAGATCCCGGATCCGGCATTGGCACCCAGCACAGAGATCAAACCGACCCAAGCAATACCGACCCCGAGGAGCACCAGGGCCTTGGACCGGTCCCCCTGCGCGGCCACCACCCCGCTCAGGCCGAGACCGAGTACGTACAGTCCACCGATGTCACCGCAGGCCAGGCACAGGACTACCCAGACCCACAGGCGCGTCGTCCGTCCGGACCAGAGGTCGTATGCGGCCAGCACGATGAAGCACGTGGCGATCGGCTCGAAATGGAAGTCCTCCGTCGCAGTGCCATAGACGAGGGGATTCACCAACAAAAGCAGGACGACCCCGATCGTGACGGCCACCGTCCATGCCGTACCGACCGCGGCCCGCCGGAGCAGCGCCGCCACCCAGACGAGCACCACCATCTCTGCCACCACCAGGGCGGCGTCCTGGACAAAGAGGAGCACGATCGACGAATGCACGATCGGATGGAGCAGGGCTAGCGGCCACATGAGCAGCTCGAAGTGGCTCTTGATGTACGGGAACCGGTTGACGGTCGACTCGGGATTCAGGTGCCCGGTGCCGATACGGGTCCACGCCTGGCTGAAGATTCCGAAATCGATGGCCAGGGTGAAGCGCCGGAACACGACCACCGACAGCCCGGCCAGGAAGACGGCCTGGACCCCGAGCAGAGTGAGTCCGCCCCGGAGTGTCCACCGGGCCACCCGGTCACTTCCCCCGGCCGCGGGGAGTGCCAGGTCGGTTGCACCTTCCGCCGGGGGCGCTTCCACGTCGACCACCGGACGATCATTCCACATCGACACTCCGCCCCTCGTCCCCCCATCGGAGTCCGATCGCCCGCTCCACGCGTCACCCGGTCCGCCCCGGCCGGAGGAGCTGCCGGGCTGGTCGACGCACTGGATGGTTCCGAAGGATCAATGAAATCGTGCGTGAGAGGATTTGAACGTGACCGACATGGATCTGCTGTTCGCCGGGGCGCCCGTTGCCGATCTTGCCCTGGCGGTGGATTGGTATTCCCGGTTATTCGGGCGGCAAGCGGACGTCATTGTGAACGACGACGAGGTCATGTGGCGAGTGTCCGATTCGGCTTGGATCTATGTGTTCCGCGACCCTGGTCGGGCCGGCCACGGGACCGTCACACTCTCCGTTCGTGACCTCGACCGGACCATCGACGAATTGGCGGAACGGGGAATCGTCGGCGAGCCCGTCGAGGTGGTCGGCACGGCGGGGCGAAAGACGAAGTTCGCCGATGCGGACGGCAACGTGGTGGATTTCATCGAACTCACCAACTGATCGGTCCCCGGATGTGCTCCGGTTGACCTGGCGGTCACACTCGACGTACTTGGTACGGTGCCTCCGTTCCAAAGCTGCGCGTCCACGCCCTCTCGACCTCACTCGACGGCTGCATCGCCGGGCCGTCACAGGACGAGGCTCACCCGTTGGGCGTCGGCGGTGAGCAGCTGCACGAGTGGGTCTTCGCCACCCGGTCCGGGCGGGCGATGGTCGGCCAGGAGGGCGGCGACGCCGGGATCGATGACGACTTCGTAGCCGCCGGATTCGACTGGATCGGTGCCACCATCATGGGCCGCAACATGTTCGGCCCCATACGGGGTGACTGGGTTGCGCCCGCATGGACCGGGTGGTGGGACGAGGATCCCCCGTTCCACCACGACGTCTTCGTGCTCACCCACCATCCCCGACCGCCTCTGGGAATGGCCGGCGGCACGACGTTCCACTTCGTCACCGATGGGGCGTCCGTGGCCCTCGACCTGGCCCGCGCCGCCGAGGGTGGCTCCGACATCCGACTCGGTGGCGGGGCCGGCACCATCCGCGAGTACCTCGAGCTCGGTGTGGTCGACGAGATGCATGTGGCGGTCGTCCCGGTGCTCCTGGGCGCCGGCGAGCGCCTCTTCGAGTCCTCCCGGTGGCCGGGGGACTACCGGTGCGCCTCCTTCGTGGCCACCGAGCACGCCGCGCACTACCGGCTGGTACCCCGCTGAACGGAGCCGGGCCCGACTCCACACCGTCGTGCACAGTCGGGATCCTGCCCGCGTCCCGGCCGGATGAACGGGCGGGCGGGACCAGGTGTTCCGTGCGATCCTCTCCCTTTGGGTGACACCGCTGCATGCATCGGACTCGACAACCTCGCGTCCTTCGTCGCGGTGACCATGGGCCGGATCGGTCAGGTCCAGGCGGTGCCCGGAGGTGTGGTCGTATCCAGCACGGTGCTGGTCGCCAACGGGTACGTCAACGCCGCCTTCCGGGCCGATGCCTCCGTCGAGCCCACGGCCTTCGTGTCCGGAGCGCGTGCATTCTTCACCTCGCTGGGTCACCCGTTCGTCGCCTGGGCCCCGCTCGGCGACCCCGCCTTCGTCGACAAGCTGGTGACGGCGGGCGGATCGGTCATCGACGACGACACTCCGATGATGTCCATCGCGACGCGATTGCCGACGGCATCCGGTCTCCACGTGCGACCGGCGTCGACCACAGAGGACCGCCTGGCGTTCGGACTGCTGTGCCAGTCGGGGTACGGCCAACCGGGCCTGGCGTGGCTGCTCGATCACCACCAGTGCGACGACGCACGGGGCACGGTCTGGGCGATCGCCGCCGATGACGCCGGTGACCTGGGCGTCGGGTGCGGCTTCCTCGACGGGTCCACCGGCGGGATCTACTACGTGGCCACTCCCGAGGAGCACCGCGGCCGAGGCGCCGCGGCAGCCGTCACGTCCTGGCTGGTCAACTACCTCATGGACGGCGGAGCCACCCACGTCGTGCTCCAGGCGAGCGACGCCGGTCTCCCGGTCTACCAGCGCCTCGGATTCCGCATCGTGGAGACCTACCGGCGCGTCACCTTCGACCCGGTCACCTGAGCAGCCTCCGGCTCCGGCGGGACGGTCACCCGTGGATCAGCCGCCCTGGGGACGGACGAAAGTTGCGGACTGCATCAACCGGGCCACCTCGGGACCCTGGCCCGTCCCGGCAGCCAGGTCCTCGATGACACCGATCCGGTCGGTTTCCGGCTTGTTCTGACTCAACTTGGCCTTGGCTTCGACCCGTTCCACCTCCACCTCGAAGGCGACGATGCCCCGGGCCAAGCCGTCGATGTAGCCGTCCGGCGCATCGGCCACCCGCCACGGATCGGCCCGGTGGGCCTCATGGGCGTCGGTCAGGTCGCGGACCGCGGCCAGGGTCCGGTCGGCGCGGTCGGTGAGCCGCATGGTCCCGTGGACGTGGACTTCCACATAGTTCCAGGTGGGGACCACCTTGCCGGTCTCCACCTGGGTGGCATAGGTCGACGGCGACACGTAGGCGTGCGGTCCGATGAACAGAGCCAGGGCGGGCACGGATGCGTCGCCGATCTTCGCCTGGGGGTTGGATCGGGCCAGGTGGCCACGCAACCGCCACGGGCCGCCCTCCGGCTCCTCGAGGAGGAGTGGCACGCTCGAGGCCACGAATCCGTCGGTTCCCTGGGTGACCACCTGGGCGAACGCCAGGTCGCGGATCAGCCCGGAGCTGACAGCTGGATCGGTGATCTCGAATGCCGGCACGCGGTTCACGTCGTCACCTCGCTCGACGCTCCCATCCGACCATGCCGGTCACGGTACCTGCCCTCCGATGATGGCCACCGGTCCCGGGCCTCACAGGATCCGACGTTCCGTCGCCCAGTGGGTCAGCTGGTACCGGTTCGCCAACTGCAGCTTCCGCAGGACAGCCGATACATGGCTCTCGACGGTCTTGGTCGAGATGCCCAGTTCCCGTGCGATCTCCTTGTAGGCGTAGCCCCGGGCGATGAGTCGCAACACCTGGCGCTCGCGCGGTGTCAGCTGATCCAGCTCGGGATCGACCGACGGTGTCGGCGCCCGCTCCCCGGTCGCGTCGGCGAAGGCGTCCAGGACGAAGCCGGCCAACCGGGGGGAGAACACCGCGTCGCCATCAGCAATCCGCCGGATGGCGTCGAGCAGGTCGGGACCCGAGATGTTCTTGGTGACATAGCCACGGGCACCGGCACGGATGACATCGATCACGTCCTCGGCCGCATCGGACACCGACAGGGCGAGGAAGGCGACGTCGGGTGCGACCGCGGCCACCGCCTCCAGCACCGCCCGACCGCCACCGCCCGGCATATGGACGTCGAGCAGTACGACGTCGGGCCGACGGTCCAGGATCAGCTCGACGGCGGCCTCCACCTCGTCGGCCTCCCCCACCACGATTACCGCGTCTCCGAGTTCGGCCCGGATGCCGGAGCGGATCAGAGCGTGGTCGTCCACCACGAAGACGCGGAGCCTGCCATCGACGGTCACCGGTCGACGGGGGACCGAGGCAGGATCAGTTCCACCTCGGTGCCCGTGCCCGGGGCGCTCGACACGGCCACCCGACCGCCGTGCCGCGCCATCCGCTCCACCATCGAGGCGGCGATCCCCTGACGGTCGGCGGGCACCTGCCCCGGGTCGAACCCCTGGCCCAGGTCCCGGACGAACACCGAAATCACCTCCGGTTCCACCTCGGCGAAGACGGACAGGTCGGGTCGCCCCGACCACTTGGCGGCGTTGATGCTGGCTTCCCGGCAGGCACCGACCAATGCGGTCAGTTCGGCGTCCATCGGGCAGTCCCCCACCAGAATGAGTTCGACTCCGACCCCGTAGGTGTCCTCGACCTCGCGCTCGATGCCGGCCATCGCCTCGGCGAACGTCTCGGGCTGATCGGCGTGGCGGCCGAGCATGGCGGGGTTGAACAACCAGTGGCGGAGCTCCCGCTCCTGGATGCGGGCGAGCCGGGTGACCTCGGACGGGTCGCCGGCGGACTTCTGGATGAGCAGCAGCGTCTGGAGGACGGAGTCGTGCACGTGGGAGGCCATGTCGGCCCGCTCCTCGGCCCGCACCCGTTCGCGTCGTTCGGTCGAGAGGTCCCGGAGCGTCCTGGCCCACCACGGGGCGAACACGACGAGGAAGCCTCCGACGAAGGCCGCGGCACCGACGAGCACCCCGAACGCCGCACCCGTGAAGTTGCCCACCCGGGAGAGTTCCGAGATGCCGAAGATGATCAGGATGGTCCCGAGGGCGGCTCGGAGCACGACGTTGCGCCACCCCGTGCCCGGGGTCGACCCGATGACGGGTGCCGCGTTCAGCGCGTCCCGCAGTCGGGACGACTCGGCCGGCGAGGCCCCTCGCCAGACGACGAGCGCCCCGACCGCCGCGACCAACAGGGACCACGCCGGGATGCCGAGCCCGTTGAGTCCCACGGCCTGGAGCACGAGCAGCACGGCAAGTACCGCGGTCGAGAAGGCGAACACGATCTGGAGTTCACGCCGGTCTCGGACCACCCGCCCCCCGATCGAGGACGACTCGTCGGCGGCGGGCACCGCCACCCAGAGCGCCATGTAGAGCAGGAGACCGATTCCCCCCACCGCGACCGCCACGACGGCCACGATCCGGAGCGTCCGTGCACTCACCCGGAGCCTGGTGGCCAGACCACCGCAGACGCCGCCCAGGAGACGGTCGTCGATGGAGCGGCGCCATGATCGAGCCGGTCGTCCCGGGACGGGCGGCCCGGGGACGGGTGGTCCGGGGACGGGGCCGCGCGGCGCGGCAGCGGAGGAGGTGCGGTTGCGTGTGATGCCCCAATTGTCGCACGGGATCGCCCGTCTGGCGATGGGGGGAAACCCTGAGGCATTCGGGCCCAGGAGAGGCTGGACCCGGGGATGTCCCCGATTGCCCAGAGCCCAGCGGAGGCAGACAGTGGCCGTATGACCATTACAGACGAGCAACCACCCGTCGAGACGCCGCCGGAGCCCCAGGAGGACATCGGGGCGGACCTGCTCCGCCGCAGTTCGACCCACCACATGCTCGGCGGCGTGGCCGGCGGCCTGGCCGAGCGGTTCGACGTGGACGTCACCATCGTCCGGGTCGCATTCGTCGTGGCGGCCTGCTTCTGGGGCTTGGGCGTCGTCATCTACCTCGCCATGTGGGCACTGGTGCCCTCGGACGTGGACCCAGAGCGGTCGGTCGGCACCGGGGACGTATCTGCCGCGGCAGCCGGCACGTCCTGGCTCTCCTACCTCCTCCTGGCCGCAGCTCTCTTCCTCGGACTGGTCCTCAGCGCCACCTGGTGGGGAGGGCCGCGATGGGGTGGTGGCCTCGGATTCGGATGGCTGCTCGTCCTATTGGGCGTGGTGGTGGTCGCCCTCCGTCGGCCGTCCCGGGTCCCGACCCTCGGTCGGATCCTGCTGGCCCTGGCGTTGGTCGTCCTCAGCGTGGTCATCCTCGCCGCCGGTGCCTTCTTCGGGGCCGTCGCCACCACCGGCGTCCCGCTCACGGGCGGGATCGGGCAGCGGGTGATCCAGCCCTCGACGCCGGACCAGCTCCTCCCGACCTACCGGTTGGCCATCGGCAGCATGACAGTCGACCTTACCCGGGTGCCCTATGGGTCGGTGCCCCGGACGGTGCACGCGTCGGTCGGGGTGGGCGTGCTGGTCGTCGACGTTCCCCCGGGTGCCGTGGTCGACGTGAAGGCCAACACCTCCATCGGGTCCGTCACCTACGGGTCCTCCGGACAGGCGGCCTTCGAGACCCCGACCGGACCCGTGACAGCCTTCGGCATCCCCCGTCCCCAGCTGGTGGTGGACGCCCAGGTCGGAATCGGTCAGATTCGCCTGGAGCGCGGCGGCTCCTGACCTCCGAGGATCGCCACTGAGCGGTGGATGGCCCTCAGGTCAGACCGCCGGTCGGCGTGCCGTTCAGGCCACTATCAGCGGGATGGTGGCCTGGATCGTCGTCTTCGTCTTGATCTTCCGGCTCCCGCTGAAGGTCGTCTCGGTGACCTTGACCGTCACCGACGACGGGCCGGCGGCCAGCTTGGTACTCGGGGTGCCGGACAGGACTCCGGTCGCGGACACCTTGAGTCCCTTGGGCAGGGTGACCTTCCCCCATTTGACTGTCGTCACATTGGGGCTGACGCTCACCCCGGCACCGGCCTCGGTGAGCGTAACCGGGCCGTAGGGCACACCCCTGGTGGCACCGGGGAGCGATGACGTCGTGATCGTGAAACCGTCGACCTGATAGGTCTGCGTGGCACCGGTGGCCGCCGCGAAGTTGGCTGTGGCCGTCGCATGGGCGACGAGCGCGCAGGTCCCCAGGCCTACGTCGGACACGACCCCGCTCGACACCGTGCAGACCGCCGGCGACGATGAGATGACCGACGTGGCGCCGTCACCCGAGGTGACGACTGTCGGGGTGAAGCCACCACCGAGGTAGGCGCCGGCAGGCAGGTTGGTGATCGAGACGGTCGCCGGAGTCGGTGGGCTCACCGTGAGCGTGAAGGACTGAGTGGCATCCGGCCCGGCCGAGTTGTGCGCCGTGAAGCTGATCGGGTACCCACCGGGGGTCACCGATGATCCCGACAGCGACCTGGCGGAGAACGTGATCCCTGATGGAAGGGCCCCGGACTCGGTCACGGTCGGGATCGGGAATCCGGCCGTGGTCACCGAGAAGGTCAAGGACGCGCCAACGGCCACTACGACGCTTGCCGGCGAGGTGATCGACGGGGCGGCACTCGGCGCCAGGATGCATGCAGCAGCGGTGTCGCTCCACTGTTGCTGCGACGTGTACGTGACGGCGTCGGAGCCGACGAAGGTGGCGTACGCTCCATTGCAGATGTCGCCGATCTCGCCATAGGTAGCGTCGTACCAGCCGAGCGGCGGGCCCAACACGGTGGCGAACCCGACGTCGGGGTCGGTGATGGTCTCAACCAGCTCGCGGGAGAGGGTGGACGTCTCGTTCTGCTGCAACGTGCCCGAACCGCATCCGGTGTCGAGGCCGCTACCCACCTGGTTGTCCGGCATCACCTGGTAGGTGGTCGTCACGCCGTTGACGGTCAGCGTCCCGTGGTAGGCGCAGAACCCACCGGCTACACCCGAGCAGGTGGTGCCCATGCAGATCTGCTCACCGTGCGGGAAGAAGAGGGCGTAGCTGGTGTTGGCGTCCGGGGCCGGAAGGTGCCCGGCGGTGGTCTGGGCGGCGAGTTCGGCCTGGACCTGGGTGTCCTGGATCACGGCTCCCGTGTCTCCCGGCGCCAGTGTGATGGAGTACGTTCCCGTGTACGTGCCGCGACCGATGGTCTGGCCCGTCCCACTCGACGACGGGGTGTTGTATTCGTGGAGCCAGTCAATGACGCCCGAACCGAGGTACTGGGTGGTGAATTGGGCGACGAAGCTGCCGATGTTGGGCGCGAACGATCCCGTTCCGTAGAGGACATCCACCGACTTCAGGTGCGAGACCACGGGCCCGCCGTAATAGGTCAGATGCGGTGCTCTCGTGGCAGCATGCGGCAAAGGCCCGGTGTGGACCTTCGGTGTGACGCCCGGACGCAGGTGGGTACCGGGGTTGGTCGTCAACGTCTGGCCGGCGGAGCCGCTCAGGGCCGTTGCCCCGGCCGGCACCGACGCAGTGGCGCCGGCCATGAGGAGCGCGGCGATCGCCGCGGCCCCCAACAGGCTCGTCGGCCTCCGGCGCGCCCGCACCATCCTTGCGGTGTGCAGGTGCATCTGGTCATCTCCCCGCCCCAGGAATCCCGGGTATCGATCGGACGGAGGATGTGCCGTCCATCGTGCTGGTTGACTGACGGAATCCGTCCCGTCAAGCACAGCACCGCCGTCCCGCACGGGAAGACGCGATCCACGCGAGGATCGATGCCGTGATCCGCACCAGCCGCCGCCGTCACCGCTGCCTCGGTCGATCCTCGATCGTCGCCACCGCACTGCTGGCATGCGCCTGCACTGGTCAGACGGGAACGGCGACATCGACGACGCGCTCCCCGGATCGACCCATCGTGCACCTGTCGGTCACCGATGCCGGCCGGACGGTTCCGGTGGTGCAGGGTGGGAGACTCGTGGTCGCGCTGGACAGCACCTACTGGACGTTCCGACCGGTGGCCCCGGGTGGGGTGCTCCGTGCCATCGGGCCAGCACGGGTCGTGCCCCGTCTGAGCCACTGCGTCCCCGGCCAGGGGTGCGGCACCGTCACCGCGGAGTTTCAGGCGACCGGCACGGGCACGGCCATGGTGGAGGCCACCCGTACGACCTGTGCCGAGGCACTGCGGTGTACCGCCGGCCAAGGCGACTACCGCGTCCAGGTGCTCGTCCGCAGCGGGTCGACGTGATCGACCACTCCTACTCGGAGTCGGCGACGTTGAACATCCACCGCACCCCGAACCGGTCGAGGCACGTACCCCAATAGGAGCCCCAGGGCATGTGGTTCAGACCGGTCGCGTCTGCGCCGCCTTCGGACAGCGCTGCATACAGCCGCTCGGCCTCGGCGCGGGTGTCCGGCTCGAGGTTCAGCGTGGTGTTGTTGCCCACCCGCTGCTGCTGGCCCATCGACTCCAGCATGTCGGTGGCCATGATCACGTGGCCTGCCAGGATCGGGAGCTCGGCATGCAGGACTTTGGATCGTTCGGCCTCGGAGAGTTCGGGGGCCCCCGGACCGGCCGGCATGTCGCCAAACCGCTGGAGCGGGGTCAACGGCTCGGTGCCGAACACGGAGGAGTAGAAGGCGAATGCCTCCTCGGCCGTCCCCGGGAAGTTCAAGTAGGTGCTGACTCGACTCATGGGAACTCCTCGATCGGATCACGCGGCAGGTTCCCGATCATCGTGGTCCAGCGGCGTGGGTCACGCAAGGGGTGGCGCGCCTCCAGGCAGGTGGCCAGTGGTCAGTGGTCAGTGGTCAGTGGCTTAATCAGGAAGGATGCCGGTCGCCGATGTGGCGATGAAAGTCGCCACCAGGCGCCGGTCGTCCACCATGGACTGGCGGTACTCGTCCCAGTGCTCGTGTTCGCCGTTGGCGCTTCGGTAGTACTCGACCAGCCGGTCGACCACCGCGTCGCCCGGTAACGCGGCCACCGGGCTCAGGTCGACGTGCCCGTCGAACCCCACCCACGTGAACACATCGTCACCGGGAACGTAGAGGGCGGCCCGCGGATCCCTTCGTAGATTCTTCGTCTTGGCCCGGGAGTCGGTCACCGACATGGTGAACCGGTCACCTTCAGCCAGGTAGAAGACGACCGACTGTTGCGGTCGACCGTCGATTCGAAGTGTGGTCAGGAGGGCATTGCGTCGGTCTGCGGCGAAAGCGAGCGCTCGGTCGAGGTCCATGCCTGCACTGTATGGCGGGACCCGCGGAAACGCGACGGCCCCGGGCCGGGTGCACCCGATCGGCCATCAGCCGACCGAGAAGTGGGGATTACGGATGAAGCCGATGATGGTGCCGTCGGCCCGGCGCACCGTGGCGGTCACGATCCCTTCGCCGACGTCGGCAGCCGGTACGTGCACCTCGCAGCCGGCCCCGAGGGCGGCGGTCACCGCGGCCGGTACGTCGTCGACGCCCCAGTAGGTGAGAGCGCCGTCCGCCGGGTCGGCGTCAGGAAGCAGGCCGAGCTCGTAGCCGGCCGCCTCGAACCCGACGTAGAACGGCTCCTCGAAGTACGGCGGGAAGCCCAGGAAACTGGCCCACCACCGGGTGGCCTCGGCCAGGTCTGGGGCGGGGTAGATGACGGTACGGAGTCCGAGGAGGGGAACGCTCATGGGGCCGTTCTACTGCAGGGCACCGAAAGCCGCCCGGCCCCTGCCTCAGTCGCTCTTGTCCTCGATCTCCCACGCGTGGTCGAGGACGTGCCAGGCGAGGCGACGCACGGCGTAGCCGACGGGCCAGGTGCCCCCGTCGGCCCCGCCCAGGAGTGCAGCAGAGATGGTGGCCCGCTGCTCGTCCCACGAGGTCCGCGGTGCCACCCGGGTCCCCACCTTCCGGCCGTAGACCCGCTCGGCCTCCATCACGTGGGAGACGATGGCGTCGCGGTCACGCCCGCCTCCCCGCGGCCCCTTGCGCAACTCAACCGGCGCTGCGGCCACCACCCGGTCGAACGTGGCCCAGGCCTCCTTGAGGAGACCGACCTGGCGAACCAGCTCGTCACCGGTGGGCGGGTCGTCGTCCCATGGGCCCTGGGCGTCGGGGGCCCCGAAATCGGTCGTCCCGGTCCCGTCGATGATGCCGATCACCTCGAGGGGACCCTCGACCGGCACCCCCCGTACGGCGGTGGCGTAGCGGGATCGGTAGGCCTCGAGCTCAGAGAGGGCGGACTCCGCCGTCTTCCCCCGGCGGCACCATCCCGGCCAGTCGAGGGCCACAGCGAAGGTCGATTTCCGGCCAGCCTCCAGGTGCACCCCGATGGGCGATGCCTCGGTCCCAGCCCCCCTCGCCGCCACTGCTACCGACCCACTGCCCCGTCGACCAACTCACGGATGATGTCGGCATGGCCGGCGTGGCGGGCCGTCTCCTCCAGGAGATGGGCGACCACCCACCGGAGGGTCACCGGCGGAATGGTCTCCTCGCCCCGGCACGGTTCCTCCGGTCCGTCGGCCGAGGCCACCAGGGCGTCGACCGTGGCCCAGGTGGCCCGGTATTGCACGATCGCATGGGCCACCGCGTCCTCCTCCGGTGGCTCCTCCCCTACGTCGGTGGCGAGGCCGGCGAACCGGCGCACCATCCAGGTCTGCTCAGCGTCGGCCATGTGGGTGACCAGCCACAGCAGATTCGTGCCGGTCGGGACCGGGCTCCAAGCTGCCTGCTCCGGCGTGATGCCTTCGATCTTCCGCACCAGCGATTCGCGCTGGTATTGCAACAGGGCGAGCAACGTCGCCAGCTCGTCGGCTTCGACTCGTGGGGACTTCCGGTCGGTCATCCCTCGATCGTAGGTCCGGAGCGGGCCGACAGCGCTCACTCGCCGAGGCCGAACTGGCGGCGTCGGTCCTCGGGCACCAGGTCGAGGTAGTCGTCGCGGTGCCCGCCGATCAACTGGGCGACATACAGGCAGTGCGGCAGAACGGCCAGTCCCCGGTCCCGGGCGTCGTCCAGGACCGTACGGATCAGGACGCCGGCCGGACCCCGGCCGGCGTGGTCCGGGTCGATCTCGGTGTGGATCAGATCGATCAGCCCCGCCTGGAGCCGGTAGGTCACGAAGCCCACCTGCTCACCATCCTCGGTGATCACGTAGCGCTTCCGCTCCCGATCATCCGTCACGGCAGTGGTCATGGTCGGTGCCTTCCTCGGGTCGTCAGGCGGCTGCATCGTGTGGGTCATAGGGCGGTCATCGGGTGGTCATCGGGTGGCTCCGGTTACGACCGACCAGGCCGGCCGGGTGGCCTGGTCGGGGTCCACCCGTCGCAGGATCCGCTCGTTGGCCTGGCGCAAGGCGCCGATCTGGTCCGTATCGAGGGCGTCGAGCACCAGGGCGCGTACCGCGTCGACATGACCGGGTGCGGCTGCCACCACCACCTCCCAACCTGCTCCGGTCAGCACCGCCCGGATGCAGCGTCCGTCGTCCGGGTCGGCCTCCCGCACCAGTAGCCCACGGCCTTCGAGGTGGCGGGCCGCGTGGGACAACCTTGATGGCGAGGAGTTGGTCAGGGTGGCCAGACGGCTCATCCGCAGGGTCCGGTCCTCCTGCTCGGACAAGATGGCCAGGATGGTGTACCCGAAGAAGTTGAGACCGGCACTGCGTTCGAGCTGTGAGTCGAGCAGCGGCGGGACTCGGGCCATGACCCGCACCAGGCTCAGCCAGGCCTCGCGCTCGTCGGCGTCGAGCCAGCGCACGGGGGCGGACCGGTGCTCCACCGCCTCGTGCCCCGGGGGTTTCGCCATAGTGCCACCCTAGTTTGATTGAACCTTCAACTGAATAGGGTACTGTAGTAGTTGCGAGCACAAATATAGCCACCGACCGAGAGGACCGCCCGACCATGAGCTCTCCGATGCGAGCAGCAGATCCCGGTGCGGCGTTCGACGCATTCCTGGCCGACGACGCTCCATCGAGCCACACCCAAAGCCTCTGGACCCCGGATGCGGGTCCCCTCCCCTCCCTCTTCGTGAGCCATGGCGCTCCGCCCCTGTTCGACGATCCACTGTGGATCAGCGAATTGTTCACCTGGGCACAGGCGCTGCCGAAACCCAGCGCCATCCTCATGGTCAGCGCCCACTGGGAATCTGCCCCCCTCCGCCTGTCGGCCACCGGTCCCGCCGTACCGCTCGTGTACGACTTCGGCGGCTTCGCCCAGCGGTACTTCTCGATGACGTACCCCACCCCGGACGCCGGCGATCTGGCTGCCCGGGTGACCGCACTGATGCCTGACGACGAGCCGGTCCACCAGGACCGCGTCCGCGGCCTCGACCACGGCGCCTGGGTGCCCCTCAAGGTCATGTATCCCTACGCGGACGTGCCGGTTCTCCAGCTCAGCCTCCCCACCCATGAGCCCCTTCGCCTGCTCGAGTTGGGGCGGCGGCTCCGCCCGTTGCGCGACGAGGGCGTCCTCATCGTCGGATCGGGCTTCATGACCCACGGTCTCCCCTACCTCACCCACGATCAGTTCTTCGACAACGTGGTGCCCGCCTGGTCGTCCGAATTCGACCACTGGGCGGCTGAGGCACTGGCCTCCGGCGATCTCGACACGTTGGCCGCATACCGTGACCGGGCCCCCGGCATGCCCTACGCCCACCCCACGGTGGAGCATTTCGTGCCGCTGTTCCTCGCGCTGGGTGCGGCCACGACCGAAGGTACTCCGGTCGAGACCACCGTCGAGGGCTACCAGTTCGGACTGGCCAAGCGGTCGTTCCAGGTCGCCTGAGCAGGGCGCACACGCGGGAATCGATACGCACAGGACAGCGTTGTGCCTGTGGGAGGGAAGTCAATGAGACAACGCGGATCGTTTCCACGCATCATGACCAGAGGTCTCCCCGTCGCG
>Ga0209483_1001952_pt1 | contig 14978 bp, 10 predicted proteins | sample NGEPerA_FD_184508 | JGI IMG/M metagenome (GOLD analysis project Ga0209483, IMG submission 184508) | Arctic peat soil microbial communities from the Barrow Environmental Observatory site, Barrow, Alaska, USA - NGEE PermafrostL2-A... | ecosystem: Environmental > Terrestrial > Soil > Wetlands >... | reverse complement strand
GTGATTGGCCCACTGATCGACGCCCGCCGCGTCCAACTGCTCGAGCATTTCCATTTCATCGCCGGTGTTATAAATCTGTTTCGCCATCCTGGCCTTCCGTGTCCTTTTCAACCCGCCATCGCGGCCGCCTGGGCCGGCTGGGTTTGTTCGCGCATCCTTGCTTGTAGCAGTCCGTAATCCCGCGTGCTCACCAGCAGACGGTGAACGCCGCGCAGCATCGCTTCCGTCAATGTCGCGGCAGCCGATTCGTTTACCTTCGTCGCCATCACAACCAGATTCCGGCACGTCCCCAGGCCGCCCGAGTCGGGCAGATTCGCCAGCAGCCACAGGTAGCGCACCGCCTCGGGCGCCAGACGCATCTTGCCGCGAGCGAAGACCCTGCGGATTTCATCCACGCTGTAGAGCGGCTCGCCGTCATCGGGCCCCCCGCCATCCCCGCCGTCCGCACGTTCGGCCAGGTTGCGGGCAATCCCGATGCGCCGGCGAATCTGCGCCAGCGGCTCATGGCCCCTGGCCTGCCCACGTTCAAGATACGCCACAAGATCGGTCGTTCCAGACCACAGCATCGGAGCGCCGGTCGCATCGTAAAGATCGCGGAGAACGTGCAGCGCCTTACCCTCCGGGCATGCCAAGAACAGCGAGGGCCGCGGCGGGCGGGGTGGTGTGTCACGTACTCAACCGCGGCAATGGCCGCATGGGCATCTTCCGCAAGCCCGGGGATCATCAGGCGTTTCTCGATCTGCTGCGCGAAGGAAAGGAGAAGGCGTCGATCGAGCTTTTCGGCTTCTGTCTGATGCCGCGCTCCGGCAGCGGCATGAGATACTACTCGCGGCGGTGGCACGAGCCCGCGACGGCACCTGAGGGCCAATTTCGACGGGAATGACATAATATTATGGATGTCACCTTTTCAGCTTCCGGAAAGCGTTGCCAATTGCCGATTTTCACTGAATCCGGTCTGGTCTCCAACGCGAATGGCAGCAGGGCATTCGCTCAAAAAGCTCTCGTCTGGACGGGGACCCACCTACCTGAGATATTGCGCCGCAGTCGGAAGGAGTCATCAATGGCAGACAACCGCATTCAACTAATTGCTAAACTTCACAGAATGCAGGGTGGCCTTTGCTTCATTGGCGAAGAACCGCTTGATCTTGCAAAAGACAAGTTGGAGATAGACCACATCATTCCTCGCGCCAAGGGAGGCAAGGATGATGAAAACAACTATGCTCTAACCTGCGAGTTTCACAATCGGAATAAATCTGATTCCGACCTTCGCATCGCTCGCTGTATGGCACGATACGAGAAGGTCAAAGACTTGTATAGCGACAAAGGCCCGAATCGTCCAAACCTCGGAGACTTTCTCAATGAAATGGGGGGCGGTAAATACGAAGTGACGGCACATGCGAACACAACCACGTTTGAATATACACTTTCGGAATTGAAGTTTCCTAAGCGTGAAATTCCCATATTTCACGACAAGTTATCGGGAATGACCTCAGTTTATGTGGAGCTGCCCATCGAGTTCATATTTCACGATGAGCGAATCAATCCTCGTGCTGTCGGTGCGAGACTTCGCGGACTCGTAGAAGAATTCCTCGACGGACGTCCTCAACTGCACGTCGCGCTCGCATGGGGTGAAATCAAAAACGGGAAAATCAAAGTCGAGATGTTTGACGGTCAGCACAAGGCCGTATCGCAGATGTTGCTGGGCAACCGGAGCCTCTTGGTTCGTCTTTTCTTGAATCCAAACGTCAAAGTCTTGTTGGAGGCCAACACAAATGCTGGCACATCTTTGCGACAAATTGCGTCCGACAAAGCGACTCAGCGCTTTTTGGGGAGTCAAATCTTCTGGGAAAAGGTAGATGAATATCGTAAGGCTACCGGCAGGCAGGGAGACGACCTGAACTTTTCCGAGCAAGATTTGGTCAAATTCTTCAAGGGCGAACATCGAGAAATCAGGCGCTATATCGTGGATGATTTGCGTATCGGAGTGATACATCATCCTCAGAATAGGCTCAAAGGATACGTCGAGTTCAGTGGACGTGCCAAGGAAAAGCCGCTCTCATACAGTACAATTGAAAAGACGTTTTTCTCGATGTTCATATACAAGGACCCCTTGCTCACTCCGATGAATCTTCGACTTGAAATTGGCGAAAACCCCAGAGATTTAGAGAAACAACAACTTGTAGAACTCATGAACATTGTTGCTGAGGAGATGTTTGAAGGCCAGTATGACTTTGACTTAGGCACGGACAAGGTGGAAGAGAAGATTCGCAAAGGGGAGAACATCCCTGATGGACATCTCAGGGCAGCGCGCATATCGAGGGAAGAAGTGGTCTACGGCTGGCTTCGATATGTTCAAAACTTGATCAAGCGATACTACCTCATGCGCGGGGAAATCATTGAAGATGATCAACTGTTCGAGAACAAGTTTTCTACGGAGTTGTGGAGTTTGCTGCGGAAACTCGTGAAGAATTTGGCGGCACTTCCTCTATGGGTAAATCACTCTCTTTCTGCAACCGTGTTTGGAGGCAAGCAGAATTACGATTATTGGAAAACGATACTCGACACCGGTAAGACCCAAGCAGGCCAGCAGGTATTGGCAAAGCCCTTGAACTTAGATGAGTTGATAATTTGACAAGAGAGAAGCGGTACGGCTGCAGCGAGTGCGAACAGACCGTCCGGAGAAATCCGCTGGCGCGCGTGAGGACATTGGCGATGGTGGAATGGGTGATGAGCATGAGTGTAGTTGCAAATCGCAGACTGGATTTATGAAAACACCGATAAGGTGACATCCATCTTATTGACTCGCGACAGCTCGTTGGCTACCCTCCGGGCATGCCAAGAACAGCGAGGGCCGCGGCGGGCGGGGTGGTGTGTCACGTACTCAACCGCGGCAATGGCCGCATGGGCATCTTCCGCAAGCCCGGGGATTATCAGGCGTTTCTCGATCTGCTGCGCGAAGGAAAGGAGAAGGCGTCGATCGAGCTTTTCGGCTTCTGTCTGATGCCGCGCTCCGGCAGCGGCATGATATACTACTCGCGGCGGTGGCACGAGCCCGCGACGGCACCTGAGGGCCAATTTCGACGGGAATGACATAATATTATGGATGTCACCTTTTCAGCTTCCAAACGACGGGCGAAGGGTTTGGGTCTGCCGCGAGATATCCGCTGTCACACGTTCCGGGCGACTGGAATCACCGCATATCTGGAAAACGGCGGCACGATTGAACACGCCCAGGCCATCGCCGCCCACGAGTCGCCGCGAACGACGAAGTTGTACGACCGCACCAGCGACGAACTGACGCTTGATGAAATCGAACGGATTGCCATTTAGACATGCTTATGACGGGACACCAGCCATCTGAACGACGATATCCAAAACGTCCCGAGATTTCGTGCTGCTTAGCACGGCCGTGCGTGGGTGCCTGTTCGCCCAATCATCTTTGTGCGAATAGCAGCCCGTACCGACGTAGCTTCGGACAGTCGGAACCCGTGCGGCGACACCGCCCCATGCGTCCCGCCAGGTACTTACTTTTATAGTGGTGTGCGGATGATGCAGGACGATGGTCGGTTTCTTCGAGTCACAAAGCGTTTTGAATTGCTGTTTTACGGCAACGCGTTCCGCTCGCTTGGTCACGCTGTCCGAACGGCGATTGAATATTGTCAAATCGTGACACCCAAGCACTACCGCCATGTGCCCGTTCATTTCGACGAAATGCGAGTTCAAATCTGAAATTCGAACGAGACCTTCTTCCTGGTCGACCGTCGGATAGGACTTTCCAGTAAAGTGCAGAACTCCAGTTCTTAAATTCGCCACATAGACGAGCTCCGCGTGAGCCTCACGTATCCGATTGCCAGTCATCGAGATTTGAGCTTTTGCGGTATCCACACCGATGGTCAGGTAATCCGCGTGTTTTGCGAGTGCCTCACGCACACCGTCACCCAGGAGTTCTCCGCACGCAGCCCGCCCACTTGCTTCGAGTTCTCGCACCGCTTCCGGTGACGGATTGAAGTTGTTCGATTGCTCTTTCACACCGCTTGGCCAAGGAATCCTCAAGTAAGCACCGCAGGTGGACAAGCTCAGCACTCGTGACTCAACGGGCCATTTGGCACATACGTCTTGAAGAAGTTTCCGAGCCAGAGCCAATTCGCCACGCCAGTCCCCATCGATTGCGAGGCGTCCGAGAAGTGGCTCTCGCGGGATATCAAACTCGATTGCCCAAAAGCTCGCTCGCTCCCCTAGAATTTGACGAAACGATTCGATGTCGTTCGCATTCTCCGGGTCAAACTTGCACCATCGCCGCTCTTCCGCCCAGAGGCGAATCGTTGCTTGCATCGATTTCGTCTGACTAAGGAAGTCTCGCAGTGAGTCGTACCACGCCCGCTGCTCGTCACGGAATGGAGGCGTGTCGTCGCGTGCGTCGAATTTTTCGCACAGACGTATCCACTTCACTCGGTCAAATCCCAGGGAAAGCGAGTCGGGGTAATTGCTGAGTGCAGTATGCCGGCACTTTGTGAAATGCTGCGACTCGTCAAACTCCACGAGCACGTTGACCGACGGCACCAGAAAATCACACCGAGGTAGCGAAGTGGAACGAACGAACGACGTAAATCCCCTCATCGACTGCAACGCTGAGTACACCTTTTGCAAAGAAGGTCGGTAAGCCGGTGCGTACCCGTCCAAAGTGGCCGGCACGTCGATTTTCGGACTTCGCTCCACTCTGCCGTAGAGCTTGGCCAGCAATCGTTCCACCGCAGTTTTGCAATCGGCACATCGTTCCGTGTGCCGTATAGTGCCACGCGGCACAGTCGCCAATGGTACGCTCGGGGACGTCTTTCCTGTCGTTGGCTTCGGGGAAGTCACCGATGGTTTCGGTAGCGGTCCCAGGCCGTGCGAGACGACAAACCCTAATCCTCTCAGGAAGTCGTTCGATTCATCGCCCCCGTTAAATGTTCCGGCGTCCAGTTCGCGACCAGTTTGAAACTTGCTTGCCAGCGTAAGAACGTATTTCGGCGGGTACTGGTTTCCTCTGTACATCAGGTGGAACTTCCTTGACTGCCGACCCACCGGCACGCCTGTTCGGTCTATCTCCCGGAGGGCGGCCAGGACGTCCGTCTGTTGTATCGATTTTGGAATCAACGGCCGCTTCCTTTCAGAATCGTGGCTGCTGCGGGATTTCATTGAAAATCAATCACCGAAGCCGACATGGCCGCAACCATGTGTTCAGATGAACAACCGGAAGTCGTATGAGTTCGACCCGAACCGTTCTAAAAGCGACCCAATACGAGCAATCTCATTTGACGATTGCACCGTTGCAGGCAATTTTGTGTAAAGGTCGAACGTGTTCCAATTCATCTTTGACAACCCAAGAATTTCTTCCGCGACCATACGAAGGTCCGAGTTCCCCGCATAACGCCGAATGACGAGTGGAGCGGGAATCCTTCGTTTGCCCTGAAAGTAAGCTCGGCGTTGATTGCTGTTCACGGCATCCGACGCTCCATGAACCCAAACCATTGCGGAGAATGCGTCAAGCTTAATCGCCGTCCCACGCTTGACCGGGTAACCGTCGGCATCCAGTTCGCCCTTGCCGTTCACGCTCGAAGCGACGTAACGAAGACTGTCGTCGACAAAAATTTCCAGCATTTCGATGTTGTCCACTCCCGAAAGGCCTTCTCGCAACCCGAGACGCTCGTCCCGTCGAAACGGCGTGCGTTTGTGAATCACGACTCGGCTAGGAAGTTTCAACCGCGAGTCGAAGAACAGCTCTCGAATCCGCTCGCCAACCTGCCGTGCGTCATCGCGTGATAAAAACGGGTTGCCTCCAATGAACACCGGATTTTCAACTTTACTCAGACGGTATTGCAGTCCTTCACCTTTCGCACTGTAAATGTGGCTACATCCGAGGACAACGTGTTTTCCTTTCTCCGCGGCCTTATTAACGCTGAACCCAAGCCCGACAAATGCGGTGTTCTCATCCAAACCGTCTAACACCCACGGTGTCCGCATGCTCTTCACGTAAAACGCTAACGACAACCACCACCAAACACGGCATTGTGCTTCGTCGGCAAGAGTGCTCTGCTCCAGAAACTGAGTGCCGATGCCCCGCTGAACGCTGTACGCTTTCACAAAATCATGCGTATTAAAGCGTTCGCTTTCAGTGCTAAAACCTCGACATCCCGCCCATCGCTCTGGAAAGAAAATGAGAACGACATTCGGCGTGGACGATGCCAAGAGTGCGTCGAGTGCTCTATTGATATTCTTTCCAGTCTCAATCGCCTTCACTTTTTCATCGGACCCACTGTCTACTTCGCCGCAAGTCACCCATCCTGACGAGCCAGGTTCAGGTATCTCTAACGGAACGCCGAACGATGCGTCGAAACCTGGAAACACCGGCAGATAATCGCTCTCGGAATGACCCGGAACATGCTTTTGTTTTGCTTGTAGAAGATACGCTTGTAAGATTTTCGCCTCAGCCTTCGGGCAAATAACCCCAAGACGCAAGGAGCTAGACAAGCCCTTCTGCGTTAAGGCGAAATCGAATGGCCTGTTCGAAACAACGCCCCGAACAGGATGACTGTCTCGCACTGGGGCCGTTCCTGCCTTATTTACAAAAAGGAGTTTTGGCTCAAGCAGTTCAATTCCCTTCTGCTTCATCAGCGGCTTGTACTTATCTGCTAATTGGATGCCTCGCCCCGGCTGCTCACGTCCAACTTCTGCGAAGACTGGAGCACGCCGAATCGTGAACCGAAAGGTCGAACCGCAATTCACTGGAAACTCATATGAAACATGAGTTTGGCCGTTCGCAGCCGCTAGAAGTGCTGTCCGCCACCGATTAACTGCATCATTGAATTTTCGATTGTGCTGCCAACCGAGTATGCCGAGCTTAATGGGGTTTGCGACTTCCAGGGGTACGGCCTCGCCCTTCGGGGTCAGCACTTTTATTGACGGCTTCAACACGAGGTATTGGCGACCTTGAAAGTGCCGAATAAAAACGAGAACTGAACTAAAGGCCAGGTATTCGATATCATTCGCCCGGCCCTTCCTTTCTGCGTTTGAAAACCAGAGCTCTCCCTTCCCGTCCGACTTTACTCCTCCAACCATTGCAGTCATCGAACGGACCAACGCCTCTCGCATCAGCGATACAATTGCACCGTCTTCGTACCGAAAATCATGGTCCGCGACTGGGACGCGGAGGATGTCACCTTTTATGTTTGAGCCAAAGCATGCTTTGACATCGTCAACGGTGCCCAAGGCGAGAACTTTTTTGAACGGCACTGCAACGACCGAATGGCCGGCAGTCTGTTCTCGAATCCACTTCCAGACATGTTCTTCAGGCCATTTTTCCGGGTCGAAAGCCAATACCTCCGACGGACAATCCAGTTCAAACCCGTTGCTCTTCGCGATGGAAACCGTCGGCAATTGTTCAATGTGAAACGGCTCGCTGGCCGGTTCCGCGTCGCCTTTCCCCTGTGAAATGATTTCAGCTGCCCGCTTTCGCTGGCCCTCATCCGTGCAGTACAGCGAAAGTCGCACCATGACATTATCGAATCCCTCTGCGGCGACGAGAAACGCCTGCCGCCCCGATTTTCTGGCCAGTTCGACAAGTTCCTGTGCAGGGGCGGGAACGTCCTCAATGTCATGCACGCACCAATAAAGAGTGCCCGTCCCTTTCTCACTGTAGGATGTCCGAAGGGCCTCCATCACAGATTTGTCACGACCTGAATAGCCAGAGACGATGAGAGAAGTGCTTACGCACTCTTCGATGAGGCCCTTCTGAAGAGCCCGTTCTTGTGTTTTCAATTCTTCATCGGTGTTCTTCAACTCGTCATAGCGATAATCACCGTGAATCGACACAATGAGCAGTTCTCCTGTCCGAACGACACGTAATGCTCGATGCTGACAATCAATTCCTACTTCTACGGGTGCGAGCTTGAACGAGCCAGCCGCCCGTGCAACCAGACCATCGAAATTCGGTGTCCACACCGAGCCAACAAGTCCAATCTCTGCAAGAAGGCATAGGAGTTGATAACCAACGTGCGGAGTCGCCTTGCGAGACTTTTCCTGAAAAAACATCCGCCGATTCTCCGGTGATTTCGGATAGCACGCCTTGATATAGAACCCATATTCTTCGGCCGATTTCGCGGCTGGATAACCGCCCCGGCGGTCTAACCACTGCTGAATCCGCCGCCGAACTCCCGCGAGCGACAACTCGCCAAACTGACTCTCCAAACCGGGGTTATTCGTCAGGAAAATGTCTCGCTTCCACTCCCAGATACATGTCTGAGCGGAGGGAACTCCAGATGTGACGGATGCACCCGCTCCCAAGAAGAACGCGTGCCGTGTCCCGCGATTGATACCCACCGCACGGACGAAGGCGTCCAGCGGGAGAACGAAATTCTTCATGAAATGGAATCATACAGACACCTAACGAAAAACAAAGCGGCGGCAGAGCCTCGCCGCGACTTCAACGGTTAAGTGGGCTGCGTGGGCTGCGTGCGTTTGTTGGTGCGTGAAGCCGCCCGAACGGGACCACTGCTCAGACACCGGAGCGTTCCTATCCGGCGGGGAGGCAAAAATGTCGTCCGCGGTTAGAATGCCCGCCCTTAACGGTTGCACTCGAACGGGTTAAGAGGCATCTTGCCCTGCTTTGCGGATACTGCATGAAAGCCGATAAGGTGACATCCATCTTATTGACTCGCGACAGCTCGTTGGCTACCCTCCGGGCATGCCAAGAACAGCGAGGGCCGCGGCGGGCGGGGTGGTGTATCACGTACTCAACCGCGGCAATGGCCGCATGGGCATCTTCCGCAAGCCCGGGGATTATCAGGCGTTTCTCGATCTGCTGCGCGAAGGAAAGGAGAAGGCGTCGATCGAGCTTTTGGGCTTCTGTCTGATGCCCAATCACTGGCACCTCGTCATCCGCCCGCGAGGCGATGGCGATCTGGCCGCTTATCTTTCCTGGGTGACCAACACGCATGTCAAGCGGTATCGCGCCCACTATTCCAGAACCAGCGGCCACCTGTATCAAGGCCGGTATAAGAGCTTCCCGGTTGAAACCAATGCGTATTTCCTGACGCTGCTGCGCTACGTTGAGGCCAATCCCCTGCGGGCGAAACTGGAAGCGCGAGCGCAGGACTGGCAATGGTCGAGCCTGGGGGCCGACAGGAAATCGCTGGCCGACCTGCTGGATGCCTGGCCGATGCGGCGGCCGCGCGATTGGACGGGGAAGGTCAATGAGCCGCTGCGCGACACCGAACGGCTGCAAGTGAAAGCCAGCCTGGAGCGAGGCCGCCCGCTGGGAACACCGGCATGGACAGAGCAGATCGCCCGCCGCCTGGGCCTGCAATACACGATCAACCCGCGCGGCAGGCCCCGGAAACGAGAGGCGGGCCACGGAGAGTGAGGCGCTGATTTCTTAGCCGTTCATCGCGCGCTCCGGCAGCGGCATGATATACTACTCGCGGCGGTGGCGCGAGCCCGCGACGGCACCTGAGGGCCAATTTCGACGGGAACGACATAATATTATGGATGTCACCTTTTCAGCTTCCTTTTCTGGAGAAATGAAGTCTAACCTTGAAGAGCGACGCGCGATAAAGGGAAGATAAGACGTCAGCCACACGCCAGCCCTTGCACGTAATTCGCCGGCCCCTTTCCGCATCGGTGTTCACGTATGCCCACTACCTCTATGCATCGGCATTGCTGGCGCCGACACATGCCCCGATGACCAACCCAACAGCGGCAGACCCCCAGAAAACCCATGCGACGGCAATATTCCTGGGATGGTAATCGGGATAAAATTCAACACCTCCGGAACGCACAGCAGATAGGTAGCAGCCGATTCCTACAACCACGAATGCAATTATCCCGAGAATAATTCCGACGACAGCGCCTCCAGCCAATCCAAGTAGGGCACCACCCAAGCCACGGAGCGCATTCCCCAAAACTTTGACATTCCGAACGTGGCGCTGATTCTTCTCAAGCTCAACATCGGCCTTCGCACGTTCTGCTTTTTCTGCGGCAATTGCCGCAATTCCCTCCGGCGACCTGAGCCAGTCCTCGTGGGCCTTTTGTTTTCGCCTGCGTTCCTCTTCCGCGCGCAGCTGGGCCTCCTGCTCGCGCAGCCGCACTTCCTCCTGCCGCTTGCGCTCCTCCGCCTCCCTCGCGTATACTCCAGTCCAATACACCGGTTCGATGTCATGCTGGCATTTTGGACAGCGCTTTGCAGCCCGCTTCAGGCTCCTTAGCATGCAGTAGGGGCAGTCGAAGTCGCCGGGGTTGTTAAGACGATACACGCGATCTTCTGCTTCTTGAGCCAACCGCTCTTCGCGGTCGCGCTCGGCCTCTTCACGGGCTTCTTCGCGCTCGCGTTCAGCCTCTTCACGAGCTTCCTCGCGCTCGCGTTCAGCCTCCTCATCAGCTTCTTCCCGCTCGCGCTCCTCCTCCTCTCTCGCGGTTTCTCTCTCTTGCGCTCGTGTGGCTTCGCGTAACGTCTCCTTGCGATAGCGGCGAGTCTCCTCTCGATCCTTCTCCTCTTGCGCACATGCGGGGCATCCTCCCCCGGCAAAGAGGGAAAAATCAAGCTCCCAGTCGCCATGTATATTGCAACGCGGCATGGATCTCCTTCCGCAGGAAACGATTCATCAGAAGTCTTGTCAGAATTGCGGCTCGTCAGAAATCGGAAAAACCGGGGATGGTCGCCTTTTATTCCGCTCCCGGGCGATGGTCGGCTCCTGCACCGAATACCGCCGCGTTTTAGCTCAAGAGAACCGCCCGCTCAAGACTGGAATTCAAAGGTATTGGGGAATGTATCGGGACTGGTTCAATTCCCAAAGCCGAGGCATGACGGAAAGCCATGCGCCAATGTCTCTCGTTTGGGCGAAAATCGGGCGTCAGTTGAGCAAGGAAACGCGCGAGTCAGTGGGGAAAAGACATGTGAGTGCCGGGGAAACGGGCGTTTTCCGTACGGTGCGTGGGCGAGCGAAAACGGGGAGGAGTGTAGTTTCGCGGCGTACTTTGCAATCTTCGCACCCTACTTTGCAAGACTGCCGGGCGCGCACTTCAAGCCGGGCCATTGTGGCCGGCTTTTCAAACTTCGATCAATTGTCCATCGAAGGGATTACGAATTCCCTTCGATCGCGCCGCCCGCCCCGCCCCTGCGAGGTGAATGTCCGCGGGTGGCTCTGCCGTCCATCAGGGCGGCGATGCCGCCCTCTCGGTAAAGTTCGTCCCACTTGAAAAGCGAGGCGCGGCACACGTCCAGGCCGTACGTCGCGTGAACGTGCAAGATAAAGCGGGCGGTGATTTGGCTTTCGCGATAGCCCAATTCATTGCCGCCCAACTTTGCCCATGCCCAGCGGCGCAGGAGCTCGCGGCGGCGCATCGCCGATGCGTGATTGGCCAGCGGATCGACGCCCGCCGCGTCCAAGTGCTTGAAAGCCGATAAGGTGACATCCATCTTATTGACTCGCGACAGCTCGTTGGCTACCCTCCGGGCATGCCAAGAACAGCGAGGGCCGCGGCGGGCGAGGTGGTGTGTCACGTACTCAACCGCGGCAATGGCCGCATGGGCGTCTTCCGCAAGCCCGGGGATTATCAGGCGTTTCTCGATCTGCTGCGCGAAGGAAAGGAGAAGGCGTCGATCGAGCTTTTCGGCTTCTGTCTGATGCCGCGCTCCGGCAACGGCATGATATACTACTCGCGGCGGTGGCGCGAGCCCGCGACGGCACCTGAGGGCCAATTTCGATGGGAATGACATAATATTATGGATGTCACCTTTTCAGCTTCTTTGCGGACTTCGGGCTTTTCCTCGATCCGTGCGTGATGGCCGGCGGTGAGGGTGACCCCGGCCGCGCCGAGGCGGGGGTATATTGGATTCTTTGAGGCATCGCTTAGGCGTCCGAAAGCGGGTCGATTGCACCGCCAGGCGCCGATTGCTCGGACCACCTGCATTATCTTACTTCGAAATACTTTCCTTCGCCGTTCCGCTTATCTCCGCAAGCGCTGCCACCGTATTGCTGATGGCCGGGCGGGAGTTCGCCTGCCCGCAGCAGACAACTTGAACATCCGGGCGAAAATCGCCGCTGGGCCTCGAAAATTGGTTCTTCCCTGCGCGCCGTTTCATCGAATCCCGAGTCGATCATCCGTCGGCGACGTCCGGGTGGATTTCAAGGCATCCGCTCCGCTCGGGCGTCCGATAGCGATGGCGATCAGACGCGAGTACAAATCGAATTAAGCTGGACGCTCGATCTTGCGCGTTTCATGAACCGGGGCGAACTGGATCTATGCCGATGTGCAGGTGGCATGGAAAACAGGGCTGCGGGTCCGCCGCGTTCACGTCGATGTTCCCCACACGCTTCCAACGGCAGCCTCCACGCACCTTTTGAACACCGAGTCCGTGCCTCCGAAAATCCATCGCTCTTTGACGACGCGACCGATCTGGAGGCGGCAATTAATTTCGCACAGTCAATGCGTTGGACCGGCCCTCAACTATCTCGCCACCCGCAACTATACGCGGAATCGTCCAGAACGTATAATATACGGAGTGCAAGTGCGCGTAACGCCTTAGCTTGAATTCGCTGCGTTTTCGCAGTTTTTGAGAATGGCGGCGGCGGGCGGGGAGCTTGAATAGGAGTGAGAACAAATGGCTCCCAATGTATTTATTTCCTACAGTTGGACGTCTGCGGGTCATCAAGCCCAAGTGAGGCAGTGGGCGGAGCGCCTGCTCGCGGATGGAATTGATGTGGTTCTTGATATTTACGACCTCAAGGAAGGGCACGACAAGTACGCGTTTATGGAGCGAATGGTCACAGATTCCAATGTCACCCATGTATTGATGTTCTGCGACAAGTGTTACGCGGAAAAAGCAGATGCGCGGAAAGCCGGCGTTGGAACCGAGTCTCAGATCATCTCGAAGGAAGTCTACGAGAAGGTTGACCAATCTAAATTCATTCCAATCCTCAGCGAACTTGATGCGGACGGAAATCCGTACCTGCCTGCGTTTTTGAAATCCAGAATTTGGATTGATTTCTCCACCGCAGAATCCGTCAATGAAAACTGGGAGCAGTTAGTGAGATTGCTTCATGGCAAGCCTCTGCACCAAAAGCCTGAGCTTGGCAAAGCACCCGGCTATCTTCAGGAGCAAGCAGTTCCCGCGAGCCCCGCGATTGCGAAATTCAGCGCGCTTAAGCAGGCAATAATTTCGAACAAACCTTTGATAAGATTCTATCGACAGGAATTCCTTACCGCGTGCATTCAATATGCCGACTCGCTTCGGGTCCGAAACAAGCCAGAAACCCAAAATCTCGCAGAACAAATTTTTGCCGATTGTGGTAAATTAAAGCTTGTCCGCGATCATATCGTGGACTGGGTGATGCTTGAAACATCGGTGTCGCCGCAGGCGGATTTTCAGGAGTCGCTCATCAATTTTTTAGAGGAGATGCTTAAACTCAAGGGAAGGCCGGTCGAACTCAATAGCTGGAGCGACTCTTGGTTTGAAGCCCACTCGCTTTTCGTGTACGAGACGTTCCTCTACGTCGTAGGGTCTTTGCTAAAGACGGGCGCGCTCAACATCCTACATGAAGTGGTTACAAGCCACTATATGAGGCCCGAATCCGAGCAATATCGCAATGGTGAGTTCGAAAACTTTGGCTGTTTTTATGCCCATTCGGACACCCTCGGCACCGTTCTCTCACCTCCTGGCCAAACCTTGTATAGCCCAGCTGCGGAACTCATTAAGCGGCAAGCCGATCGCAAAGATGTACCGTTTGACGCAGTGATGGAGGCCGATTTACTCCTCCTGCTGATGGCGTTCATCACACCCTCCGTAAACTGGTATCCACAAACATTGCACTACGCATCCGGGAAATCGTTTCCATTTTTCCTGCGAGCGACGCAGCACAAAGGCTTTGAAAAACTCGCCATTATCACCGGTATCGGGGACGCTGATAAACTGAGAAGCGCGGCCCACGAGGGCCGCACGCGCCTTTCGGTAGATCGATGGCATCATTTTCGGCGACACGACCATTCATTCTCGCAGGCAATGAATTTAACACGCCTAGATACGCTAAAGTAGACATGAAAAATCTTCTGAAGGCTTTAGCTCCAGGTGGAGATTCTTCCCTTAGCCGGCGCGCCCGAATATCTTGTGCAAATTTTCCTGCGCCCACTCGAAAATTTACCATGATCTTCGATACCACCTCCACAGGTTTATTTGCGCGCGACGCCTTATTCAGCCATTCGAGCCCGTCCCCCGCCGCAAATTCTGCCGACGCTGGAGAGCTTCGGAACACGCCTCGCCATGTTCACCCCACCACCGTCAACGCCACCCCCGCTTTCGCGCCATCCGCCTGCGCTTTCCCCGGCTTCCATTCCCGCGCCACATCGCGCGCCGGGCCGCCGCGATGGCGTTGGAAGACGGCGCAGTTGGTGCAGGGCCAGGGGAAGTCGCCTTCGGGCACCGGCTTGCGGCTGAACAGCTGGCGGGCACGCCGGCTGGCGGCGTCGTTGTACATCTCCACCACCGATCTGCCGCGCGCGCTGCCAAGCTGGGCGATGTTGGAGAAATAGTTGCAGCGGGCGACCTGGCCGTTGGAATTGAGTGTGAGCGTGCGCCACAGATACGAGCAGTCGGTTCCCGAGCAGGCGGTTTGGTCGCCAAGGGCTTGGCGGGAGACGTCGGCGGACCATTTGTCGCGCAGCCTGGGGTCGCACTCGACTCCGCCGATTGGGTGTAGTTGAAAACCGCAGACTGGATTTATGAAAATGGAGATTAGACTGACCTCGCGCGCGGGGATCGGGCGGGCACGCCCGGGGAGCATGTTTTCAGGGGGCGGCTGAATGTCGATCGAATGGGCGTCATCCCCGAGCGCTGCATCCGCATCGCCAGCGACCCCGGCGACACGATCCTCGACCCCTTCAACGGCAACGGCACAACCGGCATCGCCGCCCTGCGCGCGGGACGCAAATACATCGGGATCGACCGA
>Ga0209483_1001950_pt1 | contig 14985 bp, 16 predicted proteins | sample NGEPerA_FD_184508 | JGI IMG/M metagenome (GOLD analysis project Ga0209483, IMG submission 184508) | Arctic peat soil microbial communities from the Barrow Environmental Observatory site, Barrow, Alaska, USA - NGEE PermafrostL2-A... | ecosystem: Environmental > Terrestrial > Soil > Wetlands >... | reverse complement strand
TTTCGCCGGAAGGCTGGCCGCTGCGCGCGTGTCAGCGGCAGGGGCTCGTCGCCACCTTGCAGCAGCCGATGCACGCGCGCGACGTCGTCGGCCATGCGCTGCTGTCGCGAAAGCAGCGCGGGGACAAGGCGCGCGCGCGCGTCGCCGGGTGCGACCTCGACGTCGGCGAGCCGCGCGACAAAATCGATGCGCGGCAGCGCGTCCGCACCGGTCACGGAGTCGTCGCGGATATCATCGGCCGCCTGGTCCATGCGCACACCGATTTCACGCAGCGCGCCGGCAACCTGCGCGAGAATCGCGCGCGCGGTATCGTCGTTGCCGAGGAGCTCCACGTCGAGCGGACTCGCCAGCAACAGGTCGCGCAGGTCGATGACCCGCAGCAGGATGGCGGTGTCGCGCTGCCAGCGCAGGGATTCGGGAAGCGCGAACACGAGGTCGCGTGCGGACTGAAGGCGGTCGGCGAGCGTGGCCTCGCCGAGGATCCACGCGCGCAATGGCGCGGTCTGGTCCGCGCGCGCGCGTCCCGCTTCCAGCACATCGGCCCGCGTGCGAAACAGCGCAGCCGCAGCGCGCACGGCGTCGACGAGCGCCAGCGTGCGATAGCGGCGCTGCAGGGCGATGCCCGACAGGATCGACCACGCGAAATAGGCGGCGCCGCCGCACGCGCTCAAGCCGGCGACGGTGAGTTCATGACCCGTCGGAGGGACCGCCATCGAAAAGATCATCGACAGGATGGGCGTGAACGCCACAGCGCCGGCGCGCGCCCCCCAGGTCATCACCATCATGCCGACGAATCCGATCGCCGCCACGCCTGCGCCCAGCGCCAGCGGGTGCGGCCTCAGCAGGTCGACGACCAGCGCGGCGGCAAAGCTCAGCAGCGCGGCGACCGCAACTCGCTGCCACGTGCGCGAAACGCTGTTGGGAACATCGGCCAGGCTGGCGCACGTCGCGCCGCTGACCACCAACTGCGCGGCGTACGCTCCGGCCGCAGCACTCGCCAGCAACTGGATGGCCCCGATGCCGACCGCGACGGCGATACCGTTGATGGCGTAGCCCGGCAGCAGGCGCCAAGGCTTGAAGTGCGCCGCGAGTTGCATTGAGGGCCGGTGGCGGGTCGTGAGCGGAGTCACGAACGAGCGGCGAGCATAGCATCGGCGGTGTCCCGCCCGCTTGCTGCGAGCGGGCAAAATGCGTTCACGGATGCCGGCGCAACGCAGGACGACGAAGGCGGGCGCCATCGTGCCTGAGGCGTCGACGCAGCACTTGGCGCAACGGTAGCGCCTCGAATAGAATGACGGCATCGCGCTTCAACAGGCTCGGCGGACTGACAGTGCTGCTTGCCGCGTTGTTGTTTGGCCGCACGCGGCCGCGCCGTGCATGACAGGGAGAGACGTGCGCAGTTTTAGAAAACGGGCGGACCGCGGCGAGTGCATGCGCAACCGCGGCCGAGCGTGGTGGCTGGGCGCATTGATTCTCTTGCTGGCATCCGGTTCCGCCGTTGCCGACCAGCGTGTTGGCGCGGGCAGCGTGTCCTCAATCGCGAACGGCCGCTTCGACCTCGCCTGCACCAACATCGTCGTAAGCGGCACGCTCAACGTCAACCAGGCGACGTATGTCGACGTCGGCGACATTCACGTGCTGGCCGGCGGCGTTCTCAATGGCGGAAGCGGATCGATCACGCTGTCCGGCACGATCGTCGTCGACGCCGGTGGCCAGTTCAATCGCCAGGGCATCACCGTGCAGAACGATTCGACGTGCGCCAAGTCTGCGCAAATCGCCACGCCGGTACCGGCGCTGCAGGATAGCCAACTCATTGCGCTCGGCGTGCTGCTCGCCGGACTGGCGGGATTGCGGCTGCGTGGCCGATACGCGCCGGAAAGTCGCACGACAAACCAGGGAACGCGAACATGACACATGACGTACGAGCCATCGAGAGGGCTGCCTCGGCCACGCCACGCAGCGCGCGTCGCACGCTGCTCCACGCGATGGCGGCTGTGGCGCTGATGCTGGCAATGCTCACCGGCAGCGTCCACGCAGCGGACGTCGAGATATGGACGGCGGCGGGCGGCAACTTCGCGGTGAAGGACAGCACCGGTGCGCTCGTCCGCCTGCTGATCAACGGCAGCAATGGCGACGTGCTGCTTCCGTTCCTCACGTTCGCGGCGGCGCAGCCCAGCGCTGTGTGCTTCAACTCCGGCACCGGGCTGCTGGGACAATGCGCGACGTTTCCCACGGGTCCGCAGGGTCCTGCTGGGCCGCCAGGGCTACCTGGTGCATCCGGGCTAATGGGCTCTCCGGGCGCTCCGGGCCCACAAGGCCCACAAGGCGATACAGGCGCACAAGGGCCACCGGGCATCGCGGGCGCCCCAGGCCCCGCGGGCGGCATCCGCGATTTCGCGGATTTCTACGCGATGATGCCTCCCGACAATGCGGCGACGGTCGCGGCGGGCGCCGATGTGAGTTTCCCTAGCGACGGCGAGTTGTCCGGCACGATCCAGCGGGTGTCCGCCAGCCAGTTCAACCTGCCGGTGATCGGCGTATACCAGGTCATGTTTCAGGTCAGCGTGACCGAAGCGGGCCAACTGGTTCTCGCACTGGATTCCGGCGCGGGCGCTGTCGAGCTCGCCAGCACCGTGGTCGGCAGGGCCACCGGCACCAGCCAGCTTACCGGCATGGCACTGGTCAGGACGACGGTGATCAATTCGCTGCTCAGCGTACGCAATCCGGCGGGCGAAAACACTGCGTTGTCGATCACGCCTTTGGCCGGCGGTACTTCACCTGTCTCCGCGCACCTGATCATCACGCGGCTCGGGTCGTAACGCGGCGCGTTCTGCGAAAGTTGGCGACGACGCTCCGATGATGTCGGCCGCGCCGATCGAATGCCAATGGGCGCACGGATGAACAGGACCTTCCGCTCGCTGCACAGCTTCAACTACCGCGTATGGGCCGGCGGGGCGCTGGTGTCGAACGTGGGCACCTGGATGCAGCGTATTGCGCAGGACTGGCTCGTACTCACGCAGTTGTCCGACAGGAATGCCACGGCGGTGGGCGTGGTGATGGCGCTGCAGTTCGGGCCGCACCTGCTGCTGCTTCCGCTGACCGGTTTCGCGGCCGACCATCTCGACCGGCGCAAGCTGCTGATCGGCACGCAGGCGGCACTGGGAGCGCTCGCGCTCGGATTGGGCGTCCTCACCATCGCCGGGCACATCCGCTTGTGGCACGTGTACGTGTTCGCGTTCCTGCTCGGTTGCGTCACCGCATTCGACGCCCCGGCGCGCCAGACATTCGTCGCGGACCTGGTCGGCGAGGCCGACCTGTCGAACGCCGTCGCGCTCAACTCCACGTCCTTCAACGCCGCACGCATGATCGGTCCGGCAATCGCCGGTGTCCTCATTGCCGTCGTGGGCTCCGGCTGGGTATTCGTGATCAACGCGGCATCTTTTGTCGCCGTGCTGTGCTCGCTCGGTTTCCTTCGCGTCGGCGAGCTTCACCCGCACAAGCGAGCGGTCCGCGCGCGCGGCAGCTTCGTCGAAGGCTTCCACTATGTCTTGGGGCGCCCCGACCTCAAGGCTGTGCTGCTCATGCTTTTCCTGATCGCGACGTTCGGGCTCAACTTTCCGATTTTCATCTCGACGATGTGCGTCACCGTGTTCCACGCGGGCGCCGACCGCTATGGCCTGTTGACGTCGATCATGGCGATCGGGACGGTCGCCGGCGCGCTGCTCGCGGCGCGCCGGGCGAAACCCCACATCGTGCATCTGCTCATCGGCGCCGCCACCTTCGGTTTCGGCCTGGCGCTGGCCGCAGTCATGCCCAACTACTGGCTCTTCGGAATCGCCCTGGTCGTCATCGGCATGTCGGCGTTGACGTTCATGACGGCGACCAACAGCCTGTTGCAGCTATCGACCACGCCCGCGATGCGCGGTCGCGTGATGGCGATTCGACTCGCGATCGCCTTGGGCTGCACGCCACTGGGCGCGCCGATCATCGGTTGGGTGGCTGATACGTTCGGCCCGCGCTGGGCACTGGGTGTGGGTGCCGCCGGGGGATTCGCCGCGGCAATCGTCGGAATCCATTACCTGGCGAAATACCATCATCTGCGCGTACGCATCGACGCTGGCCGGCTTCGATTCAGCATCGACGATCTTGCGCCGGCCGCGTTCTCGTCGCACAACGACTGATGCCAGCGATCAGCGTGTTCACCTTTGGTGGATAAGATCAATATCGTCGTCGCTGGCCATAGCCATTTCGGCGCGCCATGGATGGTGGGCAGCCATCAGCTGGCATTGGCGTGGGCACGCGCGGGCCACCGGGTTTTACACATATCGCCTCCGATAACGCCTTGGCATGCGGTGCGCATCGCGGATCCGTGGGTTCGCAGGCGATATCGAAGCGCCATTGAAGGCGTGCGGGAAGTGGAACCCGGACTTATGAATTGGGTTCCGCTCGGATTGCTGCCTTGGGTATGGGGCGCTCATCTGTATCGTCATCTGGGCACCTCGCTACCGAGTTGCACGATCGGGCTCGCGTCAACGCTGCGCCGCGCAGGCCTGCAGGCGCCTGACCTGCTGGTGGTCGACCATCCGCAGTTCTACAACCTTGACCGACTGCTCTCGCCGCGGCGCGTACTCTATCGGGCGTGCGATCTCTTCGCCGAGATCCACGACCGCAGGGTCGTCAACGATATCGAACGCGCGCTGGTCACGCGAGTGGACTGCGTGATTGCCACCTCTGAACCTGTGGCCCAGCGGTTACGCGATCACGGCCGGTCCAGCGTGAAACTGTTCGAGAACGGCGTCGATTTCGCGCACATGTCGCATCCGGTCCCACCCCCAGCGGAGTATTCGCGAATGAGGGCCCGCCGCGCCGTCTACGCGGGCGCCATCGACAACCGGTTCGGGGTCGCGCTGTTGCTCGAACTCGCTCGGGCACGGCGCGAGGTCGAGTTTGTGCTGATTGGCTCCGGAACAGCTGTTGCCGAAATCGCGGCATCGCGACTGGAGAACGTGCATCTGCTCGGCACCCGACCGTACGCGGAGCTTCCGGCTTACCTGCAGCATGCGAGTGTCGGATTGCTTCCGCTCAACGCTCATCCGGCCAATGCAGGACGCAGCCCGATGAAATTCTACGAGTACGCCGCAGCCGGCTTGCCCATCGCCGCCAGCTTGACGCCGGAGCTCGCGCGCAGGCGCGAGCCGTTCATACGATTTTTCGACCCGCAGAATCCCGCAAAGGCATTGGACGAAGTCCTGGTTCAGCGGCCGATCCCCGACCCGGCGCATATCGCGTTGCGTGATTGGGCGCTGATCGCCGAAGCAATACTTGACTATGCGGTTTCTTCCGATGGTGCGTAGCCGGACGTGAATCGATGTGGCCTCTATCGTGCTGCTACAAGAGCGCTACCGCGTCCTGCGCAGCTACCCTGCCCATCACCGCGCCGCGGATCAGACCCGGGCCGCCGAGATACGTGTGATAGAAATACCCGCCCGTCAATTCTCCTACGGCGTACAGGCCATCAATAACTCGAGCGGCGGGGCCGCTGTCGCGCGCTCCGTTGCAACTCGAGAGCGACGCGTGCACCGAGGAGCAGCGCCGTGCGCGAACGCTCAATAAGGTACGCATCACGTCGCGGGAGGAGGGCGATGTCGTGATGCTCGGCATTGGCGAATTCACGCCGCTCGCCGGTTTCATGAGTCATGCAGGCTGGCGCGGTGTCTGCGACGAGATGCGGACGTCCGAAGGCTTGTTCTGGCCAATCCCGATCACGCTTTCGGCGCAAGAAGCGATCACCGCGCGCTCGAGCCCGATTCACGGAGCGAAAGGCGATAACCGTAAATATGGTAATATGGGCAAGTGAAGACAACCATCGAAATTCCGGACCCGCTGTTTCGCAAAGCCAAGTCGAAGGCATCCGAGCACGGCCAGACGCTCAAGCAATTCGTGACCGAAGCGTTGCAGCAGAAGCTCGCCGCCAACGCAAGCAAGGTTCAGCTCGGTGAGCCCGAATGGATGCAGGGATTTGGAAAGCTGCGCCGGCTGCGCGGTGAAAGTGTGCGAATCCAAGCCAGGATTGCTGAAGCGTTCGAAGTGATCGAACCTGAGGATCGGGCGTGATTCTGGACACCAACGCGCTATCCGCGTTTGTGGACGGCGACGATGGTGTCGGCGACGTTCTCCGCCGGCAGTCGCGAGCCGCCATTCCCGTCATCGTTCTCGGCGAGTTCCGCTACGGGATCGCGGAGTCCAGGCATCAAGCGGCCTACGAATCGTGGCTGGACTCCCAACTGCCTCACTTCGACATCCTTGCGGTGACGGACGAGACCACGATCGCATACGCCGCGCTGCGGGTAGCTCTCAAACGATCGGGTCGTCCGATTCCGGCCAACGACGCCTGGATCGCGGCCCTCGCACTGCAACACCGTATTCCCATCCTCAGCCGCGACCACCACTTCGACGTCGTGCCTGGCCTTGAACGAAGGGGTTGGTAACCGACCCCTTCCGGTCAAGGCACGATGTCCGCCAAACCTTGCCAATCTTTGGGCCACCAATCAGGGGAGTCGGTGCTCGCTTCAATAAGTTATTGGGCCAACTGAACGCGCAGAAGTTGACGCGCATAACGCTCCCAGGCGGTGGAATATCCAAGTAGCACAATTGTGCTACAGTAGGTTTTTCACATGGAACTTCGCGATGTCCACAACCACCGTTCGCCTGCCGCAGGATCTCAAGGAGCGCATCGCTCGCGCAGCAGAACGGGCTGGAACCACCGCGCACAGTTTCATTCTGGAGGCGATAGCTGAGAAAGCCGAACAGGAAGATCGCCGGGCGGAGTTCCAGAATACGGCCGAGCGGCGATACGCCGAGATTGTCGCCTCTGGCAAGACGGTGCCATGGAATGAGATGCGTCGCTATCTCGAGCGTCGGCTCACCGGCAACAAGAGTGCTCGACCGAAGCCGCGAACGCTCGCGCGCTAGGTATGTCGCGCATCGAGCTCGCACCAGAGGTCGCGGATGATCTCGAGCGCATCCTGGAGCATCTCTTTGCGCATCAGGTGGCGGATGCGCCATCGCATATTGAAGACATCATAAGTGCTATCGATGTGCTGGAACGCAATCCGCTGATCGGTCGGCCTGCCAGAGCGGACTTTAGAGAGTTGGTGATCGGGCGCCGTGCGCACGGTTATGTCGCACTCTATCGATACGTTGCAGAACTTGATACGGAGTTTGTGCTCGCCATCCGCGGTCAGAAGGAGGCGGGTTACACAGAAACGTGACCTTGAGACGAATGACGATAACCGAGGCGAACGAGGCTGTTCAGTCGATCAAGGACGCAAAATGCTGAACCGCCTGTTCGCCGGATTCCTCTTCGCCTTGACCGCGTCATCGATAGTGGTGGCGACTTCGGCACAATCCGCGCCGACGCTGCTATGGAAGATCACCTCCGGCAGTCGGACGTTGTACCTTACCGGTGACACCCAGGCACTCTTGCCGCTCGACTACCCGCTTCCCGTGCAAGTGGAGCAGGCTTTCAAGCAGTCGGGAGAGCTGGTTCTCGAGGGCGACCCGGGGGCCGATTCAAAGCAAATATCGGCACTGATTCAGCAATACGGGCTGTTGCCCGCGCCCACCACTCTGAACGACACGCTCGATGTGTCCCAGGCAAACCTTGTCAAACGAGCTTTTGCCGAAGTTGGCGCTCCGTTTGGAAAGGTGGAACCGTTGCGCCCGTGGTTGGCGGCAATTGTCCTGACGCAAGCTCAGTTTGCGAGGCTCGGGTGTGACCCCAAACAACAGGAGACCGAATATTTTTACAAATTGGCGAAGTCACGAGGCCTCCCATTCACGGCATTGGAAACCGCGCCCAAGCAACTCGAATTGTTTGCGGACTTGTCGCAAACCCTCCAGGTCACCTGGTTGACAGTGACTGCGCGCCAATGGCCGCAGACGGCCAGCGAACAGCAAGCCAAACGGCAAGACATTGTGCAAGCTTGGCGCACTGGCAACACCGACGCGTTATCGAAAATGCTGACGCGCGAATTTGACGGGCAACCGGATCTTTACCGAGCTCTCGTCACCGACCGCAATGAAGCCTGGTTCAAGACACTCGAAAGGCGACTTGCGACGCGTGGCGCGCCAGTCTTTGTGCTGCTCGGCGCCGGTCATCTTGTCGGGATAGGCAATCTCGTCTCGATGTTGGAGCAAGCGGGATATGGCGTGACTCAACTTTGAAGTCTTCAGCACGGCAAAACATCAATTGCGTATTCACCGTATTGCGGGTATCAGGTCGTCATGGAGCGATGGCGACCGAGTTCATCGCGATAGAATGATCCATCGCTCCAACAATTCACCGGGCCGATCGAAAGACAAAACATAAAACGAATGAAAGGCTTGTCGCATCGACTCTGCGTGGCGCCCATGATGGATTGGACCGACCGTCACTGCCGGTACTTCCACCGAATACTGTCGCGTCGCACGCGTCTCTACACCGAAATGATCACCGCGCCCGCACTTGCGCACGGCGATGTCCCGCGTCATCTCGACTTCGATCCGGCCGAGCATCCGCTCGCGCTGCAGCTTGGCGGCAGCGATCCGGCGGAACTCGCGCACGCGGCGAAGCTAGGTGAGCGTTGGGGCTACGACGAAGTCAACTTGAACTGTGGCTGTCCATCCGAGCGCGTGCAGACCGGCAGCTTCGGCGCTTGCCTGATGGCCGATCCGCATCTGGTTGCGCAGTGCGTGAAGGCGATGCGCGATGCGGTGTCGATTCCGGTGACGGTCAAGCACCGAATCGGCCTCGACGCCAGTGAAGACTACGCGTTCGTGCGCGATTTTGTCGGCATCGTCCGCGACGGCGGCTGCGACGTGTTCGTCGTGCATGCGCGCAATGCGGTACTCAAGGGATTGTCGCCGAAGGAAAACCGCGAAGTGCCGCCATTGCGCTACGCGTTCGTCCACCAGTTGAAGATCGACTTCCCCGACTGCGCCATCGTCATCAACGGCGGTCTCGGCGATTGGAGGGCTATCGACGGCGAGCTCGCGAAGGTCGACGGCGTGATGCTGGGGCGAGCCGCTTATCACAACCCGTGGATGCTCGCGGTCGCCGACGCGCGGCTGTTCGATGCCGAGCCACCAGTGGCCACGCGCGCCGATGCGCTGCGCGCGTTCATTCCCTATGTCGAGCGGCAGCTTGCGCGAGGTGTGCCGCTGCGCTCGATGGTCCGGCATGTACTGGGTCTCTACCTGGGACAACCGGGAGGACGCAAGTTTCGCCAGGTTCTCTCCGATTCACGCCGATTGCGTGACGGCAGCGTCGAGGTGTTCGCCGATGCGCTGCGCGCAGTCGAGCCGATGTTCGACGAAACGCCGGCTTAGGACGCGTCGCGCGAGTCCGTCGCGCACCGCCGGCAGGCGCGACGCCTCAAAGCTCATCGTCGATGTATTGGTGGACGATGGCGTCGAAATCGACATCGCTGCGCATGCCGAGCGCGCGACCGAATACGGTGTCAAAGTCGACCGGCCACGTCTCAACGATGCGCTCGACCGCCGGGTCGGCGCGGAACGATACGCGATCGGCGACGGCGTCGCCGGCGACGCGCCGTAGTGCTGCCAGCATGGCGTCGACCGACGTCGAGATGCCGGGAACATTGATGCTGCGTGTGTGCGCGAACGCACTCGCCGGCGCCTCGTGTGCGATGACGAGGTTATCGATCGCGCAGCGTGGCGACAGCAGCCACATGCGGGTCTGGCGCGCCACCGGGCACACGGCATCGACGCCATTCAGCGGCTCGCGCAGGATCCCGCTCGCGAACGACGACGCGGCCTTGTTCGCCTTCCCCGGCCGCACGCTGATCGTCGGCAGGCGCAGGCTGCGGCCGTCGACGAATCCCTTGCGCGTAAAGTCGTTGACGAGGAATTCGCCGATGGCCTTCTGGTTGCCGTACGACGATTGCGGCCACAGCGCTTGCGTATCCGGTACAGGATCGGGCAGCGGACCGCCGAACACCGCGCACGAGCTCGCGTAGACGAATTTCGGCGGCGACGCCAGGCGTCGGCAACGTTCGAGCAATGCGCGCGTGCCGTCGACGTTCACCCGCCAGCCCAGATCGAAGTCGGCTTCCGCTTGGCCGCTCACCACGGCGGCCAGGTGGAACACGCTGTCGACGCCGGCGCCGAATGCCTCGTCGACGAACGCGGCGCCAGCGATATCGCCCGCGATGGATCGCAGGCGTGGATCGGCGGCCGGCGGTGCCACGACATCGACGAGCGTGATGCATGCGATGTCCCGGCGCACGCCACGCACATCGGTCAGCGTCCCGCGCGCGAGCAGCGCGGCGGCGAGCCGGCTTCCGAGAAATCCACCGCCACCGGTGATCATGACGTGCATGCAAGCTCCGCTAGTTTTCCCTCACCCCGGCCCTCTCCGCATGCGGGAGAGAGAGACTGCGATGATACCGGCCCGCGCCTGCGCGAAGCGACGGGCTGCTAGAATCGGCACGCTGGCGCCTGCTGCGCGGCGGCCGAGCGCGCCGCAAAGCGCGCCGTTGCAACCGATGCCCAACTCCACCCCCCGCCGCGTCACCATCGCCACCCGCGAATCCGCGCTTGCGATGTGGCAGGCCGAACGGATCCGCGAACGCCTTGTTGCCGCCCACCGTCACCTGACGGTGGAATTGCTGGGCATGACCACGCGCGGCGACCAGATCCTCGATCGGCCGCTCGCCGATATCGGTGGCAAGGGACTGTTCATCAAGGAACTCGAGCACGCGATGAGCGACGGCCGCGCCGACCTGGCCGTGCACTCGTTGAAGGACGTGCCGATGGACCTGCCGGATGGCTTCGTGCTCGCCGCAGTCGTCGCGCGCGACGATCCGCGCGACGCGTTCGTGTCCAACCGACACGCGAACCTTGCGGCATTGCCGGCGGGTGCCGTGGTCGGCACGTCGAGCCTGCGGCGCGAAGCCCAACTGCGCGAGCGCTTCGCATCTCTCATCGTCAAGCCGCTGCGCGGTAACGTCAATACGCGCGTCGCCAAGCTCGACGCCGGCGACTACGACGCGATCATCCTCGCCGCCGCGGGATTGAAGCGACTCGGCATGGCCGACCGCATCCGCGAACTGATCGACCCCGCCGACAGCCTGCCGGCTGCCGGACAGGGCGCGCTCGCCGTCGAGTGCTGCGCCGATCGCGACGACGTCATCGCGTTGTTCGCGCCACTCGTCGACCGGGCAACGTTGCTGGCGACGACGGCAGAGCGGGCGTTCGCGCGCACGCTGTCCGGCAATTGCCACACGCCCGTCGGCGCGTACGCGGAGTGGCTGGGCGCGACGCTGTGGCTGCGCGGTCTCATCGCCAGCACCGACGGCCGCGAGGTGTTGCGCGGCGAGCGCGACGCGGTCGTCCTCGACGTGGGCGACGCGCAGGCGATGGGCGAAGCGCTCGGCGGCGAATTGATGTCGCGAGGTGCTGCGCGCCTCGCGCTGATGTGAACGCCGGCGCGCGCGTCAGCGGCCAGCGCGCGCAGCCACCGCTGGCCGGCGCGGGCGTCATCGTTACGCGGCCGGCGCGCCAGGCGGGCGCGTTCGCATTGAAGCTCGGCGCGTTGGGCGCGCGTCCGATCATATTTCCTGCCATCGTCATACTGCCGCCCGACGACAGCGCCGCGCTCGCAGCCGCGCACGCGCGGCTCGCGCAGTGTCATGCAGCCATATTCGTGTCCGCCAACGCGGCGGAATATGGCGTGCCGCAAGGCGCGTGGCCCGCCGGTGTCGCCGCCTTCGCGCCCGGGCCGGGCAGCGCCAGTGCACTGACCGACTTGGGCGTTCCCGATGTCGCATTTCCACCGGCGCGCCACGACAGCGAAGGGCTGCTCGCATTGCCTGCGCTGGCGGATGTCGCCGGTAAACGCATTGTGATCTTCCGCGGTGATGGTGGCCGCGACGTGCTGGGCGACGGGCTGCGCGCGCGCGGCGCGCTCGTCGACCACGTCGCGTGCTATCGCCGCGCGGCGCCCACCGCGGGTGCGGACGGGCTCGCGGAGGTGTTGCGCCGGCGCGAAGCGCACGCACTGACGCTGACATCGGGCGAAGGCGTGGCGAACCTGTGCAATGCACTCGACGGCGCCAGCATCGGATTGCTGCAGCGGCTGCCGGCGTTCGCGCCGCATCCGCGAATCGCCGCGCATGCACGCGAGCGCGGGCTGGACGCCGTGGAAACGGCGAGCGGTGACGCGGGAATCATCGCCGCGTTGCTACAATGGTTCGCCGAACATCCCGTTCCAGTCTTCGATCGCTGACATGCCCAAAGCCGACATCCTGATCACTGCGCAGTTGCCTCCATTGCTGTCCGTCCCGTTGCAGCGTGATTATCGCTGCGTCGACTACGTGAAAGCGGCCGACAAGCCGGCGCTGCTGGCCGCGGAGGGTGCCTCCATCCGTGGCCTGGTGCAGGGCGGGGGTACCGTGCAGGCGACCGAGCTGCTCGACGCGCTGCCCAAGCTCGAGATCATTTCCGTATTCGGTGTCGGCTACGACGGCGTTCCCGTCGACTACTGCAAGAAGCGCGGCATCAAGGTGACCAACACGCCGGACGTGCTGACCGAGGACGTGGCCGATACCGCCGTCGCGCTGTTGCTGATGTGCGCGCGCGGCTTCGTCATCGCCAACCGTTTGCTGCACAAGAGCGACTGGAGCACCGGCAGCGGTACGCTGACCACGAAGGTTGCCGGCAAGCGCGCGGGAATCTTCGGATTGGGGCGCATCGGCAAGGCGATCGCCCGCCGTCTCGCCGCGCTGGAAATGCAGATCGCGTACACCGGGCGCACCCAGCAGGACGTCCCCTACATGTTCGTGCCCGACCTGTCGGCGCTCGCTGCGCAGTCGGACTTCCTGGTCATCGCGGCGCCGGGCGGCCCCGCCACGCGCAACATCGTCGACGCCGACGTGCTGAACGCGCTCGGCAGCAACGGAACGCTGATCAACATCGCGCGCGGCTCGCTGGTCGACGAACCGGCGCTGATCGCGGCGCTGAAGGCAGGCACCGTGCGTGCCGCGGGTCTCGACGTGTTCGCCAACGAGCCCAACGTACCGCAGGAATTGCTGGCGATGGACAACGTCGTGCTGCTGCCGCATGTCGGCAGCGCCACCGGCGAGACGCGCCAGGCGATGGGCGACCTGTGCCGCGCTAACCTCGACAGCTGGTTCGCGGGTGAGGGCGTGAAGACATTGATTCCGGAACTGCGCTAGGCGCGTCGCTAGTCCGGCTCGATCGGCGCGAGCGCACCGCGGCGCTCGGGCAGCAGTACGGCAGCCAGCGCCACGATCACCAGCGCAAGCGCGATCCATTCGGTGATGCCGGGACGCTCGCCCAGCAGCAGCATGCCGGCGAAAACGCCGACGACCGGCACCGGCAGCGACGCCATCGACGACACGGCCACCGGCAGCGTGCGCGCCATCGTGTACCACAGCAGATGTGCGAGCGTTCCGGCGAGGACGATGTTGTAGCCGATGGCGAACCACGCGCGCGGCGAGTAGTGCGCGACCTGCACCCATCCCGCGTCGTCGAAGAACGGTGCGGCGAGCGCCAGTGGTATCCAGCCGACGAGCATCATCCAGCCGGATAGCGCGCTTTGCGCCATCGGCGGCTGCCATTTGCGCAGCAACACCGTGCCGAGTGCCCACATCAGCGCGGCGCCGAGTATCAGGTATGCGCCCTGCGGCGCGTGCGAAAGCCTGCGTGCGTCGTCACCGAGCAGCAGGAACATCCCGGTCATCCCGACCAGGAAGCCACCGATCTTGCGCGTCGACATCCGCTCGCGCAGCAGCACGATCGCGATCAGCGTGGCCCAGATGGGCATCGTGTAGGCGAGGATCGCGCTGCGCCCCGACGCCAGCTGGCGCACGCCGAACAGCACCAGGCCGTTCCAGCCGGTGATCGACAGCACGGCGAGCACCACCACCCTGGGCCACCAGCCGTGCGGGACGCGAACCGAGCGCCCGGTGAGCCGCGCGTAGCCGAGCATGCCCAGCGCGGCCAGCGGCAGCGTGATCGAGCGAAAGGTCAGCGGCGCGATTTCGGCAACGCCCATTTTCAGCACCGGCCAGTTGCAGCCCCAGACCAGCGCGAGCACCGCAATGGGGACGAACCCGCGTGCGAAAATCCTGCGCGACCCGGGGTCAGATGGCGCGTTCGCCATATTTGCTCTGGTGCAGCGCGCGCGCCTGCGTCACCCATCCGTCGCGGCGGATGCGCCCGCGAAACTCCGGCAGCCGCGCGTCGAACGCGTCGATGTCGTGCTCGCTCCAGCGCGCGATCTGGCGATAGCTGCCCACGCCCATCCGCTGCAGCATCCGTTCCAGTACCGGGCCGACACCGACGATCAGTTTCAGGTCATCGGGCGAATTGGGCACGTCGAGCAGCAACGGCGGCGCGTTGTCCTCGAGGTCGACGACGATCTCGCGATAGCGCGCGGTCTCGGTGCGCGCATCCGCCAGCTTGCGCAGCAACTGCCGCCGGTCCTCGGCGAACGCGTGCAACTGCACGAGGGCTGCCGCATCGCGCGTGCGCTCGCCGCGCAGTGCGGCGCCCTCGCGCTCCGCGGCGCGAACGAGCCGCGCGCGTTCGGCGTCCAGCGGGTCCGGCGCGATGGGTGCAACAGGAGCCTCGGGGATTTCAGCGCGCGCAGCCGCTGTGGCGGGCGGCTCGGCGGTCTTGGCAGCATCGCCATTGCGGCCTGCCAGCGTGCGGGTGATTGCCGATCCGTTGCGCATCCGCGCGACGCGCTGCGCACGCTCCATCCCCATGCGAAACGCGATCGGGATGCCGGCCACCAAGGCGATCAGGACCAGCAGCGTGAAACCGTTCAAGGTTCGGGAAGTGAGCGGCAACGCCGCTCGACAGGCATGAAAGTACGCGCATTCTAGAGCAATCGACCCGCGGAACCGGCATGCGCCGCTGCTAGAATCGAACACCCCGCCGATACCTGCGATGAAC
>Ga0209483_1001948_pt1 | contig 15000 bp, 14 predicted proteins | sample NGEPerA_FD_184508 | JGI IMG/M metagenome (GOLD analysis project Ga0209483, IMG submission 184508) | Arctic peat soil microbial communities from the Barrow Environmental Observatory site, Barrow, Alaska, USA - NGEE PermafrostL2-A... | ecosystem: Environmental > Terrestrial > Soil > Wetlands >... | reverse complement strand
CCGCCGATCGTGGCGTATAGGGGATGAGCTCGTCACAGAAGGGCTCGCGGCGATAGAGATCGGCCACCCAGGGCTTGGCGAGGATCGAGATGCGCGCCTTCGGGAAGCGCTGGCGTAGCGCGCGCAAGGCGGGCAGGGACATGACCGCGTCGCCCACCCAATTGGTGGCGCGGACTAAGATTGTCCCAGGGATTCTGTCGGGCACTCCCCTCTAGTCTAGCCGCCCATTAGGGAGAGAACGTCGTTTACGCCCGAAAGTCGAATAGGCCGGTCTGATACCAGCGCCTCTCCATAGCGCGCGCCGATCAGCGTGCCGAAATAGCGGTCTCGCGACTCCAGACCGAACAGATAGTCGCCCACGCCGTGCGCGATCACGCCGAACTCTTCGGCCGTTTTCTCGAACTGGGATCGATGGATCCGCAGCAGGTCCAGTTTGAGCTGAAATACGCTGGTGGTATCGACGACAAAGGCCGGCTGTTCGAATTGATGCAGCGGATAGAACAGGAACGCGTCGGGTTTGTGCGGCGGATGCGGGTCGTCGAGCTTCTTCAGCCCGCAGTAAAGCTGGGAGTTTCGGACCGTGAGCCCCGCGGCCGCGTGATCCGGATGACGATCTTCCCAATAGGGCGCAAGCACCAGCTTCGGACGATGCCGCCGGATGGCGCTGGCGACGAGCCGCCTGTTCTCGGGCGAATCCACGAGGCCGCAGTCCGGAAGGTTCAGCGATTCGCGAGAGCTCGCGCCGAGGAATTCCGCGGCGGCGATGGACTCGACCCGGCGTTGTTCGGGCGTGCCGCGCGAGCCCATTTCGCCGTTCGTCATGTCCACAATGGCGAAGGAAATCCTGGTATCTCGCAGGAGAATGGCGATACCGCCGGCTCCCCATTCCACATCGTCGGGGTGGGCGCCAAAGAGGAGGACGTCTACGTGACTAACTGCGGGCATAAAGAGCCATGGTAGCGATTTGGCTATTCTGGTAGCCGGGCAGGTCGATGATAATCGGGCGGATTGCGCTGGTCATTGCAGTTCTGGTCATTGAAACGCTGAATATCTCAGGCCAGCCGAAGCCGAAGTCGCGGCCCCGATTCGAGGACTATCCGGCTACGGAAGTCTTCGCTGGACAGCCGGCCCCTCCCAATATAGTTACATCCTCTCAGCGCCGATATCGCACTCGAATCCGGGAAGGAGTGGAGAAGGGCTGGGGTGTTTACGATGACGGAGTGACGCGGAATAAGACCGGGCCGAACTTTGCGGGAGACATGATCGTCATCCAATGGAGCTGTGGCGCACCCTGCCTCATGGCCGCGCTGGTCAATGGTCGCACCGGCGAGGTTTTCGATCCACCACTTGCCGTCGATCATACATTTGCCTTACCTATCCTGAATATTGGCGGTGATTCGCCTGGACGTAATCCAGAATTGAAATTTCGGAAGAATAGCCGACTCATGGTCGTCTCGGCGACGCCGGATTGGCTCAAGAAACACCCCCGATCTTACCGATACTACTTCGTCTGGGAATCGAATCATTGGGCTCTGGTCTACAAAGAGTCTTTGAACTGAGATCCTAGATCATCTGCGACAGCGGTACCGTAGTAGTGGGGTATCCGACATGCTCAAGCGGGTTTGTCTGGCCGCGTTGACGGCAAGCTTGCTATCCGCCGCGCCGAAGGTGATCGCGGTGGACATCGATGGCGTGATCCATCCCATCACGGTCGATCTGCTGGCGCATGCTCTGGATCAAGCCGCCAGCCAGAACGCCGCGGCGGTATTGCTGCGCCTGAATACTCCCGGCGGCCTGCTGGATGCGACGCGCGAGATCAATGAGAAGATCGTTGCCTCGCACGTGCCCGTGATCGCCTACGTCACTCCCAGCGGCGGCCGCGCGGCATCGGCCGGATTCTTCATTCTCGAAGCCGCGGACGTGGCGGCGATGGCTCCCGGCACCAATACCGGCGCGTCGTCACCGGTGGCGCTCACGGGGACGATGGACGAGACCATGCGCCACAAGGTCGAAAACGACGCGTCGGCGTGGCTGCGCAGCACAGTGGAAAAGCGCGGGCGCAATGTGGAACTGGCTGAGACCACAATTCGCGATGCCAGCTCGTTCACTGAAAAGGAAGCGCTCGACAAGCATCTGATCGACCTGATTGCGCCCAGCGAGCAGAAGCTTTTCGAGGATCTGGACGGACGAGAAATTACTCGCTTCGATGGGCGCAAGGAAGTGCTGCATCTCGCTGGTGCGGAGGTGGTCCCGTACCAACTGACGCTGCGGGAGCGGATCATCAGCGCCATTGCCGATCCGAACATCGGGTTCATTCTGCTGATTGTAGGAGCGCTCGGGGTGTACGTGGAGTTCAACTCGCCGGGTTTGATTTTACCCGGCGTCGCGGGAGGGATCCTGTTTCTGATGGGCGTGTCGTCGCTGGCCGTGCTGCCGCTGAGTTGGGTAGGAGTCTCGCTGCTGCTATTGGGCGTCACCCTATTCGTCTTAGAAGCGCACTTCGCCTCGCATGGAGTCCTCGGCATTGGCGGAACCATCGCCCTGATCCTCGGCGCGCTGATGCTGGTCAACGGTCCGCCGTCGATGCAGATCCATCTGGTCACGGCGCTGTCGGTGTCCATTCCCTTCGCGTTGATCACGATGTTCCTGCTCTCGCTCGCCATACGCGCGCGCCAGAACAAATCGCTGATGGGCGGCGAAGGCGTGCTCAACGAGATCGGCGAGGCTCGGACCGCGCTGGCTCCGGCCGGGAAAGTGTTCGTGCACGGCGAGTACTGGGACGCTGTGTCGTCATCGCCCGTAGAGTTGGGCGGGGAAGTGCGCGTCGTCGCGGTGGACGGAATGAAACTGAAGGTCGAACCTAAAGCAACTCTGCCGCGCTAAAGAAGAACGGGATTTCGACCGCGGCCGTCTCCGGCGCGTCCGATCCGTGCACGCAGTTGCGCTCGATGCTGGTGGCGAAGCGTTTGCGAATGGTCCCTTCAGCCGCGTTGGCTGGATTCGTCGCGCCCATCGTGTCGCGCCACTTCTTGATCGCGTCCGACGCTTCCAGAACCATGACGACCACGGGACCTTCGGTCATGAACTTCACCAGCGAGCCGTAGAACGGCCGCTCGCGATGGACGGCGTAGAAGCCTTCCGCTTCGAGCTGGCTCAGGCGCTTCATTTTCATTCCGGCCACGCGGAATCCGGCTTTCTGGGCGATGGCGATAATGTCGCCGGCCTGGTTGGCTGCTACGGCATCGGGTTTGATGATTGCAAACGTGCGTTCCATATTCTCCTAAAGATGTTTTTTGATGCGTTCGCCGATTTCCGCCGGCGACGCGCACACATCAATGCCCGCGGCCTTCATGGCGGCGATTTTGTCGGCGGCCTTTCCGCTGCCGCCCGAGATGATTGCGCCGGCATGTCCCATGCGGCGTCCTGGCGGCGCGGTCTGCCCGGCGATGAACCCCACCACCGGTTTCTTGACGTTCTTCTGGATGTAATCCGCGGCCGACTCCTCAGCGCTGCCGCCGATCTCGCCGATCATCACGATGGCGTGGGTGTCGGGATCTTCATTGAACAGCCGGATGGAATCGATAAACGTGGTGCCGATGATCGGGTCGCCGCCGATGCCGATGCAGGTGGATTGTCCGATTCCCAGGCCCGTGAGCTGGCCGACCGCTTCGTAGGTCAGAGTCCCTGATCGCGATACGACGCCCACATGGCCGGGCTTGTGGATGTAGGCCGGCATGATGCCGATTTTGCACTTGCCTGGGGAGATGACGCCCGGGCAGTTGGGGCCGATCAATCGCGTGTTGGGGTGCTCTTTGAGATACGCCCACGCGCGGAGCATGTCCGACTGCGGAATTCCTTCCGTGATGCAGACGACTAGAGCCAGGCCGGCGTCGGCGGCCTCCATGATCGCGTCGGCGGCGAACGGCGGCGGCACGAAAATCACGGTGGCGTTCGCGCCGGTGGCTTGTACGGCCGTCGCTACGGTATCGAACACTGGCAGGTCGAGATGTTTCTGACCGCCTTTGCCCGGCGTGACGCCGCCGACGACCTTGGTGCCGTAGGCGATGGCCTGCTGGGCATGAAATGTGCCTTCTTTACCGGTGAATCCCTGCACTAACAATCGCGTGTTTTCGTTGACCAGAACACTCATTTGGCTGCCGCTACCACTTTCTCGGCCGCATCGCGCATTCCGTCGGCAACGATGATCTTGAGTCCCGATTCGTTCAGGATCTTTCGTCCTTGCTCGGCGTTGGTGCCTTCCATGCGGACTACGATGGGGATATTCTGCGTCATGGCGCTGGTGGCTTCCACCACGCCCTGCGCCACGATGTCGCCCCGTAAAATGCCGCAGAACACATTGATCAGCACCGCCTTCACGGATTTGTCGGAAAGCAGGATGCGGAAAGCGTTGCGGATCTGTTCGACGTTGGCGCCTCCGCCGGCATCCAGAAAATTCGCCGGACTGCCGCCCGCGAATTTCACGATATCCATGGTGGCCATCGCCAATCCCGCGCCGTTCACCAGGCAGGCGACGTTGCCATCGAGCTTGATGTAGGTCAGGCCGAAGCGCGAGGCTTCCACTTCCAGGGGGTCTTCTTCGTTCAGATCGCGCAGCTCCTGCAAATCCTTGTGGCGGAACAGAGCATTGTCGTCCAGATTCATCTTGGCGTCGAGCGCGTAAACTTTTCCGTCCTTGGTCAGGATGAACGGATTGATCTCGGCGAGCGATGCGTCCAGAGCTTCGTTGGCACGCGCCAAGGCCATCATCGCCTGGGCCGCCAGGTTGGCCGATGCGCCCGTAATGCCGATGCCGAAGGCCAGCTTGCGCGCCTGGAACGGCGTCAGGCCGAGCCCGGGCTCCATCGGTTCTTTCAAGATACGTTCGGGCGTCTTGGCCGCGACCTCTTCGATCTCGACGCCGCCCTCGGCCGAGGCCATGAATACGTTCTTGCCGCGAGCGCGGTCGAGCACGATGCCCAGGTAGAGTTCGCGCTCGATCGGCAACGTCTCTTCGATCAGGACGCGATGGACCACGCGGCCTTCGGGGCCAGTCTGATGGGTCACCAGCGTCATGCCCAGAATCTTTTGGGCGATCTCGGCGGCTTCCTCGGCGTTCTTGGCGACTTTGACACCGCCGCCCTTGCCGCGGCCGCCCGCGTGAATCTGCGCCTTGACCACGACGCTGCCGCCGATGCGGGACGCCGCTGCGCCGGCTTCCTTCACCGAAAGAGCGACTTCGCCTCTCGGCACAGGGACTCCGTAGCGTGCCAAGAGCGCCTTGGCTTGATATTCATGGATTTTCATTGCGATGTTACAGTGAAGAATTCTCACTATAGCGCACGTCATGTCCCTCCTGCCTTATTTGCATCGCGTCGCCGCGGGCTCCGACCTTTCTGCGGAGGAAGCCCGCGAAGCGATGGGCGCGCTGCTCGAAGGTCAGGCGGGCGAAGCGGAGATCGCGGGCTTCCTGGTCGCCTTGAAGATGAAGGGCGAAACCGCCGCCGAGATCGCCGGATTCGCGCGCGCCATGCGCGACCGCATGATCGTGGTGGACGCCGGTCCCGGCGTCATCGACACTTGCGGAACCGGGGGCGACGGATCGGGGACGTTTAATATTTCTACCGCCGTGGCGATCGTGATGGCGGGAGCCGGCGCGCACGTCGCCAAGCACGGCAACCGGTCCATATCGAGTAACAGCGGAAGTGCCGACGTGCTGGAGGCATTGGGCGTGCGCGTAACGGGCGTGACGCCGGAGGACGCGGCTCGATCGATTCGCGAAATCGGGATCGGATTTTTGCTGGCGCCCGCGCTGCATCCGGCCATGAAGCATGCCCAGCCGGTGCGGCTCGCGCTCAAAACCCGCACCGTATTCAATCTGCTGGGGCCGCTGGCGAATCCAGCGCGAGCCAGCGCGCAGTTGATCGGGGCACCGTCTCCGGAAGCGGCCAAACTGATGGCGGAAGCCTTGGCCGAGTTGGGAACCCACAGATCCTTCGTCGTTCACGGTCACGACGGCCTGGACGAAATCACCACCACGGCCGCCACGGACGTTTACGAAGTCACCACCGCAGGCATCCAAAAGCACGTCTGGAAGCCGTCGGATTTCGGGGTGCGCACAGCGCATCTCGATTCACTCAAAGGTGGAGATTCTTCCTGTAATGCGCAGATAATCCTGGGGATCCTACGCGGTGACTTGGGGCCATGCCGGGATATCGTCCTGGTGAATGCGGCGGCTGGATTGCTCGCAGCGGGGCTGGCGGCGGATCTGCACTCGGGCATGGAATCGGCCGCACGGTCGATCGATTCCGGGGCCGCGGCTGCGAAGCTGGAGCTGCTGAAAAAGAATTTCCCTAATACCTGAGCCCGTTTCCTCCCATACCGCGCGATATCCAATGTCGGAGGAACGGACGACTCAACGCAAGTCGCCCGCTGGACCCCGGACCGGGTGGTCTAGCCGCCCGGCCGGTGTCTGGTTTTGGCAGGATAATGGGCATGCCCCGCGTGTGGCTCTTTCACTGGAGAGCGGAGGAAGCCCAAACACTCATAGCCGCCTTGCGCGCGGGCGGCTACACGGTCGAGTATCCCGGCGACAAAGCCAACGGTAGCTGGCGCTCATTGCGCGAGAATCCGCCGCTTGCTGCGGTCATCGATCTGACGAGGCTTTCCATCTCACGGCCGTCACGTGGCTGCCGAGATCCGCGCCAGCAAGTCACTGCGGCACATCCCTATCGTTTTCGTGGACGGCGATCCGGAGAAAGTGGATCGTGTCCGGAAGGATCTTCCCGACGCTGTCTATACCTCGCGCTCACGTCTGGTATCGGCGCTGAATCGGGTGAAGCCTCTAGCCGATCCTGTAGCTCCTCCGCGCATGATGGATCGCACCGACCGTACCACGGCTGAGAAGCTCGGCATCAAGGCAGGCGCGCGGGTGGCGTGGATCGATCCGCCGGCGGATTACTTGCGTGTCCTGGGCAAGCTTCCGAAAGATGCCGCTCTCGAGGAGCATCCGGACGAGGCGCTGCCTTTGCGCTCTGGTTCGTGCGCGATCCGGATGCGTACGCGGCGGCGCTTTCGGTGGGGCTGGTGGACTACAAAGTATGTTCGGTGAACGCAGTCTGGACCGGGCTGCTGTTCACGCGTAAGAAGTGAACGACGAAAGCTAGTTCGGCCCTTTGAAGTAGCCGCCCATGAAGCCGATCAGCCCATCGAGCTTGTCGGTAATCTCTGCCAGGCGCATGTCGACATGGTCCATGCGTTGTTGGTGGATCCGCAGGCTCTCTTGAGCAGAAACAACGTTCTCAGCCTGTAGTTTTTGCACCTCGGCTTGGCGCCGCTGGATCTCCGCCATCACCACCGCTGTGTCCTGGAGTCTTCGGATTTCTTGTTCGAAGTTCACCTGAATCTAGTGTAATCGACTCTAGAAAACTTTCACTCCCGCGACATCACGCCTTTCCATTTGCGCATCACCAGCTCCGCCAGGCTCAGCAGCACCGCGAGCCCCAACAACCCGGGCCACAATTGCAAGGACGACGCGATGGACTTGCCTCCGCCGGAAAACACCGCGGCCGGATCGGGCTGGAAGCGTCCTCCCGTGTACTCGGCGACCTGCTTGAGCAGGGCCTCGTTCGATCCGTAGTCGGCTAGCTCGGCTTCGGGGCGATACAAACCGGCTTCCGGGAACGCGCGGGATTCTTCGACCGGACGCACGCGGAATAGTCCTTGCCGTTGCCCGATCGGGAGCCGCCCTCGGAACGTGCCGGCCGCGATCTTCGTCACCGGAACCGGCTGCTGGAATCCGTCGGGACCGAAGGCGTAGATATCGGGAATTTTATCCGGCTCGGGGACGCCGCGGCCCAGGCGATACTCTACGACCAGGTCGCTATTGGCGCTGTCGTAGTTGAGCGATGCTTCGCCGCCTTGCGCGCGCGGAAGCAGATCGCGGCAGAGATTCGTCCAGAACCTGTCGTAACCTTTCCAGGAAACCCAGTCCGCCGCCCAACGGGTTTTCGCATCGGAAGTAAACACGGCCGAACGTCCGAGTCCGTACTGCCACCGCGCGAGCAACGGATCGTGGCGGTCGAGCTGCAGAATGGTTTCGGCGGTCGGTTTGGTTATAAACCGCACGTAACCCTTGAGCGCCGGCGCCGTTTCCATGCCGACGTCGTTCAGAATTTCGGCGTGCTTCAGTATTTCCGGCGAGAGCGGACGCTCCACCGTGGTGGTTCCGGTGTGTTCCAGCACGTCGCGAAGGAGGATCTGCTCCAGGCCTTGAGGCTCGGTCAGGAAGTAGGATTTGCCGCCGGCGGACATCGCCACGCGCTCCAGATAACTGCGATTCACGTCCTGTCCCAAACCGACCGTGGAAATGGTGATCTTCTGCGCCTCGGCCTCTTTGGCCAGCGTGAGACTGTCGCCCTCCTCCGAAATACCGTCGGTCAAGAGAACGATGTGCTTATAGGTGGCCATCACGGGACGGATCCGCCGCACTGCTTCCGTGAGCGCCGGAGCGATCTGCGTGCCGCCGTCGGGCATGATTCCAGAAATCAGGCGCTTGATGGTCGCCTTATCTTCCGCGCGCCGGATCGGCACGGCCCACTCGAAGGAGTTGTCGAAGATCAGCACGCCTACCTGGTCGATCGGGCGCAGGTTTTCGACCACTCCGATGGCGGCCACGCGCGCCAGATCCATCTTGCGCCCTTCCATGGATGAGGACTTATCGATGATCAGCACCACGGCGGTGCCTTCGGGCGAACGCGGCGGGGCCAGTTTAGCGGGTAACGCCCGCTCCAGGGGATCTTCTACTTTCTTCTCCGTGTATATATTTCGTTCACCGCCGATCACCAGCAGTCCACCGCCCTGCTGGACGTATTGTTCCAGGGCTTGCTTGCCGCTGTCGGGAATCGCTTCCAGATCCCAGTTGTTGAAGATCACCAGTTGGTAATCGTTCAGATGGACCGTCCCTAGATCGCTGGCGCGATTCACATCGAATTGCGCGCTGGCGAGCGTGGCCGGGAAATGCGAATCCTGCGCGGCCGGATCCTGCGATACGTACAGCACCTTCGGCTGCCGCAGCACGACGGCTTGATCGAAGTGCACCTCCCCCAGCGAGCCGGCGCGAATCGTTACAGAAATATCCAGCGCCCCGGGCGTATTCACGCTGGCGTGGAGACGCAGCGGGTTCTCGCCGCGATTCAGGTCGACCTGGGTCTGGCCCAGCGGCTTGCCTTCGGCCGAAAGCTCCACTTGCGCCGGACCCGCCGAGGGAGAGGAAACCACAACGTCGATCGGAAATTGTTCGCCGGTGAAGGCGATCGAGGGCAGACTTACGGACTCCAGGCGCAAAGCCGGCTCCGCACGGCCCGCGAGCGCAAAGGTGTCGATCGGGATACCCAACTGCTGGGCTTGCCAGGCGGCTCGCGCGATGCTGCCCTTGTTCTCTTTACCATCCGAGATGAGCGCGACACGTGGAATCAGGCCGGCCGGGAGCGACGCGATGGCCTCGCGAACCGCGGCTTCCAGATCGGTGGCGCGGCCCGCTTCGCCCGTGGTCGAAGTGAGCTTGAGCCTGTTTTGTTGCTCGCCGGAAGTCAGCTCGCGTGTGGATCGGGCGAATGGCACCACGCGCATCCAGTGACGGCCTTGCGCTCCGGACATCGTTCGGGCCAACAGCGAGGCGCGTTCGAGATCGGCGGCGGAAGAGCTCGCGGAAGTATCCACCAGCACGGCCAGGGCGACTCTGGTTTCCTGGAGAAGCATGCGCGGCTCGGCCAGCGCCAGCAGGATCGCGATGAGGGATAGGGCTTTCAGGATCAGGCCCAGCTTGCGCGCGGTACGGCGCCATTCGAATAGAATCCAGGCGAGAGGGAGCCAGGCGATCGCCAGGACCCACACGCGGTCAAAGGTCACAAGCACCTCCGGTGCAGATCATGACGCCTTCCTCCACTGAATCAGGGGGGCCATCGCACGCGCGGCTCGCAAACGGAACGCCCTGCTGCGCCCGAATAGCAGCCAGTCGGCCAGCAGTCCGATTCCACCCAGCAGCGCCAGCCAGGGCCACAGATCGCGGGGCGCGGCGTCACCCAGCAGGGGCCGCGGAACGCCTTTGAGGACGCTGGCGGGAACGCGCCACGGAACCTCTCCGACATCCGGCAGCGTGAGCGAGTACACCGTCTCGAGATTGCCCATCTGCACGCGTACGGTTCCCGGAGCTCCGGAGAAGAATCGCAGATTGTTGCCGTCGATGTTGAACGGCAGGGAACGGTCCTGTGAATCCGTGACATGGATGTCTTCCGGTTTCGCGTCTTTTTCGACCGGTACATTCACCGTTCCCACGGTTCCCGCCTGAAACTCCCACTGGCGGAACGCTCCGGGCGTAATCCACCGCAGAATATTGGCGATGAGCAGCGGCGTTGCCAGTTGGTATTTCATCGAGCCGCGGCCCGGATCGAATCCGATAAACACTTGCTTGGGGTTCGAATCGCGCGCGCCTTCACGAGCAACCACCACCGGTCCCTCGATGGTCTCGGCCACGGTGATGTCTCCGGCTGCCGGCGAAAACACCTCGGCGGATTCGAGCGTGACGTCGGTGGTGCGGAGCCCCGCTCCAAGTGTAGTTTCGGGATGCCACCGGTCCAGTCTTAAACCGGTCTTGGTGGCGCGCAAAGAAATCGGCGATCCGGCCGCGGGCGGCTGAATCCAGATGGATGCGGTGCGCGGGGCCGATGGCGGCGTAAAGCGATCCAGCACCACGACGTCGGCCTTGACCGCCGGGTCAAACTTGTCGGGCGATTCAAACACCGCGTCGACTTGCGGATTCGCGGCAAACAGAGGCCGCAGCAGCTGCGGCTGGTTGGAGTAAACCACCACGTGGGAGGACGCTTCCGGCGGCAGTTCCACCACCGCCCGGTCATCCTGCGGGAAAGCGTCGCGAACATTCAACCGCGCTTCCAGAAAACCGCCGGTCTTCGCCGCGTAGGTGAAAGTCGCCTGTTCCTCGGCGCCGGGACGCAGCGTCAGCCGCCTGGAACCAGCGGGCGACTTGGAAAATTGCAAGCCCAGATCGACGCTTTGCGGACGCACGCCATAATTACGAACCACGACGAAAATATCCCAGCTATCCGGCGCGGTAGGCGATCGCCGCAGACCGATTTTCCGTAACCCGACATTCTCCAGCGTCGAGCCGGTGGTCACGACGCGCAGGTTGGACGGAACGGCGGTCAGGGCGGCTTCTTCTTCGGACACGCGTCCGGCGCCCACGAAGACGATCTCTCCGGCGCGCTGCGACTGCAGCTTCTGGGCCCGGCCGGCGAATTCCAAAGCCTGCGCCAGGTTCAAGGCGGAAGCTCCCGGCTGCGACTGTTGGATCGCACTCTCCAAGACGCTCCGGTTGGATTCAAAGGCAGTGGCCGGCGTCGCCAGTGCATCGGCGCGCACCAGCATCACGCGGTCGCGGCGAGGGATGCTGCGCAGATACGCCCGCGCATCGGCTTTGGCCTGATCCATCAGGATGCCTCGGCCGGCTGTCGTATTTAGACGCGATCCCATCCAGGCCGACGTATCGAGCACGATCACGTGATCGCGTCCGGGCGTGTCGAAGATCCCCAATTGCGGCCCGGCGATGGCGGTCAGCAGCAGCGCCAGACTGATCAGTTGCAGGAGCAAGCTCCAAGGTTGCTGGATGCGGCGGCGATGCTTCAGCTCCGTACGCACGTCGGCGGCCGACCAGAAGCGCAGGGTCGCCACCAGCTGGTGCCGCTTGGAACGATCGAGCAGGTAGAGAGCCACCACCCCGGCTGAGATCGCACCGACCAGGCCGAGCAGCTCGCCGAGACCCAGATTGAGGAAGTTCATATGCCGAGGAAGTTCATCTACTTAGTAGAAGCCCAGTACCACTCTACCGCCGACAGATTATGCTACCGCACCGCTCTTGACCATCTGGCCGAAGATCGCCTGTTCGATGGGAATCGAAGTGGATACGCCCAGGTAGCGGCCGTTGTTCCGCTCGGCCACCTTACGCACCAGGTCGGCGTGGGCTTCGAAGGCCGCGGTGTACTGCGCGCGGGCGTCCGCGTCGAAAGACAGCTCCACTTTCTGCCCTGTCTCGGCGTCTTCAATCTCCAGCTCGCCTTCCCAAGGCGGCTCGCGATCTTCGTCCGCCCAGACCTGCAGCAGAATGAGCTCGTGCCCAAAATCGGCCAGATACTGGATCGGCTTTTCGCAGTCGCGGTCATCCAGGAAATCCGAGATCACCAGAGTCAAGCCGCGCTGCGGGTATTTCGAGCAGAACTGGCGCGAGCATTCCAGGAAATTTGTCTGCCCGGCCGGTTCGAGGGTCGAGAGAAACGTCATGGCCGGCGTGAACCGGTGCCGTCCGCCGCTGGCCGTGAAAGCGTCATGCAGCTTGTTGCTGAAGGGTTGCAGACAGATCGAATCCAGCCGCACTAAGCCTACATAACAGAGAGCCGCGGCGAGTTTTTGTGCGTAATGGAACTTGTCGATCTCTCCCGTCTCCATGGACTTGCTGATGTCGATCATCAAGCGCACCGGAATCCGCGGCTCCAACTGGAACATTTTGAGAAATAGTTTTTCCAGGCGCAGGAAAGCCCGCCAATTGACCGCGCGCAGGTCGTCGCCGTGATGGAATTGGCGATGATCCAAAAACTCCTGGCCCGCTCCGGCAAAGCGCGAGGTGTTGTGTCCTCCCACCAGCCCGGGCAGCGAGTTCTGCCACTGGATGGTCAGCCGTTCGAGCCGTTCGAGAAAGTGGCGGTCGAGAAGTGGTTCAGGCACGGGAGGAAACAGCGGCGGCCACGCTTGGAATAATCTTGCTCAGGATGGTTTCCGGAGTCTGCCCTTCCGCGTGGGCGTCGAAATTCAAAATAATGCGGTGGCGCAAGACGGCCGGCGCGATGGTATCGATATCCTCGATCGAAAGATGCAGGCGGCCCTTCATCAGGGCGAACACGCGTCCGCATTCGACCAGTGCTTGCGCGCCGCGCGGCGAACTGCCGTAGCGGATGAACTTGTTAGAGAGCTCGTGCGCTTCGTCGGCGCCCGGCTGCGTGGCCATGACCAGGTTGATGGCGTGATCCTGCACATGCGGAGCGACTAAAACCTGATGGCACACATCCCGCAAGCCCAGGATTTCTTCGCGCGTGAGCACCGGCGCGACCTGGATCTCATCCTTCTGGCTGGTGCGTTCGACGATGGTGCCCAGCTCGGCGCGCGTAGGAAAGCGCACCAGGATCTTCATCAGGAAACGGTCGAGTTGCGCCTCGGGAAGGGGATAGGTGCCTTCCATCTCGATCGGGTTCTGGGTCGCCATCACCAGGAACGGGGGCTCCAGTTCCATGGTCTGCGTGCCGCTGGTGACGGTGTGTTCCTGCATGGCCTCCAGCAGCGCGGACTGTGTTTTGGGCGTCGCGCGATTGATCTCGTCGGCGAGCACCAGGTGCGCAAAGATCGGACCCGGCGAGAAGCGCAGAGCTTTCGATCCGCTTTCGTTGTCGATGATCATGCTGCCCACGATGTCGGCGGGCATCAGATCGGGCGTGAACTGGATGCGCGAGTACTTCAGGTGCATTACTTTTGAGAGCGTCCGCAGCAGTGTGGTCTTGCCCAGACCCGGAACGCCTTCAAGCAGCACGTGGCCGCCCGCCAGCAGACAGATGAGCACGCCGTCAACGACGTCCTGTTGTCCCACGATGATCTTTCCAATTTCCGCCCGGACGCGCGTGAGCTGCGTCATGGCGAGCTGAAGAGCGGTATCTGGCTGCATCCAGACTATATTATCTCAGGCCGCCCGGTGCGGCTTGCGAATTTCGGCACGATGCATTAATCTGATCGACGTTACTCTCATGCCCAGAATTCATGTTGTCGCGACAGCAGCCGTTGCAATGCTCCTCACCTTCTCCTTGGCCATCTTCGCGCAATGGCCGAAGTTTCCCACGGCGGGCGCCCCGAAAATGACGGATGGACAGCCGGATCTGAACGGGCCCGCACCCAGGATGGCCGATGGCAAGCCGGATCTTTCGGGTCTCTGGGCCGCTCCGGGCCGAGGTGGTCCGGGAGGGCCGGGCGGTCCGGGCGGCGGAAAAGGGAAAGGAAAGGGTCCGGGCGGAGGTCCTCCTCCCCCGCCGCCACCTGGCGATGCAACGGGAATCCCGCAAGGCATGTTCCAGAACATGGGTCAGAGCATGCCGGGCGGCTTACTGCCGTATCAGCCATGGGCGCTGAAACTCCGCAACGAGCGCCTGGCGCAAAACAGCAAGGATCACCCCGACGCCCATTGTCTGCCTTTGAACCCGGTGCAGTTGTGGTTTCACCCGCAGCCTCGCAAGCTTATTCAGAACGCGCGCGAGATTGTGATGCTCGCGGAATCGAACGGAGGCACGCGGCAGATCTTCACCGACGGCCGTCCGCTGCCTAAGAAAGACGATATTCAGCCGTGGTGGTACGGCTATTCCATTGGAAGATGGGAAGGCGACACGCTGGTGGTCGAGTCGACAGGCTTCCTGGATAACGCGTGGATCGATGAGAACGGCAGCCCTATGACCAACGAAGCTCATGTGACGGAGCGCATCCGCCGGCCCAACTACGGGACTCTCGAGGTCGAAGTGACGGTGAACGATCCCAAGACCTATACCAAGACATGGACCGTCACTGCGAACCAGCGTCTGATGCCCGACGATGAATTGATCGAGTTCATCTGCGAGGAAAACAACACCGTCTTGCCGCACCTGGTCGGGAAATAGCGCCCTGCAGGGACCTGAGACTATCTCGGGCCGCCCGATCCTCTTGTCACCCGGTCGACGAACAGATCCAGGAAGGCTGGAGCATTCACCTTGACCGCGACCTGAGTCTTGGATCCGGCGGACGGCTTGAATATCGTCTGCCCCGGTCCGGACAGCGGGACGTCGACCGTGCCGGCTTGCATTTCCAGTAAGTCTGGTCGAAAAATAGCCGCGATGGCGAGGGGATCGTACAGGGTGGGACTGGGAT
>Ga0209483_1001947_pt1 | contig 15000 bp, 10 predicted proteins | sample NGEPerA_FD_184508 | JGI IMG/M metagenome (GOLD analysis project Ga0209483, IMG submission 184508) | Arctic peat soil microbial communities from the Barrow Environmental Observatory site, Barrow, Alaska, USA - NGEE PermafrostL2-A... | ecosystem: Environmental > Terrestrial > Soil > Wetlands >... | reverse complement strand
CCGAAGTTCCCGTTGTAGTCATCGTTGAGATCGGTCGTGATCCTTATGTTGGTGGGGATTGCGGCCGTTTCTTAGTGGTTGGGCGTCGTCACCAATTCTGTCCGACTGGTAGTGTATGTTGTCGGTATGAGTCGTCGTCCACGTCCGTCTGGTGCGATGCATGTCGTCACCAACAAGCGTCAGGGTAGGCATCGTGAGTACGTCACACACTTGCTGCGGCGCTCCTACCGCGAGGACGGCAAGGTCAAGAACGAGACGCTCGCGAACCTCTCGCACCTGCCGCCTGAGGTAATCGAGTTGATCCGCGGCACGCTGCGCGGGGAGTCCTACATCGCGGCTGGTGAGGCGTTTGAGATCGAGCGCTCGCTGTCTGCGGGGCACGTGATAGCGGCGCTGTCGATGGCTCGTCGCCTGGATTTGGCGAGGCTGCTCGACCGCAAGCCTTCGCGCGAGCGCGATCTCGTGATGGCGATGATCTGTGAGCGTGTGATCGCGCCCGCGTCCAAGCTGGCCACGGCGCGCGCGCTTGGCTCCTCGACACTAGCCGAGGAGCTGAACGTCACCGACGCCGACGAGGACGATCTCTACGCAGCATTGGACTGGCTGCTCGATCGTCAGGAGAAGATCGAGGATCGCCTCGCGCGCCGGCACCTGAAAGACGGGGAGATAGTGCTCTACGACGTGTCCTCTTCGTATTTCGAGGGTCGCTCATGTCCGCTTGCGAAACTCGGCTATTCGCGTGATGGCAAGCGCGGCACTCCACAGGTCATCTACGGCCTTTTGTGTGATGAGCCGGGCCGGCCGATCGCGGTCGAGGTTTTCTCCGGCGAGCGCCACGACGACGGGACGCTCCCAGCTCAGATCGCGAAGCTCAAGGATCGTTTTCACCTGAAGAGCGTGGTCGTGGTCGCTGATCGCGGGATGGTCACCAAGGCCAACATGCAGACACTCAAAGACACCGAGGGGGTCTCCTGGATCACGGCGCTGAAGGCCCCGCAGATCAAGAAGCTCGCCCGGGATGGTGTGCTGCAGCTCTCGCTGTTTGATGAGCAGAACCTCGCGGAGATCACCGCGGAGGACTATCCCGGTGAGCGCCTGATCGTTTGTCGCAACCCGCTGGTCGCTGCCGAGCGGACCCGCAAGCGCCAAGAACTGCTGGAGGCGACCGAGCGCGATCTTCAGCAGATCGCTGAACGTGTGCAGAAAGGCACCCTCACCGGTTCGGGCGAGATCGGCTTGGCCGTCGGCCCCGCCGTCAAGCGCTACAAGATGCGCAAGCACTTCGACCTGCAAATCACCGATCAGGGTTTCACGTTCACGCGCAAGACCGAGCAGATCCAGGCGGAGGCCGCGCTGGACGGCATCTACATTCTGCGCACCGGCCTGGCCGAGAATGAGTGCTCCACCAGCGATGTCGTGCGCTCCTACAAGAACCTCGAGCAAGCAGAGCGCGCGTTCAAGACGTTCAAGGGACCAGAACTACAAATCCGTCCGATCCACCACCACCTCGAGACCAGGGTCCGCGCCCACGTCTTCCTCTGCATGCTCGCCTACTACCTCACCTGGCACCTCAAGCAAGCCTGGGCGCCACTCCTATTCAAGGACGAACAGCCGCCCACCAGCACCGACCCCGTCGCCAAGGCCACCCGCTCCACCACCGCCCTGCGCAAGGCACAGACCAAGCGCACCACCACCGGAGAAACCTGCCACAGCTACAAGAGCCTGATCGCCGAACTCGCGACGCTCACCCGCAACACGATCCACCTCCAAAACACCGACGCGACCTTCCAGAAGCTCTCCCAGCCCACCCCCCTACAAGCCCACGCCCTCGACCTTGCCGCCACCGCACCCGTCACAACGTAGTCACCACCCAAACACCCAGACCCACGCAAAAACCCCAGCACCAAGCCAAATCTACCCACCCCAAACGAAGGAACTTCGGGTTAGACCTTCCGGCGGCGGAACCGTAATCACGGTCTTACCATTTGTCCCAAAGTTTAAGTCCAGGCCGCCATTAGGCAAGAACCGATACACCACGCTGCGGTCGCGGGGAAACCCGCTGCTCTTATCCGGAGCTTCCCACGGTGGAGCCGATTCTGTGCCAACGAGAACTATGCGACCGTCAGGGTCCAGCGCCAGGGCGTTATACCCGACGGGGGGAAGGGTGACGCTCCCTCCGCTGCCAAATGTTGTGTCCGGTTCACCATTTGGTCGCGGTAGGGACGGGCGTTGCCACCCGCCCCCCGCGCAGATCCCAGCGTGCGGGACTACCGCACTGGGCTCCTGCCTTGAGTGATGGCGGCGAATCGCTGCTCAGGCCAGGGATGCAGGATTCGCGGTAGAGGTAGCCATTGATCAGCGAGACGCTCCATCCGCGTCCAAGCCATCCTGTGTTTCTGGCTGCGTCGCCGAAGCGATTTGAGCCAGTGACGGACGATCTGGTAGCGGAAGGCGCTGAGCGCCTCGATGTTGTCGGGCACCGCGTAATAGTTGTAGTGCCCTTGCAGGACGCGGGCAAGCCAGCGACCCTGCTCTGGAATGGGCTGGTGCATACGCCTCGCCATCTCGCCCTTGACGGCGAGCAGTTTGGCGCGCATCCGCTTTGAGTCGGTGATCCGCTTGAGCTTGAACCGCCCCGTCTTCCTGGTCTTCCCGCAGATATGCGTGAAGCCGAGAAACTGGAACGTCTCAGGCTTGCCGAGCCCACGAGCCTTGCGGTCACGGGCGGCGTGCCGTCCGAACTCGATCAGGCGCGTCTTCTCGGCATTCAGCTCCAGACCGAACTTTGCGAGCCTGCCACGAAGCTCAGACCAGAACCGTTCGGCGTCCTCCCGATACTCAAACCCCACCACGAAGTCATCGGCCCAGCGCACGATCACCACGTCACCGTGCGCGTACCGAGTCCTCCACTGATGAGCCCAGAGGTCAAGGACGTAGTGCGCGTAGACATTCGCGAGCAACGGAGAAACCGATGTCCCTTGCGGAACGCCTTCCTCGAACGCCATCCAGGACCCATCCTCGATGACCCCTGCGGCCAGCCACTTCTGGATCAGCCGCAGGACCCTCCTATCCGCGATCCGGTGCTCCAAGAACCGCTCCAGCCATTGATGGTCGAGGCTGGAGAAGTAGTCGCTGAAATCAGCGTCGAGCACCCAGTTCACCTTCTTGCCCACGATCCCGGCGGCGAGCGCATCCAACGCGTGATGCGGTGAACGTCCCTGCCGGAACCCGTAGGAGAAACCGAGAAAGTCCGTCTCGTAGATGGCGTTCAGCACCTCGACCAGCGCCCGCTGAAGGATCTTGTCCTCCAGCGCGGCGACGCCGAGCGGCCGCAGCCGCCCGTCTGGCTTCGGGATGTACACCCTCCGCGACGGCCTCGCCCGGTATGCGCCCCTATGAACCCGAGCATGCAGATCCCGAAGGTTCTCTTCGAGATCCTGCCCGTAATCCGACCACGTGACCCCGTCCACCCCGGGAGCGGCCTTCGGCCGAAGCGCGAAGTACGCCAACCTGAGACGATCGACATCGACGTGATGCAGGAGCGCGGTGAACCGCGCTTCCTTGTCCGTTGCTGCCACTCGGCGCACACGACCAAGCTCACTGAGCGCGCCCTGCCCGGCACTGAGTCCGGAGCGCGTTTCGCTGGCCGTGTTCCCCTTGGCTGGTCGCCTTCCCTCCACCGCCTCCGCCGCCCCACCTTGGGCGTTGTTCGGCAGCTTCACAGGTAGTACGCGACCATCCGACTTCTCACGATCGTGCATCACGGGATTACGGCCTCAGCCTTCCCCGCACGACCCGCCCCTCCATCACGACAGGCGGGTGACCGTGAGATCTCCCGGTTCTCAGCATGAAGAGATCACGCGCATGCACGGGTTCTTCGACCCCGCGGGGTCCGATGACGGCTCGCGAAAACGCCGTCACCGATGTTGCCTTCCGCTGATCCACAGCACGTCGGCACCCCGGTATTGCCTATTTCGAGGCTGCATAACCGGCCTGCGCGCACCCCGTATCCAACGCTTCGCTGCGCCCTCACGGGTCGCCAACGCATGGTCGGGGCCATCGCGATTCGCTAGATCTTCGATGTAGGACTCTCTCATTCCCTTCTTTCATACCGGTTGTCCGGCGCTTTCGCAGATACCGGCTCAGGTAGTCGCCACCCAGAGCAGTTGTCAGGACGAGAATCGTCCCATCCGATTGAATTGCGGCATCGCGTCCTTCCTGCGGACCCGCTGTGGTGCCAAACGATGCGGTCAGTACCCCACCCGAGGCAAAGCTAGGATCGAGGGCACCGGCCGGAGTTTCCAATATCGGTGTAGCTGCCTGCACAGGTCCGAGTAGCACGAGGGACGCCAGAATGGCAAGTCCGCCAGCGATGGCGACGTGTGTGACGGTCGATCGCCAAGCGGCCGAGCACCGACCCTTTCCTCGTGCTCCCATCTACGTCACTCCTTTGCACGTAGCCTTCCAAGAGATCACAGCCGTAGCTCTACTGGAATATCATAGACAGACGGTAGCGGATTGTCTGCCCACGTGGTCTGTCGCTTCCACGCCGCTTCCATGAGCCAGAGCCGGTTACATGCGCGGAGAGTACTCCGGTCCTTCAGGGCTACCCGGACCGGATCAGTCCAGCGCGGGTAGACTCGCTCAGTCGGTCGGCGCCGCCACGTCCGGAGTGGCCATCACCGGGTCCCGGAGAAATCTCATCCTCTCCGCCAGTGCTTTGAAGTTGCGCTTCTGGGCCTTCCGGGTCGTCGCAACCGGGATCACTTCCGCATGTGCCGGGTCATCTGGCAGCGGTTCACCGACGACGCGATGCGTGTCATCGCTTCGTGCGTCTCCCGCAGTACATGTGGCGAGGCCCCACTCGGCGGGGTGACCGGCGAGCACAGTCAGGGGATCCTCTGGGTCAGGTAGCCGGGCCTGGATGTCTACTGAACATCCAGTCTCGCCAAGGTCACGCCGGAGATCCAAGGCGGCAGATGTAGGTCGGAGTTTGCCGTCGCTCTCTGTCGTGACCATCATCGGCCGATTGGGAACACGGCGGAGTAGATCATCGTCGTCGACGATCGTAGGATCGTCCGGCCGGCGCCCCTCGGCCGGAGCGCTCACCCGACCAGAATCCGGTTCAGGGCCTCCGCGAGTGGATCGAGGTCTTTGGGCAGATCCCCGTCGAGTCGCTCGCCGGTCACGCGGTCGTCGAAGACGAACACGCCGCTGGCCAGGTCCGCGTCAATCTCCCACTCCAAACTCGCACGGGGCACGTGCCACTCGAGCTGTATGCCACCGCTTCGGGTGGGGAACACCTGCGGGGTCGGTATGCCGAGCTCGACAAGCCTGCTTGCGAGCGACCATGCGTGCTGAAGCGCGAGACGGGAAGGTGGCATCGCGCCGTAGCTGTCCCAGTTCGGCTCAAGGCCAACTAGTCCGCGCAGCGCCTCGCCCAGCGGTATGAGTGACGGGGGGTCCTCGTGACGCAGGCTTGTAGCACGGCCGATCGTCGTCCTCGTTGCCTGCGCCGTCGTGGTTGTTGTGGGTGTCCGAGACTCGTACGCGCTGTGCTCGACGTTGTCCTCCGGCCAGCTCGTTATCGGCGGGGTCGCCGTGTCGGCGGGGGTCATTGCGTCCTGCCCCAGTGCGTGTGCATCCTCTCGGTGGTGACTGCGGTGAAGGCTCGCACTGCTTCGCAATGACTAGCGTGGAATGCCGCCTCCAGCGACTCTGACTGATCGACGAGTCGGCGGGTTATGAGGTTGAGATTCAGCATCGGGGCGCCTCCCTCGGTGTAGGCCGGCTCAGCGGCGACGTGCAGCCGCCCGCGAAAGGTATCGGCTGTGTATAGCGGGAAGCTAAATCTGACAGCCGCCCGCTCGACCGTTGCCCATGGCGGCTCGCCAGCGGTCGCCGAGACGATGCGTAGCACGCGGTGGAGTTCACGGTGGGTCTGCCATACGCCCTCGGCCGGCTGGATCGCGTTGACATAGGTGAGCTCGACGAACGTCGCTCGACTGGGTCCGTAGTCGTCGTCCTCGACGAGTGTTTTCTGCACGCACTCCGAAAGACCTTGCAAAGCAGGCCAGACATGCTCGGATGACGGGTCATCTCCACCCTCTGTTGGAATACGCCGCTCGTTGATGGCGATGCGATCCCGCTGGAGCTGCGCGACGAAGCGGTCGTCCGTCCCAAAGAACAACGCGCGCTGCGGTTGTGGGCCGACCCCGAAGATGAACTGCGGTAGTTGCAACGGCTCGGGCTGCCCCGGCTCCGACTCTTGTAGCGGGGGCAACTGCCCCTGAAGCTCACGCAGCTCGTATCCAGGGAGAGCCTGCCCAACCTTCACGATCTCGGACAGTCCGAATCGAGGCAGTGCCGCGAACTGCGCAGCTCCCACGATCTCCATGACGGGAGGTCTCTCGAACTGGGGGAGTTCGTCCGACCCCGAACCCACGCTCACGCCGCAATCATCGCAGAGAACACGGCGGCATCATTCGGGTTATGGCGCTCACGGTCTGCGGTAGTTGAGGTCCCACACGGCTCGCGGACTACGATAGACGAATCGCCGCGCATTGAGCGGCAGCAGCTACTGGGTCGCGCAGCCGAGGTCGCACTACATCGGCGGAATCGAGCGCGCCGAGCGCCAGCCGAGCGCCACGACGCTCGCGCGGTTGGCCCAAGCCCTCGGCGTGAAGCCATCAGATCTGCTCGCCTTGGCCGAACGTCGTGACTAGCTTCAGCCGCATCGTCGCTTCCAAAACGCTTCCATACAGCTCTCGGGGTCGGACTTCGAGGCGATGGTGGTTTCCTCCACCCTCGCCCAAGAGCCCCGCGTTTACGGGGCCTGAGCGGCACGGAGAGGGCGGGATTCGAACCCGCGATGGAGTTTAACCCCCATACTCGCTTAGCAGGCGAGTGCCTTCAGCCACTCGGCCACCTCTCCCTGGGAATCGGGAGGCCAGTGTAGAGGCTCCGCCCGGCCGGCGTGCACGGGCGCCCGGATCGTTCAGAGCAACCGCGCCGAGACGAGCTTCAGCCGCCAAGCGGCGACGGCGGGATCCGGGTCTCGCCCCGCACCTCGGGAATGACCATCGCGATCTCGTCGAGGAAGCACCACGACCAGGCTTCGCCGGGCTCCAGCGAGCGGATCAGCGGGTGGCCGCTCGAGCGGCTGTGGGCGGTGGCGTGGCGGTTGGGCGAGTCATCGCAGCAGCCGACGTGGCCGCACTCCAGGCAGATCCGCAGGTGCAGCCAGGGGTCGCCGGTCAGCAGGCAGTCCTCGCAGCCGTCCACGGCGTCCGGCAGTTGGGTGATCAAGACCTGGTCCAGATGCGTACAGGCGGCCATCTCGCCTCAGGATGACAGATGCGGCGCCCAGTCCAGTGGCCGCCTTCGGCTAGATTTGCGAGCACACAAAATACCCCGGAAGGGTGGCAGATCGACGTGACCGTGCCGCGTCGCTATCGCACCCACCGCCCGGTACCGGCGCTGTACCGGCTGCATCCTCGCGACCTGGCAAGCGAACAGACCGGGAGACTGCGGGGACTCGGTTCTCCCCGCGTACCTCGAGGGTCGCATCGCCGGACGTCGAGCGCTCACGTGATCGGGACGGGGCCGAAGCGCTCGTCGAAGGCATCCCGCTCTTCGCCACGCGGCCTCCGACCCCGATGGTCGTCTCACCCTCATGATCGTCCAGATCGATTTCCAACTGCTCGGCCAGCACATCGCTGGCAAGGACCGAATCAGCTCCGGTGTCGATCAAGCCCATCAGCTCGGCCGTCATCTGATCTCCATTAGCCAGCGCGACCGGCACGAATGGACGGTACAGAGGCTCTCCCAATCGCAAGGACTGCGGGTCCTCCCGGTAGGAGTACAGCCACGGCAGCGGGGTGGGATCAGCCAAGGCCGACGTAGATCGGCTCGTCCGCGTAAGGAACGCGACCTCCGACAACGACGTTCTCGCGACCCTTCGCCTGCTCGAGAACCACCCGCGGGTCCTTATCGGCGAGGACGATCTTGCCCGTGCCCCAATCGACGGCAACGAACTGGCCCTCATAGCCTTTGAAATCAGTGCGAATCGGATCCATAGACCGAGTTTAGCGCCGCCAGCCGCACTCCGCAGCCGCCGTATGCGTAGCATCATGCCAGCCCCTCGGAAGGGTGGCAGAGCGGTTGAATGCGGCGGTCTTGAAAACCGTTAGACGGGCGAACCCCGTCTCGGGGGTTCGAATCCCCCCCCTTCCGCTCCGCGGTAGTACCTGAGGAGTTGTATTCACTTTGGCTGAGATGTGCGCTATGGCGCACGGCACACGCAATGCGGTGGTTGAGGAGTTGTATTCACTTTGGCCGAGGTGTGCGCCATAGCGCACGGTGCACGCAATCGATCAGAGGTGGCTCTGGGTGGCAACGGCGGCGGTGCCCAGCACCCGACCGGTCGCGTCGAGCGCCTCGACGGTCAGATCACTCCCGGCTGTCCCCGCGGGCAGCGGAACGGCGGTCTCAAAGCCACTCCGCGGGGCCACCGCGACCGGCTTCAGGCTGTGCGCCCCGGCGCCCACCAGCACTCTCCAGCTCGCCACCAGCGTGGCGCCGTTCCAGCTCGCGTAGACCGTTCCCGCGCCGTGGGCGGCCACCACGGCGAACGCCGGCCGGCCGGTGGGGGTGCCGGTCCAGGGGAAGCGCAGATCCCGGTAGGACTGGTCGCCGGAGGGAAAGTGCGCGTCGAACAGGAGCTGGCCGGTGGGGCTGAACTCGGAGAAGTCGGGGACTTCTCCCCAGCCGACGAACCAGTCGCCGTTTCCGAGCGCCTGCACATTGCCCTGGCTCTTCGCCAGAAGCGGCGACGGATGGGTGAACTGGCCGACGAGCGTCGCGGTCTTGCCCTCTGGTTCGAGGCTCACGACGATGCCGCGCGACTGGCTGTGCACCGTCGGGGAGGCCCCGTTGTCGAAGATGCTGAATGACCCGTTCGCGAGCTCACGCGGGTCGTGCTGCCAGGCGGTGGCCGTCCCCGAGCCCATCGTAAAGCTCGAGTGCTTGCCTCCCAGACGCCACGCGATCTGGCCGCTCTGGGCGTTCAGGTCATACGTGGTCCACGTGTTTCGCGCGGAGATCAACAGGCTGCCGTCCTCGTCGAGGTTGATCGAGTTGATGTGGAAGAAATCGAACGGCAATGTCGTGTCGCTGGTGTTCGCCGGGGAGTAGGATTCGGCGAGCGCGACGTGGTCGAGGCTCGTCCACTGGAACATCACGAGCCCGGTCCGCACGTCGATCTCCTGGAAGGTCCCGTCGGTCACAGCTCCGTCGGACGGGCCGCCGACGGAGGAGAGGTTGCAGTGGATCGGGTCATACGCCGTGATCAGCGCCGTGCCCTCGGGAGTCAGCTGGAAGTCGTGCAGGTCGGCCTGGAGGCCGTCCCCGGCCCGCACGTGCGCGATCTCCGCGTAGGACCCGTCGAGGATCACGTCTTCGCCCAACCCGAACCCGTGTATCGAGATATCGCCCTGCCACCACGTCAACACCGGCCTGCCCCCGTATTCCTGCAGCCTCAGGTTGGTGGCCGACGTGTTCCTCGGCAGCGCCTTGAACCAGATCAGCCCACCGCCCGGGTCGAGGATCATCGGCCCGCTCTGACCCGGCCCCCCGTACGGCGCGACGAACTCATCGCCCGGCGCCACCGCGGGAGATGACGCGGTCACGGTGACCGTCGGCGGCTGCAGGTCGGGGCGCGAGCGGAAGCCCTGGACCTCGCTCGGACTGCCGGGATGGATCGTCTCGGGCGTGGTTGTGAGGGTGTCCTCGTAGGCGACGGTGAAATAATCGCGCAGCGACTGCACCCCGCCGCTCGTCCGCAGCTGACCGCTGACCGTAACCGTCTCGCCCTGCACGAAGGGCTTGCTCGGCACGAAGCTTGCCCCGTCGCCCTCCGAGTAGCCCTCCAGGCGTCCCCTGTGCGCGCCGCTGCGCGAGCCGACGACGACGATCCCCCTAAGCTCGCCTTTAGGAACGCCCAGGAAGCTGACCTGTGTCTGCGGCGAGGCGTCGCGGCTGCCCGGCAAGGGCGAAACCGTCACAGATCCAGCAAGCGTCGCGGAGGTGTTCAATGTCGTTGGTTCGCAACCCGGGGCCGACCCGGCCGCATGGGCGTGCTGAACTGTGCCAGCCGATCGGGCCAAGCCGTTCGACTGAGCCGCGGAGGCGCCTGGGACGGCAAGCGCCACCCCCAGCAACACCGTCAGGCCAACGATCCGAACACGCACCGCAGCCATGAAACCAGATCCGCGAACAGACAGGCGCACCTTCCTCAAGAAGAGCCTCATCGCGGGCGGCCTCGCGGCGGGCGCGGGCATCGCGCTCGCCGAGCTGACGGATGGGACCGGCGGGTCAGGGTCGCACACGCGCACGCTCGCTCCCGCGCAACCGCAGCGGCGCGTGAGCCCCACGCCGACCGCGGGCGGTCGGCGTCCGAACATCCTCGTGATCGTGGTCGACCAGCTGCGCTTCCCCCAGTGGTTCGGGCCCGTCCCGGGGGGCGGTGTCAGGCTCCCGCCGAACCTCCAGCGCCTGCGTCAAGGGGCGGTCTCCTTCGGCCGGCACTACACGGTCTCCAACGACTGCACGCCGGCCCGGGCGGCCCTCTTGACCGGCCTCTACACCCATCAGACCGGCTGCATGATCACGGGTGGCAGCACCCTCGACCCGGGATTTCCCACGTGGGGCTCGATGCTGCGCGAGCACGGCTACCAAACATCGTGGTACGGGAAGTGGCATCTCACCCATCACGACAACAAGTGGACACCGGCGAAGGGCAGGCCCCTACTCGAGGACTACGGCTTCTCCGGGGGCACCTATCCGTCGCCCGACGGCGGCCCCGGCCAGGGCTGGCGGGTGGACCCCCAGGTCGCGGGTCAGTTCGGCGAGTGGTACGCCCAGGAGGGGCACAACGAGCCCTGGTGCACGACCGTCTCGTTCGTCAACCCCCACGACATCGCCTGGTGGTACAAGTGGAGCGATCGCGTCCCCGCGGAGTCGCAGGCGCCGAGCGCGATCGGGCGGCTGCCACCCAACTTCGAGACCCCGGAGCTGCTGATCGAGCGCAACAAGCCGCTCCTCCAGCGCTCCTTTCAGGACACCGCGGCCGCCTCGTTCGGGCCGGTCCCCTTCACCGGTCCAGAAGTCGTTCCCACCTGGTTGGGATTCCTCGACCTCTACATCAAGCTCCAGCGCGAGGTGGACCGCCATATCGGCCAAGTCATGCGCGCGCTCGAGAGCCGCCCCGAGGTGGCCGCGAACACCGTGATCGTCTTCACCTCCGACCACGGCGAGTACGGTAGCTCGCACGGGCTGCGCGGCAAGGGCGCCTCCGCCTACGAGGAGGCGATCCGCGTCCCGCTGCTCGTCAAGGATCCCCGCGGCGTGCTCACCCAGTCCCCCCGGCGCGTCCGCGAACAGCTCACCTCCAGCGTCGACGTCGCCCCGCTGCTGCTCACGATCGCCAGCGGATCCGAGGATTGGCGGCGCGATCCCCACTACTCCCATATCGCCGGTCGGCTCGACCTCACAGGGATCCTCGCCGACCCCACGGCGCCTGGGCGCCCCTATGTGCTGCACGCCACCGACGAGACCGTGACCGAGTTCGCGATCGAACCGTATGCGGCCAACGCGCCGCTCCACGTCGTCGCGCTGCGCACGCCCCAGGCCAAGTACGCGACCTACTCCAACTGGCCCCTCCAAGGCATCACTCCACTCTCACACGGAGAGGAACGCGAGCTCTATGACTACACCACGCACTCCGGGCGTCTCGAGCTCCACAACAGCGCCGGCCAGAGCGCCCTGGAGGACTCGTTGCGCGCCGACCTCGAAGGCGCCTTTCGCCGGGAGCTGCGCGGCCCGCTGCCTCCGCGCCTAACCGAAGCCCACGCCCGTGGCTTCGCCGACTACTTCTCCACAGCCAAGCACGCCGCCACCAGCGCGGCGGCCCGCCGCAAACGCCACTCCGAAGAAGGCGATCTCGGGCCGCCGGGGGGCTCCGAAGGCAAAGGTCGGCCGCCGGGAGGCTCCGAAGGCAAAGGTCGGCCGCCGGGGGGCTCCGAAGGCGAGCTCCAACCGCCCGGGGGTTTCAAAGGCGACATCCGACCGCCGCAGGAAAACCTCACCGGCGCGCGCCGTCGCTCACAGAGAACCTGAGGCCTTGACCGCCAGCGAGGTGCCGAGCACCGCGCCCGCGCCGTCGCTCACAGAGAACCTGAGGCCTTGACCGCCCGCGAGGTGCCGAGCACCGCGCCCGCGCCGTCGAGCGCCTCCACCTCCACGTAGGGCCCGGCGACCGCGGCCGGCAGCGAGATCACGGTCTCGAATCCCGTCTTCGCGGCGCCCGCCACCGGGGTCAGGGCCGCGGGCGTCGAGCCCGCGAGCACCCGCCAGGAGGCGACATTCGTCGCCCCGTTCCAGCTCGCGTACACCGTCGGACGGACGGCCGCCCCCTTCGCGGATGGTTCGCTCCGCACAGCCGCCGCGGGTGGTTCCGCCGGCTGCCCGCTCCAGGGGAGCGCGTAGGTCCGGTAGGACTCCCAGCCCGGCGGCAGATGGGCGTTGAAGAGCACCCCACCGGCGGCGTTGACCTCCGAGAGGTAGCCGGCCTGACCCCAGCCCACCATCCAGTCGCCGCCCGGCAACGCCTGCACGTTGCCCTGGCTGCCCGCCACGAGCCGGTTCTGATGTTCGTAGCTGCGCGTCAGCGTCGCCGTCATCTTCGCCATGTCGAGCGTCACTTCGATCGCGCGCGACTGCGGGTGCGACCGCGGGAACGCGCCGTTGTCGAAGAAGGTGATCGCGCCGCCGGGCTGCTGACGCGCGTCGTGCTGCCACGCCGTGCCGGTCCCCGGTCCCATCTTGAAGCTCGGGTGCCTGCCGCCCAGCTCCCAACGCACCTGACCGGTCTTCGGATCGAGGTCGTACGCGGCCCACGTGTTGCGCGAGTCCACCAGCAGATCGCCGTTCTGCTCGACATCGATCGAGTTGATGTGGAAGTAGTCGAACGGTTCCTTCCGGCTCGTCGGCTTGGCCGAGACGTAGGCGTTCCCCAGGGGCACGTGGTCGAGGCTGTGCCACTCGTACATCACCAGGCCCGTCTTCAGATCCACCTCCTGCAGCAGCGTGTCCGCCACGTAGCCCCCGCGCGGGCCGCCGACCGAGGAGAGGTCGCAGTCGATCGCGTCATAAACGGTGATCAGCGCCGTCCCCCGCGGGGTGATCTGGAATTCGTGGAGATCAGGCTGGTAGCCGTTGCCGGCCCGGACGACCGCGACGGTCTGGTAGGAGCTGTTCGCGATCACCACGCCCGCCGTCCGGCTGCCGTCCGCGATCAGCGGGTCCTGCCACCAGGTGAGCACGGGCTCCCCTTCATACTGCTGCACGCGCAAGTCCGCGGCGCGGGTACCGGCGGGAGACAGCGACTTGAACCAGACGAGGCCGCCGTGTTCGTCGAGGATCATCGGCCCGTACTGACCGACTCCGGAGTAGGGGGCGAGGAAGAGATCGCTCGTCGCCGTCCGAGCGTCGGGGGACACCGTCACGTCCGGCGGGCGCAAGTCGGGGCGCGAGTGAAAGCTTTGGTATTCCTTCGGAGCGGGTTCCGGTGCGGAGCTCGTGCGCGTGCTCTCGGTCACGCTCGCCGACCCCGGGTTATCGGGGATCGCCACCGTAAAGCTCCACGTGAACGGGGTCGTCTTTCCGCCTTCGACGAGCACGGCCTCAACGGTGACCAGCTCGCCGGCCTCGAACGGTCGCTCGGGCACGAAGCTCCCGCCGTCGCCCTCGGAGTACGCCAACAGCCGCCCGGGGTGGGCGCCGCTCCTCGACCCCTTCACGACAACCTTCTCCAGATCCCCCGCGGGAACGCCCAGGAAACTGACCTGGGTGGTGCTCGACGCATCCCTCGACTCGGGAGCCGGCGAGACCGTCACCCGCTTCCCGGCGAGCGCCGCCGAGACATTCAACGCCGGCGGCACGCAGTCGACCGGGCTCCCCGCGCTCGCTCCCGTCATGCCTCCCGCCGTGCGCGCGCCGGTCGTCCCCGTGGCCGCCGTGCCCGTGGCCGCCGTGCGCGCGCCGGTCGTACTCGCTCCCGCCGTGCCGGCGTCTGCGCCGAGCAGCGCGAGGGCTCCGAACGCCAGGCAGACGCACAGCGTGCGCACGACCGGGCGGCGCGCGCTCGACCCTACGACCGGGCGGCGCGCGCTCGACCCTACGAGCAGGCGGTGCGCCTTCACCCCTTGATCGTGTGCGAGGTGCCGAGCACCGCGCCGCTGGGGTCGAGCGCCTGCACGGCGACGTAGGCAGCGCTCGCCGGCACCGAGATGGTCGTCTGAAAACCGGTCTTCGCGGCGCTCGCCACCGCCGCCAGGGCCGTCGCCGAGGAACCCCCGAGTACCCGCCAGGAGGCGACGTTCGTCGCCCCGTTCCAGCTCACCGCCACCGCCGAGCCACTCACAGCCACCGAGGGCGATCCCGGCGCCTGGCCGCTCCACGGGGAGAGATAGGTACGGAAGCTCTGCACGTTCTTCCCGAGCGTCCCATCGAGCAGCACGTGTCCGGCCGAGTCGTACTCGGTGAAGTTCGGCAGGCCGCCGTAGCCCATCAGCCAGTTCCCGGCCGTGTTTTCAGCGGTCGACAGGTTCAAGGTATTGCCCTGGCTTTCGGCCAACAGAGTTTTCGTCGGGTTGGTGAACTGCTTGACCAGGCTCACGGTGTGGTTGCCGGTGTTCGGATCGAGCAGCAGCCCCCGGGACTGCTTCTCCTTCGGCGGATCCGAGCCGTTGTCGAACATCGAGATCAGCCCGCCCGGCTGCCATTCGGCGTCGTGCTGCCAGTAGAAGCGCGTGCCGCCCCCGAGCTTGAAGCTCGAATGACTGCCGCCGAGGCGCCACTGGATCGCGCCCGTGTGGAGGTCGACGTCATACAGCGTCCACGTGCTCCGCGAGGACAGCAGCACGTCACCCGGCTGATTAG
>Ga0209483_1001945_pt1 | contig 15006 bp, 11 predicted proteins | sample NGEPerA_FD_184508 | JGI IMG/M metagenome (GOLD analysis project Ga0209483, IMG submission 184508) | Arctic peat soil microbial communities from the Barrow Environmental Observatory site, Barrow, Alaska, USA - NGEE PermafrostL2-A... | ecosystem: Environmental > Terrestrial > Soil > Wetlands >... | reverse complement strand
CAGCGTGACGCGATAAAACAAGGCGAGGCTTTCGTAAATGCAGCGCACGCACGCGCCGATGCTCGCGGGCACGGGCTGGCCGGTCTCGCGGCAGAAATCGGCGATCTTTTTCGGCATGTCATCGGGACTTAAAAAACGCGGGTCGTCGGGATTGATGAGCGAAATAAATGGCGGGGCGGCGGCGGCGAGTTTTTCGAGTTCGACAAATTCCAGCTTCTTGCCAGCCTTGGCCCAGTTGCGGCGCGATTCCTGAAGGAGCCAGAGGCCGACGATGTTCTTGAGCAAGCGCACGGAATCGCCGTAGCCGATTTCGTTCGTGAAGCCGAGGTTGCGGCTCTGGTCGTTGATGACGGGCTGCGGCCATTCGACGCCCATGAGCGACCACGTTCCCGAACTCAAATAGGCCCAGTTCTCGCCGCTGCCTGGCACCGCCGCCACTGCTGCGCCGGTGTCGTGCGAGCAACTGGCGATGACTTCGATCTGCGGCAGGCCCACTTCGGTCGCCAGATTTTTTTTCAGCGGGCCGAGCCGCGTGCCGGACGGGCAGATCGGCGCGAACAAATCTTCGCGCAGACCGAGCGCGGCGAACAGCCGTTTCGACCAGTGTTTGTAAGTCGGGTTGTAAAGCTGCGTGGTGCTGGCGAGGGAAACTTCGTTGCGGGCCACGCCAGAGCAGAAAAAATTAACCGCATCGCCGATGAGCAGGATGTGTTTGACCCTGGCGAGGCGTTCCGGCGGCTCGGTCACGATCTGATAAATCGTGTTGAGCGCCATGAACTGGATGCCGGTCTCGGCGAAAACCACCGGCCACCCGGCTTTTTCCTGCACCGTTTCGACGCCCTGCGCCGTGCGCGCATCGCGGTAGCACCAGACCGGCGGCATCGGCAGGCCGCGTTCGTCGTAGAGCACATAATCCACGCCCCACGAATCCGTGCTGATGCTGGCGATGGGCAGTTTTTTTGCGGCGGCCTTTTTCAAACCGGTTTTCAATTCGTTCAGCAGCCGGTCAAATTCCCAGTGCAGCGCGCCGGCCACTTTGGTCGCGCCGGTTGGAAAACGGTGCAGTTCTTCGAGCGAAATTTTTCCACGGTCGAGCGTGCCGAGCATCAGCCGGCCGCTGTCCGCGCCGAGGTCGCAGGCAAGATAATGGGTGGGCATAACGAAATTCGCCGGAAGCTTACGCGGTGGCGGCGCAGTGTCAAAATCTTCCCTCGTAATGCTTCCGCCAACTGATTGCGATTAGGATTAAGATTTGCCAGCGGCAATTCTTGGCGTATTTTGACCGAAGCCAAAGACATTTGCCATGAACCAACTCGATCAGCTCAAGCAGTTCACCGTCGTCGTCGCCGACACCGGCGATTTCGCCGCGCTCAAACAATTCGCGCCGCGCGACGCCACGACCAATCCGTCGCTCATTTTCAAGGCCGCGCAGATGCCGGAATATCAACGCCTCGTGGATCAGGCCATTGCCGACAACAAAGCCAGGGCCGGCGGCAAAGATTTATTGTCGCTGGTGATGGACGATCTGCTGATTTTGTTCGGCGCGGAAATTTTGAAAATCATTCCCGGCCGCGTCTCCACCGAGACCGACGCGAACCTGGCTTTCGACACCGATGCGCTCGTCGCCAAGGCGCGCCGTTTCATCGGACTTTATCAGGCGCAAAACATCGGGCGCGAACGCATCCTCATCAAAATCGCCTCGACGTGGGAAGGCATCCGCGCGGCGGAAATCCTCCAGCGCGACGGCATCAACTGCAACATGACGCTGCTGTTCTCGCTCGCGCAGGCCGTCGCGTGTGCGGAGGCGAAGGCAAAATTGATTTCGCCGTTCGTCGGGCGCATCATGGACTGGCATAAGGCCAAGGAGAAAAAAGATTTCGCTCCCGCCGAAGATCCCGGCGTTTTGTCAGTGAAGGAGATTTATTCCTACTACAAAAAATTCGGCCACGCGACCGAGGTGATGGGCGCGAGCTTCCGCAACGTCGGCGAAATTCAGGAACTGGCCGGCTGCGATTTGCTGACCATCAGCCCGCAACTGCTCGGCGAATTGCAGAAAAGCACCGCGCCGCTCCCACGCAAGTTGAGTCCCGAAATGGCGCGCGCCAGCCAGATCGAGAAGCTGCCGCTCGACGAAAAGAAGTTCCGCTGGCTCTTCAATGAAAACGCGATGGCCACGGAAAAAACCGCCGACGGCATCCGCCTCTTCAATGCCGACGCACAGAAGCTGGCGCGGTTTGTGGCGGCGAAACTTGACTAACCGGCGCTGAAAAATTAGTCTTTCCGTCCGGCCGGTGGCTATAGCTCAATGGTAGAGTCCAAGCTTGTGGAGCTTGTTGTTGCGGGTTCGAGTCCCGTTGGCCACCCCCATTTTTCGTTTGCCAGCCAACCGCCCCTGTGGCCGGGCAAATTGTCAGGCTTGGCCCGTGACGGGGGCGTCATTTGTTTTTGCGGCGGCCAGAACTTCGTTGGTGCTGCCGCGACGGTAGCCTTGCAAATCCAGCGTGACGTGCGCGTAGCCGATTTTTTTAAATGTGCCGGCGATTTTTTTCACCACGCCGTCCGCGAGAAATTTTTTCATTTCCGCCGGTCCCACCTCGATGCGGGCGAGCGCCATTTCCAATTTGGAATTTCCAATTTTCAATTTGTTCGCAGCGTCCGCCGTGACCGGCCCGCTTTCAATTGGAAATTGGAAATTGGAAATTGGAAATGCGTGATGCCGCACGCGCACGTCGTGAAAGCCGAGGTCGCGCAACGCGTATTCCGCCAGTTCGATCATCCGCAGTTTTTCCGGCGTCACCGGCTCGCCATAAGGCACGCGCGAACTCAAGCACGCCATCTGCGGCTTGTCCGCCGTCGGCAGGCCGAGCTGCGCAGACAGCTCGCGGATTTCCGCCTTGGTCAAGCCCGCTTCCTTGAGCGGCGCGCGCACTTGAAACTCGGCCGCCGCCTGCGCGCCCGGACGAAAATCGCCGGTGTCGCTCGCGTTTTCGCCATAGGCAATCACCGCAAAATTTTCCGCACGGGCCAGCGGCGCGAGTTCCTCGAACAGTTCGTGCTTGCAGAAATAGCAGCGGTTTGCCGGGTTGGCCGTGTAATTTTCGTTCGCGAATTCCTGCGTCTCGATGACGCGGACGGGAAAGGAAAATTTTGCCGCGATGTCGAGCGCCTCCGCCAGTTCGCGGCGCGGCAAACTCGGCGAATCGGCAATGACCGCCAGCGCTCGGTCGCCCAAAACCTCGTGCGCGACGCGCGCAAGCAACACCGAGTCCACGCCGCCGGAATACGCCACGAGACACGAGCCACAGCTTTTCAGCAGCGCCCGCAATTTCTCCAGTTTGTCAGTTGCTTCGCTCGTCATTTCAAGTTTTGTAGCGGCGGTCTGTGACCGTCGCCATTATTTTAATTTCCGGCGGCCACAGACCGCCGCTACAGCTTCGTAAATTTGTTTCACCGGCACGCCGGCTTTGGCCGCCAGTTTTCTGGCCGATTCAAATTCCGGCGCGGCCTGCACCACTTTACCACCAAGCCGGCCAATTTTCACCGTCACTTTGCCAAACGCCGTTTTCACTTCGGCAAATTCGCGGCGCAGCTTGCGCCGCTCGGCAATCGTCTTGCGCACGCCGAACGCCGTGGTCTCGCGCAGCATCAATTCGCTGAACTTGTCCGCGTCGGTTTCCGCGCATAAAACGGTGAGCAGCACGCCGGGCCGGTTTTTCTTCATCTGGATGGGCGTGTGGAAAACGTCCAGCGCGCCGGCGGCCAGAGCCGTTTCGACAAAGTGGCCAAGCACTTCGCCAGTGCAATCGTCCAGATTCGTTTCCAGCACGGCGATGCGGTCGGTTTCCCAATCCCAATTAGTTGATAGTTGATAGTTGATGGTTGATGGACTTTCCGCGCTTCCAACTTTGGACTTTGGGCTTTGGACTTTAGACTGCGTTCCCAAAACCGCGCGCAAAACATTTGGCCGCGTTTGATTGTCGCGCGTGCCGAGGCCGAAGCCAATTTTTTCGGCAACGAGATTTTCCATTGCGCCAAAGCTCTCGACGAATTCCGCGAGCAGCGCCGCGCCAGTGGGCGTGACGAGTTCGTGCGGTTCCTCGCATTGCGTGATGCCGATGCCACGGACGCCGAGAATCGCCAGCGTGGCCGGCGCGGGAACCGGAAAACGCCCGTGCGCGCAATCAATCCAGCCGGTGCCTTCAATCACCGGCGAGGCAAACACGCGCGGTTTGCCGAGCATTTCGAGCGCGATGGCCGCGCCGACAATGTCCACGATGGAATCCGCCGCGCCGACTTCGTGGAAATGAACTTCGTTCGGCGGCAGGCCGTGAATTTTCCCTTCCGCCACGGCGATGCGCTGAAAGACGGCGATGGATTTTTGCTTCACCCAGGCCGACAATTTGCTGCGCGAAATCAACTGCTTTATTTCGGAAAAATTCCGCTGGTCATCATGCGCATGATCGTGGTCATGGTCGTGCGGATGTTCGTGTTCGTGGTGATGATGGCCATGCGCGTGCATATGTTCGTGGTCATGCGCTGGCGCGAGGTGGACATCAAATTTCACGCCGGCGATGGCGGATTTTTGCCCGCGCGCGATGTGGAGGTGCCAGCCGTCGAGCTTGATTTTTTTCAGCTCGCGCTCCAGTTTTTGCGCGTCCACGCCGAGGTCGAGCAGCGCGGCGATGAACATGTCGCCGGCGATGCCGCTGAAGAGGTCGAGGTAAAGGGTTTTCATGGAAAATTCATTTTAACCACGGATGGAACACGGATGGAACACAGATGGGAAGAGGCATCCGCAGATGACGCCGATTTGCGCAGAGGGATTTGACACAGAAAAATCTGCGGGCATCTGCGCAATCTGCGGATAAAAATATCTGTGTTTCATCTGGGTTAATCTGTGGCCAGAGAATTTATTTGTGACGCCGCGTAGCCCGCGCCGAAGCCGTTGTCAATGTTCACCACGGTCACGCCGCTGGCGCAACTGTTCAACATGGCCAGCAGCGCGGCCAGTCCGCCGAAACTCGCGCCGTAGCCGATGCTCGTTGGCACGGCAATGACCGGTTTGGCGACAAGTCCGGCGACGACGCTCGGCAGCGCGCCTTCCATCCCGGCGACGGCGATGATGACGTTCGACTTTTGAATGGTTTCCATCCGCGCGAGCATCCGGTGGAGACCGGCAATGCCGACGTCGTGAATTCTTTCCACGCGGTTGCCCATGATTTCGGCGGTGACGGCGGCTTCCTCGGCCACCGGCAGATCGCTCGTGCCCGCGCAGATCACGGCGATGAAGCCGGCGCGCTTCGGCAACGGCTTGGGTTCGATGGTCACACAGCGGGCGAGGGCATGATGGACGGCGCGTTTGAATTTTTTCCGCAGCGCGCGGGCATGTTCGGCGGTGACGCGGGTGACGAGCACCGGCTGGCCGTGTTCCAAAAGCTCGGCGGCGATTTTGACGGCCTGCTCCGGCGTTTTGCCGGCACCGAAGATGACTTCGGGAAAATTTTTGCGGAGCGCGCGGTGCATGTCCACTTGCGCAAAACCGAGGTCGGCCACCGGCGCGGCCTGAAATGCCGACAACACTTTTTCGCGCGGGATTTTTCCGGCGCGAAATTGTTCCAGCAATTGGGCGGCTTCCGTTGTCGTCATGGCTGGAAAATGCCCCACGAACTGCGCGCTGTCACGCGGGAAAACCTGGGCCGTTGCCTTATTGCGGGCAGACGCACGGCGATTTGCCGGTGAATTTGAAGTCGCCAAACAAAACATCCGTCATGCCCAGGCCTTCCGTGCCGGGCAGCCACGCGGCGACAAACGCATCGCTGTCGGTCAGGACGGAATTCAAAACGATGACGCGGGCGGAACCGGGCATGACAAAGGTGCGGCGCATTTTTAGGCTTTTGGAGCGGTGGTTGCGGACAAAATGCCTGAAATTGTCCGGCTTGGCTTGTCGTGACTTTATGCGACATTACGGCGGACGATTCATGGACTAAATTAGGTTCATTGAACCCGCCATTGCGAGGCCGCCGCCGCAGCGATATATTTGTGAACATGAAAATCGTATCCGGTCAAAATCAGCCGTTGTGTCGGGCCAGCGCATTCGTTGGTCTCGCGCTGGTCGTTGGCGTCCTGATTTTTGCCGGTTGCAGCAAAACCAAAGTGCCGGCCGCCGAAACGTCTGCTCCCGAAAGCGTCCAACCAGCCGGGACTGATCACCCGGCGGCTGCCGGAACAACTGCGGCGGCGGCTCCGGCCGTCGTCGCCGCGCCGACTGGCGAACCGGACTTGAAGGATCTGGACCGCAGCCTGCTGCGCTGGATTTTGAAAAACCGGCGACGGCCCGCCAGCTTCGAGGATTTTGCGGCGACGGCGGGCGTGGCCATTCCGCCGGCGCCGGCGGGCAAGAAATATGTCCTTGCCAAAAACATGCACATCCAGTTGGTCGCCAAATAATCCAGGCCGTTGCCCATGAAAATACTTGCCTTGCATTTAGCTTCGGCCAGCCGCCGCCGGCGGGCCGGGCCGGCGGCAACGCGCGCTGGTTTCACCCTGATCGAACTGCTGGTGGTCATCGCCATCATCGCCATTCTGGCGGCGCTGTTGCTGCCGGCGCTGGCCAGCGCCAAGGCGCGGGCGCAGCGAATCCAGTGCATGAACCAGATGCGCCAGCTTGGGCTGGGCTTTCCCATGTTTGCCAGCGATCACAATGACATGCTGCCGCCGGCGGGCTGGGCGGCGGGTTCGGACACGGCACCCGCGTTTCAAATTTCCTGGGACAGCTTCATCAATAAATACATTGGCGGCAATGCCGCCGATGCGGACTTGGATGTCGGCGCGTTTTTGACCGGTGATGGCCCGAAAATCCTGGCCTGTCCGGCCGATCAATTTCCCAAAGTGGATTGGATGGGCGGCACGGATCCCATTTTAACCCAGCGTTCCTATGCCATGGTCGGGGTTGGCCCGAACCAGGGAGCAGATGCGGATTTTCAACGCGATCCCAAAAACGGCCTGCCGGATTTGACGCAGCCCGGAAAATTAAGCGTCGGCATTTTCTGGCAGGTTCCCGCTGCACCCCGTGGCAACTTTGATGCCCCCGGTTACAAGTCCACCGTCGTGCGCGACCCGGCGGGCACCATTTTGCTGTGCGAAAACACCCACGGCCAGCAGTGTGCGGGCAACATCTGGACGTGTATTTGTTTGGCCCCGCAAGTCACCAGCTCCGGCACCGACCAGTTGCGTCAATTGGACACCACGGCTCCGGTCCAGAATCCCGCTTCCGGCACCGCCGTGAACCAGGGCGCGCTGTTGTATAAGGCGCACAAAAACCGTTTCAATTATCTGTTCAATGACGGCCATGTCGAATCCCTCAAGATTGCGCAGACGATTGGGAGCGGAACCTTGACGGTGCCGAAAGGCATGTGGACGGCGGCAGCGGGAGATTGATTTAACGCGGTTTAAGCCGGTGCAATGGCAGAACGCGGTTTGTCCCCTGTTTTGACGACATGCGCGCTGGAACGGAGGTGGCATATTGTTGAGCATCACCCAGTGACATTCATGAAACACCTGCTTCTTTTCAGCCGGTTTTTGGATTTGAGCGGACGCTACCATCGTGGGGCGTTTGCCGTTCCAAGAACCACAATGAAAGCAAACCAGTATCAATAACAACGAAACCACCAAGCAAATCCCTGAATCCCCGCGTCCCAAAATAACAACATCAACTCCTAGAAACCAAACAATATGAAAAACCATCGAACGCCAAACTATCGCGGGCTTGCCGCCGCCGCGCTGATGCTGGCCGGCACCAGCCTGTCCTTTGCGCAAACCGCCGACCTGACCATCAACACCTTTGATAGTGCAGCCAGTGGCACAGGGGTTGAGTGGGGACCCAGCGCCGTGGCTTGGGATGGAAACAATGGCAATCCCGCGGGAGCACTGCTGGTCGATGTTCACTTAAGCAACTCATCAGACACGCCCTGTGTGGACTACATTTGCCTTAATGGCGGGAATCCATGGTATGTGGCCACTGCCATTAATTTTTCCCAATACAAGGCCATTACTTTTGATATCAAGTGGGATAACACGTCGGACATTTCCATTGGGGAATTCAACGACCTTTCGACCATTCCCCTGACCGCCACCAATAGTTCCGGAGCGACCGTTCTTAACGCCCAACTGAATGCCGGCCAGATTACCGGCCTCGAAATAGATCTTTGCGGCGGGCCGGGCGGTCAGATGGCTCCCTTCATCATCAACACGAACATACCCGCCGCCGCGGCCAACGGTTGGGTGCATGTAGTGATTCCCATTGATTTGACCATAGCCAATTTGGACGGGTGCAGCGGTTTTGTCTTTCATAAATGGGTGAGCCAATATAATGAGCAAATTGCCAATGATTTTCACGGCCGGTTCTGGATTGACAATGTCATCCTTGAGGGAACCGCCGGACCGCCGCCGCCGCCGAAGGTTAGCGTGCCAACCAAAGCCACTCAAGGGTTGAATGTTTTTGCCAGCACCGAAGGCAATAGTTACTACGACCGTCAGGAAGCCGAATTGATGCAAAACTCCGGCTTGAGCTGGGTGGGGCAGGCCACGGCGGCCAATCCGGTCACTTATTCCTTCACCATTGTTGGCTATCCCAACTCGGTCAACTGCGAAGCATATCTGTTTTTATCTCCCAATCCAGCAGCCAATGACTCGTCTCCGGACTGGAATGAAACCAATTGCGCCATTTTTTATCTTCAAGGAAACGCCACCAGCGCAACCGCCAATTTCAGATACAAAGTGAATGAACCAGGGAATCAAATCATGTATAGTGGCGGGGCTCCTTGGACCAACGCTCCTGGAAGCTGGGATGGCGTCACCGCCGGCTACCTTGAAAGCGGCAATTTGGGTTCCGTAACCAACAACAGCATCCTTGGCACTTGGACGCTCAAGTTCACTTCCGATACCAATGTGACGCTGATCGCTCCAAATGGCAACAGCACCAACCTGATCTTTCCGGCCTATAATGTTGGATATTTCGCAGAACAAACCAGCCCCGGATTCAATGTCTATCTGGGCATGCAGGCGAACAATGCCGATGCGATGAATCAGGCCGTGGTCTATGCCAACTTCGCCGTCTCAAATACCGCCTCACCATTCAGCGAAAACTTTCTGACCGACACTTTTTTGGACACGACCAATATTTGGAGGTCCAGCGTTTCCGGCGGTCCCAAAGGCGTGTTCATCGTTCCCTCAGGATCGGCTTCCTGGGTGTCTTGGACGCTGCCCGATTCTGGCTTTAGCTTGCAGACCGCGCCGGTGTTGAACAATCCACTCGCCTGGATCACACCGACCACTGGCCCGATTATTGCCATGTATGGCCTCCGCTCCCAGCTCCTGGCCAGCAGTGAAATCCCCGCTGGCAACATGGCGTTCTTCGAACTTATCAAGCGCCAGGCCACCCAATTGCAAGTTTTAATGCCAGGTGAAACCAACGCGCCCAACACTCTGACGGGCAAGACCGGGACCCCGACGGCCTTCAATGCCTATGACGAAGTTGACGTGACGTTCAATACCGTTGACGCCACTTATCACATCGTCAGCACCACGGATACGCTCAATTTGACCAGCTCCGACAGCTCGGCCATTGTGAATACGCCGAATCCCGCCTTGGTTGGTGGAACGGTCACGGTGCCGATCTATTTTGGCACTGCTGGTAGTTGGACAGTTATGGCTGCGGACACATCCAATACCAATATTACGTCGGCAACCAGTTCAGCCATTTCAATTCAATGAAACGCGGCGTTTGAAGGTGAACAGTCACAGCAGGCGCCGGCCAAAACTGGCGCCTGTTTTTTTCGGCGGAGGAAAATAATTGATCCGCACAACTAATGATTGAAGCTGATGAAGACCCAACCTAAACCTCAAATAACTGTTGTCGGCCATCCCGGCTTCACCCTGATTGAGCTGCTGGTGGTGATAGCGATCATCGCCATCCTGGCGGCCATGCTTCTGCCCGCGCTGACGAAGGCCAAGCAAAAGGCGCAGAGCATTTCCTGCATGAGCAACACCAAGCAGATCATGCTGGCCTGGAACATCTATGCCAATGACAACGCCGATTTTTTGCCGCCCAATGATTATCCTTATACCACTTCTTATGCCACGGCGGGGGCGAACCAGGTTAAAATGAAGAACTGGGTGGTCGGCACCATGGAGCAGGCCGCCGACGCCGCCGATCTGCCGCTCAAACAGGGGCGCGTCAGTGAGTTACTGGATCCTAACACGCTGCTTTCTCCATACCTTCAAAGCATACCCATTTATCATTGTCCGGCCGACAATTACATAGACACCTATGCGGGGAACCAGGTTCATGTGCGCAGTTTTTCCATGAACTCCGCGGTCGGCACCACCTGGTCCGCCTTCTACCAATATGGTTTGCCCACCATTGGCAGCCCGGTTCAAGGCGGCTGGCTGACCGGCAGCGCCTACAATTCAAGTCAGACAACCTGGCGGACCTATGGAAAAATGAGTTCATTCATCCAGCCGGGGCCGGTCAACACCTGGGTAATCATGGACGAGAATCCTATAACCATCAACGATGGCTCTTTTGCCGTGTCCGCCGCGGCAACGCCGGCAACCACCTATCTCATTGACTATCCCTCCGGCCTCCACGGCGGCGCGGGCGGAATGGCGTTTGCTGACGGCCATTCGATTGTTCATAAATGGCAAAACAAGAGCACTTATTCTCCTGATCCCGCCACCCAGCATGGCGCAGGCGGAGGCGGATCCACTTCACAGTCTCCCGGCAACGCAGACTTGCTCTACCTGGCGCCACTAACTTCAGCCTTGCGCTGATGCCGTCTGAAATTCAAGATTTAGAAACGCAAACCTCCAGTTGCCACAAGACGCGGCCGAAGGTTTGTGTTAAGATGCCTGATCATGCAAATTGATTTCCATTGGGGCCGGATGGCTCTGTGCGCCGCCATGCTTGCCGGATTGAAAAATGCGGAGGCGCAGACAAATTTCTCCATCTATGCCGATCAGTTGGCCAACGGCTTTCAGGACTGGAGCTGGGGCGCGCACAGTTTGACCAGCACCAGTTTTGTGCATTCCGGCGCCAGCGCCGTCAGCTTCAACGGTGCCGCGTGGCAGGCGATTTCCTTCTGGCATCAGGATTTCAATCCCGCGCCTTACACCAGTCTGAATTTCTGGGCCAACGGCGGCACGAACGGCGGCCAGATCATTCAAATCTATGTGCAATACGGCACGAACAGCGCCGCCGCGTATCAATTGGCACCGCTGGCGGCCAGCGTTTGGAAACAATTTTTCATCCCATTCAGCGCGCTGAATCTCGCGGGCGTGACCAATCTCAACCGCATTAATTTCCAGCTTGCTCCCGGCGGCGCCACTTATCCGTTCTATCTCGACGACGTGAATCTCACCGCCGTTCCGCCGTCGCCGGTGCATCTTAAAATTGACGCCCGCCAGCCATTGCGCCCGGCCGACGCGCGCTGGTTCGGGTTGAACACCGCGATTTGGGACGGCAACTTTGACACGCCCACGACTTCCGGCGCGCTCGCCGAACTCGGCACGCAGATTCTCCGCTTTCCCGGCGGCTCGGCGTCCGACGAATACCACTGGGCCACGGGCAAAAGTTCGACCAATACCTGGGCGTGGGGCACCTCGTTCGCCAATTTTACCCACGTCGCCACCAATGTTCACGCGCAGGCGATGATTACCGTCAACTATGGCACCGGCACGCCCGGCGAAGCTTCGGCCTGGGTGCGCTCGGCCAATCTTACCAATCATCTTAGCTTCAGGTATTGGGAAATCGGCAATGAATGTTACGGCTCTTGGGAAACGGATGCCAACAACCTGCCGCACGATCCTTACACTTATGCCGTCCGGGCTGCACAGTATATCACGCAAATGAAAGCCGCCGACCCGACGATCAAGATCGGCGTGGTGGCCGCGCCCGGCGAAACCAGTTATGCCAGCTATACCACTCATTTTGCCGTCAATCCGCGCACCGGCACGACGAACTATGGCTGGACGCCCATCCTGCTTTCCACGCTGAAATCACTTGGCGTCACGCCGGACTTTCTCATCCATCACGTCTATCCCGAATATGGCGTGGACGATGATCAGAATTTGCTGCTCTCATCCGGCAACTGGGCCGGCGACGCAGGCGATCTGCGCCAGCAGATTTCGGATTACTTCGGTGGCGGCGGAACCAACCTTGAACTGCTTTGCACCGAAAACAACAGCGACTCCGGCAGCCAGGGCAAACAATCCACCAGCATCGTCAACGGCCTTTTCCTGGCCGACAGCCTTGCGCAGTTGATGAAGACCGAGTTCAATGGCTTCATCTGGTGGGATTTGAGAAATGGCACGGACACCAGCGGCGATTTTGATGCCGCGCTCTACGGCTGGCGCACTTACGGCGACCTCGGCATCATCAACGGCTTGAACCAGCGCCATCCGGTTTTCTACACCTTCAAGCTCATGCAGTTTTTCGCGCGGCCCGGCGACACGGTGCTGAACCCGGCCACGGATTACGCGCTGCTGGCCACTTACGCCACGCGCAAGGCCGATGGCGCGCTTGCCGTGCTGGTCATCAACAAGGATCGTTACACCACGTTCACCCCGGAGCTGGAGCTGACGAATTTCATCCCGGGGACCAACGCCTTGGTCCGCTCGTTCGGCATCGCGCAGGACGAGGCAACGCGCACCAATTCCATCCTTCCCGGCGCGCAGGACATTGCTACAAACTATCTCGCCGTCGTCGGCCCGAATTTCACCGCCGCGTTCCCGCCATATTCGGCCACGCTGCTGACTATTCCGCCCGCCGCGCCCAAGGTGCAGACCATCTCCGCGCCCGGCGGCAAATTTATTTTTCAACTGACCGGCCAGACCGGCGTGCCCTATCAAATTCAAACCTCAACCAATCTCGTGACCTGGACTTCCAACGCCAGCGTCACGCTGACAGATACGACGTGGAGTCTGACCAATGACATTTCTTCCGGCGCAAAATTCTGGCGGGCCGTGTGGCTGCCGTGAAAATTGGAAAACCATTGTCACCCATGACCAGCACTCGCCGCTTGACGCGCGATCGCGATGCGGTTCAAACTTAATCAACATGAACATTCCATCCGCCCGCCGTCGGCGTCCGGTTTTCATCTTCACCGTGCTTGCCCTTTTGAATGCGGTGAGCCTGCTGGCCGCTGAATTCGCGCCGAAGCCGAACGATGCCTATTTCGCCAGGTTTGAGCCGGTGAAAGCGCCGACGACGGACGGGCTTTACCTGCACGAAGGCGACCGCCTCGCCATCATCGGCGACTCCATCACGGAGCAGAAAATGTATTCGCGCATCATCGAGACCTATCTCACCGTCTGCGTGCCGGAACTGAAAATCACCGCGCGCCAGTTCGGCTGGAGCGGCGAGACGGCCGAGGGATTTTTGCACCGCATGACCAATGACTGCCTGCGTTTCCAGCCGACCGTTGCCACGCTGTGCTACGGCATGAACGACTTCCGTTACCGCGCTTACACCGACGAGATTGGCAACTGGTATAGCAATAATTACTCCAGCGTGGTGCTGTCCTTGAAAAATGCCGGCGCCCGCGTCGTCCTGGGCTGCGCGGGTGCCGTCGGCAAAGTTCCGCCGTGGGCGGCCAACAATAATGCGACGATGGATGAAATGAATTTAAGCCTCTGCCACCTGCGCAATATTGACGTCGGGATGGCGAAGGAATATGACGTCCGCTTTGCGGATGTTTTCTGGCCGCTGCTGACGGAAGGTTTTGCCGCCAAAAAAGAATACGGCGCGGATTACATGCTGTCGGGTCCGGACGGCGTGCATCCGCATTGGGCCGGTCATCTTGTGATGGCCTACGCCTATCTGAAGGCGCTGGGACTGGATGGCGACATCGGCACCTTCACTGTGGATTTGGGCGCGAAGCAGGCTTCAGTTTCCGCCGGTCACACCTTGAACAGTTTTGAAAACAACACGCTTAATATCACCAGCCGCCGTTATCCGTTTTGTGCGACGGGCGCCACGAACAGCGATGACTCCATCCGGTCCGGCATGACGCTGGTGCCGTTCAACGCGGATTTGAACCGGCTTACCCTGGTGGTCAAAGGCGGCACGGCGGAAAATTACGCCGTGACGTGGGGCGATGAAACGCATGATTATTCCGCCGCGCAGCTCGCCGCCGGCGTGAATCTCGCGGATGATTTTGCGGTGAATCCTTTCTCCGCCGCGTTTGCCAAAGTGGATGCCGCCGTCGCCGCCAAACAAAATTACGAGACGCGGCAGATCAAGGATCTGTTCCACGGCCCGGAAGGCCAGGCCGACGCCGACGCCACGGCGGCTCTGACCGAAGAAGCCCGCCGGCCACTGGCGGAAGCCATCGTCGCCGCGTTTGTGCCGGTAACACACACGATCCGGATTCAGCCGAAGTGAAAAATCGAGATTTACAATCCTTGCGTTTGACCGCTCCGGCAGACAACGAGAAACGCGAGCGAAATTTTAAGCCAAATTTTCACATTCCAGTTTCAGGAGAATTTCCGCCAGCGCCGCCAAACGAGAAACAGTCCGCCCAAAGCGGACAAGCCTAACGTGCTTGGTTCGGGAACGGATGAAGGTGAAAATTGGATGTTATCCAGTAGGCCATAACCAGTATTCTGCACTGCTGTAAAAAATAACTGGCCTGTCTGTCCAGCAAATGCTGAAATGTCTCCACCCATAATGTCATAATTTGGCGTAGAACCAATTTGAATCAATGAGATAAGTTAACCGTTAAATGTGACCTGAAGGCTTGAATTGAGTGACAAAAAGAAGGTGAGTGAGAGAGCATTTAGCAGGCTGTTGAAAAACGTTTGAACCAAACCAATGCCGGTGTGTCTGAAGTTCATGCGTGGCAATGCTCAAGCCCAGCCGGACTTTCTGACCGTCATCAACCTCAACCAATGCGTTCCCGCCGACCCTCCGCTGCGCGCGATCAAGCGGCGCGTGGACGCCGTGCTCCA
>Ga0209483_1001943_pt1 | contig 15006 bp, 16 predicted proteins | sample NGEPerA_FD_184508 | JGI IMG/M metagenome (GOLD analysis project Ga0209483, IMG submission 184508) | Arctic peat soil microbial communities from the Barrow Environmental Observatory site, Barrow, Alaska, USA - NGEE PermafrostL2-A... | ecosystem: Environmental > Terrestrial > Soil > Wetlands >... | reverse complement strand
GAGGTGACGCCGTCGAGCACGATGACGTCATAGGGGCCATCCGCCGGATCGCCCGCGCCGGCGTCGGCGGGATGAAAGATGAGGTTGCCGAGGCCAAGCTGGGAGGCCACTGCCGTGGCGGTCGCCGCATGGCCCTTGTCGGTTTCGGTGGCGATCACCTGCCCCGCCAGCCTTGCGACCACAGCCGCCGTATACCCGGTCGCGCAACCCGCCACCAACACCTTGTCGGTCGCGGCAATCTCGGCGGCCTGCAGCATTTTCGCCAGCACCGCCGGCTTGATCAGGAAGCGCTTCTGCGACCCGCCGGCGCTGAGATCGAGATCGAGGTCGAGATAGGCGAGCCCGCGCTGGTTTTCCGGCACGAACATTTCGCGCGGCACCATCAGCATGGCGTCGATAATTCGGAAATCGGTGACGTCGCTGGGACGCACCTGACAATCGACCATCTTCTGGCGTGCGGTCGCGAAGGCAGACATCGGCGGACCCTTGGAATGGCGCGGACGGAGCCGGCGCACGAGACTGGAACCGCGTCATCTCTGGTACAAACTTCGCCAAAACGCAACGTCGATCGCATCAACGCAAACACAGCCGCTCCCCACGGAATCGCCGTCGTTCGACGAGGAGAACCTATTCGATCGTTATCGCCAGCCGCGCGATCAGCCTCGCCACCTCGTCGATATCCGCTGAATCATGCTCGTTCACCACTTGCTCCAGGCGGCTCAGGCATTCGTCGTCGCTCATGGCGGGGACATCGGCCGGGACGTCGCTGGGGACGATCGAGGGCACCTGCCGTACGAGATCGTTATGGATGTCTGGCATCGAATCACCTTCCGTGACGAAACCCCGCCGGCATCGAGGCTCGTCAGCGAATGAGTCGATTTGGCGGCATTTCGAAGCGTGGAAGCGTGAGGCGCCGGCGCAACGATCCTCCGGGCAAGCCTTTCGGACGAACCGAAAAAACCTGCAGATTCATGCCGCTCGGATCGTTCCGGCCGGAAACCGATGCCACGCCGGAAGTAGACATTTCGTCCTTTGCAAGGGAGAAGCGCTTTGTTATACGCTGCCCGCGTGCGAACTTAAGTTTTCGCCCTATTCCTCGGTAGCTCAGCGGTAGAGCATTCGACTGTTAATCGAATGGTCGCTGGTTCGAATCCAGCCCGGGGAGCCAGTAAAATCAGCCACTTCTGACAATTTAGGCAATTCGACGAAAAGTCGCGTGTCTGCACTGTGTCTGCAAACCGGTTGCCGCGCTCCCGCTGCAGGGAAATTGAGCCGTGAAGGCGTGCCTATATAGAGTGTGCGCTGGACATGCCCCTGCATGACTCTAGGGAGGCTGCTAGTGAGTGTTCGGATTGCGGGCTGCTTTGGCCCGGCTGATCGGCGCCAGCGCATGGCTCGCGCGTGAGACGGCCTTACTTTGGGTGCTGTCCTAATTCGGACACTCGCGATTTGAAATTAGGACACGGAACGATTCATGGGCAGGCAACTTGGAACTAGTGCTTGGCGAGTGTCGAGCGCAGGGAACCCGGAGCCAAGAACAGCCCCTTGTCTTCTTCGGGTATCCTAATTAGCGGCCTCAGCAAGTACCCCCGAGCTGGGGCCGTTTCTTTGGCACTCGCGGCCTTACTTCACTTGAGATCCGAGTTCGCCTCTGAGCCAGCCCTGCGCATTCGGGTTGTGCATCGGGTCAGGTTGACCACAATCGGCGCAGCGAAACTGCCGAGCGTCCGATTTCTCCACGAGTGCCAGTTTCATTGGCTTCCGGCAACTCGGACAAGTGGGGGGATGGGGTTGGATTTGGGCCATGGGCGACGCTCGCAGGATCGGGCGGGAGCGCAACACTCTCAGTCACCGGTAGGTGCCTTGATGGGCGGTGATGGAACCAAGATGCCCTTTCGGTTCCAGGATTCGCTGGTCACTATTGCTCACCCTTCAAAAGAATTTAGCGCATCGTTAGCAAATTAGGACACCCCCGGATTCAAATTAGGACAATTGCCAAGAAAAGGGGCACGGACCTGAGCCCGCGCCCCCCGTTGTTACCGCCTAAGCCGTCTTGCGTGTGCGGCAAGGCGTTGCCGGTTGCGCTTCCTGAACACTGATCGCGCTCCTGCTGCGAGTATTTCTTGGAAATGGGTCCCGCGCCTTCGAGCAACCATGCGAGGCTCACGCTGTGCTTAATGGCAAACGCGCCGATCTCCTGATGCTTGAGTCTCAGGACGGACTTGATCTCGTCGTCAGGAGATCGCGCGATGCGGCTAATTCCCTTATGCGCTGCCGCATCGCGTCCTTGAACTCACGACTCCGTTGCCGGCGCTCCGCTGCTTTTGGGTCAAGCCCCCTTATCGGATGTGCGGCGAGAAACGCCAGATCATAGGCTATCGCACGCTCGATCCGTTCCGCTTTGACGTCGGTATATTTATGTTGGCCACCAGCGAAGGTCGCCTTCTTCCAATTTACCGCGGCGGCAGTTGGTGCCGGCGTGAGCAACTGCTGGACGGTGGCTTGTCGCCAATTTGCGAGCAGTGTCCAGCGGTCGTCCGGATTGTATGGAGGATGATTATCGCCCTCGGGTAAGTGCTTGACGCGGGAGATAGCTCCTTCCATTTCCAGGCGCGCCTTCCAGTAGTGACGGACCGCATCTGCCTTGCGCCAAACTACATCGCGCTCCGTACGCAGAAGCGCGTTGCGACGGGTTTCGGACAAGCCAGCTTTGTCGCTGGACAGCCGCTCAATTCGGCGCTGCCGGAGCCTATTTCCGACAGGCTGTGATGCCGGGTTGCGAACGATCCGGCGCGAAAAGTCGAAATTGATAATCTTCGCGTCCATGGTCATGGTGGTTGCTCACTGGTTTTGGCCTTTCAGGCCGCGCCACGGGTCAGCCGCGGCAGCCGGGGGCTAAGAACCTGCCAGTGAGACAGGCGCGACGGCTTTAGACCTTGCGGCCTTGGACATAACGGCGCCCCCCGGCCTAGGCCGGACAGCACGCGCCCAATGCGCAACGGCACCCCGCGCGGTGATCAGGGAAGGCCGTTACAGATGGTGGACGCGGGCAGCACTGGTTTGGGTTCTTAGGCCCGGGGACATGCTGCGCCTGATTTGCCGATTTGACAATTCCCCCGCTTGGGGAAAACGTGCGGGCCATGGGCCAATCAGAACCTATTCAACCGCCGCCTGCAGTACCGCAAGGCGCGACAACAGCTCCCGTGCCGGTGCTTACGCCGCAACAGGAACTCGATCTGAGGATTCGGCTAGCCGAGCGCGCTCACGATACCGAAACTGACTTTGGTGCAGCCACGAACGTTGCGGCTGTAAAGAGCGCCGAAGAAGCACTAAAGGCTGCACTACTTATAAATGGGGGTAGCAGCGTCGCGATGCTCGCCTTCCTTGGCACCTTGGTTTCACAGCACGTTCTTTCGTCCGGGCAATTGGGAAATGCCATCAAGCCGCTGATGTATTTTGGAGGCGGCGTAGCGACCGCGATGATCGGATCGGCGGGAGCGTATTTCACAAATCTGCTGATTGCGGGTTCATCGAACCGCAAAGAGCGGAATTACGTGGAACCATTTCTCCGGCCGACGCCGAGTTCAATCAGGCGTGCGTGGTGGGCCGAAGCCCTTCGGTGGTTTTCGATTATTTTCGTGGCCACGTCTATTGGTTGTTTCATCTGGGGTCTGGTCTCCGCTGGGATGGCCTTCAGCGATTTAGTGCCCGTGAGGCCACCACCGATCAGCTCCGATTGATTTGTCAATCCCTCACGGGGGTGCCTTGGCGTCTACGCTCGAAAACGCCTTGCCCTACTTCGCGAGTTGCGGAATGATCCAGCTGGGAGGAATTGACCAATGAGCAATTCCAAAGTTGCAATTGTCGCCTACTGTCTTGCCGTTGGCTTCATTCTAGCAGTCGCCATTCACTCGCCATCTAAAATGCTGATCACAGCTAGCGTGCCGGCCGTGACGCCGGTTGCAGATGCCCAGGGGAAATAATCGGCACAGACTAGCCCTCACGGGCGGCTTTCGCGCGTCCAGAGGTTGCGCTAGGCTACCGCGGCTTGCTGTCGCGGGCGTCGCCTAGGCCTTCCGCCATGATCCTTTACCACTATTGCTCGAACAGCACATTTCTCTCGATCATAAGAGGTCAAAACATTCGCGCATCTGAATTTTCCCTTTCGAATGATCACCTCGAGGGGAAGTGGTCGCGGCAGCTGCTCAATGAATTTTGTACCGAGAGAAAAATGCATCCTATGATGCAGACCATACTCATCGACCAATTTGATCTCTGTTTGCTCAAATACTTTTCTGCGGTCGGATTCTGCCTCTCGGAAGAAGGCGATTTGCTTAGCCAATGGCGCGGATACGCTGATGACGGTCGCGGCGTGGCAATCGGATTCGAAAGCAGTTTCTTTTCCGACCTAACGGAGACAACTCCAGAGAGATCAAAGGGCTTCGATCTCCTGTTTGCACCGGTTGTTTATGATCTGAAAGAACAGCGAGACATAACGCGACCCTATTTCGAGAATTTTTGCGAATTGGCGGACGCTGGCGCTGTTATCAGGCCCTCGCTTTTGAGCGACGAAACCGAAGAAAACTATCGGAATAAGTCGAATCGTCTCCAACTCGAAATGATTGGCTTCATTCCCCACCTTTATGCTCTGAAAAATCCTGCATTCCGCGAGGAAAAGGAGTGGCGACTGATAACGATGATAACTCCAGGAAATGCTTTGGAGGTCGCCAGATCTGGTCAACCAGCCGGTTGGAAGCTGTTCGATATGGAATATCATGCGAAACACGACCGACTTGTCCCCTATAGGTCGTTCAATCTCAACACCAAGGTTGGAATTCATCCAATCCGCGAAGTCATTCTTGAGCCCAAAAATATAACGCCTGAGAGCTTCGTCGATGGTGCCCTTCGACGCCACGGCTTGATGGCGAGGGTACGCCGGTCAACTGCGTCCTATAGGTGACGCGGCTTAAGGTTACTCTCGCGCGTCAATCTACTGAGCCAGTTGCATTTACCCTTTTTGCGCGCTTCAATGGCGCATGCCCATCCTCACTCGCAAACGCATCAACGATTGCCCCGAACGCTGGCACGTCCACTTTGCGGGCGTGCGCGTCGGCCTGATTGCCGAGCGAGCGGGCATCGCCGGCGCTGCGGAGCCGTGGCAATGGATCTGTGGCTTCTTATCCGGGAAGCGAGCCGGGCGGGCAGCGCTTCGGCACGGCAGCCAGCTTTGAGGCTGCCCGAGCTGCGTTTGAGGCGGCATGGCGGGAATACCTGCCACGGCGCACCGAGGCCGATTTTCAGGCATGGCGCGATCAGGAAGCCTGGGACCGAGCGGAAATATGCGATGTGGGCGAGAGGCGAGCGGTTGCCTTCGCAGATGCCAACATGAAATGTGCGCTCTGCGAGGACTCCGGCTGGGTGTGCGAGAACCATCCGATCCGCCCCTGGGAGGGCGAGCACGCCTGCACCTGCGGCGGCGCCGGGGCACCATGTCCGCAGTGCAATGCCACCAATGACCGCACCTCGCCGCGCATGCCGAAGGGTTTCAAGACCGAGGTCGATAATGATGGTCGAAGGTGAAAGTCTGTTGTTCGGTGCGGACTGGCACTCAATTCCTTTTCAGAATTCACGACGAAATTGGTGAGGCTAACCGATTGACCCGCCATATTAACTCATATCAACTTACCCTAATTAGATTTTTTGGGGGGATGAGATGAACATTAAATCGATTTGCCTCGTCGCAGGCCTAGCAGTGATCAATAACGCGCCGCAAGCGAAAGCAGCGCCGCTGTTAAATGATCCAGTATACAGCGGCAATTTGCAGTACGGTTATTCGAACGGCTCCATTCAACTTGGCAATCCAACCAACCCCTTTACCGGCCAAAACATTGCTTTGTCGGGCAGCGATGTAAGTTCGACGAGCGCCAATGCTACCATAAATTTGTCGGTACCTACGCTGGGCGTCTCAGGAAGCATAAGTGGTCCAGCGTCCGCCGTTTCCGTAGCGAGTGCTCAAGTCGCATATCAATTTGAGGTCGTTGGACCGGCAGGTAACGTTCCGATCGCCGTAAGTGCGTCTGGTTCGGCCAGCGATACCGGAGTTGCTCTTGCTCAAGATCTTTTTGCGAGGCTGACGATTACCGGCAATGCCGGTAATTTAGTAAGCAAGGACACCCAGAGTTCGGGGTCGTGGGTGGTGAATGGAACGTTCCAGTTTCAAGCCAACGAAATTTATACGGTGACTCTGGCCGCGCAAGGTTTTGCCGAAACAGGGAGCGCGGGCGGTTCCGGAAGCTACACCGCAACCGTTGACCCCATGTTTGACATTGTTGATCCCAATTTTATCGGTCTCTACACGCTCGATTTCAGCCCGGGAATTCTGAACGCATCGGCAGCGCCTGAAGCCTCGACCTGGGCGATGATGATCCTGGGCTTCTGCGGTCTCGGCTTCATGGCGTATCGTCGGAAGCAGAATGGACCCACACTCAGCGTCGCCTGATCACCAGCCACGATCAGCGCCGCAGAGAGGCCGCCCCTACTACGCTGCTCGACCTCAGACGACCCGACCGAAGGCCCCGGCCGGTTTTACTCATGGCCGATCAGCTGCTCTTCCGCTCACGGCTGCACCGTTTGAGACATCAGGGCTTGACGATCGCTCTCAGCCCTTGCGGCGTGCGCAGCGAAGGCTTGTGTTGGGTCGAACCGGATTCGTCTTGGTTGCCCCTGCCCGTCCATCAAAGCTCCCAAACGGCCCGTCTTGGGGTCCTGAAGCACAATCTGATAGCTCGGGGGTTTTTTGTTCGCGATATCGGTTTCGGTGACATTATCCGGAACAATGGCGCGGCTCGCCATGTACTGGCGATTCGAGAGTGCGCCGGTATCGGTTGCCATGCTGGCGTAGCGCGGGCCCTGTTTCGGACTGGTCCGCTCACCTGAAAACAGCTTGCCACCGGTGGCGGCAGCGAGATCGCCGTCCAACTGCTTCGCCATCCAATCGTAAGAGCCATTGACCATCGGATAGAAGTTCGGGTTTTCCGGCGCAAAGGCCATTACACGGTCGCCGTTGGTCGGGGAGACCGTATATTTCTGCCGCAGCTTTTCCATGGCGTAGCCGTCCGCCGCCGTCGCATTGCTATGGATGGCAAACCCGTCCCGAAAATTAGCATCATAGTCGGCCTTCAGTGCGCCGACGGGGGCGTTCCCCTGTTCGCTAACCGGTGCACGGGCGCCAGTGCCGAATGGTCCCCAGCCTGTGGAGAACTTCGACACTACCTTGTCGGGCGAGACACTCTTCAGGACTGCATCCGCGGCCGCGTCTGACGCCTTCCGCGCTTCCGCTTCCTGCGGCGAAAAGAACGCCTCCATTTTCTTCGCAGTGGCCTCGGGCGTATTGAAGGCACTGAGCGACTGCCAGGCGCGAAGGTCGCGCAAGCCATCTGGAAATTGCCGATTGAATTGGAGCGGATTCTGGCGCTGCAGCTTGTCCATGAACGAGTAAGCGGCGTTCATTGTGCTCGGATTACCTGAGCGTGACATTCCCGTGATGGCATCGCCCAGCTTGGTCTTATCGAACACCGTGCCCAGCTCTTGAGGCGAGAGCGCGTTGCCAAGGACAGCAAGAGTTCCGGGCCCGGCCGGGCTTTGCAGAGCCGCCTGCACCTGCTGCACGTCCTGACTATCGAGAACGGACAGTGGGGCGGTTTGCCAGTTCTGCGCAGCGAACTGAGCGACCTTGCTGCGCGCCTTGAGACCGGCGGCGAGATTATCCGACGAGGACAGGTCGAGCGATCCGGGATCCTTGACCTTGTCCGGGAAATTCGCCACGGCGGTTGCGATCGGGTTTTTGTCGAGCCCCTGGTTGATCGCGTTATACCTGCGCTGCAAATCGGTAAGCAGCGCGTAGTGCCCGGGCGACAAATTGCCGGCTGTGCCAGCCGCGGTCAGATCGGTGATATTGGACTGCTGCACCGACAGCGGATTGCGTGCGCTTTGGCCGGCCAAGTCCATGCGCTCGGCATCATGGGCTATTCGATCCAACAGCGCCGGATTCCGCGCAGCCCGCGCCGCGTCGATGAAGCCGTTGACCGATTGCAGTGACGGGCGGATGTTGCTCTCGTCGTAATCCTTCATCACCGTCTGCCACTGCTTATCAGCGGCGGTGCCCAAGGTGCGCTCGCGATTGGCGATAAGCCACGCGCTGCCCGCCGGCCCCATGGACATATCAGCCGGTTTCCCATCGTAGATTGCGCGGGCTTGCTTTTGCCGGCTTTGATATCCGAGCGCACCGGTCGGGTCGTTTGGGGTCCATCCGGCCGGCCGCTCATAATCGACAAACGCAGCGGCGGCGTCCTCAGGCGTTTTGGCGGCCTGCAGCTTCGCCAGCGTTCCGGCCTCGGTGGTGTGCAACTCGTGATCGATGAAATCGACCTGGGTTTGCAGGTCCGATGCTGGTTTGCCCCGCTCTGCCGCAAACGCCTTCAGGGCAGTCAGGCGTTCCGCATGGAACTGCGCTATCCCGCCGGACGTGCCGTTGTCGCCACCGGCGTAGGGATCGACGCCGCTTTCGTGAATGGTGTTGCCGACAATGCCGGCGGCAGCCACCGGGGAATAGCCCTTGGCGATCAGGGCGGAATTCACGAAGGCCGCTGCGTTGGCGCCGTGCAGCGCGTTCAACTGTTGGGTTTGAGCCGGGATCGGTTGCTGCCCGAACGAATCGTTCAGAGGCTTCCGGATGAAAGCCGAATAGACCCGAGCTCTTCCACCGGGGTCACCGGCCGCATCGAAAGCCTTCGCTACGCGCTCGATTTCGTCCGAACCCACCGGATTGCCCGCGGCGCTGTTCATCGAAAGCTCGTTGAACGCCGCGCGGGCCTCCGCAATGTCTTGATGCCGCAACGCCTCGTTGGCGTGAATGTCGGCGGTCATCTTGTGGTAATAGCCTTCGCGATCCGCTTCACTCATCTTGTAAGCGGGGTTTGTCAGAATGTCGTGGGCCTTTTCGAGCGCAGCGTTATAGCCGCCGTTCGGCCCCTGATCCTTGTAGACCGCATCAACATCGTGGCGAAACATGTTCGCCGCAACGTCGCTATGGAACTGCTGCACGTCGAGCGCAGCCTGTTCCTTCGAATATCCGAACAGCGGATTTGCGGCCCGCAGCGCAACAGCGTGTTCGTAAGCGGCTTGCCTTGCCAACAGTGCCGGATCATGTGGCGACATGCCGCCATAGGCCATCGCCATGACGTCGTCTTTGGCGCTCGATTGAGCGGCCGAAATGGCGCTCGCCTGGTTGGTGACGTCGAGTGAGGCGGCCTTATCCGTGATGGCATTGACGTGCTGCGTTAGAAGCTGCTGGCCCTCTCGTTGCACGGCCTCGCCGATCGGGCCGGTGACAGTCTGCTCAGTCTGGGCAAGGTGCGCCTCTGCCGCCGCCCTGAACGCGGCCGGGTCGGTCGGAAACTTCGTGTGCAGTTCGGTGAAGTCTTGCGACAGGTTGTTCGCGTGCTGGGCGATGGTGCCGGCCTGCACCACGGCCTGATATGCCTCGCCGGCTTTGCCGAAGATCAGAGGGGCGCTGATCGGGTTTTCCACATTCACGCTGCCATCGGCATTGCGGGTGACCTTTTGGGCCATCAGGTCATTGGCGGCCTGCTTCTTCGCCTGTTCCGTCGCGACGTCCATCGTGGCATCGGCAACCTTGGACAGTGCGCCGGCCATGAGATTTGCGCCCTGTTCGATAACGCCCGGCGTCACTGACGACTGCGGAGCCGTTGTGGTGACGATTCCATCGCTGACGGTGGGAAGATCAACCATCGTTCGGCCTCGGATTGAATGCGGCGGTGATTGTGTTCATGGCGGCGCCAAGACTGCCGGGCGGGTAAAATTGCTTGCGCGTGAGCAGCTCGATAATCTTCGGTTCATCAGGCGGTGCCAACGGCGGGAAGCCGAGTGCGCGATGGAGCGTTGCAATGTGATCGGCGAGGTCATCCATATTTTCCGCCTCTGCGCTTAATCTGCACTACGCGGAGATGAGAGCGCGATACCGGTTGCGCGCTGGCAGGCGCGGCGATTTGTGGCGGTTTCTTCGAATTGCATTTGTTGTCGAAGCGTTGATTTCGCTGTTCGACCGGAATGCGCCGTGAGAGCGTGCGCGATGTCGCCGCGTGGTCCTCGATAACGATGATCTGCAAACCAAGCGTGCCGAGGATGAGCTCGAGCGCGACCGGCCACATTTTTTTGGTGCTCTTATTCTTGCGAGGAAAACTGACATCATCAACCGCGCCCTTGCCGAAAAGCTTGCCGCAGTATCCCGGCGGCAAGCCGGCCAATCGATCGATTTCCAGACGGCTCAGAGCCAACTCGTTCGCGCGTTGCCTGCAAGTTTCAATGAGGCCTTTATAACCCATGACAGGCCGCGCGATGTGCATCGGTGAATACCCTCACGCGTCGCGGATGGCGTCGATATTTTGCAACACCGCCATGAGGCCGCGAGGCTCGGGCGGCCTCAAATTGCGGCGGTAGTCAGCGAAGCTCACCACCTTCGCCGACTCTTTCTCCGCGATCGTTCGAGTGGCCCAGCTAGACAGCGATTCGAACGGAGTGCCAAAGAGGGCCGCCGAACGTGCTGCGTGCAAGTAAGCGTCGTCAGCCATCAGCTTCCCGCCACGGGAACATAAACCCATGACGCGATCGTCACGCCGCCGCTGTCGATTGCGTTGCCAGAGGTTTTAGCGCCGCCAGCGCGCCGTACATCCCCCGCCGCGATCTCACAGGCCCGGGCGATTAACGCGACCTCCTGTGCCTGCTTGTCGAGACCAGGGGACGGGTTTGGAATCGTGAGCACGAAGAGCGACATGACGGACAGACCTTTCTGCTAAGGGTTTATCGATATCCGCCGCGACGCGCGGCGAGCTGGTCTTGCGCGAAGCGTCGCTGTTGGAAACTCATTTTGTCGTAGCCGGGGATATCGTTGGTATCGGGTGCCACACGGTGCTGTTGTGAGAAGCTGGCGATTCCCTGCGAGCTCGCCTTCTGCATCATTTTTTCGTAGAAGCGCAGATGCGCGTCGGTGACGATGGTGGCAACGATCGGCTTGGCGTCGGCGGTACCGACCTCCCCTGTGATCCATTTGGTGACGGCATCAACACGCTGCGGCGCGTTCACGCCGGCCTTGGCGAGTTCGGCGCGGGAAATGGCGGCCATGCCGGCCTCCTGCTGCGCGACATGCGAAGCGTACAGGGTGAGCATTTCCGAGAAGGCGGACTGGTCCAGTCCCTTGCTGTGCGCCCATGCTTTTGCGGCGATCAGCCCGGGGTCGTTGCCGTCAAACCGGAATTCAACATTGCCGGGCAGCTTGGCGCCTGGGGAAATTTCCAGCTTGTAGGCTTCGGGCGTCGGCGGAACGGTTGCCTTGCGCAAATCGTCCTGCGCCTGGCGGTCCATCATCGATGCGAGTTCTTCTTCGGAAACCTCGAACTTGCCGACCTTCAATTTCTCGGAGCTGTGCGCAGGCTGATTGTTCGGATCAACGGCAACAGCAGGAAGCTCACCTGCAGCTCGCGCCGCCGCATCTTCGCGCTGGTCCCGGGCCGGGGAATGGCCGCGGGCTCTGGGATTCTCCGGGCCCCGCAACTGCTGATGACGCTGCTCTGGGGCGAGGGCGTACCATTCGGGGGAGCCGGGGTTCACCCGTCCTGATGGAGTGGCCCGGCCTGTTCGATCGGTGAGGGTTGGCGCTGGCGGCGCGGCTGTGGCCGGAGTAGCGGACTGGGGGGAGGGAGCAGCGGGATCGTCGACCATTCGTAAAGCCCAATCTGATCATGGATCAAATCATGGAGTACGTAGCGACGATATACGATTTCCTCAGTAATATCAATAGCTGTGAGACCTAACCGAGGGACGGCGTCTCCTGCGACGAGGCGGGTTGCGTGACCGAGATGGCAGGCGGCGGTCTCGCCGCGCACTCGCTCAAGCCCGAGGGACTGGCGGATGATTGCGCACGGACGGCACTGGTGGTGACGGCAAGGCCGGCGCCACCGTCATGTCCGGCGGCGGTGGTCGATCGGGACCGATCGAGGAGCCAGGGCGCGATCGCGCTGTGGCGCGGGGCTTTTGGATTCACGATCGCCGCCAACCGGCCGCGCGGCGTCGACCGCCCATGGTCGCCGGCGCCGGCAGATGACAGCGGGACGGAGGCAGGGCTCACCCCACGCAGCAAGAGCCCGCGCGCCATCGATGCGACGCCGGCCGAGGCCGATTGGCAGCCGGACGAGTGAGGGCGCCGTCATTCCGGGGCGATGCGCCCGCATCGAACTACGATGTGCAATGGCACATCTGAGAATCTCGAGGTTACGGGTTCAGCGCTGGCGGGCTGCTCCGGAACGACAGTATCAATTCTCCGGCTGCTGCGGAGCTGTCTTGAGTTCGAAGGCCCCAAGGTGGAATTCCTCGGATGTGTCGCCGGGGGTGTTCGCGGCCGAGGTCTGGACCAAAGCGAACATCGCGTCCGGGAATTGCTGCCAGATCGCGAGATCCGCGGGCGCAACCGTGAGCCAGCCGAACCGGAACATGTAGCGCCCCGGTTCGGTGACGTGCCCGGCCTGCTGCCAGCTGATCTTGTTGACGCCCAATCCAGTGATCCCCGCACCACCGCAAACAAAACCCGCGAACGCCGGCGCGACAGCTTAACCGGCCGAGAGCCGTGTTGCCGCACTCGGCTCCGTCGTAGGTCGCGGGCGTTGCACAAGCCTTGCGAGCATCGGCAATTGCAGCACGGTCGCGCGCTGGCCTTCGCAGAGCAGCGTCAGCACCACATGGCTGCCGTCGGGAAATTCGATCGCGTCATGGTGCCGATCCGCAATGTGCCGGTCGACCTGGCCGAATTTGGCGACGCGGAAATTGACTTCCCGCGTCCAGATCCAGCGGTTGTTATAGCGGACGTTGGCGGCGAAGGCGAGTTCGGTGCCGGGCAGCATGCAGACTGCCACGGTGCGATCGCTTTCGGAGGCAAAGCCGCGCGTGGCCGTGCCGCGGAAGGTTGTGGTGATCAGTGTCTCGCCGACCTCGGCGGGGCGGGTTGCGACGGCATGCAGGCTATAGTCACACATCGGATGCTCCCTCGTTCGAGATAACCAACCCGCGCCGCGGTGAGAGGCGCTGGCCTCTATCAGAGTGGACATGAACTCGGGAGCGTCCGCCGGGTTGCTGACAATTATGCGGCCCGAGCCGCGCGCATGATCACAAATGCGTTTTTGGGGGTTGCGGTCGCTCAAGGCGCGGCGGCCGGCCCGACTGCGACAGTCCGGAGCCAGCTGGTTTGCGACCGTGGCCTCACGGTTCTCCCGCCTATGCGAGGCATCGTCCGGAGACGCGCGGCGCTGGAGCGCTCCTCTCCATAAGGGGATGGATAGGAGCGGGTGGCCAGACAGTCATTCGGTGGGGACGAAACGCCTGCCAAACCCTCATGGTGAGGAGGTACGCTCTTGCGCCGTCTCGAACCATGAAGGCCGCGCTGCTTTATGCTCTCCGTCATTCCGCTATTCGATTCACACTTCTAAAAAATCGACTCAAAATCAATCACTTAGATGACCCTCGATGTTGAAAATGCTGGGCGCGGCGGGCAACCGTAACGTTGAAAAGATTCGCATTTTCCAGCGCGCTGAACGGCGCGCTTTGAGATGTGTGAATGCGATAGCCGTCATTCCGGGGCGCAGCGCGAACCCGAAATCTCGAGATTCTCAGATGTGCATTGCACATCGTTGTTCGATGCCTTCGCATCGCCCGGGAATGACGGGTTAGTCGCCCCCGGAATGACGGCTTAATACTTCCTATAAAGCCCGATCAGTTTGCCCTGAATCTTGACCCGGTTCGGCGGCAGGATGCGGACCTCATAAGACGTGTTGGCGGGTTCCAGTGCGATCGAGGCGCCGCGGCGGCGGAAGCGCTTCAAGGTTGCTTCCTCCTCGTCGATCAGCGCCACCACGATGTCGCCGGTCTCCGCCGTTTCGTTGCGCTGGATCAGCGCCATGTCGCCGTCGAGAATGCCGGCCTCCACCATGGAATCGCCGCGCACCTCGAGCGCGTAATGTTCGCCGCTCCCCAGCATGTCCGGCGGGACGCTGATAGTGTGGCTGCGGGTCTGCAGCGCCTCGATCGGCGTGCCCGCCGCGATCCGGCCCATCACGGGGACGGCGACCGGGTGGTTGCCGTCGTCTTCCGCGCCAGCGGAGCGGACCTTGCCGAGCGTGCCCTCGATGACGCTCGGCGTGAAGCCGCGCCGTCCGTTGCCGCCGCCGGAGAGCTCCGGCAGCTTGATCACCTCGATGGCGCGGGCCCGGTTCGGCAGGCGGCGGATGAAGCCGCGCTCCTCAAGCGCCGTGATGAGGCGGTGGATGCCGGACTTCGAGCGCAGGTCGAGCGCGTCCTTCATCTCGTCGAAGGAGGGCGGAACGCCGCTTTCCTTCAGCCGCTCGCTGATGAATCGCAAAAGTTCATATTGTTTGCGCGTGAGCATCTCGTCCAATCCCCAGTTGATAGGTGCCGCCTGGCTCCGGTGCTGGAAATCACCGACCCGAATTTACAAAGCCCGGATCAGGACTCCGTGGTCAGGCAATTCCCGGTAACAGACACCAGCACTCGAAAACAAATCATGAACGGACACTATATGTTCCATATGTGTTCCGCAACCACTTAATTTCCCGTCAACGCGCCAGGCTTTTGTCGAGATCGCCCGCAGAGGCTCAGACGGGCAGGCGCAGAATTTCGCAAGGCGTGCCTTGCGCGGCCGCCGGCGCAAAGGGCGGGCGGATCACTAGCGCCCGTGCCGCAGCGAGATTTGCAAGCAGCGAGGAGTCCTGATGTTCGACGGGCGTTGCGACCAGCGCGCCGTCCGCGCGTACTTCCAGGCGGGCACGCAAATAGTCCTCGCGCTGGTCGTTGGCGGTCACCTCGCGGCCGAGGAATGCGCTTTCGCGGGCGTGGTGGATCGCGGCGCGGCCGGACAAAGCGCGA
>Ga0209483_1001941_pt1 | contig 15014 bp, 15 predicted proteins | sample NGEPerA_FD_184508 | JGI IMG/M metagenome (GOLD analysis project Ga0209483, IMG submission 184508) | Arctic peat soil microbial communities from the Barrow Environmental Observatory site, Barrow, Alaska, USA - NGEE PermafrostL2-A... | ecosystem: Environmental > Terrestrial > Soil > Wetlands >... | reverse complement strand
CAATCCTCCGCCGAGCGAGGCCAAGCCATGCAGCCCTGGATCACCGATTACAACCACACCCGACCCCACTCAGCCCTCGGCGGAAAACCACCGACCTCAAAGCTGAACAACGTGCTTGGATTCGACAGCTAGCGCGCCTGCCGGAAACAGGAACCACGCCGTGAGGTGCGAGGCAAAGAGGGCGACGACGACAAATACCCCCAGCCTCGGGCGCGAGCCGCCAAAGACGACAAACGCGGCGGCGGCGCCGACGATCAGGTTGAGCTGTATCCCGGAATCGCGGCCGAGCAGCGCCACGAGCGCGATCAGGCCGGGGCATTGCGCCCCGAGGATGAAGAGGCCACTGGCCGCCGGATGAATGCGGTGCAAAACCGGCGCCAGGCAGGCGACCGCGGCCAGGCCTAAATTGATGACGATGATCCAGTAATAGAGGCGGGAATCGGCGAGGGCGTAGGAAACGGCGTAGAACGTCGAAGACACGGCGATCAGCGCCGCCATCGCATTCATCACCCTGAGCTGCCGCCGCTCGATCCGGCCGTAGCCCGTGGTGCCGAGGTCGAGCAGCCGGATCAGCGGGCGCCGCAAATCCCACGCAATTGCGCTCAAGGGTGTTCTCCATTTCCGGCCAGACCGTCGCAAGCCTGCGGATGGTAGCGCACAACCAAAAATAGGGTCAGTCCGGGCGAGGCTGCACGCTGCGGCTTCGACCGCGTCCTCGCTGAAAATTATGCTTCGTATCAGTGGTTTATATTTGTTTTCGGCCGACATATATATTCCACCTCGGCGAAGGCGGGGCCACGGCAGGGATGGTCCCGGCCTTCGCCGGGGATGGTGTAGAAGCGGCAATCGCGAAGACGTGATGGCGACGGCGTATAAATAAGTCGATATCGTTGCGTTTTATAATTTGGGAACCTCGATGCGAGTGCTTCCGCGTCTCGCCGCGATTGCGACGGCCGTCCCGCCGCATAGGCTCGACCAGAGCAATGTCGTCGCGCGGGTCGAGCAGCTCTTCGGCCGCTCGCCGGATTTCGAACGCCTGATCCCGGTTTATGCCAATAGCGGCATAGCGTGCCGCTATTCGGTCGTACCGTTCGAGTGGTTCGACGTGCCGCATGACTGGGAGGACCGCAACCGCGCCTATCTCGCGGGGGCGCTCGACCTGATCGAGGCGGCCGCCGACCGCGCCCTCGACCGAGCCGGGATCGGGCTCGACGAGATCGGCGCGATCGTCACCGTCTCGACCACCGGTATCGCGACGCCGAGCCTCGACGCGCTGTTGATGGAGCGGATGGCGTTCTCGCGCCATGTGCAGCGCCTGCCGATCTTCGGCCTCGGTTGCGCGGGCGGGGCGCTCGGGCTTGCGCGCGCCGCCTCGCTCGCGGCGACGATGCCTGACAAGGCGGTGCTGTTCCTCGTCGTCGAGCTCTGCACCCTGCAATTCCGCCGCGACGATCTTGCGCGCAGCAACATCGTCGCGACGGCGCTGTTCGGCGACGGCGCGGCGGCAGCGGTGCTGCGCTGCGGCGGCGGCGGCCCGGCGATCCTTGCATCCGGCGAACATACCTGGCCGCGGAGCCTCGACATCATGGGCTGGGACGTCGCCGGGGACGGGCTCAAGGCGATCTTCTCGCGCGACATCCCGCGCCTCGTCTCGACCAAGCTCGGCGGCGTCGTGCACGAATTCCTCGGCCGCAACGGCATGGCGCTCGGCGACATCGATCGGTTTGTCTGCCATCCCGGCGGGCCCAAGGTGATCGACGCCTATGAGGCGCTGTTCGGACCGGGTTTCGCCGGGGCCGCCGAGGCGCGGTGCTCGCTCGCCGACTACGGCAACATGTCGGCCGCATCGGTGATGTTCGTGCTCGAACGGATGCTTGCCGATATTCGCGATGCGGGGCGCTCGCTGGGACGCGCCTTGCTGACCGCGCTCGGACCCGGCTTCAGCGCCGGGTTCGTCGTGCTGGGCGAACCGTGACCGTCTTTCACGCGGTTCTTGCTTTCGTCCTGCTGCAGCGCGGCGGCGAGTTGCTGCTCGCGCGGGCCAACACGGCCCGGCTGCTCGCCCAAGGCGCCATCGAGATCGACCGGGCCGGCTACAAATACTTCATCGTCCTGCATGCCGCCTGGCTCGCGGCGATGTTCGCCCTCGTGCCGGCCGCGACGCCGCCCCATTGGCCCTTGCTCGCGGCTTTCAGCGCCTTGCAGCTCGGCCGGGTCTGGGTTATCGCCAGCCTCGGCCGGCGCTGGACGACGCGGCTGATCGTGCCGCGCGCGGCACCGGCGGTGACCGCCGGGCCGTATCGATGGCTCGACCATCCCAACTACCTGATCGTCGCCGGCGAGATGGCGATTTTGCCGCTGGCCTTTGCGGCGGTAGCAATTGCCGTGGTGTTTTCCGCGTGCAATGCTCTGTTGCTCGCGCGCCGGATCCGCCTTGAAAACGCCACGCTCGGCCGGCCCAGCTATCACATTCGCGAAACCCTGCCCCGCCGCAACTAACTCTAGGCGAACGGGAAAAATCGTACTATTCCCTTATTATCACCTAAGGGATGGTATTTTGGGGCATATGGTGGACCTCGATAGACGCTTTGGATTTCTCGTGCACGATGTCGCCCGGCTGTACGGCCGGCGCTTCGACCGCAACGGCAGGCGGCTCGGTCTGACCCGAGCCCAGTGCCGTACACTGGGCTATCTCGCCCGCAACGAGGGCATCAACCAGGCCGGCCTCGCCGACCTCCTCGAAATCCGGCCGATGACGCTAGTGCGCCAGATCGACCGGATGCAGGAGGCGGGATGGATCGAGCGGCGGCCCGATCCGACCGACCGTCGCGCCCGGCGCCTGTTCCTCACCGACAAGGCGCGCCCGGTGCTCGGCCGCATCTGGGATGTCGCGACCGAGACGCAGGACCAGGTGCTGGCCGCGCTGTCGCCCGACGAGGCCGATCAGCTGATCGACCTGTTGCGGCGGGTCCACGGCTCGCTCGCCGACCGCGCCGCGGCGCGTCCGGTGCTCGGCGGCTCCCGCCTCGCCGCGATCCGGCCGCGGGTCGCCGCTCCCGTCGCCGAGGGGACGCGATGACGACGTCGACCGAGGAGCAAGTTCCGCCGCCGTTGCTGCGCCGCGTCTTCGGCGACCGCAATCGCAACGGCCGCCTGGTGGCGCCGACCCGGCCGCTGCGGCAGCGCCTGCGTTTGCCGCTGATGCTCGCCGGCCCCGCCGTGGTGATCATTGCGGGACTCTGGTGGTACGTGACGAGCGGCCGCTACGTCGAGACCGACGACGCCTACATCCAGGCCGGGCGCACGATGATCAGCGCCGATATCGCCGGCCGGGTGATGGGGGTCGAGGTCCACGACAATGAGCGGGTAACCAAGGGTCAGGTACTGTACCGGCTCGACCCGGCGTCGTACCAAGCCGCGGTCAACGATGCGAAAGCCCAGCTCGGCATCGCTCGTCTCCAGGTCGACGCGCTAAAGGCGACCTACCAGCAGAAGGTGGCCGACAACAAGGCGTCGCAGGAAACCCTCGCGTATTCGCAGCGCGAATACGACCGGCAGAAAAAAATGCTGGGTTCCGGGGTCGCCTCGCAGCAGCAGTTCGACCAGGCATCGAACACGCTCGAAGTCGCCCGCCAGAAAGTCGCCTCGACCCAGCACGACATCGGCAACGTCCTCGCGCAGCTGGGCGGCAATCCCGATGTTCCAGTCGCCGAGCATCCGATGGTGCAGCGCGCCCAGGCGGTGCTCGACGAGAAGCTGATCGACCTCAACGACACCGTGATCCACGCACCCGAGAACGGCATCGTGACCAAGGTCGAGCAGCTTCAGGTCGGCGATTACATCACCGCGGCAACGCCGGTGTTCTCGCTGATGTCGGACCATTTGTGGGTCGAGGCCAATTTCAAGGAGACCGAGCTTACCTACATGCGGCCCGGCCAGGACGCGACGGTCGAGGTCGACAGCTATCCGGATCTCGCGTTCCACGCGAAGGTGGCGAGCCTCAGCCCCGGCACCGGCCTGACATTCTCGCTGCTGCCGCCGGAAAACGCGACCGGCAACTGGGTCAAGGTGGTGCAGCGCCTGCCGGTCCGCCTCGCACTCGAAAATCTCGCGGACGACACGCCGCTCCATGCCGGGCTCAGCGTGACGGTCGAGGTCGACACCAACTACAAGCGGCCCTGGCTGGCGTGGCTGCAGCGCGGCTACGATCATCTGTTCGGATCGGCACGAGCGGCTGAGACGAAGCAGTGAGGCTGAACCGGGGGGGAGCGGCGAGTGCGCTGGGGGCGCTCGCCGCGGCGATATTTCTGCTTGCGGCGTGCAAGCAGGGCCCCGATTTCTTCTCGCCGGCGGCGCCCGAAGAGAAGGGCTACACCACGCCCGACGACGCGATCCCGCCCTCCGATGCCGACCCGGGGATAGGCCACGGCGGCAAATCCGGCGGCAAGTCGAAGGCGGCGCAGCGCGTCGCGCTCGGCGCCAAGGTCAAGGACGATTGGTGGACGCTGTTCCACTCGCCGATGCTCGACAAGGTGATGCGCGACGCGCTCGACGGCAGCCCGACGATCGCTCAGGCGACCGCGCTCCTGGCGCAAGGGCGCGAGCTGACGATCGCGGCGCTGGGCGCGGAGTACCCGCAGGTCGATCTTGCCGCCGGCGTTTCCCGGCAACAGTTCAACCCGGCGCCGAGCGGAGTGGTGCGCTCGCCCGTGGCGGTTAGCGTGTTTTCGATCGGCCCCACGGTCAGCTATTCGCTTGACGTCTTTGGCGCCATCAAGCGTCAGGTCGAAGCGCAATCGGCGCTCGCCGATGTCAGCGACTATCAGCTTGCCGCCGCTTATCTCTCGCTGAGCGGCAACATCACCACCCAGGCGATCACCATCGCCGGGCTGCGCGCCCAGATCAAAACCGTCGAGGCGATCCTCGCCGACGACGAGCGCAACGTAAACCTCGTCAAGACCGCGCAAGCCGGCGGCACCACGACGATGGTCGACGTCACCACGGCGCAGACCCAGCTCGCCAACGACCGCACGCTGCTGCCGCCGCTGCACCAGCAATTGAGCGTCGCCCGCGACGCGCTCGCCGTCTATGTCGGCAGGACGCCCGCCGATTGGTCGCCGCCCGATTTCGATCTCGACGGCTTGACCCTGCCCTCAGTCGTGCCCGTGAGCCTGCCCTCGGCGCTGGTCCGGCAACGGCCCGACATCCTTGCGGCGGAAGCGCAGCTCCACGTCAATGCCGCCCAAATCGGCGTCGCGACGGCAAACCTCTATCCCAATTTCACGCTCAGCGCATCGGTCCTGCAAAGCGCGACCGACCTCGGCAATTTTTTCTCGGGCGCCTACACCGCCTTCAATATCGGCGCGGCCATGGCGGCGCCGATCTTCCGCGGCGGCACGCTGCGCGCCCAGCAACGCGCGGCCAAGGATGCGTTCGACGCATCGTGGGCGGCCTATCGGCAGACCGTGATCCAGGCGTTCGGTCAGGTCGCCGACCAGCTCCAAGCGCTCGCCCATGACGACGAAGCGGTCAAGACGCAGCGCGCCGCGCTCGCCATCGCCGACCAGGCCCTGCGGCTCGCGCGGCTCAGCTACCAGGCCGGCAACTCGACCCTGCTGCAGCTGCTCGACCCCGAGCGCCAGCGCGAGCAAGCGGTGCTCGGCCTTGTGCGCGCCGAACAGCAGCGGCTGATCGATACGTCGCAGCTGCTCGTCGCGCTCGGCAGCGGCTGGTGGAACACGCCGCCCTCCGCGCCAGGGCCCGAACCCGACCCGCACGCGATGGCGCCGGGATCGCCGACCTCGTCTCCCGTGCCGCCGGCGAGCGGCCCGCCCGATGACGGGCCGTTTTGGGAGAAATGGTTCAAGGGATAACCGGTCGCGTCCTTGGCCGGGACGCCGCGCCGGTCTTTATTTATCCAGCCACACGTCCTCGAAGCGCCAGCCGTTGTAGATGCTGTTCGACATCAGCTTGATGCCCTTGACCTCCGGCCGCCAGCAGGTGGCCTGGCGCATCGAGTAGAGGATCGGCCGCACCACCCGCTCCTGCAACCGGCTGTCGATGGCCCACACCAGCTCCTTGCGCTTCTGCCGGTCGGGTTCGGCCGATTGCTGGTCGACCATCTTGTCGAGCTCGCGATCGCAGGTGTGCGTGTAGTTGCGGTTCGAGTCGCAGATGTAGTTCTCGTAGAAATTCTGGTCGGGATCGTCGAGGCCGCTACCGACGAGGCTTTGCGCCATGACGAAATCCGAGCGCACAAGCGTCGGCAGCCATTGCGCGGTCTCGACCAGTTCGATCTCGCCGTCGATCCAGATGTTTTTCAGCTGGTCGATGAGGATCGCCGCCGGGTCGCGGTAGATCGCCAGGTTGCGCGCCGAGATTTTGACCGCGAGGTGCTTGTCTGGCCCGTAGCCGAGCTTCTTCATGAGCTCCTGGGCGGCGGCGCGGCTCTTCGCGACATCGGGGTCATAGCCCGGCAGCTTCCGCATCATCTCCTTCGGCATCGCCCAGACGCCTTCCGGGGCCGGCAGCATCGCCGTGCTGATATCGCCCTGCCCCTCGCCGAGAATGTCGATCAGCGCCTTGCGGTCGATCGACATCGCGATCGCCTTGCGCAGATCGAGATTGTCGAAGGGCGGCTTCTGGGTAATCAGCAAATTGGGCGCGACATTCAGCGGCTCGGTTTCGCAGACCGCCGACGGCATCTGGCTGTGCACGTCCTTCAGCATCGGGATCGTGACCTCATAGGGGAAGGTCATGTCGAAATTGCCGGCGATGAAGGCGAGGATCGCGGTCGAGCGGTTGGGGATGATCGTCCATTCGATGCCGTCGAGATACGGCTTGCCCGGTTTCCAGTAGTCGGGGTTGCGCTCGACCTTGATCGATTGGTTGGGCTTGAATTCGACGAACTTGAAGGGGCCGGTGCCGATCGGGTGCTGGCGCATCGCGGACGCGCCGACATGGCACGGATAGACCGGGGAGAACCCCGTGGCGAGTAGCGCGAGGAACGAGGGCTGCCGCCGTTTGAGGTGGAAGGTGGCCTGGAGATCGCTGTCGGCGGTGACATGATCGAGGTTGACCCACCACGCCGCGCGGGCGTTGAGCCGGAGCTTGTCCTGCGCCTTGCCTTGCAGCAAATCCCAGGTGCATTTGACGTCATTGGCGGTGAACGGCTTGCCGTCATGCCATTTGACGCCGGGGTGAAGCTTGAAAGTGAGCTCGGTGCCGTCCAAATTCCACGACCAGCTGTCGGCGAGATCGGGGACGATGTCGTCGAGCGTATTTTCCTTCTGGTTGGGGTCGAAGACGACGAGGTTGTTGAAGACGCCCATCATCGGCGCGACGATCGAAATCGTGCCTTCCTCGTAGATCGACATGTTGGAGGGGCTGTCGCGGTGGTAGACGCGCAGAATGCCGCCCTGCTTCTGCGCGAAGCCGCTGCCCGCGAGCGCCAGCAGCAAGATCGCGGCGAGCGCGCCGCGTAGCATGTGCTTCATTTTCCCCTCTTCTCGTCCGCAACCTTGCCGGCAGCGCCGGGTGCCGTTAGCCATACTAATAGTCTAGACGGGTTATGCCGTGAGCGAATTCGCAAATCTGGCAGACGCCTTTGCGAGCCGCGAGCTGTGGCGGATCATTGCGCTGTCGCTGGCGGTCAGCCTGTCGGCGAGCGCGGCGGCGGCGGTCTTCGGCCTGCCGCTGGGCGCGGTGCTGGCGATCTGGCGATTCCCCGGCCGCAGCATCCTGATCGTCGCCGCCAATGCGCTGCTGGGGCTGCCGCCGGTCGTGGTCGGCCTCGCGCTTTATTTGCTGCTCTCGCGCTCGGGGCCGCTCGGCCGGCTCGGCCTCTTATTCACGCCAACCGCGATGGCCATCGCCCAGACGGTCCTCGCCCTGCCGATCGTCACCGCGCTCGCGCACCGCGCCGCCGAGGAACGCTGGCGCGACTATGGCGATGCATTGATGGATTTGGGCGCGAGCAGATGGCGCGCGGTGCCGGCGCTGATCGCGATGGCGCGCGCGGCGATGCTGACCGCGGTGCTCGCCGGGTTCGGCCGCACCGTCTCCGAGGTCGGGGCGATCATCATCGTCGGCGGCAACATCGCCAGCTACACGCGAACCATGACGACCGCGATCGTGCTCGAGACGAGCATGGGCAATTTGCCGCTGGCGCTGGGTCTGGGCTTGCTCCTCATCGGGCTGACGACAATGATCTGCGCCGCCGCCTTCGTTCTAACCGGGCGCGGGAATTGATCTCGGGGGATGGCATGCGGGCGGTCTGGTTCGGCGCGGTCGTGGCGCTCGCTTGCTGGACGCCGGTCCAGGCCGCCGACGCGCCGGCCGAGACGGCGATCACCCTCGCCTCGACCACCTCGGTCGACAATTCCGGGCTGCTCGGGGCGATTCTGCCGGAATTCACCAAGACGACCGGGATCACGGTGCATGTGCTGGCGCTCGGCACCGGGCAGGCGCTCGACACCGCGCGGCGCGGCGACGCCGATATCGTGCTGGTGCATGACCCCGAGGCCGAGCAGAAATTCCTCGGAGACGGCAACGGGGTCAACCGCAAGCAGATCGCCTGGAACGATTTCATCGTCGTCGGACCCGTCACCGACCCGGCGCACATCGCCGGCGGGCACGACGCCAAGGCGGCCTTCACCACGATCGCCGGCGCCGCGGCGCCGTTTGTTTCGCGCGGCGACAGGAGCGGCACCAACGCTCTCGAACTCCGGCTGTGGAAGGCGGCGGGGATCGACCCAAAGAGCGGCGAGGGGAGCTGGTACAAGGATATCGGCGGCGGCATGGGGCAGGCGCTCAATGTCGCCGCGGCGATGCCGGCCTACACGCTGTCGGACCGCGGCACGTGGCTCAGCTTCAAGAACAAGGGGAAGCTGCGGATCGTGGTCGAGGGCGATCCGGCGCTGATCAACCGCTACGATGTGATCGAATTGAACCCGCAGACCCATCCCAACGCCAGGCTGGCGCCGGCGCACTGGCTGGCGCTGTGGCTCACCACGCAGCCGGGGCAAGAGGCGATCGGCGCCTACAGGCTCGGCGGAGAGGAGCTGTTCCACCCGTCCGCGGCAAGTCCGAAATAGGACTGGCTGATTAAAAGGGCGAAGCTGGCGTGCGGACGCAAGATCGGCGGCGATGGGTTTCCCCCACGCCGCCGACTTGCGGCATTAGACAATGCTATAGCAACGGACAGGCTACCAGTTGTGGTTCCAGCGATCGCCGTGATCCCAACGGCCGGCGTGATCCCACCGATCGCCGCGATCCCAGTGGCGCCAATGATTATGCCAGTTGGGGTGCCAGCAATGCACGCCGCCCGGCCCCGCAAAGCAAGCCGCGCTCGCCGGCGCCGCCGTGGCGGCACCAAGCAGCATCGCGACCGCGAGGGCGCTGAGAATCGCTTTCATGGCTTCACCTCGTTCTTGTTCTACCCAAAGGTAATGCCAGGAGAACGCACCACCCCCGTTTCGTGTTCCCAAAAAACCTATCTACGTCAGGTAGAAATTCCAGAAGCCGGTCGCCCTACGCTGCCACGAGCTGGCGCGGGCGATAAATCGACAGATGCTCGGAGCGGGCGATCGGCGTGCGGCCGTTGGCGACGATCAGCGCGTCGATATCGACGAACAGGTGACCCTTGTGCTCGTAATTGCCGGTGACGCGGGCGCGCACGTCGAGCGAGTCGCCAAGCCGCGCCGCGGCGAAGTGCCGGATCTTGCTGCCGACATGCATCCAGGGGCCGAGCGTCACATTCCGGTTGAGCGCGAAATTGCAGATATGCGGCACCAGGACCGGGTGTAGGACGCCTTCGCTTTCATAGAGCGGCGAGATTTCGCGCACCTCGCGCACGTACTGGGCGATAAGCTCCGGCGTCGCCACTACCGGCTCGATCCCGAGCCAGGTGCCGACCGCGAGCGAGGCCTCGTCCGCCGGCGGCCGGGTCGGGCGCTGCGCGACAGAGCGGAAATCGCCGAGCGCCGGCGGGGCCGCCGCGTCCGGCAACGAAGCGGTCGCGGTCGCGCACAGGACGCCGCGGCATTCGAGCCGGATATCGAGGATGCCATCGGTTTCGCTCGCGGTCGCGGTCGCCCGGTCGCCGTCATAGACCGGCTTGGCGAACCGGCACTCCGCGGCGCCGTGCTCCAGCCAGGCACGGCCCCAGCGCTCGAGCGGCAGGTGCGTCATATAGGCGTAGACGATCGCCCCCGGCACCAAACCGCCGCCAAAGCCGAATTTCTTGGCGACCGCGTCGTCGTGGATCTTGTTCTCCGAGGCCGTCGCGGTGTTGAAGGCTTCGACCGCATAGGGTGCGAGCGCGGCGGGCATGGCGGCGCTCACTTCTTCTCGTCGGCGGCGATGACCGCGTTGATCTTGTCGATGTCGACCTTGGGCTGCTCGATGCCGGAGCGCTCGACCTGCAGCAGCATGCCGACCCGGCTGTCGCGCTGCGACCAACCGCGGGTCATCGCCTCGGTCAATTCTTCGAGCGCGAGGTTGGCGAGGCGCATCGGCACCCCGACCTCCTTGCCGAGCCCGACCGCGAGCGACACGTCCTTGTGCAGGAGCCTCAGCGCGAAATCGGCCGGGTCGTACTGGCCGGCGAGGAACTTGCCCATGCGGTCGAAGGTGCGCGGCCGCCCGGTCGCGCCCTGGCGTACCGCCTCCCACAATTCGAGCGGCGGCACCCCGGCCTTGATCCCCATGGTAAAAACCTCGGCCAGCGCGACGTTCATCACCGCGCTGGTGCAGTTGTGCACCAGCTTGGCGATGGTGCCGGCGCCGATCGGGCCGATATAGGCCGCCTGGTCGCCCATCGCGCCGAGCACGCCGGCGTGGCGGCCGAATTGCTGCTCGTCGCCGCCGACCCAGATCGCCATCTTGCCGCTGGCCGCGCCCGAGGGGCCGCCGCTCACCGGCGAATCCAGCATGTAGATGTTCTTCTCGGCAAAGGCGGCGCTGATCTTGCGCACCACCGAGACCGAGTTGGTCGACATGTCGAAGAATGCGGTATCGGGCTTCATGCCCTCGATGAGACCGTTGGGGCCAAGCGCCACCGCCTCTACATCGGCCGGCACCGGCAGCGAGGTGAACACCACCTCGCTCTGCTCGCCCACCGCTTTCGGGCTGTCGGCCCAGATGGCGCCGTTCGCCAGATAGGGTTCGGCCGCGGCGCGGCGGATGTCGTGGACGATGAGCTGGTGCCCCGCCTTCTGCAGATTGGCGGCCATGCCCTTGCCCATCATGCCGAGCCCGATGAAACCGACCTTCATGTGCTGTCCTCCGTGAATTCCCTCTCCGCCCATTGGGGGGAGAGGGAGGGGCCCACGCCGCAGGCGTGGGAGGGTGAGGTGGGCCGCGTCGGTGGTTCCCCCACCTCACCCCAGCCCTCTCCGCCCCCAAGGGCGGAGAGGGAGGGCACGCCGCTCAATGAACTACTCGCGGTGGCGGAGCTGGTTGTTGACCCGGCGGTCGCCGTCGAGCCAGCGCGCAAGCTCGCTATGCGCGTCGGCCTTGCGGATCGCGTCGATCTCGGCGACGTCGGGCGGATCGCAGGTGAATTCGAGGATCATCCCGTCGGGCGATTGCGTGTAGATCGATCTGCAATAGCCGTGGTCGGTCTCGCGGAATTTCTCGCCGGCCTTGTCGAGCCGGCCCTTGAGCTCGTCATAGGTCCGGTCGCCGACCTTCAAGGCGATGTGGTAGTGGCTGCCGACCTTGGGCGGCTCCTTGGCCTGGGTCAGCGCGTACATCTCCGGGTCGGCGAACTGGAAGAAGGCGAGCGCGCCGCCGTCGGCGAGGCCGTAAAAGGTGTGGCAAAAATCGACCTCGCGGCCGAGGTCGGCACGCCAGGTCCGCTCGCACCAGGTCGCTACCAGCGGAATGCCGAGCAAATCCTCAAGGAAGCGCCGGTTCGCCTCATGGTCCTTCACCACATAGGCATTGTGGTGCAGCCGCAGCGGCAACTCGTCGAGCAGTTTTGCTTCGGTGCGCGGCCTCGCTTCGATCGTATCCATGAGGACCTCCCTTTACGCTAGGATCGAGCATATTTGCCGCCCGCCCCGGCCGCAATGCCCGGCCGCAATGGGGGAGTACGCGCATGTCCCTACCGCTCGACAAGCACCTCAAGATCGGCATTCAGAACATCCACCGGCGCACCGAGCCGGCGACCGCGCCGTGGATGCCGGCGATCGACGAGCTGGCGGAGCTGGTCGGCCTCGTCGACCGCTGCGGCTACGATTCGCTGTGGGTCGGCGACCACCTCGCCTTTCCGATGTCGATCCTCGACCCGCTGCTGCAATTGGCGCAGGCGGCGGTGGTCAGCCGCCGGCTGCTGCTCGGCACCAACGTCTATCTGGTGCCGCTGCGTCAGCCGGGCGCGATCGCGAAACAGGTCGCCAGCCTCGACCACCTCACCGAGGGCAGGCTGATCTTCGGCGTCGGCGTCGGCGGCGAGTTCCCCACGGAATTCGCGCTCGCCGGGGTGCCGATCGCCGAGCGCGGCGGCCGGCTTTCGGCGGCGATCCCGCTGCTCCGCACGCTATGGAGCGGCGAGGCGGCCGGCTACAGCGGCAAATATTTCGGCGAATTCTCCGAGGTGGCGATGCAGCCGCCGGCGCGGCAGGCGGGCGGGCCGCCGGTCTGGTGCGGCGGCCGGGCGGACGCCGCGCTCGCCCGCACCGGGCGCCTTGCCGACGGCTACATCTCCTACGTCGTGACGCCGGACCAGTATCGCGCCGCGTTGGCGAAGATCGCCGAGGCGGCCGAGGCGGCCGCGCGCAAGATCGAGCGCTTCGGCACCGGACATTTGTTGTTCACCCGGCTCGACGACACCTACGACAAGGCGCTCGACGCCGCCGCCAAGTCGCTTTCCTACCGCTACGCGATGGATTTCCGCCGCGCCGCCGAGCGCTACGCGGCGCTCGGGACGCCCGGGCAGGTCGCCGCCCGCGTTCGCGAATTCTGGGATGCCGGGGTGCGGCACCTGGTGATCGACCTCGTCGGCCCCTATGAGGACCGCCCGCGCCAGATCGAGGCATTCGCCGAGAAGGTGATGCCGCTGCTGGCGGATTTAAGATAATGCCGCCATTCCGGGTTTGGTCCCATGGGCCGCCCCCGGAATGACATCCAAGAAACTACTCCGCCGACTTCACCGCGCCGCTTTGGTGCAGGGCCGCAATTTCGCCGGCCGAGAAGCCCCAGTCCCGCAACACCGCGTCGGTATTCTCGCCGGTATAGGCGGGCGGGCGTAGCACGCTCGTCGGCGTCGCCGAAAAGCGCGGCGCTGGCGCCGGCTGCGGGATGCCGTCGATTTCGACAAAGCTGTCGCGATGGCGGTTGTGCTCGTGGCGGATCGCTTCGGACATGCGCATCACCGGGGCAAAGCAGATATCCGTGTCCTGCATGATCGCAACCCATTCGGCGCGGGTCCTCTGTTTGAATATCGCCGCGAAACGCCGCTGCATCGCCGGCCATTGGTCGCGCTCGCCCTGCGCCGGCAGCTCGGCGCCTTCGAGCCCGGTATGGCTGAGCAGGAGCTTGTAGAACTGCGGCTCGATCGAGCCGACGGTGATGAACTCGCCGTCCTTGGTCTCGTAGACATGGTAGAAATGCGATCCGCCGTCGGTGCGGTTGCGGCCGCGCTCCTCGATCCAGGCGCCCGAGGCGAGCGCGCCGTACATCGAGGTCATCAGCGAGGCCGCGCCCTCGACCATCGAGCAGTCGATGACCTGCCCCCTGCCGGTCGCCCGAGCGCTGAGGATTCCGGCCAGCACCCCCATCGCCAAATAAAGCGCGCCGCCGCCGAAATCGCCGACCAGATTGAGCGGCGGCACCGGCGGCCCGGCGGCCGAACCGATCGTCGCCAGCGCGCCGGAGAGAGCGATGTAATTGATGTCGTGCCCGGCGATATGGGCGATCGGCCCGTCCTGCCCCCACCCGGTCATCCGCCCGTAGACGAGCCGCTGGTTGCGCGCGAGACAGATGTCGGGGCCGAGGCCGAGCCGCTCCATGACGCCGGGCCGGAACCCCTCGATGAGCGCATCCGCCTGTTCGATAAGGCGCAGCGTGGCCTCAACCCCGGCCAGGTTCTTGAGATCGACCGCGATATTCGGCCGGCCGCGCGCGAGGAGGTTGAAGCGCGCGTCGTTGCCGTCGCGATCGGTGTCGGAACCGACATTGGCGGCGCGGTCGACCCGCACCACCTCGGCGCCCATATCGGCGAGCAACATCGCGCAAAACGGCCCCGGCCCGATGCCGGCGAGCTCGACGATTTTCAGCCCTTCGAGCGGTCCCATGCGTCACCCTATCAAACGCCTTAGCCGGTGGGCCTTTAGCCCGCGGTGTTGGCCCGGCCGTCCACGAATTGTATGAGAGTATTCGTGGAACCCCGGGTCAAGCCCGGGGAGGTGCAAAGGTGGGGTCTTCGATGCGGATCGTGATCACCGGCGGATGCGGATTTCTCGGCCGACGCCTGGCGCTGCTGCTGATCGAGAAGGACAACGCGCGAGAGGGCAGCGCGCTGGGGTCGATCGACGAGCTGGTGCTGTTCGACAACGCGCCGTCGGCCCTGCCGCTGCCCGACGACAGGCGGGTCCGCCTCGTCACCGGCGACATCGCCGACCGCGAGACGGTGACGGCGCTGATCGCGCCCGGCGCCGACGCGGTCTTTCACCTGGCGGCGATCGTCAGCGGGCAGGCCGAGGCCGACACCGATCTCGGCTACCGGGTCAACCTCGACGGCACGCGCGCGGTGCTCGACGCGTGCCGCGCGCTCGGCCCGGGTAAATTGGGGTCGGGGCCTCGCGTGGTTTTCGCCAGCTCGCTCGCGGTCTATGGCGGCGAGCTGCCGCCAGCGGTCGGCGACGACACCGCGCTCCACCCACAGACCTCCTACGGCGCGCAGAAGGCGATCGGCGAACTGCTGGTCAACGACTACAGCCGCAAAGGCTTTATCGACGGCCGGGCGCTCAGGCTGCCGACCGTCGTGGTGCGGCCCGGCCTGCCCAACC